>Ga0190361_1000022_pt1 | contig 65460 bp, 83 predicted proteins | sample 48721845_MG_FD_161273 | JGI IMG/M metagenome (GOLD analysis project Ga0190361, IMG submission 161273) | Hydrothermal vent microbial mat bacterial communities from Southern Trench, Guaymas Basin, Mexico - 4872-18-4-5_MG | ecosystem: Environmental > Aquatic > Marine > Hydrothermal vents >... | reverse complement strand
AACTCTTTATTAACATCTAAAGGCATGCGGGTAAAACTAAATAAAGAATTCTTTTTTAAGAATAGTTTTAGTCGTTTGCCCGCTTTTAGTTAAACCTAGGCTCAATACTTTAGCTAGGAAGGATAAGCTATGGAAGGAAAATGTATAAAATTAGCTGTAATAGAGCTTGCTAAAAAAAGAATCAATTCATTTTTAGAAGGATATCGACAAAATATCGCTCTTTTAGGGAGAAGCAAAGAAGAAATAGATTTTATCCTAGAGAATTTTATTTTAAATGAGAAATACCCTGATACAGTACTTTTAAGAATCGATGGCTCTTATCTAGAGGGGAAAGATATATTTAAGAGTGCGGCTTACGATGTTTTGAGTCAATATTTAGATTTTTATGGCCACCTTGATAAACTAATAATCGAAAGTAGTAGGTATCTCTCCTCAACTGTTAACTATATAAAGGAAACGTTAAAAAAGAATAATTTTTTCTTTTTAGATATTTTAGAACTAATTAATAAGTTTGTAAATGAAAGCAAAAAGAAATGTATTTTGGTAGTGAAAGAACTTCAGGAATTAGCGACAATCTTTGAGCATTTCTATACTGACTTTTCGAAATTTATTATTCTCCAGAGAAGATGTATGGTTATCCTAACTAGTTCTAAGTTAAGAGAAGCAAAAAAGATATTAGGTAGAGAGTTAAATCTTCTTTTTGGTAGTTTTGAGATAGTTTATTTAGAAGAAGAGGAATCCACTTTAGAAAGTTATCTATTTTTATCTAATCTCCTTAAGCCTTTAAATCCAGAACCTTACTTCATAGGTTTCTTTCTCAATCTACTATCTTCAAATGCTATTTATTATGAAATATTTGCTGATGTGATCAAGCAGTTTTATAGAGATAATAGTGAAGATTCAATAGTGGATATTATCGAAAATACTCTCTACTCAAATTCTTCCTGGATTTTTCAAAAATTTATAAATAGAATTGAGTTAATAAAGGAAAGATATAGAGATTTTCGTCAACTTTTAAAGCTCCTCATTTTTATAAGTGATGGTTATATCCGTAAGAGCGATTTAGCTTTTCTTTTACATTGGGATCAAAAAGGGCTTGCATCAAAGTTACAAAAGCTTATAGATTCTTCTAATTTAGAAAATTTAGGAAATATATATAAAATCCCCGATTCTCTATTTTCCTTTTGGTTATCAAAAGTTTTTAAATTTTACTTAGTTTACCCTTCCAATAGGGAAAGGAGATATCTTGCTTTTAAAGAGGCTGTTTATGAGGAGATAGCCCTCTTTAAGGAAGAATTTGCTAAAGAGAAAGCACAGAGAATTCTCAACCTATTTTCTTCCTTTAGGGGAGATACCCTTTTAATAGGAGATAATAGAGTGCGTCTTCCTCGTCTAGATAAGATAAAGACCATAAGCTATCCTGAAAAGAGATTTAATATATTAATAGGAGAGGGCGAAGAAATTGCTTTTGTGGGAGTTAAGGAAGATGTAACTCAAGAGAAAGATATTTTAGATTTTGAAAGAATTACCGACCCTATCAAGGTTAGGAATTTAAAGAAAATATTTATTTCTTTGGGTATGCTTGAGAATTCTGCACGTTTGGTAGCTAAGGAAAGTAAAATTCTTCTATGGGATTCTGAGGTGGTAAATAAGATATTGAAGCTTTATCATAAACCAATTTTTTTATGAGGATTCTTGTGCTTTCTGATACACATATTCCTTTTACTGGAAAAAAATTGCCCTCCAAAGTAATAGAGGAAGCCAAGAAGAGTGACCTATGTATTCATGCAGGTGATTTTGTGGAATATTCTGTATTTGAAGAATTAGCTTCTTATGTTAGAACTTACGGAGTATGTGGGAATATGGACAACAGTGAAGTAAGTGAGAAGTTACCTTATCGTCAAATTATAGAGATAGATAAAATTTGTATAGGGGTTATCCATGGTAGAGGAGCACCTCGTGACCTGATTTCTTTTGTTAATAGTAATTTTAGAGATCAGTGGAATAAAATTGATATTTTTATTTTTGGACATTCTCATTCTCCTTTGAATAAAAAGATAGGAGATAAAATTTATTTTAACCCAGGTTCGGTTATGGATAAACTATTCGCTCCTTACAATTCTTATGGAATTTTAGAAATAAAAGTAGGAGAAGTTAATCCTAAGATTGTGAAATTAAATATCTAACTATAATTTAAGATATGGAACAACTTTGGGCTCCTTGGAGGATAAGGTATATTCAAAAAGACTTAAAGAAGAAAAAAGGGTGTATTTTCTGTCGTGCTTACAGAAGTAAAAAAGATAAGGACAATTTTTTAATCCTGAGAACTCCTCACGTTTTAGCCATTCTTAATATCTTTCCCTATAATAATGGACATCTTATGGTAGCTCCTAAGCGTCATATTGGTGATTTAGAAAAATTGAGTGTGGAGGAATCTTTAGAACTTGTGAAGGTAGTAAAAAGTATGATTTCTATTTTAAAGAAAGTTCTAAAGCCCGATGGTTTTAATATAGGAATGAATATCGGAAAATCTGCAGGAGCAGGTATAGAAAAACATCTTCATATTCATATAGTTCCAAGGTGGATAGGAGATACTAACTTTATGCCTGTATGTAGTAATAGTAAAGTTATTTCTCAAAGTTTGAATGAGCTTTATTTCAAACTTAAGAGATGCTTACAAGAAAAGAGATAGAAAGTTGGGAAGAAAAGGCGCTTGCTCCTTATGCTATGAAAAGTAGCCACTCTAAGGGGCGTAAGTATAAAGAAGAAGAGCATCCTTATCGTTCGATTTACCAGAGAGATAGAGATAGGATCATTCACTGTGCAGCTTTTAGAAGACTGGAATATAAAACTCAAGTTTTCGTTTATCACGAGGGAGATTATTATCGCACTCGTCTCACCCATACTTTAGAGGTTTCACAGATTGCTCGGACGATAAGTAAAGCTCTTAAGTTAAATGAAGACCTTACCGAAGCTATAGCGCTAGCTCACGATTTAGGTCATACTCCTTTCGGTCATGCAGTAGAGGATACTTTGAATGAGTTGATGAGTGACGAAGGAGGGTTTAATCATAATATTCAAGGATTAAGAGTAGTGGACATTTTAGAGGAAAGATACCCTCGATTTAAAGGACTCAATCTTTCCTGGGAAACTCGAGAAGGAATTCTTAAACATTCTGTAGGTTTATCTAAAAAAGATCTTTTAAAAGAGTTCCCTGAATTGGAACCAGAAACTCATCCCACTTTGGAAGCTCAAGTTATGGATGTGGCTGATGAGATTGCTTATGATAGTCACGATTTAGATGATGGTGTGAAATCAGGGATGCTTATACGAGAAGAATTGAAGAATATAAAGCTATGGCAGTACAATGAGGAGAGGGTTAATAAGGAATACTCTAATCTTCCCCGTGAACTTAAAGACTATCTTATAATTAGAAATCTTATAAATCTACAGGTAACCGATCTTATCAAAAATAGTTTTAAAAACATTAAGAAAGTAGAAATAAATTCCTTTGAGGATGTAAAAAAAACTCCTACACGACTAATTTCTTTTAGCAAAAGCATGCAAGCAGATAGAGAAGAGTTAAGACAGTTTCTTTTTAAAACTCTCTATTGTCACTGGAGAGTTTTAAGAATGTCAGATAAGGCTAAGCGATTCATCAAAGCTCTCTTTTATGTTTATTTAAATAACCCTGAAATCATTCCGCCAAGCTTTAGAAAAAAAATAAAAAAAGATTCTAAGGGCTTAAAGAGAGTAATATGTGACTATATAGCAGGAATGACTGATCGCTATGCTTTAGAAGAATATAAGAAGCTATTTGATCCTTATGAAAGGGTATAAACAAATTTTCTCATCTTTTCATGCACTTTACCGATTAACTACTTCTTTTACTAAAATTGAAGAGTTCGCTATGGGAATAGCTAAGGTATATGTTCATACTTTCAAAGCAGATACAGTAATTTTAGTTTGCAAATCTTTTAATTCCTCAAAGTTGCTAAAAGTAAAATTTTACAATAAAAAGTGGAGCATTAAAAGAGGAGGACTTTCTATTCTGACCGAGAGAGAGAAAAAAATCATTGAGGGTGAAGAGGAAATTTTATTAGAACATAGACTGATATCCCCTTTTATATTCTTGGATACATTAGGAGCAATTTATGTCAAGAATAGACGAACTCCTTTTACTGAAATGGAAAAGCGACTATTTGTAGCTCTTACAGAACAAATGGGAATTTCTCTTAAACTTGTAAGTCTATTTATAGAGGAGAAGAAGAATGTATTAACTTATATTAAGGCTTTTTCTCAGCTTTTAACTCAACACGTACCAACATCTTATATTCATTATAAAAGGCTATCTAAACTCATAAAGGAATTGGCTAAAGATATGCACTTAACCGAAACAGAAAGGAAATCTTTAGAGTTTGCCTCCTTGCTTCACGATGTAGGGAAGATAAACCTTCCTATGAATATTTTAAAGAAACAAGAGCCTCTCACTGAGGAAGAATTTCGTATGATAATGAAACATCCACGCAAAGGGGTAGAGCTTATAAAAGATTTAAAGATTTTAAAACCCGTTATTCCTATCATTTTACATCATCATGAAAGATACGATGGCAGAGGATACCCTTCTAAGTTAAAGAAGGAGGAGATTCCTTTGGCCGCACGGATATTGGCAGTGTTAGATGCCTTTGATGCCATGTTTTTTGGACGCCCTTACAAAAGAAAGATGAGTTTAGAAGAAATCGAAAGAGAGCTAAAAAAACAGAAGGGAATTCAATTTGATCCCCGAGTAGTAGAAGCTTTCCTCAATATATTAAAAAAGAAACGGATTAGAAAATACTTGAATTCATTAGAGTAGTTCCTATAATATAAGTTTTAGAGTAGTCCCTATAATATAAGTTGATGAAAGGAGAACAATTAAAATTCTTCGATTTTCAGGAGAATAAAAGAAGAAAACTTTCTTTCAGTATATCCTTAGATACTTTAATTATTTTTTTAATTATTGTGAGTTTTGCTATAGTTTTTTCCTATATTCTAGGCGTAGAGAGAGGTAAAAAACTTTCTCCCTTTGGCGAAGAAAGAGAAAGCCAAGCCTTAATTTTGAAGCCAACCAAGAGTGTACATGAAGATACTCAAAACGTTAGAGAAAGTTTAAAGAAATCTGAAAGGGTTTCAAGGAGAGAGAATAAAAAGAAGGAGATTTTATCAGGCAAATATGTGATTCAGGTGGCTACCTATAAAAATAGGCGTATCGCAGAGAAAGAGAAAAAGAGATTAGAAGAGGAAGGTTATCCTGTTATTGTTTCTCAAAAAGGTGATTACTTAGTAATTTTTGTAGGAAAATATTCTACACAAGAGGAAGCTAGGAGACATCTACGGTATTTAAAAAATAGGTATAAAGACTGTTTTATTAGAAAATTATAAAAGATGGGAGGTTAAAAGATGGGTTTACATTCTTCATTAAGAAGGGCTGGGAAGTCTAGCAAATTTCGTTCAGTATTAAAGAGAACCGAAAGAATAAAGTGGCTTATGGGAAAAGGGTTATGGAAGGACGAGTCCAAAGTATATGGTCTACCCAAGATAAAGGTAGTAAAGTTGAAAGCTGCTAAGAAAGAGAAACCTAAAGAGGAAAAGAAAGAAGAAGGTGAAAAAACAAGTTGATGGTTGTCAAGTTAAAAAGCTTGCCTTCCTGGGGATAGTAATTAATTTTGTTTTATTTTTTCTCTTACCCTTAGGATTTACCTTCCCTCTTAAAGGTATTGTGAAAGAGGATGGAGTAAATGTAAGAGCTGATTCCACAGTTAGTGCTTCTTTATTAGGAAAATTATATAAAAAAGAAACTATAGATATTGTAAAGGAGAAGTACGGTTGGTATAAGTTTAAATTACCTCTAAGATTTAATTGTTATGTAGCTTCTAAATACTTAACTAAAATATCTTCTAAAGAAGCGAAAGTAATACCATCTTCTCTTAATATTCGGATTTCTCCTTCTCTAGAAGCTCCTATAGTGGGGAAGTTAAGTAAGAATCAGGTTGTGCTAGTTTTAAAAGAATCTAATGGATGGACACAGATAAGATGTTATCCTTATGCTTGGGGTTGGGTACATAAAAAGTTTATTGAAATAGTACCTTTTGAAAATCTTGAGAAAAGAAAACCTATTTCTTCTGCATCCATACAAAAAAAGAAGAAAAGAGCTGTTTTCCCACCCCCTCTAGCTAAGGGGACTTTAAAGAAACTTTCTAAAAGGTTAAAAAAATGTAAAGCTAACTATTTTCTAGAGAACAAAGGTGGAATTATTCTTCTTCAGATAGATAATATCAATGTAGAAACCCTTATTAATAAGAAAGTAGCAATTTGGGGTAAATCAAGAAATGATAAATGTATATACGTAATAGTTGAAAAAATTCAGAAATTATGATATCTCTTTTTGTAATCGCTATTCTTCTCTTTTCTATAATCATTCATGAATATGCTCATGGCTGGGTAGCTTATAGATTGGGAGATATTACTCCTAAGATTTCAGGAAGACTGACTTTAAACCCTTTAGCTCATATTGATATATTTGGCACCATACTTCTTCCTATCTTTTTGTTGATTATAAGTAGAGGAGCATTTGCCTTTGGTTACGCTAAGCCAGTTCCCATAAATCCTTATAATTTCCGTAATCCTAAAAAAGATATGATGTGGGTAGGTATTGCTGGTCCTTTAAGTAATTTTATCTTAGCTCTCATTTTTATTCTTTTGATCAAACTTCATCTTTTTGTAGGTTTTCTCTACGATATTTTTATATATGGAATACTTATAAATTTGATTTTGTGTATTTTCAATCTCTTGCCTTTACCTCCTTTGGATGGATCAAGGGTAGTGGCAACCTTCCTTCCTTATCGACAGGCTCTTGGGTATCTGAAGTTAGAAATAGTAGGGTTTATTATCATTGTGGGACTTATCTCTTTGGGATTTTTACATTGGTTCATTTTCCCTATTATTCGAGTTATATTCTACCTTTTTAAAATAGAATTTCCTTATCTATGAAGGTGATTAATTTAAAGCTTAAAGAAAATTCTTACAATATTTATTTGGGTAACAATACTGTAGATAAAATACCTTCTTATCTTCACCATTCTAACATAGGAAATTTTTGTATAATTATTACTAACCGGAAGGTTTTTTGTCTTCACAAAGATAAGATTAAGAAAATTACCCAAAATATCCCTCATAAAATTATAGAAGTTACGGATGGAGAGAGATGTAAGTCAAAGGAGTGGGTTTTTAAAATAATAAATGAACTTATAAAAGTAGATGATATAGAAAAGAAAGTCTTTATAATTTGTGTAGGAGGGGGAACTATTGGTGATTTAGGAGGGTTTGTAGCATCAATTTATAAAAGAGGCATTCCTTATATTCAAGTACCTACCACCCTCTTAGGATGTGTAGATGCAAGTATCGGAGGCAAGACAGCGATAAATTTGAAAGAAGCGAAGAATATAGTAGGGACATTTTACCAGCCTAAATCAGTTTTTGTTGATCTCCGCTTCTTAGATACTTTACCCTTTAGAGAGCTCAAGCAGGGGTTTGCAGAGGTTATTAAATATGCGGTAATTAAAGATAGGGCATTGTTTAACTTTCTTGAAGCTAACTATCAAAGAGTGAAAAGATTAGAGAATAAGTTTATCTCTTCGGTTATAGAAAAATGTATAAGAATAAAAGCTCAAATAGTGGAGAGGGATGAAAAGGAGAAGAGAGGAATAAGAACTATTTTAAATTTTGGCCATACCTTAGGGCATGCTTTAGAGGCCTCTTTAGGATATCAGAAGAAGCTTACTCATGGGGAGGCAGTAGCGTTAGGAATGGTTTGTGCTAGCTTTATTTCTTTTTCTTTAGGATTATGCTCTAAAAAAGAGAAAGAGAGAATAGAGAAATTAATAGAGCTATATTCTCTTCCTACTAAACTTTCCTTTTCCCCACAGAGAGTATTGAGAAGCCTTTCGTTAGATAAGAAGTTTATTGGGGGTATCCGAATAGTACTCCTAGAAAGGATAGGTAAAACAAAAGTTTGCAAAGACGTTTCTTTAGATTTGATAAAGAAGAGCTTACGGATAATCAAGAAATTGGGGTAGTTTGACAAATAGATAAAAATATGTTATACTAAAATAATCTTAGTGATAAATGAAAACGCTTTCAATATATTCTAAAAGATGAGATGAGTAGAGAAAAAGAGAAAGTAGAAAAAAGAAAATATTCCCGAGTGAAGGTTTCTTTTCCGGTAGAATGTATAGTTTTACCGGAGAGGAAGAGTTTTTTTTACACGGTAAGCAAAGATTTAAGTTTAGGAGGAGTAAGAATTTTGAGCGAAAAATTCCTTCCTAAGGACCAGGAAGTGAAAGTAAATATTAACTTAATAGATGAAATGGCTTTGATTAAAGCTAAAGTGGTATGGTGCAGTAAAGAGCGGTATTCAGAAAGGTACTATGCAGGTTTAAGGTTCTTAGAGATTAATGAACAGGATAAGACCAATTTAAATAACTTTATAAGAAAGGTATCCTAACAATGGGAAAGAGCGAGGATAAGAGAAAAAATTGTTTAAATTGCAATAAATCTTTGAGAAGGATAGAGTGGTATTATAGAAATGGAGGATATTTCTGCAATAAGAAGTGTTTCAAAACTTATATTTCTAAAAAACAATCCCCTTAATGCTGAAAGAAAGAAGGAGATACCCTCGCTTTACCTTCGCCCTTCCCATAAAAATATCTAACCAGGAGTTTGATGTAGTTACTGAGACAAAGAATATAAGTGGCAACGGTGCTTACTGCTCTGTAGATAAAGAAATTCCTATTATGACTAAACTGAAGATTGTTATTTTGGTTCCCTTAATTAAAAGAGGGAAAAAATTTTTGAAAAAGATAAATTGTAAAGGAGTAGTAGTAAGGTCTCAACCGATACGTAATAATGGCAAAAATTTTTATAATATAGGAATATTTTTTTGTGAGATAAAGGAAATACATAGAAAAGTTTTATTTTCCTATATAAATTCTGCACTTAAAACCTAAAGGCCCCAACCTTAAAATGTTTAAGGTTTCTTTACCCAGAAAAGTTAAGTTTATATGTGGGTTTATCTATTCGAGCGAAGAAGATTTCTCTAAAATCAAGAGAATAATGGAGAGAAAGTACAAGGGCATAGATTATGAAAGTGAAGTGATAGATTTCGACTTTACTGATTACTATACTAAAGAAATGGGAAGAAATTTAATAAGGAAGTTTTTATCCTTTAAAGTGTTAATTAACCCTTCGGCTTTACTAAGGATTAAGCTGTATACTCTTAAATTGGAGAGAAAATTTTCTTATCAAGGGAAAAGGAAGGTTAATATAGATCCAGGGTATTTAAATGATGCTAAATTAGTTTTAGCAACTACTAAAGATTTTTCTCACCGTATATATTTAGGTAAGGGGATTTATGCAGAGGTTACTCTTTTTTATAGGAAAGGAGAATTCGTTGATTTTCCCTGGACATATCCTGATTATAGAACTGCCCAATATAAGGATATTTTTTTAAGAATCAGAAGTTTATATCTTACCCAAATTAGAGATGTTTCAAAAAAATAAAAACAAGATATATAAAATTAAAGAAAAATTAGATTACTTTTTAGCTCAATGGAAAAATTGTCGATTATGTCCTCGTCAGTGTGGAGTAGATAGGTCAAAGGAAGTAGGCTTCTGCCAGATAAAGGAACTTTCTGTCTATACTGCTTTTCTCCATAGGGGAGAGGAGCCTCCTTTGGTAGGAGAGAAGGGTAGTGGTACGATTTTTTTCTCTGGGTGTAATTTAAGATGTATTTACTGCCAAAATTTTAAATTTTCTCATCTTCGTCAAGGCAAGGTTCTGGATGAACCCCAGTTAGCTAGTTTAATGCTCAAACTGCAAGCTCAGGGAGCAAAAAATATCAACCTTGTAACTCCTACGCATTTTCTTCCTCAGATTATAAAAGCTCTTCTTATAGCTTACCAACAGGGTTTAAATATCCCTATAGTTTATAATTCTTCGGGATATGAAAGACCAGAAATCATAAAAGCTTTAGAAGGAATAGTGGATATATATTTGGTAGATATGAAATATTTTACTTCTTCCGCTTCTTGGCTAGGCTCACGTACTAAGGATTATCCCTTCTATAACAGGAAAGCGGTAAAAGCAATGTATCAGCAGATAGATTTTCCTTTTTGGGAAGAAGGGCTTTTAAAAAAGGGTATAATTATAAGACACTTACTTCTTCCTACTATGGTTAAGGAGGCTAAGCGTATTCTTTGGTGGATAAAGGCAAATACTCCCCAAGCTTATATAAGTGTTATGTTTCAGTACCGTCCTTATTTTAAAGCATCATCCGTGCCAAGATTAAATAGACCCCCTAGTTATGAAGAGTATTTAGAACTAAAAAAGCTGGCAGAAGAGATAGGGTTACAGGGGTGGATTCAAGAGTTTAACCCTCCCGAAGAGTTAGCTGGTGTCCACTTTAATCCTTTTTAGTTTTTTTAGTTTTTTGCCTTCCAAGCCTGAATTTTTTTAGCCAAATATAAGAAAGAATATATTACTAAGAGTAAATACCACTTTTCTTATTCACAGGTTTTTATAATTATTGTGTAATTTATTGGCTTTCAATAAGTTAGAGAGAAAAAAGGCTAGAATAAAAGTTTACATAAGATATATTATCGGAAGTAGATTAGAATAGAGGGAGGAATTCGTCGCTGGGATAAAGTTTTTTAGAAAATAAAAAGGCCGATAAGGGCTTTTTACTCGGCAGCTCAGCCACCTTAGTAGTCTCTAGGTGCCTAACTTACTCACTACTTGGGGGCTTTAAGAAGTTAGTGAGTAACGGCTTCCTTGACTACCTTAGGTCTGGAGCTTTGCGTCCTCTGATTTCTCAGAGTTTACCCTTATCGGCGTTATTAATTATATAATATTTTTATTTCTAATTTCAACCTCAGGAAAGATTTTTTTATTTTACCTATCTAATTCTAATCTAATTCTAATTTACTTTCGATTCTATTTGTGAATTTATTCACAAGATTTAGCTAATTTATTTACTTTTCTAATCTACTCTTTTCTTTTTTAAATTTTAAATAGCTTTATTTCTCTTCAGGTAAGTAATGATATCCAGAAGCAGTGCCTCCAAGAAAGTTTAGAAAGCTAGCTTTCATGTATTGGAAATCTTCTTCTTTAAGCCAAGGGGGCCAAAGGTATACTAAATGCAAGAGTCTTGTACAGTTTTTATCTACCTTAGCCTTCAGAGAATCGACAAAAGGGCTTCCTACTACTTCATTATTCTGATTTTTTAAAATTATTTTATTCTTACAATGGATAATTCGGCCACTAAGGGAAACAAAAGTTTCCTCCTCCCCTACTCCAATTGTAAGTACGTTATCTAGAACACTTTGATTATAGATTCCCATGGGAGTGCGGTATTTAATGGATAGATAGTTATTTATATCCACAGCATTGTTGATGAAAGGGATACCTTTATTTTGGAGGATACGTCTAATCAGAGCTTCCTGAGCAGGACGGTATCGGGCAGGGTCTGTACCTACTTTTTTAAAAGCCATCCGAGAGATGTTAATTACTTTATCTGTGGCTAAGGTGGAAATAGTAAATAGTTGAGATAAAGTATCTTTTTCCTTTTCGATTAATTGGATTAGCTGAGGAGGTGAACTCTTTATAGTTACATTTTTAAACTCTGCCCAGGCGAACCTTGCTTTTGGCAACAGTTTCCTAAGATGAGCATCTATTCTTATCTCCATCTTTTAATTCATTCGTTAACTTTTTTAGAATATTTTGATAAACTTTTAAATCGCTCTCAGAATAAAGGACAAGGCGGATTCTTTTTACTTCTCTAAGTTGGTTAGCTACCTCTATCAAAGCTTGCAAAGAAACTTTAGCTGCCTCCTCTATAGGATAGCCAAAAGCACCAGTAGATATAGCAGGAAAAGCTATAGAGGTTACTTTGTTTTTTTCAGCAAGAGCCAAAGCATTCTTATAGCAGGAAGCTAGAAGTTTATCTTCAGGTTTATCTATTCCGTACTTTGGCCCTAAACAATGAATTATGTATTTATTAGGGAGGTTATAAGCTTTAGTAATTACAGCCTCACCTACCTTTATAGGGGCAAGATTTTTGCATTCTTGATAAAGTAAAGGACCAGCGGCTTTATGGATTGCTCCTGCTACTCCTCCACCAGGAGCAAGGAAAGCGTTAGCAGCATTTACTATAGCATCAAAACCAACTTGTTTAGTAATATCACCTTTTATACACTCTAAAGTTACATTTTTAATATTAACTACCATGCTTAAATCTCTTGAGAAGAGGTTAGATGCCTGTCTACAAATTCTAGAATTTCTTTCTGTATTTTTTGATCGATATTATAGAATTCTAAACCCATTCCTGGGTATTCTAAAGGTTGAATTTCTTTATCTGCTACCCAAACTACCCTAGCATCAATTTCTATAATGCCAAGTTTAGGAGATAAATTTATACGAGTGGATAGTATCTCCCCCACAGAAAATATCTTCTTAGCTACAATAAACATTCCTATGGCACTTAGATTTAAAATCTTTCCTTTATAAAAGAGATCTTTGGAAGAAAATTTTTGTTTATATTCGATAATAGTATGAAAAGGTATTCTTTTAAAACGTCTTCTAAGTTTTTTCTTTAGTATTTTATAGATACTTTCCTCCTCTTTTAGATACCTAATTGCCTCTTCTTCGTTACTATGGAATTTAAATACTTTATTTAATCCCACAAGAGCGAATATATTCTTAAGGTGTGTAGGTACACTACATATTTCCATTCTTCCCTTATGGTTAAGAACATTTTTATATACTACAGCAAGAATAGAGATGCCAATATAATCTACTATATTTACTCTGCTAAAGTTACATACAATATTTTTAGATTTATACTTAAGAACCCAACCCGCTGTTTCTACAAAATTAGAAGCATTAATATCAATATTTCCTTCCAAATCAAGAATAACCACTCCTTCTTTATCTCTTATATTAATTATCATAAAAATACTATTAGTACAGCTAATATCAAGCAATAATAGCCGAACTTATAAAGTTTACTCTCTTCTAAAAACTTTCTTAAAATACTTAGCGAACCTACTCCTACTAAGAAAGTTAGAATAAAACTAAATATTAGAGGAAAACCATCTAATTTATATTGCGAAAGATTATTTGCTTTTACTAAGAATGCTACTAAAGTCACAGGAATTGCCAGTAAAAAAGAAAAGTTAAATGCCTCTTTCTTATTGAGTCCTCTTCCTAAAGAACCTGCTATAGTTACTCCTGAACGAGATATTCCCGGTAAAACTGCCAATCCTTGGAGAGCTCCTATTAAGATACATTCTTTAACAGAAAGTTCTTTGATAAGCTTTTTACCACCCTTTTTAAAAAGCAAAAGAATTAGGCTAGTAAAGAGAAATCCTATTGCAATAAGGATTTTTTTTTCAAAGTAGATTTGAACAGTAATCATTATTAAACAGGCTAGTGATAAAGTAACTAAAGAAGTTATAGTTAAATTTATAAGAACTTTTCTATCTTGGATATAAGAGATGATTTCTTTATGGAGGTATACCAGGATAGCTAAGAGCGTAGCTAAGTGGAGATAGATAAAAAAAGGTAGAGATTCTGATTTTACCTGAAGAATTCTTTTGGCAAGAAATAAATGACCACTACTACTTATCGGAAGAAATTCTGTTAATCCTTGAATTAGACTGAAAATAAAAGCTTCTTTCACTTCCCTATAGAGCTAGTGAATTTTACAAGTAGAAATACTAAATAGATAACTAAAATTATTCCTATTCCTAAAATAAGGTAAGTTACAAGATTATATGTGTCTTTTTTATAATGAGAAGATGGAGCTTGGTAATCTATTTCTTCGTTTAAAAGCTGGTTTAGCTTATTTCGACAGTCTTCACATATACATAAGTGTTCCTCTATAATTTGTGCTAAATTTTGAGGTATACTGTGATTTATGTAACCAGAAAAATTTTCTCTTATTTTTTCGCAGTCCATATTAAAAAAGGAGGCACCAAAAAGTGCCTCCTTTTTATCTCGAAAATCGAGGGTGTCTACCCCTTTCAAACCTTGGTTTAGGCTTTCTTGCCCTGCTTATCCTTAGTTTTCTTCCTTTAAGTTCCTTACCATCTAAAGAATCTATTGCTTGTTGGATTATTTCCTCATTTTCAACTTCTACAAATCCAAATCCTTTAGATTTGCCTGTATATTTATCTTTTATTATTTTTAGATTTTTAGTATGGATCCCTTTGTCTTCAAATGTCTTTTTAAGTTCTTCTTCGTTTACACTATACTCTAAATTTCCCACATAAATTTTATTTTTTTCCTCTTCCATTTACTTCACCTCTTGTTAAATGAACCCTACTTTTAAAAATAGCCCTTTTTCTTATCTTTTTTTCTTTACATTTTTCCTCCTTCTTTGAGACGGTTTTGTATAATATTGCCTTTCCCGATACTCTTTAAGGATCCCTTCTTTCTTACATTGCATTTTAAATTTTTTCAATGCTTTTTCGAAATCCTCTTTTTTGTTTATTCTTACTTCTGCCATTATACCTCCTTATAAAAACAGAACTATTTTATCACAATTATTTATTATCACAAAGAGATATTTTAGTGTAGTGTTCAGTTAACTGTTGTTAATTCTTAGAGAAAAACGAACCCAATCTAACCCTTTTATTGAAGTGCCAGCAAGCTCTAAAGGTGCCTTCCCGTTCTTTCGCTTATTATGCTCCTTACAATTTCTTTTTATCCATCCTAACCTCTTTTTAAGATAGGCTGCCTTTCTTATTTTTCACAACTTTTTACATTATAGAGGGTTAGGATAAAAATAGCAGCAGTTAACTGGATGCTACCTATTTTAGGAAATGTAGGATAGGATAGCCTGAGAGGCCTTCTTTCCCATTCCCATTGCTTCAATTACCGTTCCTTCTCCTTTTACAATATCTCCTCCAGCATAAACTCCTTTAAGGGAGGTTTGTAACGTTGATGGGTCTACAACAATATAGCCTTTTTTGTTCAGCTTAATTGAAGGTGTAGCCTGTAGAAATGTTTTATTAGGTTTAAATCCAATAGCTATAATTACTAAATCACATTTAATCTTGAAGTTAGAATTTTCTAATAGAATAGGTTTAGCTCTTCCTTGGTCATCTTTGGGGCCTAATTTGCACTTTAGGCATTCTACTTCCTTGACATATCCTCTTTTATTTCCTATAAATTTAATAGGTTGAGTTAAAAATTGAAATTTTATTCCTTCTTCTTGGGCATGGAAGTACTCTATTCTTCTTGCAGGCATTTCTTTCTCTGTTCGTCTATATATAATCGTGACATTTGGTTTCTGCCCTTTCATCTTTTGAATTCTAAGGGCACAACGAGCAGCATCCAAAGCAGTATTGCCTCCACCGATAACAACAACTTTTCTTCCGATATTAACAGGAGTATGAAAGTTAGGAAAATAGTGGGCACCCATAAGGTTAACCCTAGTTAAAAATTCGTTAGCTGAATAAATGTTACATAGATTTTCTCCTGGTATATTTAAAAAAGAAGGTGTACCTGCGCCAGTGGCGACAAACACAGCAGAAAAGTCTTTTTCGAATAATTCCTCTAAAGTAATGGTCTTTCCTACTAAATAATTAGTTATAAATTTTATTCCCATTCTTTTTAAGTTATTTAACTCTTTCTCAATAACATCCTTAGGAAGTCTAAAAGAAGGGATGCCATATTGAAGAACACCTCCTATTTTATGTAAGGATTCAAATACGCTCACTTTTACTCCGTAGTGTGCTAACGTGCTTGCACAGGTAAGTCCAGCAGGACCTGACCCGATTATTGCTACTTTCTTAGAAGGCCAAAGTTTGCGAGAAGAATTGTGCTTTAAGTTAAGTTTATTTTTGATACCGTAATCTCCTATAAATCTTTCTAAAAGGTGGATATTTATAGCCGAAGGTGAGGCAAAAGGAGCATCTTTTGGTGTAAGTACACACGATTTTCTACATTGATACTCCGCTGGACATACCCTTCCACATATGGAGGGAAAGTCATTTTTATCTCTAATAATAGAGTATGCACTCCTAAAGTCTCCCTGGGCAACATGATAGATGAATTTTTTAATATCTATCTTTATGGGACATCCTTCAATACAAGTTGGGTTTTTGCATTGTAAACATCTTTTTGCTTCCTTCACTGCTTCTTGAGGAGTATATCCTAATACTACCTCCTGGAAGCTGTTAACTCTTTGGAGAGGATTTAGCTCTTTTGCTTTTATAGCTTCTTTCAGCATAACTTATGAAGTTTACATATATATTTTTCTTTCTTTCTGTACATTTTAAGTTTATTCTCTAATTCCTCCCAGTTGATAAGATGAGCATCGAATTCAGGACCTTCTATGCAACTAAATTTAGTTTTGTTACCTACACTAACTCTACATACTCCGCACATTCCCGTAGCATCAACCATAAGAGTCGTTAAAGAGGCCACTGTTCTTAAGGAGAATTTCTTTGTTATGTAAGCAACTTTTTTCATCATAGGCACAGGTCCCACAGTGTAAGCAAAGTCATAGTAATTTTTCTTTAATAAATTTTCTAATATAGTGGTGACCATACCTTTTTTTCCATAAGAACCATCTTGGGTAACGAAAGTAATTTTATCAGATATTTTTCTAAATTCTTCTTTTAGCACTAGCAATTCTTTTGTTTTTGCGCCTATTAAGGTAGTAATATGGTTGCCCTCTTTTTTTAGAGCTTCGGCTATGGGGTACATTTCTACTGTTCCCACTCCTCCACCTATTAAGATTACTCTTCCAAAGTGTCTAATCTCTGTAGGATTACCTAAAGGACCAAGTAAAGCATATAGAGTTTCCCCTTTCTTTAAATTTCCTAGGAGTTTGGTAGTAAATCCTACTTCTTGGAAGATAACAGTAATACGTTTTCTTTTTAAATCTTTTTTAGCTACTGTGAGAGGTATTCTTTCTCCTTTTTCATTTACCATTACCACTATGAATTGACCAGGTTTTACCTTGTTAGCTATAAAAGAGACGATTTCTAATTCTACAATTCTTAGTTTGCCTACCTTTGCTAATACTCTTTTATTTATAATTTTCATGGTAATTGTTTTTTTAAGGATGCTTCTATGAAAGCAGAGAATAAAGGATGGGCTTTGTTTGGTTTGGACTTAAATTCAGGGTGAAATTGACAGGCAACAAAGAAAGGATGGTTTTTCAATTCAATAATTTCTACCAAATTTTTTTCTGGATTAATTCCAGATATTGCTAATCCGTATTTCTCCATAATTTTCCTATATCTATTGTTAAACTCATAGCGGTGACGATGTCTTTCCCATACTTTATTCTTTTTGCCGTAAGCTAAGTGAGCCTTTGTGCCTTTTTTAAGTGTGCAGAGATAAGCTCCTAAACGCATCGTCCCTCCCTTGAATTTTATTTTTCTTTGTTCTTCTAAGAGACTTATTACTGGATGAGGAGTATCTTTATCAAATTCTGTAGAATTAGCTTTCTTAAGTCCACAGACATTACGAGCAAATTCAATAACTGCTGTTTGCATTCCCAAGCATATTCCCAGAAAAGGGATTTTTCTAGTACGAGCATACTCGATAGCTTTTATTTTCCCTTCTATTCCTCTATAACCAAATCCTCCAGGGACAAGAATTCCTTTTACATTCTTCAAATAAGTTTGTGGTTCTTTTTTGAGTAATTCTTCTGAATCTACTTTCTCTATTTCTACTTTTGCATTGTGAGTAATTCCTCCATGGATTAAAGCTTCGTATATTGATTTATAAGCATCTTGAAGAGTTATATATTTTCCTACTACCGCAATTCTTGTGAAGTATTTAGGCATTTTTAAATTTCTAACTACTTTCCTCCACTCTTTCAAATCTCCCTTTTTATATCGGAGTTCCAGCATATCTATGATTAGTTTATCTAAACCTTCTTTTTTATAGATAAGGGGAATCTCGTAGATAGTTTCTACATCTAACGCAGGGATTACTGCTTCTGGCTTTACATTACAGAATAGGGCTATTTTTTCTTTTACTCCTTTAGGCAAGGGGCGATCACATCTACATAAAAGGATGTCTGGCTGTATTCCTATTTCTCGAAGAGTTCCCACACTGTGTTGGGTAGGTTTTGTCTTTAACTCCTGAGCGCTTTTTATAAAGGGAACTAACGTAAGGTGAATATAGATTGCATTTTTACTTCCTAATTCTAACCCCATCTGTCTTATAGCTTCTAAGAAAGGAAGGCTTTCTATATCTCCTACCGTGCCACCAATTTCTACAATCACTACATCTAAATTTTTTCCTTGAGAGACCTTTTTGATATTTTCTTTTATTTCATCGGTAATATGAGGGATAACTTGCACAGTTTTTCCTAAGTAATCCCCTCTTCGTTCTTTAGTAATCACAGAGTTATAGATTTTTCCTGTAGTTATGTTGTTATCTTTAGTTATATAAGCGTTAGTGAATCTTTCGTAATGTCCTAAATCTAAATCTGTTTCTGCTCCATCTTCGGTTACATAAACTTCTCCATGTTGATAGGGATTCATTGTTCCTGCATCTACATTTATATAGGGATCGCATTTTATTATGGTTATTTTTAAGCCTCTAGCTTCCAAAAGCTTACCTATAGAAGCAGAGGCAATACCTTTTCCTAAACTAGAAATTACTCCTCCAGTTATAAATATATACTTAGTAGGCATCTACCTTCTCTCCAGTATACTTTTTGACATTTTTTTAGATGGCTTTATGGGATAATTTCCTGTAAAACAAGCGGTACAAAAATCCTGAGGAGGATGAGGCATACTCTTAAGCATCCCCTCCAAACTTAAGTAACCTAGACTATCTAAACCAATAAAGTTTTTAATTTCTTCTATGCTCCGTGAGGCAGCAATAAGCTCCCTTTTAGTAGGGAAATCAATTCCGTAGAAACAAGGAAATCTAAGAGGAGGACAACTTACTCTCATGTGTACCTCTTTTACTCCCGCCTCTCTTAATGTTTTCACCCTTATCTTACTTGTTGTTCCTCTTACTATAGAATCCTCAATTACACCTACTTTTTTATCTTTAAGTACGTCCTTTATAGGATTTAGTTTGACTTTTACTCTAAAATCCCTTACTAATTGAGAAGGTTGTATAAAAGTTCTGCCTATGTAATGATTTCTAATCATTCCTAACTGGTAAGGTATTTTTGCTTCTTCAGAGAAACCTAAAGCAGCATAACTGCCCGAGTCAGGGATAGGCATAACAAAATCACATATTAAGGGATATTCTTTAGCTAACTGTCTCCCAAGCTGTTTTCTTACTAAATATACGTTGTAGTTAAAAATGTTGGAATCAGGACGAGCAAAGTATATATATTCAAAAATACACATAGCTTTTCTGTAAGCTGTTTTAAATCTTATAGATTCCATTCCTTTACTATTGATTATTATGAGTTCCCCTGGCTCTACATCTCTTAAATAATTGCCCCCGATTAAGTCCAAAGCGCAGGTTTCACTAGTTACTACATAGGCATCATTCAACTTCCCAATACACAAAGGTCTAAACCCCCAGGGATCTCTAGCAGCAATAAGATTATTACCAATAATCATAGCTAAGGAGTAGGCTCCTTCTATTTTGTTTAGAGCGTAAAGGAGACTATCTTTAAAGTTATCCTTCTGGGCTCTTGCTAGAAGATGAATGATAATTTCTGAGTCCATCGTGGTATGAAAAATAGCTCCTTCTTTTTCTAATTGAGAATATAACTCATAAGTATTAGTAAAATTCCCGTTATGGGCAACAACTACTGGTGTTTTTTTATGATTTACTAGAATTGGTTGGATATTTTCGGCAATGCTGGATCCAGTGGTAGAGTAGCGGTTATGTCCTACTGCTATATAACCTTTTAGTTTTTTTATTCTTTCTTCACTAAAAACCTCACTTACTAAACCCATTCCTTTTTGATAATTTAGCCTTTTGCCATCAAATGCAGCAATTCCTGCGCTTTCCTCTCCTCTATGCTGGAGAGCATATAACCCTAAATAGGTTAGTTTTGCTGCTTCTTTATGACCAAATATTCCAAATACTCCACACATCTTATTACAATCTTACAGGTATTCCTCTCTCTTTCAGATAAGTTTTAGCCTCTCTAACAGAGTACTCCCCATAATGAAATATTGAAGCTGCTAATACAGCATCTGCTTTTCCTACAGTAAAAGCTTGATACAGGTGCTCTAAATTACCCGCACCTCCTGAAGCAATAACAGGAATATTTACCGCTTCCGATACTGCTTTAGTAAGTTCTAAATCATAACCATCTTTTGTTCCATCTTTATCCATACTCGTGAGAAGAATTTCGCCTGCGCCTAAAGATTCTGCTTTTTTTGCCCATTCTATAGCATCTATTCCTGTGGGCTTGGTTCCTCCGTAGGTATAGAGTTCCCACTTTTTAGTAAAGTTTTTTTCATTTTCTATTAACTTAGCATCTATAGCTACCACTATACATTGACTACCAAATTCTTCAGCTCCCTCTTTTATAAGAGATGGTACCTCTACCGCTGAGGTATTCATAGAGACTTTATCTGCGCCAGATTTTAGTAAAATGCGGATATCTTCTAGGTTACGGATGCCTCCTCCTACTGTGAAAGGAATAAATATAGTCTGCGCTGTTCTTTTAACTACATCTAGAATAGTTTTCCTTTTTTCTAGGCTAGCGGTAATATCTAAAAAGATTATCTCATCTGCTCCTTCTTCAGCATAAACTTTTGCTTGTTCGACAGGATCTCCAGCGTCCTTTAAGTTTTTAAAGTTTACTCCTTTTACTACTCTACCATCCTTAACATCCAGACAGGGTATAATTCTTTTAGCAAGCATTTCCGTAAATTTCTAAGAAGTTTTTTAGAAACTTTAGACCCATATCTCCGCTCTTTTCAGGATGAAATTGCACCCCTACAATATTATTTTTTACCACTGCTGAAGGAAATATTTCTCCATACCAAGTAGTAGCCACTATGATTGCTTCTTCCTTTGGTTTAACGTAGTAAGAGTGCACAAAATAAAAATATGCTTTTTGAGGTATATTTTTAAATAATTTCTTAGTTAATTCATTATTTGTGTATTCTACTTGGTTCCATCCCATATGAGGAATCTTTAAATCATTAGTAAATTTTACTACTTCGCCTTTAATAATATTCATTCCCGGAGCTAAGGTATGCTCTTGACTATAGGTAAAAAGAAGTTGAAGTCCTAAGCATATACCTAAAAAAGGTTTTCCTTTATTTATTTCTCTTATTACAGTATCTAATATACCTGTATTTTTTAAATTTTCCATACCTTTTAAGAACGCTCCTACTCCAGGAAGAACGATAATATTTGCTTTCTTTATTAAGGAGGGAGATGAAGAGATTCGGACATCTCTATCTATTATTTGGAAGGCTTTACTTACACTTTGTAGATTTCCTAAGCCATAATCAATAATTGCAACCATAATATCAACAAAATTAATTCTTCAAAAATCTCCCTAAAATACCATATTTTTTAATTTATGTCAATTGATCTATTCCTCTGGTAGTGTCAACAAAAGTGTGTAGAAAGCTCTAAAAAAATTAACTAAACATCTTCTTAATAATCTGTGCTATTTTTCTTTTTATAGAAGAAAAAGATTCCTACAGATATAATAAAAAGAAACAGAACTAAACTTTTTTCATATCCACCTCCTCATATAATAAATGTATTTATAATTAAATTTAGCCTCTTAGGTTGTGAGAAGAGGTTATCATAAATAGAAAAGATGTCAGAAAAAAAACTTATTTGTTGTTATAATAACAAAATGCTAAAAGAAGTATTATTTGCAAAGTTTTATTATTCTAAAAATGTATTTAGCTTATATAGAGATTACAAGGAAGGGAGTTGAGAAAAAATAGAGGTTATGGCTGCTTAATGGCGAGGGAGTATCAAGAAATTTTAGCTTGACGTAGTATAACAGTTAATATTTTAATTTTTATCTTTTTTGATTTCATGTGCAGCAATGATAGCTTCGGCAATATCTTTCGTAGGTAAACGTCTATTCATGCTTAATTTTCTAATGACAATGAGTTTAAGAATATCTTCAAGATAGAGATCGCTGGTTATAGCTTTACTTATCTTATTTAGAGTTTCTAAGTAGTTTTTATAAGATACCTTCCCCACTTCTTCTTTTTAAATTTTAATTAAAGAGGAGCCACAACTTTATCACCCCTTGAGTAGCTAATTCTACCAAAATCCCTGCTATCATTATTCCTAATAAAATGCTTAGTAAAGTTTTTAATATATTGAATTTCAATAAATTAGCTACAAAAGTTCCTGTCCAAGCTCCCGTAGTAGGAAAGGGAATAGCTACAAAAAGTATTAATCCTATTATTCCATAAGTAGAGATAAGTTTTGACTTTCTTTCTACAACCTTAAACCATCTTGTCAGTAAATTTCCCAAAAAAGGAACATCTTTCAACTTGTGGAAGAGATAATTGAAGAACAGATATAAGGGAACAACTGGTAACATATTACCGATAATAGAAAGAAAATAGCTTTTTAAAGGAGAAAGTCCTTTAGCTATAGCGAAAGGGATTGCTCCTCTTAGTTCCAATACAGGAGAAGCAGCTAAGGCGATTGTAATGATCTCACTTTCTTTCAACATACTTCCCAATTAAAGGAACAAAAATACAGCTACCCGCACTTTTTTTCTTAACTTCTTTATTGGTAACTTTATCTGCTATAATAAGCTCTTGATGGAAAGCGCCACCTATAGGCATTATTAATCTCCCTCCGATTTTCAGCTGATGAACTAAAGGAGAAGGAATATCTTTGGCGGCAGCGGTGACAATTATTTTATCAAAAGGCGACTCCTTTTCCCATCCTAGAGTGCCATCGCCTATTTTTACTTCCACCTTAAATTCTAAAGACTCTAAAACTTGCTGGGCCCTCTCAGCTAGTTGAGGAATTCTTTCTATAGTAAACACTTTACATCCTAGATAAGCTAATATAGCTGATTGGTAACCACTACCTGTACCTATTTCTAAAACCTTTTCATCTTTTTTGGGTTCAAGGAGTTGTGTCATTAGAGCTACTATAAATGGTTGGGATATAGTTTGCCCCCATCCTATAGATAGAGGGTGATCTTCATAGGCATAGCTTTGTTTTTCCTCCGGTACAAAAAGATGGCGCGGAATATTTTCGAAGGCCTCTAGAATTCTTTTGTTCCTTATACCTCGAGGTATTAATTGTTCTTCAATCATCCTTTTTCTCAAAAGTAAGTAGTTATTTTCCTTCATTAAGAAAAAATATAAATTTTAAGAATCTTATGGTATCCATTATAGGGTTTATTTTACTTTTAGCATTTTTAAAATAAATACTTTTTATGGGTATAGATTTTATCCTCACTCCTCTTTTAGCAGCTTTTATAAGAATTTCTGACTCTATTTGATATTTGTCAGTTTCTATATTTATCTTTTCTAAGATATCTCTTTTAATTAGTCGGAAGCCACATTGTGTATCTGGTATTTTTTGTTTTACCATTTTAGATATAAACCAAGACATTAACTTGTTAGTAAAAACCCGTATTTTAGGCATTCCTCTAGGCTCATCCATACGATTACCTATAATAAAAGTTTCTCCTTTCTTTGCTTCCTCTAAAAATTTCTCTAAATCTTGTGGAGAGTGTTGGTTATCTGCATCCATAGTAATTAAATAATCGAAGTCTTCCTTATCTAAAAGGTATCTTATTCCTCTTTTTATAGATAGTCCTTTTCCAAAATTTTTTTTGTTTCTAATTACCACTACTCTCTTATCTTCCGCTACTCGAGAAGTATTATCCCAGGAGCCATCATCTACCACTAATACAGATAGGGATTTCTTTTTTAACTCCTCTAATATTTGTCCCAAAGTATCTTCTTCGTTGTATGCAGGAATTAATACCCACACTTTCATTACTCTATCCAGTATTTTTCAAACATATACCACTGTTCAGGATACCTAGCTATATACTTCTCTAATATTTTAGCACATTCTTGTATAATCTCCTCTTCAGTTTTTTTCTTATTTTCTCGATAAGGAGATATAGGGGTATCAAAAATTAAACTATAAGTGTATTTGTTTTCTCTTATTAAAAAAGAAGGGATAATATAAGCATCTGTTTTTAAAGAGAAATTTGCTGCTCCTCTTGGAAGAATACATGTTTTGCCAAACATTTTTACCTTCTTACCTTTTCCTGAAAAATCCTTGTCTCCCAGAAGAGCAAGGACTTTTCTGCTTTTTAATGCTTGAAAGCATTTCTTTATTCCTATACCTGTAGAAGTTACCTCTACTCCACATACTTCTCTTTGGCGATTAAAGAAGCTATTTGTCCGTTCATCTTTATGAGGCAAAGCAACTGCGTACACCTTATATCCTAATATAGAAGTAAGAGCTCCTCCCAATTCATAGTTTCCTAGATGAGCAGTAAGAGCTATTATTTTTTTATTTTCTTTAATCAAGTTTTGCAAAAAATCAATCCTAATTAATTTCACATATTTTTCTATAAATTCAGAGTCAATCTTAGAAAATCGAAAAAAATCCACTAAGTAATAGGCAAAATTTTCCACAATCTTTCTGGCATATCGATAGGCTGTTTTTTTATTTTTTAGGATAGGTAGAAGATTATATATCAAATTTTCCCTGTCTCTTTTACTAAAAAAGAACTTTACTCTTGCTATAATGGAAGCTAATAGGTATGATACCTTTCTTGGTAGAAGTATAGCTACCCACCTTCCTAAAACGAAGAAATAATACATCGGTCGTCAATTTAAATAGCTTAAAACCAAGTTAACTATTCTTAATGAGGAATCTATCGTAGCGTTTTGCAGAGCATTTCTTTTTAAAGAGAATAGTTTATTCCTGTCTCTTAGAAGTGTTTTGACCAAACCTCCGATTTCTTTTACAGAATTTGTTTTCAGTATAGCTTTTTTTCTCTCCAGATATTCTACATTTCTTTCCTCTTGACCAGGGATAGGATTTACTACAATCGTTGCCATTCCTTTAGCTAAAGCCTCAGAAATTGTAAGGCCTCCTGCTTTAGTTATAATAATGTCTGAGAAGTCCATCAATTTATCTACGAAGTCGATATATCCAAAATAAAATAGTCTTTTTTTAAAGTATTTTACGCTTTTCTTAAACCAATTGAATAGTTTTTTGTTTTTCCCACAGATTACTATCAACTGAAACTTTTCTTCTACATCATCCAACACTTTAGCTATCTTCTTTATGGGTCCTATACCTAAGCCTCCTCCCATAAGTAAAATAGTATTTGTATTTAAAGAAAAACCAAATTTCTTTGCTAATTCCTTTTTATCATAAGCTTTTAGAAAATTTACAGAAATAGGAATGCCTAAAATTTTTACCTTTTCAGGATTTACTCCTTCTGTTGTAAGTACATCTTTTGCTCCTTGACATGCTACTGTGTAAATGTCTACTCCTTGATGAATCCATAGCCGGTGAGGATAATAGTCAGTTACCACTCCTATTAAAGGTACGTTTATCCATCGATTTTTTTTTAGCTCAGCAATAATTCCACAGGGGAAAGCTTGCGTAGCTATAATTACTGCTGGTTTTATTTTTTTTATTAGGGATAAAAACTTAGGTGCAGCTATAAGATTTATTAGTTTAGTAAAGGGAGTTATAGTTTTTATAACTTTCTTTTTATCATAAATCTTTCCCCACAATGGAGGGAGGTATTTTATAGCAAGGGTATAAATAGAATCGACAAATTTTTCCACATAGGGGCTTAAGTAGGCAAAACCATTTAAATTAATTACTTCTAAGTTAGGTTCTTTAAGAATTAGAGCTTCTTTTATATTTTCACTGGCTTTTCTATGTCCACCAAATTGAGAGATATGAAAAATAAGGATTTTCTTCATCTTTTTGGTTATAATTCTTCTTTATTGAAAGCGTTGAGGAAAGCCTTAACTACTAAGGGATGAAATTGAGTACCACTGTTTTTAGATATTTCTTCCTTTGTTTCGCTTCTTGTTAAGGCTTTTCGGTAGGGTCTTTCTGTAGTCATAGCGTCATAGGCATCGGCAACAGAGATAATTGCTGCCATTAAAGGTATTTTTTTTCCCTCTAATTGCGAAGGATACCCTTTTCCGTCGTATCTCTCATGATGATGCTTTACAGCTAGGATTATTTCTTTTAAGTCTTTTATAGGAGAGAGAATTTCCTCTCCTATTAAGGGATGAATTCTTATCAACGCCCAATCCTTGTTGGTTAACGGCCTTTTTTTATTAAGAATTTTTTCTGGAACTCCTATCTTGCCAATGTCATGTAAGAGAGCAGCTATCTTTAAATTATTTTCAAATTTTTCCCAATTTTTTATCTTTTTTATTTTCTTAAGCTCTTGAGCAATTTTTAGAGAAAAGGTTACAACTCTTTCGGTATGCCCTTTGGTGTATTTATCCTTAGCTTCTATAGCTTGAGCTAAGGCAGTGATAGTTTGAATAAAGAGAGCTTGATTCTTTTCTAGCTGGATTCTTAAGTCTTCAAATAAAGAGGCGTTACGAATGGCCATAGCTACATCTGAAGAGAGAATAGATAAAAAAGCTAGTTCTTCAGCAGGAAACGATTTCCCGTTTAGTTTTCTACCCAAGATAAATATCCCTAAAAGTTCCTCTCTAAAAAATATGGGAAGAGCAACCTCTACTTTGTATATAAAGAGTTGATACAGTAACCTTTGAAAAAACTCCTTAAGCTTCTCATCCGTTTTTTTTCTCCTTAAAAATCTCTTTATTCTTTTAAGAAGGAGAAAATCATCACTCCATTGGTTGTAATACTTATTATAGAGAAAGTATTTTACTAAGGGTGAGTCTTTAGAAATCTTTACTAACCCTGAAGGAATTTTTATACCTTGTTTACCTCTAGATATGGTCAAAATATAGCTTTCTTTATTTTTGTCAAAGAGAAAAATCCCCGCATGAGAGACTCTTAAATTTTTTATTATCGTTCTTATGATAAGTTTTATAAGAGTTTCTGTGCGATGGATAAGGATCATCTGACGAGCTGCTTTTTCCAGTTCTTTTCTATAGGAGATGCGCATTATTTTTTAGGCTTTATATACTTGGAAATGACTGTATCCAGATTTTCTAATTCTATGGGTTTTATAAGATAATCTTCTGCACCCATTCTTTTCGCCTTTATAATAGAGGGCTTATCATCTCTTGCAGTAATCATTATTACTTTAACGTCTTTAGAGGCTTCCTTTACCTTCTTTAATACAAAAAAACCATCCTCTCCAGGCATTTTTACGTCCAGAAGGATAAGATCGGGTTTTTTTTGAGTAAAAATCTCTAAAGCCTTTCTAGCATCATTGGCTGTAAAGGGTTTTAAACCTTTTCTTTTTAAAAAACTACTTAAGAATTCTGCAACTTCTACTTCATCGTCTACTATTAATACTTTTTCCATCTTTTTACTCTCCATATTTTAAATTTTAATATTATACCATAGAAATTATAATCTTTTCAATTAATTAGAAAATGTAGTGTTATATTAACTGTTGTTATTCTCTAAAGCAAATCTTACCCAATCTATCCCTTTTATAGAGATACCGGCTAATTCTTCTGCCAAAGGCAGATCTGCCTCTGGCAGAAAGGTTAGAATTCAAAGAGGCTCTTTTTACAGCATTAAATACCGTAAAGGAAGAGAGTTTTGAATGGGTAGTCTCTCTTAACCTCTTGGCAATAACTCTATAGCTTGCTTTATCTTCTATATGGTGTTTAATCATTTCAATGAATAGTTTGTGGGAATATCTTTTTCGTTTATCTTTCCTAACAACAATGTCTTTTTACAACCCTTACAATAGAATCTCTGGGTATTTTTTTGTTTTGTTGATTTTAAGTAAAATCCTGTTCTTTTTATTTTCCCATGTTTCTTAGTATTTAAACTCCCACACCATATGCATCTTATACTTCTTCTTTTTATCCATCCTAACCTCTTTTTAAGACAGGCTGCCTTTCTTATCTTTTACAACTTTTTACATTATAGAGGGTTAGGATAAAAATAGCAGCAGTTAATTGGATGCTACCTTAGAAAACTTTAGCTTCTTAGGAAGGATGGTATAATTTCTGAGAGAGTAGGATGAGTAAAAACACAGTTCTTTATCTTATCTATGATAAGGTGGTTTCTTATAGCTAAAGAAAAGATACTTATAAGTTCGCAAGCGTAGTTGGAAATTATAGTAGCCCCTAGTATTTTGCCTTTAGAGTCAATAAGAAGTTTAATAAAGCCATCCTCATCTTGATAAACGTGGGAGGAAGAAAACTTTCTGAAGTTTGTTCTTATAATTTGATAAGAGAGATTTGCCTTTTTTGCTTCGTCTTCATCTATTCCTACCTTTGCTATCTGAGGAATAGAAAATATACATTCGCTGATTCCTTCATAGTTAATAGCTTCTCTTTGCCCTAAAATATTCTTTAAAATTACGCGTGCCTGATATTCTGCTACATAAGCATACATTTTATGGGAGGTAACATCTCCGCAAGCAAAAATATTATCTATGTTAGTTTGCATATATTCATTAGTTTCTATCCTTCCATTACTATCTGTTTTTAATCCTATTTCACCTAAATTTAAATTTTCTGTATTAGGCGTTCTTCCTCCTGCTAAAAGTACTATATCAAATTTTTCTAGATTAAATTCATCTAAAGTGGTAGAAGTTTTTATCACTATACCACTTTTTTCTAATATCGCTCTTAAACGCTGACTCACTTTTCTTTCAAAATTAGGCAAAATCTGTTTTTCTTTTTCTATCACCACTACTTTCTTAGATAAATTATTAAGAAAGGAAGCAAACTCTAATCCTATACTGCCTCCTCCTACGATAAGAATATTGGTAGGAAGACTTGATAAGTTAAATATATCTTCAGCAAAAATTATCTTTTTCCCATCGGGTTTTATAATCTTTTTAGGAATGCTTCCTGTAGCAATAATTATATTTTCTGCCACTATTTCTTTTTTGTTTATTTTTATTGTATGTTTGTCAGATAATTGAGCTTTTCCCCACAGGATTTCTACTCCTTTTCTATCTAAATAAGAGAATACCTCCTTCCTTATAGAATCTACTATCTGGTTTTTTCTCAAAAAAATATTTTCTAAGTTATGATTGTGTTTTGTTAACTGGAGATATAACTTGGTAGGAATACAACCTTTATTTAAACAAGTACCTCCGAAGTTTAAGGGAAATTCTTCTATAAGAATAGTTTTTAAGTTGTTTTTAATAGCTTCCTTGGCTGCCTCAATTCCTCCTGCACCAGCTCCTATTATTGCAAGCTCATACATTCTCTGAAGTAATTTGCTGATTTTAAGAGTTTTTCTTTTTCTTCTCTACTTAATTCTATTTCGATTATTTTTATTATTCCCTTTCTGCCAATAATACAAGGCACACCTATACATACATTCTTTATTCCGTATTCTCCATTAAGATAAGTTGATGCGCATATAATTTCTTTTTTGTCTTTTACAATGGCTTCAATTAATTGATAACCAGCGAGAGAAGGAGCAAAATGAGCACTTCTATTTTTTAGAAGTTCGACGATTTCCTTACCTCTTATTTTTGTTTTCTCTGAAATTAGTTTTATCTTTTCTTGAGACAAAAATTTATCTATACTTATACCTTTAACTTTACATTTTTTAACCAAGGGAAGCATATCTTTACTGTGCATACCTAATACCATTGTTTCTATAGAAGAAGGGCTAATTTTAACCATCTGGTAAACAAGATTAAGAAGACGGGCAGAATCCAAAGAAGACCCCATCCCTATAATTCGTTCTCTTCCAAAACCCGTCTCTTTTTTAATTACATAGGTGATAAAATCCACGGGATTAGTTATCACTATTACTAAAGATGTAGGTGCTACTTCTTTGATCTTTTTAGCGATCTTTTTAGCAATTTCTTTGTTGATATTAAGAAGATCATATCTTGTCATTCCTGCACTTCTTGCCTTTCCCGCAGTAACAACAACGATATCAGAATTTTTGATGTGATTTATATTGGAGGTTCCTAGTATCTTTGTAGAAAATTCTAAAAATGCCCTAGTATCTTCTAAATCTAAAGCAACCCCTTTTGCTAGAGAACCAGCAATGTCTATAAGAATTAATTCTTCTATGTCTAGATTTTTTAGGATATTAAAAGCTAACGTACTTCCTACTGAGCCTACCCCAATAATAGATATTTTTTTAACTCTTTCCATTACTTTTTCATTCCATTGATTTTGTCTATAATTGCCTGAGCCATTTCTTTTGTTCCTACTGCTGTAGGATCATCTCTTCGTGGTTTTAAATCATAGGTTACAAATTTTCCTTCTTTTATCACTTGATAAGTAGCCTCTTCTAAAAGTTTAGCTTTTTCTATTTCTCCTAAGTGCTTTAGCATCATTACTCCCGAAATAATTGTAGCTGTAGGGTTAACTTTATTTTTTCCTGCATACTTAGGGGCAGCTCCATGAACTGGCTCAAATACAGCAAATTCTTTACCAATATTAGCTCCGGGAGCTACTCCCAGGCCCCCAATTAAACCTGCACATAGATCCGAGATTATATCCCCATAGAGATTTGGCAAAACTAATACATCGAAATTTTCTGGTTTTAAAATTAGTTGCATACATAGATTGTCTACAATAATATCCTCAGCTATTATATTAGGATATTTGGATGCTATTTCTTTAAAACAACTTAAGAATAACCCGTCAGTAGCTTTCATTATATTTGCTTTATGTACACAAGTTACTTTCTTCCTTCTTTCTTTTTGTGCCCATTCAAAGGCGAATTCAATAATTCTTTCTGAAGCTGATTGCGAAATAGGTTTTATAGATATTGCTGAATCTTTTAAAATATTTTTTCCACTTAATTGGCTCAGTTCCTCTATTAAATTTTTCGTAGAGGATTCTCCTTTAAAAAATTCTATTCCCGCATATAAATCTTCACTGTTTTCTCTTATTACTACGATATCTACGTCTTTGTATTTAGAAGGTATTCCCACAATAGACTTAGCAGGTCTTACGCAAGCATAGAGATTTAAAGTCTGGCGCAAAGCTACATTTACAGAGCGAAAACCACTCCCTATTGGGGTAACTATAGGACCTTTCAAAGCTACTCTATTTTTTTTGATAGAATCCAAAGTTTCTTTAGGAAGTAAGGAGTTTTTTTCTTTTAATGCAGGCTCTCCAGCCAAAGCAATTTCCCATTCTATTTCTATCCCCAAAGCATCTATACATTGACGTGCTGCTTGGGTAACCTCTGGTCCTATTCCATCGCCAGGTATAAGAGTAATTCTATAGCCCATTACTGTTTAAATTTGAAAATCTTGGTATTTTTTTAGGTAATTAATAATTCCTTTTTCCTTTATAAGGTCTTTACGAAATTCATCTAAAGGGTGAAAGAGAATTTCCTCTCCTTTAGTTATATTTTTTATTATTCCTTTATCGATATCTACACGGATAATGTCTCCTTCCTGTAAGGAATCGGTATCTGCTTCCACTAACGGTAGTCCTATATTAAATGCATTTCTATAAAAGATCCGTGCAAAACTTTTAGCTATTACACATAGAATCTTAGCTTCTCTTATTACCCAAGGTGCTTGTTCTCGAGAGGAACCTAGGCCGAAATTTAAACCTGCTACGATTATAGATTTGTTGGGGATGATCTCTTTATAGAAGTTAGGCCTTATATCTTCAAAGATATGTTGAGCCAGCTTTTTCATATCAGTAATAGAAAATTTATATCTACCAGATATTATCCAATCAGTATTTATATTGTCACCAAATCTAAAAACTTTACCTTTAAAAATCATAAGTTTTCAAACTCCATTATGTTTTTAACTTTACTTATAGCTATCTCTCTGTTAATTATTCCTCTTTTGTACAATTCTTTCAGACACTTATCCATAGTATGCATACCATATTGAGCTCCCATTTGGATCAAAGAAGGAATTTGCGCTATTTCTCCTTCTCTTATTAGGTTTCTTATTCCTGGGGTAGCAATCATAACCTCGGTAGCTAACACTCTTCCTAACCCATCAGCTCTAGGTAAGAGAAGTTGGGAGATTACTCCCTGAAGGCAATCAGCGAGTTGCACCCTTATCTGCTTTTGTTGATGGGGAGGGAAAACATCAATAATTCTTTGGACAGTTTGGGGAGCATCGGGAGTATGTAGGGTAGCTAAAACCAGGTGTCCTGTTTCTGCAGCTGTTAAGGTAGTAGCAATAGTTTCTAAATCACGCATCTCTCCTACTACAATTACATTAGGATCTTGTCTTAATGCTCTTCTTAAAGCTTCGGGAAAAGAGTGAGTATCTGCGTAAATTTCTCTTTGTTTTATTATACTTTCTTTGTTGCTATGATAGAATTCTATAGGATCTTCTATACAGATGATTATTTCTTTTCTCTCTTTATTTATCACATCAATCATTGCTGCTAAAGTAGTACTTTTGCCTGTTCCTGTGGGACCAGTTACTAAAACTAAACCATTAGGTTTTCTTATTAAATCGTAAGCTACTAAAGGAACACCCAGTTCATCGAGAGGAGGAATTTCTCTAGGAATACGTCTTAAAGCTGCTTCTACATTCCCTTTCTGATAGTGAACGTTTATACGAAACCTATCCATATTGGGAACAGAAAAGGAAAAATCCAACTCTTTATCCTTCTCAAATATTGCCTTTTGATCATCGGTTAAGATACTATATATGAGGGCCTTTGTCTGTTCCGAATTTAAAGGAGGTAAATCTGTAAGGTGAAGTTTTCCGTCGATTCTTAAGACAGGAGGAGAATTTACAGTAATATGTAAATCACTTGCTCCCTTCTCCATAGCAAGTTTTAAAAGAGTAGTCATATCTGTCATTATTTACCTCCTTTTTTGGTAAAGATATCTTCGAGGATCAGTTATTTTTCCTCTTATAACAGAACTAGCTACGGTAGCAGGAGAAGCAAGGTAAATAAAGCTGTTAGGATTTCCCATCCTTCCTTTAAAATTTCTATTAGCAGTAGAAATAACTACTTCTCCATCAGCAGGCACTCCTTGATTAGTTCCTACACAGGGTCCACATCCAGGAGGAAGGACAATTGCTCCTGCTTCGATAAGGGTTTTTATGATACCCTTTGTTAAAGCTAACTTAAATACTTTTTTAGATGCAGGGGCAACAAAAAGTTTTACTTCAGGATGAACTTTTCTTCCTCTTAATATCCGTGCAGCTATTTCTAAATCCTCTAATCTTCCATTAGTACATGTTCCAATGTAACCCTGATTTATAGGAAGTCCTTCGACCTCTTCAATAGACACACCATTGTCTACACTATGAGGTTTAGCAATATAAGGAGAAAGTTTAGAAATATCAAATTCTATAATTTTTTCATACTTGGCATCTTTGTCAGAGTAAAAAGGTTTATATTTGCTAATTCCTATTTTTTCTAAATAATTAAACACTTTTTTATCAGGAGCTATAATTCCGCACTTTGCACCAAACTCAATACTCATATTTGTTATAGTGAATCGTGCCTCCAAGGAAAGTGCTTTAATTACTTCTCCATCAAACTCCACACAGCGATAGGTAGCTCCCCAGCACGTAAGTTGCTTGATGATATAAAGGATAATATCTTTACTAAAAACCCCTTTAGGTATTTTCCCCTTTACGATTATTTTGTAAGTAGAAGGTATTTTAAACCAATTTCTTCTTGTAACTAAAGTAACTGCTAAATCTGTAGAACCCACTCCCAAACCAACTGCTCCTAAAGTTCCACAGGTTGAAGTATGAGAATCTGCTCCTAAAATGAGTGCTCCTGGATAGGCAAGTCCTTTTTCTATTACTAGCTGGTGAGATATACCTTCACCAACGTCAAAAAGTAAATTCCCTAACTTATTAGTAGCTTCTCTCATTCGAATATGAACTTTTGCTACACCTACATTAGGAGCAGGTATACTGTGGTCGATAAATTGGGCATATTTTTTAGGATATTTTATATTTTGAGAAAACTTTTCTAAAGCGTCTAATACTAAAGAAGTAGTCCCATCCTGAGAAAAACAAAAATCTACCTTACATACAGCTACGTCACCACTTTTTAAAGATTTTTTAGCGTGGTAAGAAAAGATTTTTTCAGCGATAGTTTTGCCCATTTTAAATTTTAGCTAAAAATTCTTTAATGCGTTGCGCTCCTTTTAATATATTCTCCTCATTAGTAGCAAAGCTCACTCTTATATAACCATCCTCTCCAAATCCTGTAGAAGGTATAACTGCCACAAGATATTGAGTCAAAAGTTTAGAAGAAAACTCTAAACTGTTAAGATGAGTGCTTTTTATGTTACAGAATAAATAAAAGGTCCCCTGGGGTTTTATAAGCTTCAATTTAGGACACTCTAAGAGCTTTTCATAAATTAAATCTCTTTTTTTCTGGAAGGTATCTTTTATAAAATTATACCAATCTCTATTATTTTCTAATGCTTTAACAGCAGCTACTTGAGCTAAACTATTAGGGCAAGAAGTGGTATGGTCTACTATTTTAGATGCTTCTTCTACAATCTTTTTAGGAGCAACCATAAAACCTATTCGCCAACCAGTCATAGAAAAACTTTTAGAGAAACTATTTATAGTTATTGTTTTTTCTCTTACTCCTTCTAGAGAAGCAAAGCTGGTATGGGCAAGATTATCAAAAAGTATCTTTTCATATACCTCATCACTTAAGACAAAGAGAGGAGAATCTCTTATTATCTGGGCTATTTCTTCTAACTCCTCTTTAGTATAAGTTATTCCTGTAGGATTATTAGGATAATTTAGGATTAAAATTTTAGTTTTAGAAGTAATGAGTGCCTTTAGCTTACTAGGGTTTATTTTGAAATTTTCTTCCTCTTGTGCAGGTAGTATTTTTACTTTTCCTCCAGCAAGTTTAACCATTTCAGGATAACTTACCCAATAAGGGGAAGGGATAATTACTTCCTCTTGAGGATTTAGGAGAGCAAAAAGAGAAATAAATATAGCAAATTTTGCTCCCGCAGTTACAATTATATTCTCTTCGTTACAGGAAAATCCATTCTCCTCGTTTATTTTTTTAGCGATAGCCTTCTTTAATTGGGGTATTCCTGTAGAAGGGGTATACTTAGTGAATCCTTCTTTTAAGGCTTCTTTTGCTGCTTCTTTTATAAACTCTGGCGTATCAAAATCCGGTTCTCCTCCAGCAAAATTTACTACATCTTTACCTTCTCTTTTGAGTTTTTTAGCTAAGGAAGTAAGGGTTAAGGTAGGAGATTTATTTACCAATGGGAGACAACGGTTTATTACCTTTCCCCACTTCATTATAAAACCAAACTTACAGAGAATCTCTTTCTTTCTTAAAAATTGACCTTACTCCTTTGATAAACCCTCTTTTGGGTTTTTCTTCCTTCTTAGGAGGGTGTAATTCCGATTTTTCTGATTTTTTAGATGGAACTTTCCCTTTTTCTTCTTTCTTTTTTATTTTCTCCTTCTTTTCCCTGCGGGTTAGTTCTATCAAGGATAATTTTGCACCATCACCTTTTCGGTAGGTTAAATCTATTATTCGAGTATAGCCGCCACTTATATCTTTAAAACGAGGAGCAATTTCGGTAAAGAGTTTTTTTACTAGTTTATGGTCTCCCAATACTTTGTAGGCTAAACGACGATTATAAAGAGTATCAACCTTACCCCACCCGATTAATTTATCTATCCAGCCTTTCACTGCTTTTGCTTTTGATTTGGTGGTTTTTATTGCTTCACAAAGAATTAGAGCTCTACCTAAACTTCTTATCAAAGCTTTTCTTTGAGCTCGAGAACGAGATAATTTTTTAGTTTTTTTTCTATGTCTCATACCATTTGAAGTTTTTTTCTGTCAATCTTCATACCTAAGGAAAATCCCATACTCTTTAAAAGATTCACTATTTCATTTAATGATTTTTTCCCAAAATTTCTATAGGAAAGCATTTCTGCTTCTGTTTTTTCTACCAGATCTGCCAAAATCTTTATATTCGCTTCTCTCAAACAATTAGCGCTCCGCACCGAAAGTTCAAGTTCGGAGACAGGAATTTTGAGTTTTTCATAGAAAGAAATTTCTTCTGGTGTAAGTTCTTCTACTTCCTCTTCCGGAATTTCTCCCAAAGTAAAGAATAATTCCAGATGTTTACTTAACACCTTAGAAGCATAGATTAAAGCTTCCTTTGGTTCTATACTTCCATTTGTCCATATTTCTAATATCAGTTTATCGTAATCAGTTCTTTTTCCCACTCTAGCATTTTCTACTTTAAAGTTTACTTTTTTTATCGGAGTAAATATAGAATCAATAGGAATAGTTCCTATAGGCATATCTTCACGTTTGTTCATCTCCGCAGGAACAAATCCTCTCCCTCTACCTACTTCCATTTCTATCTGGAGACTAGCGTCTTTAGAAGTTAGAGTAGCTATATGAGAATCAGGATTGATTACTTCTATACTTTCATCAGTTATAATCTCCCCAGCTTTTACTTCTTTTTCTCCGTAAGCTTTTATGTATATTTTTCTGGGTCCTTTAGAGTATGATCTTAGTACAACATTTTTTATATTAAGTACGATTTGAGGTACATCCTCTCTTACACCTTTTATAGTGGAAAATTCGTGAGGCACTCCCTCTATCCTTATAGCTGTAACAGCAGCTCCTTCAATAGAAGAAAGGAGAGTTCTTCTTAATGAATTTCCTAAAGTTACCCCATAACCTCTTTCTAGAGGTTCAGCGATAAATTTTCCATAGTAGGGAGTGTAAGAACCTTCTTCGATAACTATTCTTTTAGGGAATTGGAAGTCTCTCCAGCTTATGCCCATTTTTTTGACCTCCTATCTTTTATTACTTTGAATATAATTCAACGATTAACTGTTCACTTATAGGAATAGTTAGATCTTCCTTCTCTGGTAATCTCTTTATTTTTAATTTTAGGTTTTCATTATCTACTTCTATCCAAGTTGGTACACTTCTCTCTTTAGAGTTTATTTCTATATTTTCCTTTATTCTTTTTATTACACTTTCTTTAGCCTTTATCTTAATTTCTTCTCCTTCTCTAGTAATATAAGAAGGAATATTTACTCTCCTTTCTCCAATAAAAACGAAACCATGCCTTACTATTTGGCGAGCTTCGTTTCTAGAAAGAGCAAATAATGCTCGGTAAATAACATTATCTAATCTCCGTTCTAAAAGTTGAATAAGTTTTCTACCAGTAACTTCTTTAGATTTAACTGCTAACCTAAAAAAGCGTTTAAATTGTTTTTCTAACATTCCATACATTCTTTTTACTTTTTGTTTTTCTCTCAGCTGGAGACCATAGTAAGATTGTTTTGTTTGTCTTTTTCCATGCACACCTGGAGGATAAGTTCTTCGAGAAAAAGGACATTTTTCTGTATTACATTTGGATCCTTTTAAAAAAAGTTTTGTTCGTTCCCTTCTACATAATTTACATTTAGGTCCTAAGTATCTCCCCATAATTTATACTCTCCTTTTCTTCCTTGGCCGACACCCGTTGTGAGGTGTGGGAGTTACGTCTTTTACTCTTTTCACATTAAGCCCTGCACTCTGTAAAGATCTAATAGCTGCCTCTCTTCCTGGACCGGGACCTTTGACAAAAACTTCAACATCGCTTAGTCCCATTTCCTTAACCCGTTTAGCTACATCTAAAGCAGCTAGTTGGGCAGCATAAGGAGTAGACTTTTTCGTACCTTTGAATCCAATAGTTCCTCCTGAAGCCCAACCAATAACATTACCTTTCAGATCTGTAACAGTAATAATAGTATTATTGAATGTGGCTTTTATATGAACCATTCCTAGAGGAGAAGTTAGATGAATCTTTTTTTTCTTTTCTCTTCTTCTTTTTTTGGCCAATTGCCCTCCTTTTTTCTACCTAACTTTTCTTCTTTATACCTCCCACACGAGGTCGAGGACCTTTTCTAGTTCGGGCATTACAACGAGTACGTTGTCCCCTTACAGGAAGATGCTTTTTATGTCTTATTCCTCGATAGCAACCTATATCCATTAATCTTCTAATATTTTGAGTTATCTCTCTACGTAGTTCTCCTTCTACTTTATAATTTGATTGAATAAACGAAGCAATTTTAGATATTTCTTCATCACTGAGTTGGGAAGCCTTTTTTTCTGGATCTACTCCTGTATTCTTTAATACTTCTAAAGCATTACTAGGACCTATTCCGTAAATATAACGAAGAGCTATTTTTACTTTTTTTTCCTTAGGAATATCTACACCTAAAATTCTTGGCATCTTTTCTCCTTTTGTTTATTATCCTTGCCTTTGTTTATGTTTGGGATTTTTACAAATAACCCTTATTATACCTTTTCTTTTTATTATTCTGCACTTGTCACAAATTTTTTTTACAGAAGATTTAACTTTCATGATTACTTATATCGATAAGTTATTCTTCCTCGAGTTAGATCGTAGGGAGATAGCTCCACCTTAACTTTGTCCCCAGGAAGAATTTTTATAAAATGCATTCTCATCTTCCCACTTACATGAGCTAAAACTAAATGACCATTATCTAACTTTACTCTAAACATAGCGTTGGGAAGAGCTTCTACAATTTCTCCTTCAACTTCAATTAATTCTTCTTTACTCATATCACTGTGTAAGAATCCAAGCTCCCTTTTTAGTTACCGCTACCGTGTGCTCAAAATGTGAAGTTAAAGAATTATCTTTAGTTTTAACTGTCCATCCATCTTTTAAAAATTCTATACAGTGATTTCCTGCAGCTATCATTGGTTCGATAGCTAAAACCATTCCTTCAATAAGGGTCTCCCCTGTATTCTCTTCACCAAAATTAGGCACCTCCGGAGGTAAGTGGAGTTCTTTCCCTATGCCATGTCCTACAAAACTTCTTATTACTGAAAATCCCTCTCTTTCTACACATCTTTGAATAGCACAACTTATATCTCCTATTTTTCTTCCAACTTTGATTTTTTTTATTCCTTCCATTAATGCTTTTTTGCACACTTTTACCAATTTTTTTGCTAAGGAAGATGTTTTACTTACCAAGTAAGTAAAAGCAGTATCTACAAATAGACCTTTATACTTTATACCCAAATCTACACTTACTAAATCTCCTTCTTTTAATATCTTCTCTTTTGAAGGTATTCCATGAATTACCTCTTCGTTTACTGATACACACAAAGAGGCAGGAAATCCCTTATAACCTTTAAACGCCGATTCCATTTCAGGGTATTTGCTAATTTCTTTTTCAAAAAAGAGTTCTATATCTTTAGTAGTAATACCAGGTTTTATAATTCTTTTTATTTCCTTGATGATTTTAGCCGCTACTTTTCCTGCGTAAGAAGCAACTTTTAATTCTTGATAAGAAAGAAAATTATCCATGATTTAACTTCTTTAGTACCTCTTGAAATACTTCTTCCGCCTCTTGGTTAGCATCCACAATAATTAACTTATCTTTCTCTTTATAAAAGTTCATCAAAGGAACATTTTCTTTTTGGAATACGATCCACCGATTTTTAATTACCTCGGGCTCATCGTCTTTTCTTTGAATCAACATGCCTCCGCAAATATCACAAATTCCCTCTTTTTTAGGAGGCATATTTTCTATATGGTAATTAGCTCCGCAATTTTTGCATATTCTTCTTCCCGAAAGTCTTTTTATAGCGGTTTCTTGGCTAACTTCTAAATAAATAGCTTTATCTAGAGAAAGGTTCTTTTTGCTCAAAATATTGTCTAAGTCTTTAGCTTGATTAGTGTTTCGAGGATAACCATCTATAACGAAATCTTCGCTATCAATGTTTTCTTCAACTACCATAGAAACAATTTTGTCAGGGACTAATAACCCCTTATACATATACTCTTTTACTTTTTCTCCTAAGGGAGTATTCTTTTTGACTTCTTCTCGGAGAATATCTCCTAAGGAAATTCTCTTAATATTAAGCTTCTCACTCATAGTTTTTGCTTGAGTTCCTTTTCCTGAGCCTGGTGCTCCCAACAGAATTATTCTCATCTTCTCCCCTTTAACTCCTTTCCTTTTATAAATCCGTCATAATACCGAATAAGAAGTTGACCCTCTATTTGCCGCATAGTGTCTAAAACCACTCCTACCATAATCAAGATAGTCGTTCCTCCAAAAAAGGAAGTTATAGCATAAGAAGGGATATTAAACAACTTCATAATGACTCCCGGAAGAATTGCTATCACCGCTACGTAAATTGCTCCTATAAAAACAATTCTTGTAACCACATAATCCAGGTGCTCTGCAGTTTGTCTCCCTGGTCTTATCCCAGGAATAAATCCCCCGTATTTTTTTAAATTGTTAGCTATCTCTTGGGGATTAAATACTATTGCAGTATAAAAATACATAAAAAACATAATAAGCGCTATATAAATTAAGTTATACCAGAGTCCTCCTTGTCTAAAAATAGTTTGAAAAAATGTAGCCAACCTTGTACTTTTAGGAAAAAAAGTAGCTATGGTTCCTGGAAAAAGAATTACACTTTGTGCAAAAATAATAGCGATTACTCCTGCCATATCTACCCTTATAGGAAGATAAGTGCTTTGGCCACCATACACTCTTCTTCCAATAATTCTTTTTCCATATTGGATAGGAATTCTTCGCTGAGCTTGAGTAAAAAGTACCACCGCTAATACTACCAGAAACCATAGAACCATAAGACTAACAACAGTAATAGTACTAATTTGCCGTTTACTAGGATCAAAAGGAGAATAGAGCATCCACAGTTGATAAAGAGCAGAAGGAATTCGGGAAATGATGCTTGTAGTAATGATTAAGGAAATTCCATTACCTATGCCTCTCTCTTGAATCTGCTCTCCTAACCACATAATAAATATTGTTCCACAAGTAAGAGTAAATACTGTAACGAATCTAAATAAAGCTCCAGGGTTAGGAACAATCACTACTCCTCTAAAATTTTGAGGATTTTCCAACCACAACGCCAGCATAAATCCTTGGATTAAGCAGATAAATAAGGTTAAGTACCTGGTATACTGATTTATCTTTTCATATCCTGCTCTTCCTTCTCGTGCTATGTTTTCCAAAGCAGGAACAATTCCCGTTAAGAGTTGCATAATAATAGATGCAGAGATATAAGGCATTATTCCTAAGGCAAAAATACTCAAGCGTCTTAAAGCTCCTCCTGTAAAAAGGTTAATTATTCCTAGAATTGTTTGTCCTTGAATTTTGGAAAGTTGTTCAAAAAAATTGGATAAAGCCTGGCCATCTATTCCAGGAGTAGGTATAAAACACCCTATTCGATAAACAATTAAAAGAGAGAGAGTAACAAGCACCTTCTTTCTTAGCTCTTCCACCCTAAATATGTTAGTCAATTTGGTAAACATAACTACTCAGGTAGATACTCTATCTTACCTCCTCCTTTTTCTATGATTTCTTTAGCTTTTTTGGAAAATTTTTGAGCTTTAAATACACTATCTAGAGAAAATTCTTCCTTAATATCAGCTAAAATTTTTACAGGCTTTTTTTCTTCTTTTATAAGATTTACTTCCTTCAATTCTTTTGGGGTTATTTCTTTTTTATTCTTTATCTTTTTTACTATATCTTTTAAGTTAACGATTTGATACTCTTTAGGCCTTTTGGAGGTAAAACCTCGTTTGGGTATTTTCCGCAAATAAGGAACGTTTCCTCCGCCGAATCCAATATAATACATCCTCCCTTTACGTTGCCCCGTACCCTTATGTCCTCGAGTACTAGTCTTTCCATGACCAGAACCAGGGCCTCTTCCTACTCTTTTAGGTTTCTTATGTTTCTTCTTGGGTTGAAGTTGAGATATATTCATCTTTCCCCTTCTTAAGGTTACTTAAAGCAGAAAATGTAGCTTTCACTACATTTATAGGATTAGTAGATTTTTTCAAAATCTTAGTTAAAATATCTTTTATTCCTGCACATTCGCAGATAGCCCGAATAACTCCTCCAGCAATTACTCCTGTTCCTCTTCCCGCTGGTTTAAGAAAAACTTCTACTGCACCAAATTCTCCCTTTACTTGATGGGGAATAGTGGTGCCTTTTTTAGGTATCTCTATAAGATTCTTCTTTGCTTTCTTTATACCTTTTCTTATGGCATCAGCTACTTCATTTGCCTTACCCAAGGCATAACCTACCTTACTTTTTCCATCTCCTACAACTACCAAGGCAGAGAAACCCAAATTCTTTCCACCTTTAGTAACTTTAGTTACTCGATTTATAAAGATGACTCTTTCAATAAATACTTCTTCCTGGTCTTTTACAGTTATTTCTTCTTGTTCCATTTAGAATTCTATTCCTCCTTCTCTTAATCCTTCGGCTAAAGCTTTTACTTTTCCATGATATTTAAACCCTGCTCTATCAAAAGAAATCTTTTTTATTCCTAAATCGATAAGTTTTTTTGCAAGTATCTTACCTACTTCTTTTGCTCCTTCCTTTGTACTAGATTTTATTTTTTTTTCTTTAAATTCTTTACTTAAAGTAGAACACCCGGTAATTACTTTTTGTTCTTCATCGTTAACCAATTGAGCATAAATATGTTTGTTACTTCTAAATACCACTACTCTTGGCCTTTGGTGAGTACCTTTTATTTTTTTTCTGATTCTTAAATGTCTTCTTTCTCTCCCAACTAATTTCATTTCGCCATTGCTTTACCTAATTTTTTTCTTACTATTTCTTGAACGTATCTTATTCCTTTTCCTTTATAGGGTTCGGGAGGATAGATAGCTCTTATTTGAGCAGCAAATTGACCAACTTTTTGTTTATCTATCCCTTCAATAGTAATCTTATTTGCTCCTCCTAAAGTAACTTTTAAATCACTAGGTATTGGTACCTCTACGGGGTGAGAAAAACCTAACTGAAGAACCAAGTTAGTCCCTTTTAATTGTGCCTTATAACCTATTCCTACAATCTCTAACTCTTTTTTAAATCCTTGAGTAACTCCTATTACCATATTGTTAATCAAGGCTCTGAATGTCCCATGAAGACTCTTAGTCTTTTTATCTTCCCCTTCTCTCTTTATAATAATTTCTTTTTCTTTAACTTCCACATTTATAGAAGGAGGGAGTTTTAAGGAAAGATTACCTTTGGGACCATTCACAGATATAGTACCATTCTGAAGCTCTATTTTTACTTTCTCTGGAACAAGTATAGGTTTTCTTCCTATTCTAGACATAGTTTACCATACGTAACCAATAACCTCTCCCCCTATTCCTTCTTTTCTTGCTTCTTTGTCAGTAAGGATCCCCTTAGAGGTAGAAATTATTGCTATACCATAACCTTGGAAAATACGAGGGATATTCTTTCTTTTAGCATAGATTCTTCTTCCCGGTTTGGAAATACGTTGAATATCATTGATAGCACTTTTTTTCCCATCGTACTTAAGGTAAACCTTTATCATTTTTCGAGGAGGTACGTCCATTTCTTTGAAATTTTCTATATACCCTTCGCTCTTTAAAATTTCTATTATTCTTAATAAAATCTTAGAATGAGGAATTATTGCTTCCTCTTTCTTTGCCCTTACAGCATTCCTTATCATTGTAAAGGCGTCAGCTAAAAGGTCGGTTCTACTCATCCTACCAGCTCGCTTTTTTTACTCCAGGAATTAATCCTTGCCAAGCAAGTTGACGAAAACATATCCTACAGAGTTCAAAATCTCTTATATATCCTCGGGGTCTTCCACATAGCCTGCAACGGTTTCTCCTCCGTGTAGGATACTTAGGCTTTATTTTTTCTTTTTTCCACTTTTCAATTTTTGCTTTAGTTGCCATTTTTTACCTCTTAAATGGAAAACCTAATAATTTTAATAAAGTATAAGTTTCTTTATTACTTCTGCTAGAAGTACATATAGTAATATTCATCCCTTGTGTGCGTTCTACTTTATCTATATTTACTTCAGGAAATACTGTTTGCTCAGAAAGACCGAAATTATAGTTACCCTTACCATCAAACGAATGAGGAGAAAGCCCCCTAAAGTCTTTTATTCGAGGGATAGCGGTAGTAATTAATCTATCTAAAAATTCATACATCCGAGCCTTTCGTAACGTAACACAACATCCTATAGCCATACCTTTTTTTAATTTAAAATTAGAAATCGGTTTTCTTGCTCGAGTAACTTTTGGCCTCTGTCCAGTGATAAGAGCTAGTTCTTCAGCTGCTTTTTCCACTAATTTGGGGTCACTGGTAGCCTCACCTATTCCCATATTTATTACAATTTTTAAAAGGCGAGGAACTTGCATTTTATTTTTATATTTGAACTCCTCCATCATCTTAGGGACAACTTCCTCTCGATATAATTTTAAAAGCCGAGGAATATATTTTTCTTCTAAATTTCTTTCTGACACCTTTTGCATATTCTCACTTTGGTTTTATCTTCCAATACTTTAACTCCAAAACGAACCCCTCTGTTACAGTAAGGACAAAAAAGAGCTAAGTTAGAAATATTTATAGGAGCAGGGATCTCCTTTATTCCATAAGGTTCATCTTCCCGACGACGGCGCATATGTTTTTTTACTAAATTTATTCCTTCAACAATTGCCCTATATTCGGTGGGAAATACCTTCAAAACCTTTCCCGTTTTCCCTTTATCTTTACCTGTTAGAACTACTACTTTATCTCCTCTTTTAATTCTTAGGCTCATTTTTTTATATTACCTCAGGAGCTAAGGATAAAATTTTAGCAAAATTTTCTCTTAATTCTCTAGCAATAGGACCAAAAACTCTCGTTCCTTTAGGATTTCCTTGTTTATCAATAATTACACAAGCGTTATTGTCGAACCTGATACAAATTCCATCTTTTCTCTTTATAGGCGCTTTAGTTCGTACTACCACTGCTCTTACTACTTCTCCTTTTTTAACTTGGGTAGTAGCACTAGCTTCTTTCACACTAGCACTAATTACATCTCCTACCTCAGCATACTTTTTATTTTTTTTGCCTATAACATTAATACAGGCTACGACTTTAGCCCCAGTGTTGTCCGTTACAGTTAGACGACTTCTTAAATAAATCATTTTATTACTTCGAGAAGAAGGAATTGCTTTTCCTTAGAGTAAGGACGTGATTCTATTATCCTCACCCTATCTCCTTCTTTAGCTTCCTGATTTGGGTCATGCGCTTTAATTTTCTTAATTTTCTTAATTGGTTTCTTATAAATGGGATGAGGAAATAATCTTTCTACTTTTACCACGATAGTCTTCTGCATTTTAGAAGAAACTACCACACCTTCCAATATTTTTTTTCTTGTTTTTATATTTTTCATTTCTGTTTTTCTTTAATTACAGTTAAAATTCTAGCTATATCTTTTTTTATCTGCTTGAACTGATGAGGTTTTTCTACGTGTGCAGTCTTTTTCTTAAAATTCAACTCCATAAGCCTTTTTCTTAACTCTTCTAATTTATCTTTTAACTCCTCCAAGGATAAATTTCTAATTTCTTGAGCTTTCATTTCCCTCTTATTACAAATCGAGTCTTAAAAGGGAGTTTATAGGCAACCAATCTAAAAGACTCTCGAGCATACTCTTCAGGTACACCTCCTAATTCAAAAAGGATCGTTCCTCTTCGAACTACTGCTACCCAACCTTCTACCTCTCCCTTTCCTTTTCCCATCCGTGATTCTGCTGGTTTCTTAGTTATAGGCTTATCAGGGAAGATTCTTATCCATAGTTTTCCTCCTCGACGTAAACGTCTAGTTAAAATTACTCTTGCTGCTTCAATTTGAGTATTTTTGAGCCATCCGCACCTTAAGGCTTTAAGTCCGTATTCACCAAAAGCTACTCTATTTCCGCTTTGAGCAATTCCTTTTCTTCTCCCTCTTTGAGTTTTTCTATATTTTACTCTTTTAGGTAGAAACATACTTAACTCCCTTCTTCCTCTTTTTCCTGTTCCTCCTTTATAAGATAATATCCTAGATTCTTTTCTCCTTTATATATCCACACCTTAACTCCAATTGTGCCATAAGTAGTTTTCGCTAAGCCAAATCCATAGTCAATATCTACCCTAAATGTTTGTAAGGGAACTTTACCGTATTTGTAAACTTCGCTACGGGCAATTTCTGCACCTTCCAACCGTCCCGAGCAGCGAATCTTTATACCTTGACAGCCTAAGCTTACAGCTTGCTGAATAGCTCTTTTCATTGCTCTTCGGAAATTTACCCTTTTAACAATTTGGAAAGCAATTATTTCTGCTATTAGCTGTGCCTCCAAAGCGGGTTCTAAAACTTCTTCTACATCAATTATTACTTCCTTCTTTGTTAACTCAGCAATTTCCCCTTTAGTTCTTTCTATATCTTGACCTCGCCTTCCGATAATTATTCCTGGTCGAGAAGTTCTTATTTTTATCTTAATTACATTAGTAGAAATTCGTTCTATAACTATTTTCGCAATAGATCCTAAAGGATAGTTTTTCTTTATTAAATCTCTTATTCGTAAATCTTCTTCTAAAAAATCTGCATATTCTCTCTTTCTAACCGTAAACCACTTTGATAACCAATCTTTACCAAAGCCTATTCTTAAAATATAGGGATGAACTTTTTGCCCCATTATTTACCTACCTTCTCTAATATTTTTTCTGAACTATCTAATTCAATCAAAACATGGGAAGTTCTTCTTCTTATCATTGTAGCTCTGCCAAAGCTTGCTGCACGCCAGCGTTTAAGTACTGGCCCAGCGTTAGTAACAACTTTAGAGATAAATAACTTTTCTTCCTTAAAACCTTTATTCTTAGCATTGTATATAGCAGAATTTAAAGCTTTGTAAAGAAGTCTTGCACCTTTTTTATTCATATTCTGTAAGATACCTTGAGCTTTTAAAATATCTTTACCTTTAATAAGCTCTGCTACTGGGGCTACCTTTTTGGGAGATATTCTTAAATATTTTATGTAGGCTCTTGCTACCATCACTTTACTTTTTCTGAAGCGCCTTCTTTGCCTTTATACCTCCGTGTTGACGAAAAGTTCGTGTAGGAGCAAATTCCCCTAATCTATACCCTACCATTGCCTCAGTTACAAATACAGGTATATGTTTTTTCCCATCATGAACAGCAAATGTAAGTCCCACAAAATCAGGTGTAATCATACTTGCTCTTGACCAAGTTTTGATAGGTTTTCTATCGCCTGTTTCTTTTGCCTTTTTAATTTTTTTTAGTAACTTCTCGTCTACAAAAGGACCTTTTTTTAATGATCTTCCCATAGTTCCCCTCTACTTTTTCTTTTTACTTCTTCTCTTAATGATGTATTTATCACTTATTTTATTTGGTTTTCTAGTTTTACTTCCTTTAGTAGGTTTTCCCCAAGGAGTAACCGGATGAGGGTTTCCTTGCCCAGCTTTTCCTTCTCCTCCTCCATGAGGATGATCTACTGGGTTCATTGCTACTCCCCTTACTTTAGGACGTCTTCCTAACCATCGAATTCTTCCTGCTTTACCATGCATGAAGGATCTATGTTCGATATTACCCACCTGACCAACTGTAGCTCGACACTCTAAACTTATCAACCTTATTTCTCCTGAAGGCATTCGTATATGAACAAATCCTTTTTCTTTAGCCATTACTTGTGCCCAACTGCCAGCGCTTCTTATTAATTTTGCTCCTTTATCTGGTTCTAGCTCTATATTATGAATAATAGTTCCTAAAGGAATATGTTTTAGTTTCATTGCATTTCCTGGCTTAATGTCAACTTGGGAATCGTAACTACTTATAATTTTATCTCCTACCTTTAGTTCGTTTGGCCATATTATGTATCGTTTTTCCTTATCAGGATACTCAACTAAAGCTATACGAGCAGTTCTATTGGGATCATATTCAATAGCAATTACTTCTCCTTCTACATCAAACTTATCTCTTTTAAAATCAATAATTCTATACTTTCGCTTATGCCCTCCTCCTCTTCTTCTTATAGTAATTCTTCCATGATTATTTCTTCCTCCAGATTTCTTAAGGGCTACCGTTAAAGCTTTTTCTGGTTTCTTTTTGGTAATTTCTGAAAAATCAGAAATTACCCTAAACCGTAAACTAGGAGTAACTGGTTTAAATTTCTTTATTCCCATATCTGCTTCCCGTATTAAGTGATTTTGATTTCATAACCTCTCTTTAGGGTAACGATTGCTTTCTTCCAAGTAGGTGTTTTTCCCTCTTGATTCCATCTTATTCTCTTTGTTTTTCCTTTAACATTCATAATATTTACCTTCTCTACCTTAACATTATAAATTTTCTCTACAGCATTTTTAATTTCTATTTTGTTAGCGTCTCTATCTATCCAAAAGGAATACTTATTAAATTTTCCCAATTTAGTGACTTTCTCTGTAAGTAATGGCGATTTAATTATAGTATAAATACTTTTCATGATAAAAATTTCTTTATCCTTTCTTGAATTTTTTCCAAAGCTTGTTTAGTAAAGATTATTTTTTTACAGTCTAAAGCTGTATAGGCATTTAAATTATCAGCAGTTTCTGTCTCTACTTTTTCTAAATTTCTAGAAGCTAACTTCAAATTTTTCTCTATAGTAGGAACTACTAGCTTTATTCTTTCAGAATTAATTTTTAGTTTTTTTAAAATAGAAAGAAGCGATTTCGTTTTATAGTTTTCTAAATTAATCCCATCAACAACTACTATCTCTTTATCTTTTAGTTTGGCGTTAAGCGCACTCTTTAAAGCACCAATCTTCATCTTTTTAGGAAGTTTTTTACTATAATCTCTGGGTTTAGGGCCAAAAATTATTCCTCCTCCTCGCCAAAGAGGAGAACGAATAGAACCTACCCTAGCACGCCCTGTCCCTTTTTGTCGCCAGGGTTTGGCTCCCCCACCTCTTACTTCACTTTTAGTTTTAGTAGAAGCGATACCTTTCCTTCTGTTAGCTAAGTAAGTTACCACTGCTTGATGAATAAGAGTTATGTTTACTTTACCATCAAAAACTTTTTCATCTAAGGTGAAATTTCCTATTTTTTCTCCTTCTTGATTTAATACTTCAATTTCCTTCATTTCTTTGCTTTTTTTATAGAGACAATGGAATTGATCCCTCCAGGGAGGGAACCTTTTATAAGAAGTAGATTATTTTCTTTATCCACCTTAATTATTTCTAAATTCTTTATTGTGCATTTTTTATTTCCCATATGTCCAGGCATTCGGTGTCCTTTTACAATTCTTCCTGGATAAGTAGAAGCTCCTGCAGAACCAATCCTACGATGTGTCATAGAACCATGACTACGAGGTTGACCTCGCCAGTTATGCCTTTTTACTCCTCCTTGAAACCCTCTCCCTTTAGTATTTGCTGTTACATCTACTAATTCTCCTTCTTGGAATATTTCTACACCTATCTCTTTTTTTAAAGGTAACTCTTGATTGGTTTCGTAAGGTACTTCCTTTATTATTTCATAACAGCCAACTCCTAATTTATTAAAATAGCCTAACTGTGGTTTTTTAACCTTCCTTTCGTTTACCTTAAAACAACCAATCTTTACCCTTTTCTTTGTAAGATAATCAACTTTTTCTAAAAGGCATACTGGTTGCACCTCTACTACACTAACTCCTATCAATTCGCCTTTTTGATCAAAAATTTGAGTCATTCCTATTTTTTTTCCTATAATTTCTTTAATCATCCTTAAAGTTCCTGTTTAATTTCTACATTTACTCCACTAGGAAGATTTAATTTCCGTAAAGCATCTATAGTTTTAGGTGTAGGATTATCTAAGTCAATAATTCTTTTGTGAATTGCTAAAATAAATTGCTCTCTTGACTTCTTATCAATGTTGGTCGATCTATTTACTGTATATATCTTCTTCTTAGTCGGTAATGGAATAGGCCCACTTACTTTCGCTCCTGTACGTAACGCTACCTCAACAATTTCTTGAGTAGATTGATCCAATACTCGATGATCAAAAGCTTTTAGTTTAATCCTTAATTTCAGCATAAAAAGTATACCCTTTTTCTACTCACTTCGTTTTTAAGTGCTTAAAAAGGTTAATCAGTTTGTTTATTATTCTATAATTTGAGTTACCACTCCCGCACCTACAGTTCTTCCTCCTTCACGAATAGCAAATCTTAATTCCTTCTCAATTGCCACCGGTTGAATTAATTCTACCTCTATTTCTATATTATCCCCCGGCATAACCATTTCTACTCCTTGAGGAAGTTTAATTGTTCCAGTAACATCAGTAGTTCTGAAGTAAAATTGTGGTCGATATCCGGAAAAGAAGGGAGTATGCCGACCTCCTTCTTCCTTCTTTAAAGCGTATATCTGAGCTTTAAACTTAGTGTGAGGTGTAATTGATCCAGGAGCAGCTACAACCATTCCTCGTTCAACATCTTCTTTCTCTACTCCTCTTAAAAGCAAACCTACGTTGTCTCCAGCCACACCTTCATCAAGAATTTTTCTAAACATCTCTACGCCAGTAACTACTGTCTTTCTTGTTTCAGGGGATAATCCTACTAATTCTACTTCATCACCTACTTTTATTTTCCCTCTTTCAATTCTTCCTGTAACTACTGTACCACGTCCGGAGATGGAAAATACATCTTCTACAGCCATCAGGAAGGGTTTATCAACATCTCTTTTTGGTGTAGGTATATAGCTATCCACTTCTTTCATTAAATCCAAGATAGGTTTACAATTTGGGCAATCATCTTTACCACAACCGCATTCCATAGCTTTTAATGCTGAACCTTTTACTACTGGTACATTGTCTCCAGGAAATTCATACTTCGAGAGAAGGTCTCTTACCTCTACCTCTACCAGCTCGATAAGCTCCTTATCATCCATCTGGTCTATTTTGTTGATAAACACTACAATTGCAGGAACGTTAACTTGTCTAGCTAAAAGAATATGCTCTCGAGTTTGAGGCATAGGACCATCAGTAGCTGCTACCACTAAAATGGCTCCATCCATTTGAGCAGCACCGGTAATCATATTTTTGATGTAGTCAGCATGTCCTGGACAGTCGATATGTGCATAGTGTCGGTTATCCGTTTCATACTCTACATGAGCAATATTGATAGTAAGTCCTCTTTCCTTTTCTTCAGGGGCCTTATCAATATCCTCATAAGCTAAAGCTTGAGCTTTTCCTCGAGCAGCCAAAATCTTGGTAACTGCAGAAGTCAAAGTAGTCTTTCCATGGTCTACGTGACCAATGGTTCCAATGTTTACGTGGGGTTTAGTTCTTACAAACTTCTCCTTCCCCATACTCCACCTCCTTTATTTTCCTAAAATTTTTGCCATTATTTGATCAGGAACTTTCTCGTAATACAAAGGCTCTATTGTATAAGAAGCCCTTCCTTGTGTCAAGTTTCTTAATACATCTACATAGTCAAAAATTTCTCCCAAAGGTACTTCTGCTCTCACTATCTTAACATTTCTTCTTTCAGAGATAGAAGTTATTCTAGCTCTACGGGAGTTTAAATCAGCGATTACTTGGCTTAAATAAGCTTCAGGAGTAACCACCTCTATTCCCATTATTGGTTCTAAAAGGATAGGCCCCCCCTTTCTTAATCCTTCTTTAAAGGCAATTTCGGCAGCGATTTTAAAAGCTAACTCACTAGAATCTACTTCATGATATGAACCATCTACCAAAGTAACCTTAATATCAGTAACTGGATAACCTCCTAAAATTCCTGCCTCCGCTGCTTCCATGATACCTTCTTTCACAGATGGTATAAACTCTCTAGGAATTACTCCTCCTTTAAGTTTGCTTTCAAAAGTAATTCCCCTTCCTTTTTGATTAGGAGCCATAACTATTACTACGTGTCCGTATTGACCTCTTCCTCCGGTTTGTTGAATAAATTTTCCTACCGCTTCTGTGTGTCGAGATATCGTCTCTTTATAAGCTACGCAAGGTCTGCCTATTTTTGCCTTTACATTAAAATCCCGCAAAAGTCTTTCTACCACTACTTCCAGATGGAGTTGCCCCATTCCTGAGATTATGTTCTGACCAGTCTCTCGATTATAGGTAAACCTAAAAGAAGGGTCTTCATCGGCCAGTTTTCTTAAGGCAGTCAGCAATTTCTCTTGGTCTTGCTTAGTTTTAGGCTCAATAGCTAAGGATACCACAGGTTCAGGAAAATGCATTTCCTCTAACAAGATAGGATATTCAGGATCGGTGAGAGTATCTCCCGTTACAGTTTCTTTTAATCCTACTAAGCATACGATGTCTCCCGCATTTGCACTTTTGATAATTTCTTGCTTGTTAGCATGCATTCTTACTATTTTATTTATTTTCTCTTTAACTTTTTTAGGAACATTAAAAACTTCCTCACCTACACTTACTTTTCCTGCATAAATACGTGTATAAAATAACTTACCCACAAAAGGATCAGTAAATATTTTAAAGCATAGTGCACAAAAGGGAGCATCACTAGAAATTTCTCTCTCCTCGAATTCCTCACCATCAGGAGTAAACCCTTTTACTATCTTTAAGTCTTTGGGAGAAGGGAGCCAATTACATATAGCATCTAAAAGTAGTTGAATTCCTTTATTCTTTAAAGCACTACCACATAATACAGGAGTAATCTTATTAGTAATAGTGTAGTTTCTTATAGCAAGAATTATTTCCTCTTCAGAAATTTCTTTACCTTCAATAAACTTGTGCATAAAATTATCATCTAACTCTGCCAACTTTTCCATTAGCTGATCCCGGTATTTGGTAGCTAGTTCTATACTTTCTTGAGGTATCTCTTTGTATACGAGATTAATCCCTAACTCATCGCTGTAGTAGATTGCTTTCATCTTTATTAAGTCGATAATCCCTTTAAATTCCTCTTCTTCATAAAGAGGAAGTTGAACTGCCACAGGAGTTGCTCCTAATTTTTCTTGAATTTCTTCTACCACTTTAAAAAAATCTGCTCCTACTCTATCCATCTTATTTACGAAAGCAATTCTAGCTACTTTATACTTGTCTGCTTGACGCCATACCGTTTCTGATTGGGGTTCTACTCCTCCCACACCGCAGAAGATAACAACTGCCCCATCCAATACTTTTAAGGCGCGCTCTACTTCTACAGTAAAATCAATATGTCCGGGAGTATCGATAATATTTATATGGTAATCCCTCCATTTACAGTAAGTAGCTGCACTAGTAATAGTAATCCCTCTCTCTTTCTCTTGAGGCATCCAATCAGTAGTAGCTGTGCCTTCGTCAACTTCCCCTAATTTATAAACTCTACCACTGTAAAAAAGAATTCTTTCCGTAGTTGTAGTTTTGCCAGCATCAATATGGGCAATAAATCCTACATTTCTTGTAAATTCCAATTTTTCCTTTTCTTTCATATCTATCTTAATTGCTTTCACTTGTTACCTCAAATTTTAACCCAAATTTTTCATTACCTGCCTGACGGTAGGCAGGCCTGCCCGCCGATACTTACATATGCTTTTAGCAGGCGGGAAAAAATTTGTCCAAAGGACCCAGCCCTTTCTTCTGAAAGGGCTGTCGAAGGTCCAGCTCATTAAAAATGGGCTGCGATTTGCCTTTGTATCTTTTTGGTATAAAGCTTTACTGTCCAACTGCAACATTTTGAATAGTTACAAAGCTTTTCAAAACTCTGGTGCAAATTTTGAGTTCAAAATTACCTTAATGAAGCTAGTTATTTACCATCTAAAATGAGCAAAGGCTCTGTTTGCCTCAGCCATCTTATGAGTATCTTCTTTCTTTTTGATTACTGCCCCTTCATTTTTATAAGCAGAGATTATTTCATCAGCTAGTTTTACACTCATAGGTTTACCTTTTTTACTCCTTGCAAAATCTCTCATCCACCTTAAGGCGATAAAGATTCCTCTCTCTTTAGGTACTTCTACAGGTACCTGATAAGTAGCTCCTCCAATTCTTCGTGGTCTTACTTCTAATCGAGGACGAGCATTTTCTAAAGCTGAAAAGAATACTTTTAAAGGATCTTCTTTTAATTTTTCTTGAATCTTATCAAAAGCTTGGTAAACAATCTTTTGAGCAATAGTTTTTTTCCCTTCCCGCATAATAATATTTATAAACTTACCAATAATTGGAGAATCATACTTAGGATCAACTTGAGGTTCTCTTTTAGGAGCTCTTCTTCTTCTCATCTTCTTCCTTTCCTAACTACCTTTAGGTCGTTTAGTTCCATATTTAGATCTTGATTTCCTTCTATTTTGAACACCCTGGGTATCTAAAGTTCCCCTTACAATATGATACCTTACTCCGGGTAAGTCTTTTACTCTTCCTCCTCTTACTAAAACGATAGAATGTTCTTGCAAGTTATGACCTTCTCCCGGAATATAAGCAGTAACTTCTTCTCCATTGGTAAGCCTTACCCTAGCTACTTTTCTCAAAGCGGAGTTAGGCTTTTTAGGAGTCATTGTTCTTACCTGAATACATACTCCTCTTTTTTGAGGACAACTTCCTAAAGCAGGAGATTTAGAACGTCTTTTTTTTGTTTTTCTTGGTTTTCTTATAAGTTGTATTATTGTTGGCATTTTTCCACCTCTATTTCTCTATGGATCTTTAATCCTGTTCCTGCAGGAATAAGATGCCCTACGATAACATTTTCTTTTAACCCTTTTAACTCATCTACTTTACCACTAGCAGCTGCTTCTGCCAACACCCGAGTAGTCTCTTGAAAGCTAGCTGCAGAAATAAAGCTCTTTGTGCTTAAAGAAGCTTTGGTAATTCCTAAAAGGAGTGGTGAGGCAGTAGCAGGTTTTCCTCCCTTCTTAATTATCTTTTCATTCTCCTTGCGAAAATCCCACTTATCTACTGCTTCGCCAGGAAGAAAAGAAGTATCTCCTGGGTCTAGTATCCGTACTTTCTTAAGCATCTCTCTTATAATAAGTTCTATGTGTTTGTCGTTAATTCTTATTCCTTGTAAACGGTATACTTCTTGTATTTCGTTAACTAAGTATTCTTGAAGAACTTTGTCTCCGCATACTCTAAGAATATCCTGTAAAACGATAGGTCCCTCGGTAAGCTGTTGACCAGCAGTTACCTTATCTCCTCGGTAGACAATAGGATGGGTTCCTTGAGGAATAGTATATTCTCTTTTCATTCCTGTAGGGCTTCTTACAATTATTCTTTTTTCTCCCTTTTCTTCTTTAAATTCTACGAACCCCTCTATTTCACTTATAATAGCGGGATTTTTAGGTCGGCGTGCTTCAAAAAGCTCAGCTACTCGTGGTAAACCTCCAGTAATATCTCTGGTTTTAGCTACTAACCGAGGAGTTTTAGCTATTACATCTCCAGCCTCCACAATTTGATTTTCCTCTACCATTATATGTGCTCCTGTAGGTAAAGGATAGATACCTAAAACTTCATCTTTTTCTGAAAGGATGATTATCTGAGGATGATAATCACCTTTAAATTCTATAACTACCCTTTCTTTTCTACCTGTAGTTAAATTCATCTCCTCTTGAATAGTAACTCCATCAATGATATCTTCGTATTTTACTTTCCCAGAGACTTCGGTAAGGATAGGAGAAGAGTAAGGATCCCATCTTACAAAAATTTTGTTTTTCTCTATCCAATCTCCTTCTTTTACATAGATAAATGCTCCCTGAGGGATAGGATTTCTTTGAAGCTCAATTCCTTTCTCGTTGTTTATACTCACCATACCATTTCTATTTAAAACTACAAACATTTTTCCTTTGGGAGCTACTTTCAAGTTATGGTACTTAACGTAACCTTCCTCCTTACTTCTAATGAACGAACGTTCGGCAACTCGGGATGCTGTACCTCCTATATGAAATGTTCTCATGGTAAGCTGAGTTCCTGGTTCTCCTATGGATTGAGCAGCAATTACTCCTACCGCTTCTCCTATTTCTACCATTTTACCTGTAGCTAAATTTCTTCCGTAACACTTTGCACATACACCTCTTTCTGATTCACAGGTAAGAACACTTCTAATCCTTATTTTTTCTAACCCTAATCTTTCTATCTTTTCTGCTTTCTCTTCGGTTATTTCCTCTCCTGCTTTTACAATAATTTCATCGGTAACTATATCCACAATATTATCCAATGCCACCCTTCCTATAATTCTTTCTTTAAGAGGAACTACTACTTCGTCTCCTTCTACAATTTCAGAAACAGTTATCCCATTTACTGTTTTGCAATCCTCTTCTACTACAATTACTTCTTGAGCAACATCTACTAATCGTCGAGTAAGATAACCCGCATCGGCAGTCTTTAAAGCAGTATCTGCTAATCCTTTTCTTGCTCCATGAGTAGAAATAAAATATTCTAAAACTGTTAATCCTTCTCGGAAATTAGAAATAATTGGGTTTTCAATAATCTCTCCTGATGGCTTTGCCATCAGCCCCCGCATTCCTGCTAACTGTCTAATTTGCAATTTAGAACCTCTAGCTCCTGAGTCTGCCATCATATAAATAGGATTAAAATCATCCAAATTTTTGAAAACTAAATCAGAAACTTTGTCTGTAGTTTTTGTCCATATATCTATAATTTTGTTATGACGCTCACGTTCGGTGATTATTCCTTTTCTATACTGTTCCTCTACCTTAGCTAATTCTTCATTTGCTTCCTGAACACAATCCTGTTTTTGAGGAGGAATTTGTAAATCGTCCATTCCTATACTAATCCCCCCTAAGGTAGCATATTCAAAGCCAATGTCTTTTAAAGCATCTAGTAAAACTATAGTAGCATGATGACCGAATCTTTTATAGCACTCACTTACTATATTAGCTACTTTCTTTTTATCTAAAACTTCATTAACAAACCCAAAGCCTTTAGGCAAGATTTGATTAAAAATTATCCTTCCTACAGTAGTGTCAATAATTTTATTTTCTTCATTTTCCTGAATTCGAACTTTAACTTTAGCATGAAGAGCAACTTCTTCATCTTGATAGGCAGTGATTGCTTCATCAAATGAAGAGAATACCAATCCTTCTCCCTTCTCACCACTCTTTTCTAAAGTGAGATAGCGGCATCCTAAAATCATATCTTGGCTGGGAGTAATGATAGGACGACCATCGGCAGGAGAGAATATATTATTTACAGAAAGCATAATAATTCTTGCCTCTGACTGTGCCTCTAATGACAAAGGTACATGAACTGCCATTTGATCCCCATCGAAATCAGCATTGAATGGTGCACAAACTAAGGGATGAAGTTTGATTGCTTTGCCTTCAATTAGCTTAGGAAAGAAAGCTTGAATACTGAGACGATGCAAAGTTGGTGCACGATTTAAAAGCACAGGATGACCTCTTATTACTTCTTCTAAAATATCCCAAACTTCCACTCTTGCCCGTTCTACCATTCGACGTGCACCTTTTATAGTATGGACGAACCCTTTCTCTCTTAATTTTCTTATAATATAAGGTTCAAAAAGTTCTAAAGCCATCTGTTTAGGTATTCCGCACTCATGAAGTTTTAACTCCGGACCAACAACAATTACACTTCTTCCTGAATAATCTACTCTTTTTCCTAAAAGATTTTGACGAAAACGGCCTTGCTTACCTTTGAGCATATCAGAAAGACTCTTTAAGGGTCTATTCTGATGACCCATTACTGGACGGCCGTGACGACCATTCTCTATAAGAACATCTACTGCTTCCTGAAGCATTCTTTTCTCATTCCTAATTATAATTTCAGGAGCTCCTAATGAGATAAGTTTCTTTAAACGATTGTTTCTGTTAATTACTCTTCGATATAAATCGTTTAAATCAGAAGAAGCAAATCTTCCTCCTTCTAAAGGAACAAGAGGTCGTAAATCAGGAGGAATCACCGGGAGAACCTCTAAAGTCATCCATTCTGGACGATTACCCGAGCGTTTAAAATCTTCTATAATTTTTAGTCTTCTTAAGAGTCTTTTGTTTGTTCGATTATTTTGCACTTCCTTTCTAATTTCTCTACTCAATTTATCTAAATTTATTTCTTTAAGAAGTTCTCTAATTGCTTGTGCTCCTATATCCGCTTTAAAATTTCCTTTGTACTCTTTTAGTGCCCTCTGGTATTCATCTTCGTTAAGCAATTGTTTCTTTTTTAGAGGGGTATCCTGAGGATCAATTACTATATGCTCCTCATAGTAAATTACCTTTTCTAATTCTTTAACGCTCAAATCCAGGAGAGCTCCTATCCTTGAAGGAATTACTTTGAAAAACCATATATGTACGCAGGGGCTAGCCAGCTCTATATGTCCCATTCGTTGTCTTCTTACCGAAGAATGCAGAACTTCTACTCCACAACGGTCACACCTTAACCCTTTGAATTTTATGCCCTTAAGCTTTCCACAGTGACATTCCCAGTCTTTTACCGGACCAAAAATTTTTTCACAAAAGAGTCCGTCTTTTTCTGGTTTAAGCGTTCGATAATTTAAAGTTTCTGCTTTTTTTACTTCCCCACTAGACCAACTTCTAATAATCTGCGGGGAAGCTAACTTTATACTTATACGATCAAAAAAAGCACTTTCTTCAATCATAGTTTAGACTCCTTTTCTGCTCTTATATCTAAACATAAACCTTGCAATTCCCTCATTAGAACATTGAAAGATTCAGGAACCGAAGGTTTAAATTTTTGTTCTCCTCTTACAATAGCTTCATAAATTCGTGTTCTTCCTTCAACATCATCACTTTTAACAGTAAGAATCTCTTGAAGGGTAAACGCAGCCCCGTAAGCTTCTAGAGCCCATACCTCCATTTCTCCAAAACGTTGCCCTCCGAACTGTGCTTTTCCTCCCAAGGGCTGTTGAGTAATTAAAGAGTAAGGTCCAATTGCACGAGCATGGATTTTATCATCTACCATATGAATAAGCTTCATTATGTACATATAACCTACAGTAACCCTTTGAGCAAAAGGTTTTCCTGTATAACCATCATAGCAAATAGTCTTTCCGTCCTCGGGTAAGTTAGCTTTTTTAAGCAAATTTTTTATCTCTTCCTCTTTTACTCCTTCAAATACAGGAGTAGCTACCTTTATCCCTAACTTATGAGCTGCCCAACCAAGGTGAGCTTCCAGCAACTGCCCAACATTCATTCGGGAAGGTACTCCCAAAGGATTAAGTATTACATCTACAGGAGTTCCATCTTCTAAGAAAGGCATATCTTCTTCAGGAAGGATTTTGGCAATTACTCCTTTATTTCCATGTCTTCCTGAGAGTTTATCTCCCACAGAAATCTTCCTTTTCATAGCTACGTAGACTACAACTCTCTTCAATACTCCTGCAGGAAGTTCGTCACCCTTTTTAATCTTTGTTATCTCTAGTTCTTTCTCTATCTCTAGTTCTTCTAAACGCTTCTCATAAATGTTGAGTATAGCTCTTGCATCCTCATTATCCTCTAAATCTTTCTTACGTATCTTATCTTCGCTCTTACCTAAAAGCGCAGCGATTCTTCTCATTTTTTCTTTCTCTAAAATTTCCTTCTCCTCTTGATAGTATTTTTCAATCTCTTTTAGTTTTTTCAATTCTTCGGTCTTTTCTTTTTTGGATTTTCTACCTCTTTCTTTTCTTTGAAATACCTCTACATTAATAACTACTCCATATACTCCTGGAGGCACTCTTAAAGATGTATCTTTTACATCAGCTGCCTTTTCTCCAAATATCGCTCTAAGTAGCCTCTCTTCAGGTAAAAGTTCTTTTTCTGTTTTAGGAGTTACTCTTCCTACCAAGATATCATCAGGCATCACTTCTGCGCCAATTCTTATAATTCCATTTTCATCAAGATTTTTTAAGGCTTCTTCACTTACGTTAGGGATATCCCTGGTTAACTCTTCGTTTCCTAATCTAGTCTCTCGAGCTTCTATCTCAAACCTTTCTATGTGGAGGCTAGTTAAGATATCTTCTTTTACTAACCGTTCACTTATTACTATAGCATCCTCAAAATTATACCCTCTCCAAGGAAGAAAAGCTACTAAAAGGTTTCTTCCTAAAGCTAACTCTCCATTCTTTGTCGCCATTCCATCAGCAATGATGTCACCCTTTCTTACGTAGTCACCCTTTTTAACTAAAGGTCTTTGTCTTATACAAGTATCAGCATTGGAACGTTTAAACTTTTTTAGATGATAAATAAATTTACCAATTTTGATATGCTCGGCATCTACTTCCTCTATGTACCCTGACTCTTTTGCTACCACTACTGCTCCTGATTCTCTAGCTACTTTTTCTTCCATTCCTGTAGCTACAATAGGTTCTTCGGTAAAAAGTAAAGGCACTGCTTGTCTCTGCATGTTAGATCCCATAAGAGCACGGTTGGCGTCGTCATGTTCTAAAAAGGGAATCAAAGAGGCAGAAACAGAAACTATCTGTTTAGGTGAAACATCCATGCACTCTACTGCTTCTGGTTTCACTTTAGGGAATTTTCCTTTGTAACGACAATATATCTCTTTATCTTTTATCTTTCCATCTTCTCCAATATTGGGCGTTACCTGAGCAATCATTCTATTTTCTTCTTCATCAGGAGTAAGATATTCTATTTTGTCTAATACTCTTTTATTTTCTACCTTCCGATAAGGAGCAATTAAAAACCCTAAGGGGTTAATCCTTGCATAGGTAGTTAAAGAAGTAAGTAAACCAATGTTAGGACCTTCAGGGGTTTCAATAGGACAAATTCTTCCATAATGAGAAGGATGAACGTCTCTTACCTCAAAACCTGCTCTTTCTCGAGATAATCCACCTGGCCCCATAGATGAGAGTCTCCGTTTATGAGTAATCTCTGCTAGAGGGTTAGTTTGATCCATAAATTGAGAGAGGGGGCTTCGAGCAAAAAAGTCATGAATTTGCATAGAGAAGGCACGGGAGTTTATAAGATGTTGGATGGAAAAATCAGCAGAGGAAACTAAAGAGCATCTTTCCAAAAAAGTACGTTCTACTCTAAAAAGACCAACTCTTACCTGATGTTGAAGAAGCTCTCCAATTAATTTCACCCTTCGATTACTTAAATGGTCAATATCATCAACCTCTTTTTCTCCATTTTTAACTTTCAAAAGATTCTTAAGTATTTCTACTACAGTCTCTAAATCTAAATTTCGTTTATTCAGAGATACATTCATGTTGAGTTTCTTGTTAAGAAGGTATCGTCCCACTCTAGCTAAATCGTACCTTCGAGGATCTAAGAACATCCTTCGGAATACTTCTTTAGCCGCTTCTAAAGTAACAGGTTCGGTAGGTCTCATTCGCTTATAGAAATCTAGAAATGCTTCCTCTTGATTTTTGGTGGGATCTTTTTTTACAGTATTTACAATTTCTGGATAGGGTTTATCAGAAAAAGCCTTATAAATATCTTCGTTAGCGGAAAGTCCTAAAAGCCTTAAGATCTGTGTAGCAGGAAATACTTTTCTGCGATCAATAATTGCGGCAATAGTATCGTGAATATCGCACCTAAATTCTAACCAATACCCTCGATAAGGAATTATCCGTGCGTAATATATCCTTTTTCCTATAGGATGAGTTTCCTCTTCAAAAAATACTCCTGGAGAACGCTGAAGTTGACATACTATTGTCCTTTCATCCCCATTGATAATAAAAGATCCCACTTCAGTCATCAAAGGAATATCACCTAAGTAGATTTCCTGTTCTTTAATTGTATTAGAAGGACCAAGTAAACGCAATCTTATCCTTAAAGGTGCACAGTAAGTTTGCGAACGACGCTTACACTCTTCAGGGGTATATCGAGGTCTACTTAAAGAGTAAGATACAAACTCTAGTCGGTACTGTTTATCAGGAGATTCCATAGGAAAAATTTCGTTGAAGGTTTCCTGAAGACCAACATTTCTTCTTCTTTCAGGGACTACATCCATCTGGAGAAATTCTTTAAAAGAATTAATTTGATGTTCTAAAAAGTGAGGCATGTAAGTATCTTTTTTACTCTTGGAAAAATACTCTCGTTTTACCCACTTCATTTTTTCGCTCCTCTACAAGCGTTCTAAACTCCTATTACTTTAACTCTACACCAGCTCCTGCTGCTTCTAATTTCTTTTTAATTTCTTCTGCCTCTTCCTTAGAGACATTTTCTTTTACAGGTTTAGGAACGGAATCCACTAATTCCTTGGCTTCTTTTAATCCTAAATCAGTGATTGCTCTTATTTCCTTAATTACTGCAATTTTGTTGGATCCAGCATTGGTAAGTACTACTGTGAAGGATGTCTTTTCCTCTTTTTCTTCTTGAGCTGGTGCAGCACCTACTCCTGCGGCAACTACGGGAGCAGCAGCTTTTACCCCAAACTTTTCTTCACACTTCTTTACCAGCTCAGAAAGTTCCATTACCGTCATCTCTTCCAATATTTTTAATACCTCGTCAACCTTTGACATACTTACCTCCCTTTTAGCTACTTTTCTTTTTCTTTAATTCTTCCACTACCCATACAAATTTTAGAATAACCTGATTTAAACTATTGAGAAACCCAGTTAAAGGAGAAGCCAAGCTCATTACTGCCATTCCTAAAAGGATATCTCGTGGAGGTAATTTTGCTAATTCTAGAATTTGGGATTCTTCTATCCTTTTCTCCTTTAAATAACCTCCCTTTAAAATCATAGAGTCTTCATTTTCCTTGCTAAAATTAACTAAAATCTTACAAACTTTAACTATATCCTCATCAAATATAAATACCAGTCCTGTAGAATCTTTTAAAAAACCGTTAAAATCATCTACGTTTATTTCTTGCAAAGCCCTCTTAATAAGGGAATTTTTGGAAACAAAAATAATGGCGTTTGTCTTTCTCAACTCATTTCTTAATTGATTAAAAGCAAATGCCTTAAGTTTATTAAAACCAATAAACAGATAGCCTTGTGATTGGGAGATTTTTGTTTTAATTTCCTCAACAATTCTTTCCCGAAAAAGTAAGCCTACTTTTTTAGCTATCATTTGGCATCAATTTTTATACTAGGACTCATAGATAAAGACAGATGCGCTGATTTTATAAATTCCCCTTTTATATTTTGTGGTTTAGCATTCTTTAGAGCATTTAAAAACGCCTCAATATTTTCTTTTAGCTTCTCTGTAGAAAAAGAAATTTTACCTACCCCTGCGTGAACGCAACCTGTTTTATCTACACGAAAATCTACCTTACCTTTTTTGGCTTCTTTCACACTAAAAGCTATGTTTTCCGTTACCGTTCCTACTTTAGGAGAAGGCATAAGCCCACGAGGACCAAGTATTCTTCCTAATTTGCTTACTATCCTCATCATTTGAGGAGTAGAGATACAGTAATCAAAATCTAACCAATTTTCTTTAAGAATTTTATCTGCCAACTCTTGTCCTCCTACGTAGTCTGCTCCTGCTTCTTGAGCTTCTTTCTCTTTCTCAGGTTCACAGAAAACCAAAACCTTCTTTTTTTTACCTGTGCCATGAGGAAGCACTACGGAACCTCTTACCATTTGATCTGATTTTTTAGGGTCTACATTCAATCGACAAGTCACTTCTACCGTCTGATCAAACTTTACAGGAGGCATCTTTTTCAAAATTTCTATTGCCTCTTCTATAGAATGGGTTTTGCTTTTATCCAAAGTCTGAGTTGCCTGTAAATACCTTTTCCCTCTCTTCATTCTTCTTTTATTTTTATTCCACAGCTTCTTGCTGTACCTTCAATAATCTTTATTGCTTTTTCTAAATCGGTAGTATTTAAATCTGCCATTTTTTGTTTAGCGATCTCTACTATTTGATTTTTAGTAACTTCACCAATTATCTCTTTCCCTGCTTGCCCACTTGCCTTAGCTAAATTAGCTGCCCTTTTCAATAACACTGAAGCAGGAGGACTTTTAATAATGAAATCAAAACTTTTATCTTCGTAAACATTTATTACCACAGGGAGAATTAATCCTTCTTTCCCTTTTGTAGCATCGTTAAATGCCTTACAGAATTGCATAATATTCACTCCGTGTTGACCCAAAGCAGGGCCTACTGGAGGAGCAGGATTAGCACTTCCTGCAGGAATCTGAAGTTTGATTTGAGTTACTGGTTTTTTCTTTTTCTTAGCCATAACTTAACTTTTTTCCACTTGCCAGAACTCTAACTCCACAGGTGTAGTTCTTCCGAAAATAGAGACACTGACTTTTAATTTACCTTTTTCCGTATTTACTTCCTCTACTACTCCAGTAAAATTAACAAAAGGACCTTCAACTACTCTTACTGTTTCTCCTTTTTCAAAGGTAACTTTTGGGGCAGGTTTACTTTTACTTTCTTCTGCTTTCTTAAGTATTTTATCCACTTCTTCTTCAGGTATAGGAAGAGGTTTTCTACTTGGACCGATAAAACTGGCTATCCCAGGAGTTTTTTTCACAAACAACCAACTATCTTCATTCATTTCCATATGGATAAGGATATATCCTGGCAAAAATTTTCTCTCTAATAACCTCCTTTTCCCTAGCCTTACCTCCGTTATCTGTTCTTTAGGAATAATTATTCTATCTATTAACTCCCCCATATTAAATGCCTTTATCCTTGCTTCTAAATTTGCTTTTGCCTTTTCTTCTGCTCCACTGAGGGTGTGTACAATATACCACTTCTTCATTTTTTACTTGAAAAAACCTTGAATTATTTTAGTAAGAATAGCATCAATACCTGCGATATATAAAGTAAGAATAACTGAGGCAATGATTACTACTACAGTAGCAGTTATTAGTTCTTCTCGTGATGACCAATTAACTTTTTTTAACTCTTCCCTTACTTCTTTTAAAAAGCGAGGAAATTTTTTTATTCGTTTAAACATCTTTTTTCATTATTTCCTTGAAACATCTCTTAACCAATCTTATCTAAACTCAGGCCTGGGGCGAGTCGAAACAAATCTCCGCTGGAAGCGGAGTCCAAAAAGCATATATTTGTTCCGACATTACCTTTAGTTTAAATTTATCACTTAGTTTAAATTTATCACTCTTACACACTTCTCTCTATATCCCATATTCTATTTAAATGCAAATCCAGGCCTGGGGCGAGTCGAACGCCCAACCCCTGGTTTTGGAGACCAGTGCTCTAGCCAATTGAGCTACAGGCCTATAGCATCTTTTTTTACTAATCACTTTTAAACTTTAGTTTCTTTATGTTTAGTATGCTTCCGACAAAATTTACAAAATTTGTTAATAGTAAATTTTTCCTGGTGCCGCCTTTTGTTTTTGGTAGTGTAATAGTTTTTTCTGCCACAAGTAGTGCACTTAAGAGCAATTAATTCTCTCATAATAACTTAGATAAAACTCAACTTTCTTATAGGAAAAAAAGACTAAACCCCTCCTTTTCCCTTTTTATGGGTTTTCGTTTTAATTAACCTTATTGTTGATTTTATAACCGGTTACCCGGCCTTTTCTCTTTTCTTGTTAGCCTGGAGTGGGAATTGAACCCACGACCACCTCCTTACCAAGGAGGTGCTCTACCTCTGAGCTATCCAGGCGGTAAATCTCTCTTAAATTTACCGCCTAATTGTTAGTAAAAATATAAAAGTTACGTAAGTAAGAATAATACTATAAAAATTTTTTTTGTCAAGAAAAAAAATATTTTCTGGAGTTTTCCTACCTATGAAAGAGTCTCTCAACTA
>Ga0190361_1000021_pt1 | contig 71379 bp, 56 predicted proteins | sample 48721845_MG_FD_161273 | JGI IMG/M metagenome (GOLD analysis project Ga0190361, IMG submission 161273) | Hydrothermal vent microbial mat bacterial communities from Southern Trench, Guaymas Basin, Mexico - 4872-18-4-5_MG | ecosystem: Environmental > Aquatic > Marine > Hydrothermal vents >... | reverse complement strand
AAACGAGTCCTGCCGCTGATGATCGAACTGGCTCAAAACAGCCAGAACCCCAAAATCCAACAGCAGGCCATTTTCTGGTTGGGCCAACGCCGGGAGCCGGAGACCAAAGAGGCCCTTTTTAAACTATACGAGACTCTCACCGACACCAAGACCAAAGAAAGGGTTATCTTCTCCCTAGTGCAATCCCGAGATAAAACCACCCGGAAAAAACTTCTCTCGCTTCTGCGGAAAGAAAAGGATGAACGCCTCAGGGAACAACTGATTTTCTGGTTGGGAAATGTTCGTGACCCTGAAATAACCACAGCTTTACTCAAACTTTTTGATGAATCGCAGGACCCCAAACTCAAAGAACGCCTCCTCCGCAGCCTCAGCCTTAATGCCAGCCAGGATAAAAGGATAAAGGAAAAATTTATCTCGATTATCAAAAACAGTCGGGATACCCGCCTGCGAGAAATCGCCGTCCTGCAACTCAGTCATGTCGGAGGCCAGGAGATTATCCCTCTCTTCCGTAACCTTTATTTCGAGCTCACCCCGGAGGAAACAAAACTCAAGAGGTATATCATTTTTGCTCTGGGGAATCTGATCAAGTATCACCAGGCCAACCAAGCCCTGATTGAAATTGCCCGGCAGGAAAAGGACCCTCATCTACTTAAAAATATTATCTTCTCCCTGCGGCGCTCCAAGAATAAAGAAGCCGTCAAGTTCCTGGAAGAAATAATCAATCGCTGAAAAAACAAGGTGAAGATCTGAGACTAAAAACTAAAAACAACTGACACCAAAAACAAACTTACAACTCCAGTTCCTGGCGAAGTTCAGTTATTATCTGCCGGAGAGGCGGTACTGAGAACCACTCCCGGCCGGTAATTTCATTACAACAAGCCTGGTAAAGCCCCTCTACCAGTTTCTTCATCTTGGGGGAAAGAGGCGGGGGAGAAGATTTAACCAGTTCCTTCCAGCGTTGCGCATCCTGCTTTTTGGCCGCCTCCACTTCCTTAAACCAGGGAGTCCGCCGGTAATAAATCCGGGCGGCTTCTTTACTCACCGGAATGCCATCAAAGGTGAACCGGCATTCATCAGGTGTACCCAGCACATCCACCAACATTAAATTCCTCTCCTCATCAAAGGCGAATTCGACTTTGCCGTCTTCATGGCTCAACCCCAGTCGCTCCACTTCCTCGGTAATCAGACGATTAACCAACAGAACCGTTTCCTGGATACGTTCCACTTCTTTATCACTCAGCCCGGCAATTTGCTGGGCCTCTTCCCAGCTGAGGTACCGGTCGGTAGCCTCCAGTTTAGTGGAGACATCCAGAATAGGCTGAGCCAACTTTTCCCCGGGCTCAGGGAAATGATCCAACCCAATATCACTGGGTTTTAATTTTCCCTCCCGCAGTCGTTTAAATACACTGGAACCCGGCGGAAGAGAATTGCGATAAATCACTTCCAGCGGGATAAGGAAGTTTGCCTTCTCGGTTTGATAAAGGGAATAATCATAACCTCCGGCCGTCGGAGTGGGTTCAAGCACCCGGACCAACTTAACCTCCATCACCCCGGCCGGCTGACCAATCTCATCCAGCTTAGCCGGATGGTCATTAGCCACCAGGCCGTAATAATGAGTAGGCACGCCGAGTTTTTCCAATTTTTCAAAAAAGTAAGCCCCCAGCAAACATAACGCCTGCCCTTTCTGGGCAATGTGGTCGGGCATTTCCCCCCAGTCGAAGACAGAGTAGCGGTCGGAAAAAATAAATCGTCCCCGTCCACTCCGCTCCGGAGTCGGTTTTTCCAAAACGACCAAATCTTTAACACTCCCCATGACTTTCTCCTTTGGAAATTTCACGGTTATTAAAAAGAAGAATCGCCAGCTTGTCAATCCTGAATGACATCTAGGAGAAGAAATAAGTTGTATTAACACAATCTGCCTTCTTATAAAAAGGCAGTTGCGAGGGAGATGTTTCTATTTAATTTGAGAGGCAGGCACTTGAAGAAAGATTTGAATAAAGGTGAAGACCTGGCTAAGTTTTTATTAAAGGCAGAAGGCAAACACATGCCCCAGTTTTCTATTTAACCCGCCATTTGCCTTCCTTCATATTGGCAAGCAGGAGGGGAATCTGGCTGACGACATGACTCCTCCCGCAAACAGCAAAAACCCGTTCTCTTCTCTTCAACTCAGCCAGGAGGGCTTGGGCCATATGGCGGTTACGAAATTTCTGCAGATAACGATGAATCTGAACCAGGAACTTACCTTTTTGGCTGTTATAAAAATAAAAAGAAGGAATACACCGCCAATTTTCTAATTCAGGGAAGATAAAACCCAGCATTTTTTCCAGTTCAATGAGATTAAGGGGATAGACATCAAAGCCCTTTATCCGGGAGAGTTCAGTAAGAAGTTTCTCATAAAAAATTCCTTCTTCCTCCTGGAGACCACTCTTCTCCTGGTCACAACTTCCCGGAGCACATAATAAATCTTAATATGGCCGGGGAAAAAATAATGGGATAAGAAAACAGCCTGACGAGCCAGACTCAGGTCCAGACACTTTAACTTAATCCCATCTTGAGCCGCCAGAAAACTGATCAAACCCTGTTCTCCATACCGGCGGATCGATTCTTGAAGAGTGGCGGCCGGGGGCCATTTCTTGCCTTCACAAAAAGCCAGGGTGGGTTGGAACTCTTCCCAATATTTTATAATCTGACCTATCTGGGGATCATCCGGAGAATTAATGTGAAATATCCCGCAATAGAGTAATTCCCCCCGCGGAGTTTTTAATTCCAGGTAAAATGGTTTTTCGTGTGGAGGGAGGTAGTAAAAATTATCCTGACTAAACAAATTCACCCAGCGCACACAGCCTGTTTGAAAAACAATACCCAGGAAGATGAAGATAAAGAAGTAACCCCTCCGTTTTGGCTGGAGTTGAAAGCGCTTTGCCGAAGACATCACCTCTCCCTCCCCGAAGAGTTTCCCCTCATTTAAAATCACTGCAAATATCAGGCCAATTAATAAAAAACAACATTTCTCCAGGGTAAATCTGGCCCCCTAGGCAAATTCTCTCCAAAATTCTGTAAAAAATTTTTATTATTTTTAAAAATTTTTAATTTTCTTTACCGGGAAAAAATTCCAGCTGTAACTCTGGAGAGTATGTCAGCAGAGTATTTTATTACTCGACCTTAAAATTCGCCTTTTATGAAACTGGCTCATCCACAAAAAACAAGTTTCTCCAGATGCCTCTCACTAAAACAGCCTTCTCTCGAGCCTGTTTTAGTGAGCCATTATTTCTTTTTAAGGGGAAAAAGCGAATAAGCCGGGGGCTCCACTCCATGGAGGTGACGGACAAAATAATCCCATCGCTTGCGGGTGAAATAATCTCCATAAACACCTCGATAACCATGATGAGTATTAGGTAAGATCAATAAATCAAAATCTTTATTCTGCTTGATGAGAGCATCAACCAGCCGGAGAGTGGCTACCGGATTAACATTCTCATCCATCTCGCCATGGACAAGTAACAATTTTCCTTTCAGACGACCGGCTGAGGTGATATTGGATTGTTCTTCATAATAAGGACCTACGGGATAGCCCATATATTGTTCCGGCCACCAGGCTTTAGCCAACCGGTGATCATGGTTGCCTGAAGAGGCTACGCCGACTTTATAAAAATCCGGCCAATTAAGCATCGCCCGGACCGTGTCGTAACCGCCGGCGGAGTGACCATAAAGGCCGACCCGCTCCAGGTCCAGATAATTATATTTCTCGGCCAATTGCTGAAGAGCCGTCACGTGGTCCAGACAGCCTCCCCCCAGATTATGATAAGAGAAATCGTGGAATTTTTTAGAACGCCGGGCCGTGCCTCGGCCATCAATGGTGACACAGACAAACTGCAATTCAGCCAAGGCTGTCTGGCTATGATATAAAGCCCGGGCAAAGGTCTTCGGGGTAGCGACCGCCTGGGGGCCGGTGTAAACAGCTTCAATGACCGGGTATTTTCGGTGGGGATTGAAATTAGTCGGTCGCCAAAGAAGACCATAAATATCGGTTTGACCATCCGCTGCTTTCACTACGAATGGTTCAGGAAACTGCCAGCCGAGGGATAGCAAGTCCTTGATATCGGTGGTTTCTAATTTTAAAATAATCTTACCATCTTTAAGTCGACGGACCACAGTTCTGGTCGGAAAGTCAACCCGAGAGAAACGGTCAACGAAATATTTTTTATCCGGGGAGAGGAAAATCTCATGGTAAGCCGGTTCAGGAGTCAAATTCAGAAGACCACTCCCGTCAAGATTAACCCGATAGAGATGAACGAGATACGGGTCTTCACCCTTTTCCCGACCCACAGCAGTAAAATAAATTGTTTCGGCTTCTTCATCCACATGAATAATATTCAACACAACATATTCTCCATGGGTTAATTGGCGCAGTAATCGACCGGTTGACCACTCATAAAGATACAAATGATTCCAGCCATCCCGTTCGGAAGTTAAAAGAAGCAGCTCTTTCTGGGGTAGAAATCGATAATGGGAAAGGGCAGTCTCAACCATAGTCGGGTTTTCATCCCGGGCTACTTGCCTCACCCGACCGGTGGCGGCTTCTATTTCATAAATACTCACCCCTTTATAGCCCCGGTCAAACACCCGGGCGTGGAGTCGCTGACTATCAGCCAGCCAGGAGGCTTGGAGGCCGATAAAATGAGGGATGGGTGGCAGGTCAACCCTAATTTCCTTTCTGTTGGTCACATTAAAGATAACGGGAATATAACGAATAACTTTTTCTTCTCCCGGCAAAGCCCGGTAATAAGAATACAATTTGGCCCGGAAACCTTCGTTGACCGATTGCAAAAGATACATTTTTTGACCCTGGCGAAAATCCACTATTTGAGTGAAGATTTTTTTTGAATCAGGCGACCAGCGGACAAAAAAATGGCTGGGTTTTACGCCGTCCTCGCCCTCAATTAAATCATTCCAACCCAAATAGGTGGCGTATTCGTAGAACTTTTTACCCCGGTGACTTAATTTTATCACCCGCCCCGTTTTGGTAGAACGGACGTAAAGATTATAATCCCGGGCGAAAGCTATCCACTGTCCATCTGGAGATTTTTCTTCAAGTGTCTCTTCTTTCTTTTCCTTCTCTTTAGGCCGTGAAGTCAGGGTGTAGTCCTTCAGGTTAAGTGTCCAAATCTGTTTTTCGACTTCAAATTCAATCTGATTAGAATTAATAAATTTAATGGAATCAAAAGGTAACTCTTTCCGACTAAATTTTTTTCGCAATTTTAGGGACAGGAGCTCAGCCAGTCGCTCATGGTTAAAAACCTCCCTCTTAACGGCTTTCTCCGGGTCAACTAAATAAAAAGTCTTTCCCTGCCTGGTGTTAACCTGATACCAGAAAGAAGAAGTTTTCTTAATCCATTTAGGTACAACACCTTCTCCGTAAACCTTCTGGCGGAGATGGCGCGGCAAAAAAGATTCCGCCCGTTGATAATCAGCCCTGGTTATGGTCAAGGAAGAGGAAGACTGACAAGTGACCCAAAAAGGGATAAGGCCAAAAATTAATAACCAAGGAAAAAATTTTATCTTGCCCACTCTCATTCTTACCTCCAGAAAAAACGATAAAAGAAAAAAAGATAAAGAGAAATAATCTTCATTTTCGCTCTATTATATAAAATCTGATATTTTTGGTCTAAACTTTTACTCGTTAATTGACGACCACAGTTGAGAGGCAATTCTTGACCTTTGACCTGGAGAACAGGACAGGCTAATTGATAAGAAAATTAGACCAAGGGGAAAGGTGAAACCCTCCCAATTATCCATGGTGAAAGGGTGAAGACATGACCTCAACGATGAAGATTTGGGTGGCCCGACTGGTGAAAAGTGAAGACACGCTCCAATTATTCTTTGTTTACTCTCAAAGCAATGAAAGAGCCTTCGCCCCAACCAGATTTTATCTCCTCGACTTGCTGGAGGGTTTCTAATGGAGTAAAAAGCGTCTGGTAAAATTCAGGTGATGACCAGCCGGGCCCGCTCAACAAGGCGGCCACTTCCGAGGGTGTAAATAACTTGGCCTCCCGAAAAAAACGACTTTCTTGCTGCCGAGCTAAATAAGACTTTCCTAGAGAACTTTCTCTATCGATAAAACCCAAGACCAAAACACCGCCCTTCTTCAACACTCGTTTGGCCTCGCGAAAAAACAAAGCCACATCACTGAGAAAACAAAGTGTAGTCACGGCTAACAGAAAATCAAACCGACTATTCAAAAAAGGGAGATGTTCCGCTTCTCCCTGGACCACAACCACCCCTCTTCTTCGGGCCAATTGTAACATACCTCGAGCGGGGTCCAACCCCAGTTTTATTCCCAGGGGGGCGGCAAAGCGACCTGAACCCACTCCGACTTCCAGCCCTATCCCCTCAGGGGGAAGTAAACGCTGAATGAGATTTAACTCACTTTGATAAACATAAGGGAAGCGCTCATACCAGCGGTCATAATCCTCCGGCCAGCGATCAAATGCTCCTCCGCTGGCCATGGTGGATTAATTTACCTCCTGATATTGGTGCCTAGTCAAAATCAAGACTTTAGCCAAAGGTTCTCCTTATCAAAGTTTTTTCCAGCTCTCTCCATCCGGTGGTCAGTTTTCCTGCCCGATCTCCAAACCTTTTTAAAGAAGTTCTAGCCAATTTATCTCCCCCCACTCCACCACTCAAGAAAAAAGGGGACGCTTCTGTCCCCTTTTTCCCACCATAAAATGATTCATTGATGATGTCCAACCTCTAAAGTATTACTTTTTCTAAATTCCTCAGCTTTCCACTATAAATATTTAAACACTTGTTTTGAGTGTTAAGGAGTAGGGTGTTTCATATAAATCATCGCTAAGCTAGTTCAACTTCAAAATTTTCGCAAATAAAATTTATGGCCTTTATACTCCACTTCCACTAATTTTTTCTCCTCGATCAATTTTCTCACCACTGACCAGTCCACTCCAGCTCTATCCAGCAGCTCTTTGACTGACTCTTCCCGCATGGGATGGACAGCTGTTGTACTGAGAAGATCTTCTTCCACCTCACCAGAAAAACCAAAGGCACTGCCTTCATAGCCGATCAAACACTCGGTTTGGATTCCATGATCCACAAAAATCTGATAAGCCTGGGTAACGGCAGTTTCTTCGGGCGGGAGGACCCACTTCTCGGCAGGGGGTCGGATGGGTACAGAGAGGTAACTGAACGCACACTTCAAGCTACTGACAAATTCAGCGGTTTTCTCTAATTCCTTTTCACTATCGTTAATTCCTTTAACCAACATGGTCTCCGTAACCAATTTACCTTCAAAACTCCGGGCAAAAATTTTGATGCCCTCGAGAATCCTTTCTAGCCTCAAGCCACCATGAGGACGATTGGTCCTTTTCCACGCCTCTAAAGTAACTGCATCAACTTTTACTGAAACCCAATCTGCTTTTCCTAATTCCTGCCGGACATCCTCACGCCAAATTAAAGAAGAATTGGTGATAACCCCCACCTTAATTCCCAGGCCCTTGACCAGCTCAATCTCCCGACCTAGATTAATATCCAACGTGGGTTCTCCATCAGGAACAAAGGTAAGATAATCAATTCGCTCACCTCTCGCCAGGAGGTCATTAACTTTTCGGCGAACTGCTGCCGCCACAACTTCTGGTTGGTAAAAAGGAGCTCTTTCCATCTGCATGCGCAGCGTTCGGCCAACTTGGCAATAAACACAGGAATAGGTACATATCTTGGGAGGAATATTATTAATGCCCAGACTTTTTCCCAACCGCCGGGAAGGCACCGGTCCAAAGGCGATATTATCTTCTTTCATTATTACTCCTACTTTAATTATACCAGTTATTTTTTAGACTGGGACTCTTTTATTAACGCCAGAACAATTTCTCTGAGTTCCTGCAGGGTAAATCCGTAACGACGCCTCAGTCTGCCTAACCGCTCATTTAAAGGAACATTTGGGGGAAGCCTCAGTCTTTCCCTGATTTTATTAGCAGAAACTCCTAAGCGAAGTTCAACTTCCGCCAAGGTCATTTGTCCGGTGATCTGGAGAGCTTCTAGTTCGGCTTCATGGGCGCTGAGCCTCTCAGCCGAAAGTTCGACCTTTCTCTCCTCTACGGGTTGAGGAGAACGGATTTCCTTCTGGGAAGCAGAAGTAATTTTTTTGGCCGGAGAATCAATCTCTTCCGATTTTTTCTCAACTTGAGGGGAAGGCAAATATTCATCACTGCTACTGACAACCCCTCGCCGACCTTTCCCCTGCCCATAATTTTCATAAGAAGCATAACTTCGGGGATAAAGTCTCCAGAAAGCAACCACTACCAGAAGCCCTATGACGACTGTGGTCACGAGAGCCCAGGGCCAAGTTCTTTTAAACAGTTGAGAAGCCTTGCCTTTAATCCAACTCCAGCTCAAGATGAGATGAATAATCACTAGGGAAATGAAAGTCAGGGCAAGATAAAAGTGGATATTACCCCATTGATGACGATGAAGCCCCAGAAAATATTTACTGCTTTCAGCCACAGCCGGTCCTTTGGGAATCACCAGGCCTAAAAGTAAGCCGATTAGGACTATACCTAGAAAACAAACAAACAATAAAGTATCAATTAAATACTTCCAATCCGTCCGACTCATGATTACTCCACCTTTTTAATAAATTTTATAATTATGTCCATAATAATGGCTCATTTTTTGCTTTTCTCTGAGTTAGCACCTACCATCATCCTAGGAACTCCGAAAAAGAAGAAGAACTCAACAAGAACCCATCCCTTTTAAAAGAAACCCTGATTATCAAAATATCTACTTCCCTTGCCACGGTTCTTCTAAAAATGAGCCTAATTTTATTCTCCCATCTTAGCATTTTTATCTTTCTTGCTGGGTCATCTTGGCCTTCTTTTTCTCTTGGCCTCTCCTCTGCCTAACTCTAAACCACCCAGATTTCTCATTATTTTTCGCCAGCAGAAAGATTGTTCGTCTTTTTTAACTCAATTTGAAATTTCAATTTTTTCTTCTTTCCATCTCTTTTTAATACCAACCTGCTTCCTCCACCAATTCAGCTAGCAGCTGGACATTTGACCGCGGCGTGTGGGGAGCTACCGAACAAGCTGTACTAAGGATGTAACGGCCGCCCACTTTACCTATGGATAACCGGGTCAAGACATCTTGCTTAACAGTCTCCCGGTCTCCTTTAAGTAACACGTTGACGGGATCAATATTTCCCTTAATAAAGACTTGCTGGCCAATACGTCGCTTGGCTTCAGCCAGTGTAACATCACCCAAAGGAGGAGGGTCTAAACATTCCAGGCCGGAAACCCCGGTGGCCACCATTAACTCCAAGCGGTCTCTAATGGCTCCACAAGTATGGAGATAGGCAGGCACTCCTTTCTCTCGAATAGCCAGAGCAATTTGTCGTTCGAACGGCAACACAAATTCTCGGTAAAATTTAGGAGAAATAAAAGCTGCTCCGGCAAATGGGGAAGAGATTTTGATGGCATCAACGCCTTTCTTTAGCTGACGCTGAGCAATCTTGATAATCCCGTGAGTAAATCTTTGGAGGATGGCCTTCACTTTATCTGGGGCTTTGATTAAAGAAACCATGGCTTGCTCAAGACCAAATAGATGGAGGTAATAGTCAAATGGTGAGGTGACTTCGCCATGAATGGAGAAGTCTCTCCCTGCTTGAGATTTAACCAAATCGAAAATCCGGTAACTATCTTCTGGGTCAAAATAAAACATTAATCCTTGGGAGACAGGAATATAATCAATCTCTTCTGGAATCAAATCCGGGTCAAATGAAGCTAACTCCGGTGGAGGAGAAGGCCGAGCTGGTTGGTGGAGAGGTAAATCATCAGGAGGAAAGATGGTGCGGTCACCATTCCGCCAGATGACGACTTCTTTCTCTCCCTCGCGCTGGACAGAGCTAATATCTTTTTGCCAATCAGCTTTATGCCCGTGCAAACTGATGAGAATTCCATCAAAAGAATAAAGCTTCCGTAATTCCAATAACCCGGCAGCAAATACTTCAGCTGAGAGCCAAAATTCATGGGGAGAATAGCCTGTCTGGAGAAGCATATGACCGATGCTGAGCTGGCACATCACTGGCACCCGGTCCGGCAATTCCCCTTTCATGGTCCGGGCCATTCGCTCCCAAGATGTCATCTTTTTACCTGGAACTCCTCCTCTTATTTTTTATTTGGGCCGGGGAATATATTCTAAAATAATCCTCAGGGAAAACAAATTCATCTCTTTTTTTTCTCTCGCTTTTGACATCGGGCCTGAAGTGCTGAGCTGTGCCTATTCGCTCAATTAATCTTTCTCACTCTTCTATTAATTTCTAAAAAAGCTCCCCGGAGGACTCTTAAGCCAGAGTCCATTCTTCTTAGAAAATAAAACCATGATTCGCAAACACTGGGAGAAACAAGAGAAATTTAGACCTGATTTTCTTGTTTGACTTCTCTGAGATCAACTTAGATATTATGAATCTTCTGGAAGTAAAAATAAAATCTGAAAGCCTTGGTTTTAGAAATATAATCTTTCTTTTATTCAATTATTCAGAATTAAATTAAAATTTAATAATTAAATATAAGGCAAAAGAAAAGCTGAAATTAATTATAGGCCTCCATTATCTGCTTATCCTCCCGCATCAATTCTCCTGCTAGTTCCTCCATCTTCATCTTGTCCCAGAAAGACAGTTTCTGATGGGCTTCATAGTACTTCAAAGGAATAGGATGGGTGCCGACAATCACAGGAAGTTGATAATACTTTTCGATAAACTCCTTAAACTGTCGGATCCGAGGGCAGGGAGGGTAGCCGACTACTAATCCAGTAGCTAGATGAATAGCCTCGGCCCCATTTTTTTTCATTTCTGCCGGAACATATTCGACATTTCCTCCTGGACAACCTCCGCAATAAGAATAACCTACAATCTCTAGAGGCTCATCGGCTGGGTATCGAGCAAAACCACCCACACGCTCTCTCATGGCCCGAAAACATTTACCTCCGCCACAATCTTGATAACGAGCACAGATAATAATTCCAATTTTCATAAAATTGCTCCTTTTAGCGAAATTAATTTAATTCTGGATTGGTTACTTTTTGTCTTTCTTCTCTAGAGCTTCCAGACGAGATAATATATCCCCCAGCTGACGCTGGATCATTTCTGTTTGTTCTCTTAGGTAAGCTAATTCTTCTTGAAGAGGCCCAGTAGGCGGAAAAACATCTCCTGGTGGAGGAGGTGGTGGATAATTAAATCTGTTTCCTCCAGGAAAACCAGGTCCTCCTCCGAAACCGGGGGCTTGACGACGACCCATGCCCATTCCCCGGCCCATCCCCATTCCCCGGCCCATCCCCATTCCTCGACCAAAGCCGGGTTGAAAACCAGCTCCGGGTTCTGTTGGACCGGCTCCAAAATGCGAAGGAGCATTGGGCTGGGAGGTGGGTTGAAATTGCCCTGATTTATATTTCTCTATAGCTTCTTTAATTGAGCCACTAACGCCAACGATTACTTCCACTCCAGCCGCTTGGAGTGTTTGAAAAGCATTAGGCCCACAACTTCCTGTAAGAACAACTTTCGCTCCCTTATCAATGACAAATTGGGCCGCCTGAATCCCAGCTCCACTGGTGGCTGTGCCATGGGGATTTTCATAAGTCTCAAACTGACCCGTTTCTGTATCCACAATTATGAAATATTCACAGCGACCAAAACGAGGGTCAACCGGGCTCTCTAAATCTGGCTGACTAGCTGTAACTGCGATCTTCATTTTTCTTCTCCTTCTTTTTCCAGTTGCTCTAACTCAGCAATCCTCTGAGTGATAGAAGAAAGCTCCTCAGTTAATAGTTTAGCTTCTGTCTTCAGGTAATTTAGTTCTTCTTCTGGCGTTAAGGGAGTTACTCCCCAAGGGTCATAAGGGGTAGGATAACCGGGGCGAGAAAAGCCAGTTGAGGCTGAAAAGGGAATTTGGCCTGATTGCCAGAGATAATTCATAGACGATGTTGGCCATTCCCCATAATGTAAATAGTGGGCAGCTGGACCTAATCCCGAAGAGCTGCGGCCTAACCAACCTGGGGAATAACCAAATCTAACCCAACCAGGTAGCCCGGTTAGGTGATAAAACCAGCGATATCTATGACGCATTTTTGTCTCCTTTTGATTTAACAGTAAACTAATGTGCTCTTTGTAAATTAATGTAAATGAAAATCATTTTCATTTAAATATTAATGAGAGTAATGGTTTTTGTCAAGAAATAAATAAAAGTCCTCCAATCTCCATAAGTGTATGGGTGACCACTTTCTTAAGAATCTTCTTCTAATTAAATCCATTTAAATCAAAGGAAGTGATTTACTTCTCTTCAATTTTTCAGAGTTATTCCAAAAGCACGGGCCTCCTTTTTTCCTTTTTAAATAGAGGTCTTTCTCCGGAGAAATGAGCAGGAGTTGAATTCTTGAAGATTAGGTTTCGGGACTTCTCTTCTTTAAGGTTTAAGGAGGTATTTTGAGCAGGACTTCTATCTTTGGAGTGGGGAATTTGATTAGAAGAAAGTATTTTCAAAACCGGGAGAGAAAATAAAGGAGGTTCACCGTAAATTGATGTTTAAACTAAAAACACAAGAAGTGCGTCTTTAAGGAGCCAAGATAATCACAGCACAAGAAAAATATATACCTCATATTGATTTACTCCCAGGCCTTGAATGAGCTACGATAATCACGGCGCCCATAACCACGGCGCTACCCACTCTTTATCCTGAAACCCTTTACCATTTTTCCGGACACATTTTATCCCTGTAGTGGCCAATATAGCTTTGGAAAGGTCGACTGACTAAAAGGCGGAAGTTTGACTTTCTTCTTCCCTCCAGTAAATTAATGTTCTCTTCGAAAAATTATTTCTTAAGTTTTCATAATCTGGGAAAGGATGAAACAATGAAAAAAGCGATTTCGGTGATGTTCCTTTCTTTTCTACCTTTATTTCTGGCTTCTCAGCAGGTCGAAGAAGTCACTCCTCCGGAAGTCTACCAGATTTTACAACAGAAAAAAGCCCCCAACGTGTATTTAATCGATGTCCGTTGTGTGGCCGTATATTACTTTATGGGTCACCCTGAAGGAGCTTACAACATTCCCTTACGCTTCTGGGGCAAGCGGGCTCAAAAACTTATTTTTAACGAACATTTCATTGATGATCCTAAAAACCGTTTGGCTCATCGCAAAAATGAAAACTAGTTATAGCCGGTGTCTGACACCCGAATTTCAAATTTTCACAAATATTACTCTATCTCTCAACTCTAGTGAGGGGCAGAGCAATCTAGTTGTTTTTTAAAAAATTTTCTATCTCTTCGCAAAATCTAAAAAAATCTTTGTAGCCTAATTTTAAATTTTGTAAAAAAGTCATATCATCAATTATCCAGTATCTATGAATAAGAGAATTTCTGAAATCAAAAAATGGCTTTAGAGTATTATAAACATCTTCTGAGACAAGGCCCTTTTCGAATCCCTTTTTTATAGTATCCACATAGCCTTTTACAGCACTACCAAAATGCTTAAACAAGATACTTTAAAGCTAGCCTGACAATCTCCTCCGACATTAAATTTTTGTTGCTTGTTTCAATTAAAATTTTCTCAATTTTCCTTGTGTTTTCAGTTACATCCATCAAATATTTTTTTATCCTCGAATAATTTATATTCATGAATAAGCCTCCGCAAGAATTCCTGCAGATTCTCTAAATCGCGCTGATATTTTTTCTATAAGATCTGTTCTCAATTCAGGATTTTTGTCAATTATTAGAGTTCCATTGAATATTTCATAAAGTATTAAAAGGGAATCGGCTCTTTCTGAGTTATTACAATAATTTATTATTGTAATATCAAAAATATCAGGATAATAACCAGTAACTTGGGAAAGCTCTATTTTTAAATCTGAGGTGAAAGCAAAAGGATTTCTAAGGGTCGCCTCCGAGCAATAAACTGCAATATCAATATCATTAAATGTTTCTGATTCTTTAAATGAACCAAATATATAGGCAAAAATAATTTCTGAATTACTTAATAAAACTTTTTTAATTCCTTTAATGAGACTTATATCCATGAAAAAAGGTTATCAAAATTTTAAATATCTATCAAGAATCGGCTCTCTGTTTAAGTTTTTGGGGTGACCATTAAAGCTGGGGAAAACCAAAGCAGCCTCGCCCTCTAGCTTAATTTCTATTAAAAACAGCCACCACTTACTTCCAGAGAAAACAATACTTCTCCATTTTTTTTAACTTGGAAAAGGGCTAAAGGATTTATTCACTTTTGTTCTTTTTTCTCTTTAACTTCTTTTTGCGCTTCTTCTTCAGCCTCCCACTTCAGCTCTTCGATTATTTTTCCATCGGGGGATACAGTGATTTCTCCAGTTTGACCATCTTTGACTAATTCGGCTTCAAAGGCCTGTAGGGGAGGCTCAATCTTGGTTATTTCGCAGGCTTCATTTATTTTAGCCATAATTTCTCCTTTCTCAATTCGTTTAATGGTCGCCCCTTCAGCTGCTTTTTGAATAGCTTGAGCCGCACCTTCAGGAAGTTCTTCCAGACTAATGATGGTGGCTATTTCAATTATCTGCCCATCAGCGGTGACTTCTATTTCACCTTTATTATCTTTAAATTCAATGTTATAGAGAGTCAGGCCTGCTTTTTCCTCCGTTTCTACTTCAGCAATTTGAGCCTCAGGGAATTTTTCCTTGACCACCTGAGCCACAGCTGCCGGTAGTTCCACCGCCATCTCTTCTGCCTCCTCAGGAGCCTGCTGGGCTACCTGATTGGCTTCCTGCTTGGCCTTTTCTTCTTTTTTAGCACATCCGGTGAGAACCCACATCAAAACTAAGATCACCAGAAATAGAAATAATACTTTCTTCGCCATTTTCTCCTCCTTTTTAATTTATATAATCGATTCAAATTTATTATACTCCTTTCATAATTGCCCCGCTATTTTTCCTTTTATATCTCTCTCTTTCTCCTCCATTCTTTTTTGGCCAGCTTGACCAAGCTCTTACTTTCTCCTCTGAGACTACTCCATGTCCCTAGAGTAGGCAGTGACAAGAATTCCATTTTTCTCTAGCCAGCTCCTGATTGTTTGAGAATGTTTAAATATTGAAAAGATTTATTATCAATATTCTTCATGCGGAGAAGATCTCTAAAAAGCTAAAAACCCTTAGATAGAGGCTATTTTTTGGGGGTAAAATCGCGTTTAAGGCTAATTTTTGGGGTAGTAAAAAGGGTTAACTAATTGATAACAATAAAAATGTTGAGGTCCGACCCTAAAGAAAGAGAAAGAAAGAAAGAAAGAAAGAAAGAAAGAAAAAGAGAAAAAAAGTTTCTTCTCCGAGGTGGCTTATCCTTCAGTCAAATATGAAAAACCTGAGGCTAACTCTTTCTTGCAGCCAAAGGTGAAAGGCGAAGGCCTGAGTCCATTGACCCAGCCACGACAACTTAAGAACTACTTCTCTCGAATCCGAGTAATTTCAAACACCACCGGGTTAGCAGCATCCGGGCAGGCGTGGGTCTTAACATCAGGATTACTCAACCAGGGAAAACGAGCCTCAAACATCATGGCAAAAACCGCCGGCAACATGCTATAGAGAGCATGGAGGCAAATCTTTCCCTTAACTCCGGTTTCGGTAAATTCAACTACATCGCCGACCTTGTGTCCTAAAGCACAGGTTCCTTTTTGACTGATAACCTTGGCCTCCACCCTGATGATTTTTTCCGCCATTTTTTCCTCCTCAATCTTTTGGTCGCTACTATAACCGGGTCGAAAAGCTAAACCCCCTGCTGACCACCAGAGGGCCAGACAGCCGAAAGATTGACAGAATTTCCGCCGCTTCATCTCCATCATCCTTTTTTTGTGATCCGGCTTTCTCATCCTCGCATATTTTCGAGCCTTCTAGCAAGTAAAAGATTGATATCTTTTTTCAGCCCAACCTATTATCACGACCGTCTGAGTCAATTTAAAAAAGCAGAGGAAGAGATGGAAAAGCAGGGTTTTGAGGTGTGTGTTGCGGAAAGCGCTCAAGAAGTGGCGGCTGCCTGTAATCTGATAATTACAGCCACTCCGGCTAAAAAACCTTTACTTTATTCAAAAGATATTCAACCAGGCACCCACATTACAGCGGTGGGGGGCCGACACCCCGGAGAAACAAGAGCTGGAACCGGAAATTTTAGCCCGGTCGGAGGTAGTGGTTGTCGACAGCCGGAGCCAGGCGCAATCACGAGGCGAAGTATACCAAGCTCTTCGCCAAGGGGTACTTTCCCTTACAAAAACAGTTGAACTGGGAAAAATAATTCTTCAGCCCGAATTAAGACGCCAGACTAACAACCAGCTGACTGTCGCCGATCTAACCGGTGTGGCTGTCCAGGACATTCAAATAGCCAAAGCAGTCTATGAAAAATATCTGGAAGAAATGTCCTAGGGATTTTGACCTTTTTCTTAATTTTGTGATTAAATCTTTATGCCAAATTTGGCAAGGATAAATCATGAAAAATTTCGGAGGAATAAACGGTTATGAAAATTGAAATCTTTTCCCCAGAAAGAACTCAATCCCTCTGGGAACACACGGTTAAATATAACTTAACCGACAGCGGTGTCCATCCCCTCTCTCTTCGGGAATTATTAACCCCGGCAGAAATGGACGAACTCCTGGCCCTCGAACTGGGCTACAGCCAGACCAATGGTTCTCTTGAACTTCGCCAGGCCATCGCCGGGCTTTATCCCGGCAGTAGTCCCGATAATATTTTGGTGACCAACGGTACGGCTGAGGCCAACCCTCTTATTAACAATCTACAATTTCTGAATGAATGGCTGGCCAGCTATCTGGAGCTTTTCCCTTTGCCCCCTCCTCAGGCTGAAGGGATGGCCTTTATTAAATATCACTTCTCGATGAATTCCACTGAATTTATCACTCGTCTCAGCGAGACAAAAAGTGTCTTCCTGGCACCGGGAGATTGTTTCAGCCTCGACGGTTTCTTCCGTCACGGCCTGGGGGCTGACCCCGCTTTCCTCCAGCCGGGGCTTCAGCTTTTTGGCGAATGGCTGAAAGAGAATATATTAACCTGAAAGGAGAGAAGCGGTGTTTCATCTCCTGGATTGGATAAGTTTATCCCTCTATTTTCTTGTTCTTCTGGGAATTACCTGGTGGGCGACCAAACAAAGAAAGGAATCCACCGAAGACTATTTCCTGGCTTCCCGTCACGTAGGCTGGTTTGTCATCGGGGCTTCCATCTTCGCCTCTAATATCGGGGCTGAACATATCGTCGGCCTGGCGGGAACAGCCGCCAAGACAGGTGTAGTCATGGGTCATTACGAACTTCACTCGTGGCTGGTTCTTCTTCTCGGCTGGGTCTTCATTCCTTTCTATATGAGAAGCCGGGTCTTTACCATGCCTGAATTCTTGGAAAAACGCTACTCGGCCAACGCCCGCTGGCTACTCTCACTGATCACCCTGGTCAGCTATGTGGTGACCAAAGTCTGTGTGAATGTCTATGCCGGAGCGGTTGTTTTTCAAACTTTACTCGGGATTGATTTTTGGACCGGGGCTCTTTTCATTCTTATCTTTACCGGTATTTACACTGTGCTCGGCGGCCTCCGGGCAGTGGTTTATACTGAAGCCATCCAGACCGTGGTGCTTGTCCTGGGGTCAATAGTTGTGACCATTATGGGCTTGATCAAGTTGGGCGGCTGGAGTCAACTGGTGGCTCTGGCCGGCCGGGAGCACCTTAATCTTTTCCTGCCGGCCAACCACCCGGAATTTCCTTGGCCGGGTATGATTTTCGCTCCGCCCATTGTCGGCCTCTGGTATTGGTGTACCGACCAGTACATTGTCCAACGAGCCCTAGCCGCCCGTAATGAACAACAAGCCCGCCGGGGAACTATCTTTGCTTCTTACCTCAAACTGCTGCCCTTTTACATTTTCATTCTACCTGGGGTGATGGCTTTTGCTCTGGCTCGCAGTGGTCAGCTGGAACTCCAGCGGGCCGACCAAGCTTTTCCAGCCTTGGTGATGAGCCTTATCCCAGTGGGCATTAAGGGTCTGGTGGCCGGCGGTCTACTGGCAGCTCTAATGAGTTCCCTCGCTTCGGTCTTCAACTCTTCCTCCACCCTTTTCACCATGGACATTTATAAAAAATTAAGACCCCGAACACCTGAAAAAAAATTAGTGCTGGTCGGCCGGTTTGCCACAGCCGTGGTCGTCGTCAGTGGTGTAGTCTGGATACCACTGATGAAGCATATCAGCAGCGAACTCTATCACTATCTTCAAAGCGTTCAGGCTTACATCGCCCCGCCTATCGCCGCCGTCTTCCTGCTGGGTGTTTTTTCCAGAAGAATCAATAAATACGGCGCCATGACTTCTCTGGTCAGTGGCTTCTCCATCGGTCTTCTCCGCCTCATTGCCGAACTGAATAAAAACAGTCTGTCGGGCGTCCTCCACTGGTTCGCCACCGTGAATTTTCTCTATTTCGCCATTTTTTCTTTTATCGGCTGTTGCCTGGCCATGTTAGTCGTCAGCTGGTTGACTCCCTCTCCCCGCGCCGAGCAGATCCAAGGGCTGACCTACGCCACCACCCTGGCCGAAGATAAAGCTTCTTCCCGGGCCACCTGGAACTGGAAAGATGTGCTCTTATCGGTGATTGTCGTTGGAGTAATTATCTTTACTCTGGTCTACTTCTCACCTTTGAATTTTTAAACCTAATGGCCTTCACCGCGTAACATCTTCTGGGCGTGCTCCAGGATGGGCAAGACCAATTGGGTGCAAAGAGTGACTGCTTTGACTGAGCCGGGAAAATTGATGATAATCGTCCGGCCCCTCACCCCGGCCACTCCCCGGGAAAGGACGGCATTTCTGGTTTCCCGGTAGGATTCAAAGCGCAATATTTCACTGATACCCGGAATTTCCCGCTCACAGACTTCCCGGGTTACCTCGGGTGTAACGTCCCGCGGCGAAAGTCCTGTGCCGCCGGTGGTCAAAATAAAATCCTTATCCAGATGGCTGAGCAAGGCTGCTTTTATCTTGGCGGCCTCATCGGGAACAACCATCAATTCAACCCGGGCTTCAATGTCACTGGCCTCAATAATCTCTTTTATTTTGGGCCCGGAGAGATCCTTATATTCCCCCCGGTAAGCCCGATCAGAGATGGTAATAACCATAATCTCCAACACGGATGCGCCCTCCTTTCTTCACCCGGGCAAAAACACCTTTTTCCGGCATAATACAATAGCCGACTTGATGATAAATGGCACAGGGAGTATGACACTCCTTGCCCAGCTGAGTAATCTCGAGTTCAGCTTCACCGATGATGATCCTTCCCCCGCAGACCACCTGGCACCAATCAATTCCCCGGGTGACAATGTTCTCACCGAAAGCTCCAGGCTGCAGTTCCAGTCCTTTCTTCTTCATTTCCTCAATGTCTTCAGCAGCTAAAAAAGAGACCTGCCGGGGCCAATCACCGGCGTGGGCGTCTCCTTCCAGGCCGTGATTGGCCACCAGGAGAGCTTCTTCCACTGGAATTTTTTGAGTACCCTTCTTGCGGGATAGGCAGATGGCTTCAACTTTGAATCTCATCTTTTTTCTTCTCCTGAAGAAATATCTTTTCAATCACCATTTCTTTATCCACCGCCTTACACATATCATAAACAGTTAAGGCGGCCACCGCTACTGCAGTTAAGGCTTCCATTTCAGCTCCGGTTTTGCCCTCGCAGATAACGCGTGAAAATATCCGCAGGCCATCTTCCTCGAATTCAAAATCCACTCCGACCTGATTAAGTGTAATATTATGACATAAAGGAATCAGGTCGGCTGTTTTCTTGGCAGCACTGATGCCAGCAATGCGGGCTACGGCCAAAACATCGCCCTTCTTCACTTGATTGTCTTTAATCAAGCTCAGGGTCTCGGGGCGAAGTTTTATCTTCCCTTGAGCTCTGGCTTCCCGACGGCTGACTGGTTTGTCAGTAATATCAACCATTCGGGCCTTACCTTCAGTGGTTAAATGGGTCATTTTCATCTTATCCTCCTATTTCCCAGTTGCCTCGATTGGAACAACTGAGACCTTGGCGAGGTTTAAGGTAAACCGCCTTTTTCAGGCTAGCCGCTATATTGTGAAAATCAACCGGAATCTCTATATTGGAGAAAAGACAAGGCTTAAGACGTCCATCAGCGGTCAATCGAAGCCGATTGCATTTTTCACAGAGTGGGGGTCTTTCCGCCTGGAAATGAGAGAAGCAACTTTCATGGTTATCGAGAGAATAATGGTTGATTCTTTGGAGAATCAAACCCCGTTGTCGACAAAATTCTTTCATAGCGGGCAGCTCGTCAGTATTTACTCCGGGAATAAGCACCATATTGATTTTAGTCCGAGTAAAACTAGCTGCTTGGGCGGCCTCAATCCCAGCCAAGGCCTGACTCAATTCTCCTCTCCGAGTAATATATCGATACCTCTCAGGTTGCAAGCTATCTAGCGAAATATTCAACCGGTCCAGGCCAGCTTCCTTTAAAGGACGAGCTAATTGAGGTAGAAGAATCCCATTGGTGGTCAGGGCTACCTCTTCCAGTCCCTTGATTTTTTTAAGCATAGCCACCAAGGTAACTATGCCTTGACGAACCAGCGGCTCACCCCCGGTGAGTCTCACCCGGGTAATCCCAAGTTCAGCCCCCACGGCTACCACTTGAGCAATCTGTTCATAAGAAAGAATTTCTTCCGGAGGCCGCCAATGAATACCACTGGCCGGCATGCAATAAATGCACCGCAGATTACACCGATCAGTCACTGAGACGCGCAGATAATTGATGCGGCGGTTAAATCGGTCGAACAACAATTTGACTTCCTTTCGGTAAAATTTTCACTCCACGAGGAAAGGCAATTAAGCCATTAGCCCGGGTGAGAGCATGGATATGAGCCGAGCCATGATAGGGCAGTGATCGGACTTGGCCTTGCCGATATTCAACCGGCAGCCAAGCTTCCCGTCGGCTTTTCTTTCTCTTTAACTCTTCGGCCAGCTCTCCTTTTAAGAGAAGTGGCTGATAAGAGTGGCCCATCAAGCGGAAAATAAAGGGTTTGATCAACAGCTCAAAAATAACAAAAGTAGAGACAGGGTTGCCGGGTACACCAAAAACTGCGGTCTCTCCCCGAGTGCCGAAGATAGTTGGCTTGCCGGGTTTAATGGCCAATTTATGAAAATGTATCTGAACGCCAAGCTCCTGGAGAATCGTCGGCACATAATCATAATCACCCACTGAGACCCCTCCGGAAACCAGCACTAGGTCACATTCGTCAAGCAACTCTTCCAGTTCCCGGCGGAGGAGAGCGGGTTCGTCCCGACCCCTCCCTACTTTTTTCAGCCGGGCACCCGTCGCCGCCACTTGGGCGGCCAGCGAATAAGTATTACTATCATATATCTGCCCTTCACGAAGAGGTTCTCCTGGGCTGACTATTTCTGATCCAGTGGCCAGTAGACCTACGGTGGGTTGACAATAAACCTTCACCCGAGTTACTCCCACCGAGGCAAGGACGGCCACTTCCTGAGGGCGTAAGAACGTGCCTTTTTCTAAAACTACCTCCCCTCGCCGGATGTCTTCCCCCTGGTAACAAACATTAGACTCTTTATCCTCACCAACGATAACCAGCCAGCCATCCTCTTCCTGAGTGACCTCTCGTCTCACCACCCGGTCGGCCCCTGGAGGTAACTTGCCGCCGGTCATTATTTTGGCACACTCCCCGGGTTGAAGAGGCCGCTGAGGATGTGAGCCGGCGGCAATTACTTCGACTATGCGGTATTTCTCCGCCTGGTCACTCGAGCGAAGGGCATAACCATCCATGGCCGCTTTATCAAATGGGGGCAGGTCAAGGGGAGAGATAATATCCTCGGCCAACACCCGGCCCCGACATTCCTCTAGAGAGACCTCTTCAGGGGTGGGTTTAACCGGAATGTCTTTTAAAATTTGTTCTGCTTCTTCTCTTGGAATCATGGTCGTCTCCTCTCTAATATTCAAACACCCGGACCGAAGTAGTCTTAAAAGTGACAAAGACTTGGTCGCCTTCGGCGAGACCCATCTCCTGATAGGACTGGGGAGTTATATCCACGGCCAACTCCACTCCGACATCCACCACCACCTCCACGGTGTTGAGATGGGGATAGATTTCTTTAATCCGGCCCCGGAAGGAGTTGCGGGCGGAAGATTGAATTCTCCGCCGGGAAATAATAATTTCATTGGACCGGATAGCCAGATGCGCCCGGGCCGCTCTGGCGACAGGAGTGAAGATGGCCAGGCCGTTGAGTTCCAATCTGTGGTTTTCAATTCTGCCCGAGAAAACATTTTTATAGCCTAAAAAGTCAGCCACCTCCCGATTGGCAGGTCGGCGGAAAACATCCTGGGGTTCCCCCTGCTGAATAATTCGGCCCTTAAAAAGGAGGGCAATTCTCTCGCCGAGAGCCAGAGCTTCTTCAAAATCATGGGTGACATGGATGAAAGTCCGGCGATACTTGCGGTGGAGGCGAGCGAAAAGTTGCTGCACTTGGCGCCGGGCTCCATAGTCGAGAGCCGCCGTGGGTTCATCTAGGAGAAGAACTTCCGGCTGGAGAATAAGGGCCCGGGCGATGGCCACCCGCTGTTTTTCGCCGCCGGACAAAGTGGTTACCTGGCGGTGGAGCAAATGCTCTATTTGTAGTTCGCGAGCGATTGCCTTCAGCTTGGCCAATCGCTCATCCAAAGATAACTTACGGAAACGCAAGCCATAACCAATATTCTCTTGCACATTCAAATGGGGAAAAAGCATATAATCCTGATAAATCAAGGCTACTTTTCGGGTGGAAAGGCCCTCAATGCGGCCTTCATCCGGCTGAAGCAAACCGGCCAGCAACTCCAGGATGAGGGTTTTACCCGCGCCGCTGGGACCGAGAATAATGAAGTACTCACCTGATTTGATTTCCAGGGAAATATTCACCAACTGGAAATCGCGAAAATTTTTGGAAACATTGACCAATCTAATCATCGTCGCTCCACTACGGCTCGGAGAAAAACAATTACTAACAAACTAAGAAGCAGCAATAAAACTGCTACCGGGGTGGCTGACCGCAGGCCGAAATTCTGGAAACGTTCAAAGATTAAAACCGGGGCGGTCAAAGGATGATAAGCCAGGATGACCACTGCGCCAAATTCAGAAATCCCCCGGGCCCACATCATTATCGCCCCGGAGAGAATTGATTTTTTAGCAAGGGGAAGACTGACTGTCCAGAAAGCTTGAAAAGGCGTGGCTCCCAGCGTCCGGGCTGTATTTTCCAGTCGGACATCAACCAGCCGGAAACCTTCCTTGGCGCCGTTAACCAAAAAAGGCAGCGAGACAAAAAGCATGGCCAGGGTAATCCCAGCCTCGGTGCCGGCCATCGTCCAGCCGGTAGCCCGGCTGAAAAGCGAGTGACGCCCCCAGACAAGCAGCAGAGCAATACCGGCTGCCGTATGGGGAATGACCACCGGCAAATCGATTAAGCCTTCGATGAGCTGCTTACCTTTAAAATCCAGCCGGGCCAGGAGATAAGCCAGGGGGATACCCAGGAAAAGGGCCAGAAGAGTGGCCCAGAGAGAGGCCCGCAGTGTCAGGAAAATGGCTGAGCGAACTTCGGCTTGGGCAGCGGCTTCAAGGAGTTGGTCACCTTCGGCTCCCCAGAACATGCGCAATATGGGTAAAGCCACAAACAAAACCAATAAAAATCCCAGAAAGCCGAAAACCGCCCGGAATCTCATGGGAAAAGGGTCTCCTCTTTTTTGTTTGGGGCTGTTTCTTTTGGCTTATCTTTAACTTTGAGCAGCGGCCGAAGAAGCGGAGGGAGGCGCTCGGGGTTATCCACCAGCGGCGGGTCAAGGGGTTGGAGGCCGTTTTCCAGAAGAATAGCCCGACCTTCTTTACTCAGGAGAAAGGCCACCAGCTCGGCCGCCCGCTGGGGGAAAGGGGCATTGCGGGGAATGGTTAAGCCGTAAATCATCACCTGGCCTCTTTGAAGGAGCGTTTCGCCAGGCTTTTTGCCCCTGATTTTGACTGCGGCCTGGCGATAGAATTCATCAAATCTAGGAGAGCCCAGATTAATCTCGGGAGGCAATCGGAGGAAACGAGTACCATGCTGGCGGGCCACACTTAGATAAATAAAAATATAATCCAGTTCTCCGGCCTCAAGCAGCGCCAGTAGGTCTACCTCCTTGGGTCGAATATTGCGCGGCGGACAGGCCTGGGATAACTTTTCCGCCAAGCCGGGTTGCTGATAATATTTCTCCGCCAGTTGCCAGACTAGGAGAGTCCGGTAACCGCAGGGATCTGAATTGGGGTCGGAATGACCGAACTCCACCTCTGGCTGAAGAAGAATTTCCATCCAGTTGTCAGCGTTGATTTTCTCCGCCCCTGGACTGTCGGGCCGATACATTAGGACCAGTTCATTAGTAGCAAAATCAATGGTGTAGTCAGCATACTCGGGCATCAGAAAACGCGGAATTAAAGAAGCATCCGAGAGAGCCACCACATCAGCCGGGTAGTGAAGGTCAATGATTTGCCGAACGCAGGTTAAACTACCGTGACTTTCCAGGAGCAGGCGGACTTGTGGATTTTTCTCCTCAAAGGCCTCAGCTATTTTCTTTAGGGGCACTGAAAGAGAACCGGCATGAAGAATGCGGAGGGTGGTGGTTGAGGGGGAGCGGGAACACCCAGCAAAAAACAGCCAGATAGAGCCGATGAGCAAAATTAGGCCGGTCGAGATTATTTTTCTGGGGAGAGGAGACGGAGGAGGGTGAGGAGTTGAGTGGGGGGAGGAAGATATAAATGTAGATTGAGACAGAGACGGAGAGGGATGAGAGGGGGAAGATGAGGGAGAAGGATTTGAAGGAGCTAGAGAAAGAGATGAAGAAGGAGATTGAGAGAAAGACGGAGATGGAGAGGGAGTAGAATGAGGAGATGGAGATGTAAACGGCGCTGGAGTGAAAAGAGGAGATGTGGGAGTGGGATGAGGAGATAGAAGAAGACATGGAGAGGAAAACGAAGACTGAAATGGAGGAGGAGAGGTGGAAAGAGAAGGAGGAGGAGTTGGTGAAGGAGTGGCTGGGGAAATGGCTGGTCGCTGGGAAGGCACCGACAAGGGGCGGAACCAGCCCTTAAACTGAGTAAAATATTTAATGGCTTTAGGCGGAACAAAGCGAAAACGATTTAAACAAGCCGAATTATTGGAAGAAGTAAAACGGTGAAAGGCCAAGATTGAAATGGTGACCACCTCCTTTCCTCACCGGGAGGTCAAGCCGTTTCCAGCTTAACCCTTTCGGCTTCTAGGCATGGCTCCGCAGAGCTGTAGCCTGGAAAGCTCGGAGAGTTTATTATCTTATCTAAAATTTTCTCCCTGGTCAAAAAGTAATTATTTTATATTTAGGATCAAAAAATATTCTCCAATATCGCTCAATTATTTCATAAAACGCCTTGATAATGCGGTGAAAAAAACGCTCTTTTTCCTCATCCTTTTAGAATAAGACCTACCGCTTCCTTAAATAAAATCAATAATTTTATCCTCACATCTTCAAAAAATCTTGTCCTCTTCGTTTTCAATACACAATTTTCCTTTATGTTCTTTAAAAAGAAAATTTATCCACTCTTACGAGAATTTTGGGGCGATAACAATCTTGACTTCTCCTCGGCCTCTTTATCTCTAACAATTTTCAGAATCGGCGAACTAACCTCTCTTGCCCATTAAAAACTTATCTATGAAGCTGGGTTCCAGAAAAATAATCAAACGGTGAAATTGCCGTTACTGTTGACGCTCAAATAGAAAAAGAAATGAAATGGGAAAAGCAAAACGAAGTTAGAAAAGAAGAAAAGCGCATAGAAAAAATAGAAATAATTAACCACCCCATCAATGTCCAGCAATTCTAAACAAGAAAAATAAGCAGTTGAACAATAAATGAGTCTATTTTAGATAATTTTCATAAACTGCTTTCGCTATTTGTATATCCTGGACAGCTACACCAGTTAAATCAGCTACTGTTAACTGGGAATCAGCGGCCCGGCCTAAGGAAGGGTTAAGAATAACTTCACCTAATTCTCGGGTTTTATCGAGGCTTAACAGCCCGGCTTTAAGAGCTTGATAAACTTCGCCTCGATTTTGAGCTTGGCTTCGACTATCAACAACTACGACATCGGCCATTTTTAAAATTTGAGCCTCAAGTTCCTGCTTTTCTGGGGTATCAGCGCCCACAGCTGTGATGTGCGTCCCTGGCTGAATATCATCTGCCCGGAGAAGAGGTTCTTTAGCGGGTGTGGCGGTTACAATTAGATTAGCTTTCGCCGCTACTTCGCTGGGACTTGAGGCTTGATGGACCCTGTATCCTTTGTTGTTCATTTCTTCTTGATAGTCGCTCACCGCCTGAGGATTAATATCCCAGACATATACCTCCTGTGAATTGATAACCCCTCTCAGGTATTCCAACTGAACCTTTCCCTGAGTCCCCGCTCCAATAATTCCGATGGCTTTAACTGAAGAAGGGGCCAGATACTTGGCGGCCACCGCACCGGCGGCTGCGGTTCGAATGTTGGTGAGATAACCTTCATCTAGCAGGATGGCCAGCAACTGGCCAGTCTTCTGGGAAAACAACAACATTAACCCATCAAAATTAGGAAGGCCTAAGCGATAGTTTTCATAAAAGCCAGAGGCAATTTTCACTACATAGTAATCATCTCCTTTAATATAGCCATACTTGATATGCATATCGCCTGGCGGGTCATCAAAAATCAACTCTCCCACTGGAGGGACCACTGTTTTTCCTTGAGAATAAGCCACAAATCCATCTTCAATGGCCTTGATGGGGTCTAGCTCTTTGAGGCTTTTCAAAATTTCCCCTAAATTAATGATTTTCGGCATTTTTTCTCCTTTTCTAATTAAGTTAATTTCATTTTAAGCATTTTCTTCCCAAGGTTAAAATTAAAAATCCAACAACTATAAACCCTCAACATTAAAGAGTTTTCTCTTTCTTTTTAATCTTATTGGCCATAATTCTAGCTCTCGTTATTGTCCACCTATTAAAAGACTAGAGACTAGCCATTTCCAGTTTATTTACACATTTTTATTTTTTACTTTCACCATTAGCTAGCATCTCAACTCTTTTCACTTTTTAACTGCTTCAAAATTAGAAAAGTTAGTTCGATGTTCTTGATTTTTGATTAAATATGTTTATCAGCTTTTTTCACTCACCCAGCCCATTTCCTTAAAAAACTCTTCTCTGGTGGGGAAGAGAAAAGAGATAATTTCATATAATTCCGGGTCATATTTTTTCAGATTTTCAGCCGTAAGAGGAATATCATTAGAGAGGCTTAACCGATAATAAGGTTGGATAGGATTTCCCTTTTCATCTTCAATTGGTCCCAAATAGAAGCGATTCTCATAGACACCAAGATAAATGTACAACCCAATCGCCAGATATTCGTGACTAAATGAGTCTGCTGGTAACCCGGTCCAAGGTCTGAATAACTTCCTCTCAATTGCTTTTCGAGTTACTTCCTCCAAGCGAGCTTGCAACTCAGGATAAGCCTCCTCAATGCCTCCATAATGGATTAAATGCACAATTTCTTCCACACTCGCATCTCGTCTTAAATTCTCTGGTCCACCCAAGCGGAAATAATCAGGGATAATCTCTTCATCCTCTAAGTCCTGAGTTATAATGCCCAGTTCATCTTCATACATGTAAAATCCGATAGCTGTATTGCGCTCTTCAAATGTTTTAAAGATAGTCATCACCAGATTCTTCTTTTGGAGACACTCGGTAATCTTCCCTGAACCTTGTCTATCCTTGGCCAATAAAGCCCTAGCCACCTTGGCTGCGTGTTCAATCTTTGAAGGGTCAACACTAGCTGTGGCATAAAAACTTATAGCAGGATCCTCAATCCTCTGAGTAAAAATATCCAAAGCGTTTTCTTTCTTTGGCTTTTCTTCAAGAGCAATAATGATTATCACCTCTTCCATAGACCCATCTTCATTAGTAGCTCGAACCTCAGCATAATAATATCCTGGATATTGGTCAGGTTGGGCTTTCAGTCGGAGCTCGCCTGTATCCGGATCGATACTCACTATTTGGGTAGCATCTAACTGGCCTTCTTTCAGATAATGGCGCGGATCGCCGCCGGGAACAGGGGGCACAAGACTCCAGGTGATTTTCTTGCTGCACGGAAAAACAGGCTCAATTTTTCCGATAACATCACCAATTTTTGTTTCTTTAGTGACGAGGAAACGGTCAAATTCGTCTGTAAGAATTGGGGGATCAAACTTTTTTTCTGATACTTCTTTCTGGCAACTTATCAGGTTGAAACTCAATCCCAAAACAAAAACGACATAAATAAAAACCGTAATTCTCTTTTTCATTACACCCTTCCTTTCATAATTAAATTTATTAACCTCTCATTTCATCAAAATTATTTAAAAATGGCTTTCTTGAAAGTTCTAAAGTTAGCTTTCCTACTTCACTTCTTCAGCTTTTGAACCCATTTCCTTGCCTTTCTCAGGAAAACAAAAAGCTTAAGATAACTTCTTCCTCCCCAAATAACTGCTCTTATTTCATCTGGCCGAGAAAGATAGGCTAATTAACTTCATCTGCCGCTTAGGATCACTAAATGCAAACTCGAAAACTGAGCCTTGAATCCCTTCCCTTTTTAAGAAACTTGGCTCTTTTCTAGACAAGACCTCTTTAATATCTTGGTTAACTTGACTTGTCATTGCTTAATCTTACCTCGACTAAAACCAGCAGCTTTTTCAGCTTCAGCAAGAAAGCCAGATTTTAATTTTGAGATGTTATAAAAATCCCAAAGTCTACTTGCTCCTAAAAATTTCTCCGGTTTCACAATTACCCCATCCTTGATAACCATCTGGACCTTGCGAATATTTGAGATATTCTCAATAGGATTATCAGAGAGAACAACTAAATCAGCCAGCTTGCCTATTTCTACGGTGCCCAATTTATCCAACACTCCACAAAGCTCCGCACAGTTTCGGGTTGCGGCCACCAAAGCTTCTCGGGGAGTCAAGCCCGAAAGCACTAATTGTTCAATCTCGAGATACCCCAGTTCTCCAATCGGATTGGAGTCAGAACCCACACAGATTTTTACCCCTGCTCTAGCTGCTTTCTGTAAAGCCAATCTCTGCCAGAGAGCATGTTCCGCTGAGCGCTCATCAGCATAAGCGATCATTGTCCGCGCCCTGACAATTTTGGGATTATTAGCAAAACCAAGCTGGGCTAACCTTTTTTCTCTTTCAAGAATATACTGGTCACTTAAATTACAGACAATCGTCGGGACATAAAAAGTTCCTTTCTTAGCCATCAACTTAATGGTTTCATCTTTTAAACCATACCCATGCTCAATTGAATCTACGCCTAATTTAACACTCCGATAGGTAGTTGGTTCTCTGGAATGAGCGGCCACGCGTAAGCCATTATGATGAGCAACTTCTACAGCAGTTTGAACTTCGTCATCTAACATCTCTACTTCCATGATTTTAATCCAATCAACCCCTCTCTGGATTTGAGCCCGCACAGCCCGCCTTATCGCCGCTACCCCGTCCGCACCGCCAGCAATATCGCCCCGGTGACCTCCGGTAGGAGAGACAACCTCTCCACAAGCAAATATTCTAGGTCCTAAGAATAATCCTTGCTCAAAAGCATCTCGCCAGGCAACATCTAGATACCCTTTCTCACCCACAACTCGAATTCCGGTAAATCCGTGTTGAAGACCATCCATGGCATTAAGTCCAGCCCGAATCACCGCTGAAGCCAGAAGTTCTCCATCCTGAATATGATTGGGATCAGGGAAAATATCCGAAAGGTGAACATGTACATTCCATAGTCCGGGAATTACAAATGCATTTTTTAAATCGATTACTCGGCTTTCTTCTTCCGAAGCGTTTGCATCATATTTGCCCTTTTTAATGGAGACGATTCGATTCCCCTCGATGATAATTGTCATATTTCTCAATGGATCTTGATGTCTTTCAGAACAATCAATAATTTGACAATTAGTAAGAATAAGCCTCCCCAATTCATCACCTCGAGCCAAAGATGCTCCCAACAACAAGGTTAAAGAAAATATCAAGAATATTAATGAATTGATAATCCCAAATTTCTTAAACTTATTCATTTGTCACCTCTTTTCAATAATTATTTTATTTTTTCGCCCAAAATCATGTTTTTTTCACTTACTTATTTTCGCCCGGCCTATAAATTATTCGCTATTTCCCGACCTCATTTCCTACGCCACCATCCCTTTCCGCAAAGAAAAAACCCTCTTTCCTTGGCTAACTAGAACTGAGTCTCTTCCCTTACTATCTCCCTTTGAATAAGAGCTACTGTAAATAATCATGAATTCATTTTAATAACTCTCAAATTTTAGCTCCTCTACTCCCGGAAAACAGTAACTGGCACTCTGTTAAAACGTATCTTTAATTCCACCTGCCTTTCACACTTGGGTTATCATTCATTTTGGTCTTAACGTCGGTAAGTACCGTCTGGCAAGCGTCGAGGAAATGCATATTGTGGGTCAGTTAATAATTTGTAGATGGTGGGATCACCTTCTTTTACCTTCTCCCGAGTATTTAAGCGCCATTCATCTTTAATATACTCATAGCGACCAGGAAAATCCTGAGCTCCCAAAATGGAAGTTAATGCCCAATAGATATATTCAGTTATCTGACAGCTATAATCACAAGTTTCATCATAATAAGTAAACCAGGCTCCTTCTGGATATTTTTCAGGCACCTTTAAAAAATGTCCACCTCGGGCTTGATCTAAAGCTCTCGCCACTAAACTCCCCTCGTGTTCTCCAAAAACATCAGGATAGGCATAAGCATACCCTGCATGCGTGACAATATGGAGTAATTCTTCTAAAGCAGCATCAAATTTGCCGTGAGCTGCCCCGTTAGGAATAGTTTCCTCATCATAGAGGTCTTGACCTTCCCAATCAGGGGGAGCAGCCTGAAAAAACCTTTCTAGATCTGGACTATTATGGGTTTTAACCATGATAACATAAGCTTTATGATCCAACATCGCTTGGAGAACCAATGGATTATCCACCTCTCCATCTTCGTTGTTGTCTAGATACTGGGCTAATACATTGGCGGCATGAAGTAGTTTTCGATCCTCTACATCTTCCATGGCATAAATTTTTACTCCAAAAACATCGACATACTTAGAAAATTGTCGAAAAGCTGGATGAGGAGGGTTAAAATTCTGTTCGACAGAGAAAAAATCATCGATTGGAGAAGGGGTAACCGACTTTTTGACTTCTTCTTTTTCCTTTTGACAACCGATTAATAAGATTAATGTAACGAATACAACCATGGTGATTGTTATTAATTTTTTCATTCAACCTCCAAAAAATATAAAGATTATTTTTCTTAACATTTCGCTTTCTTACCCTTTCCTCTCAACCATCAGGAACAATCCCTCATTTTAGTTTCCTTAGAAGCTATAATTAGCTCTGGGGGACATATTCTTCATTCTTTACCAATCTAACTTTAAGAGAAGGAGAGCAGTAATTGCTTCCCTATCTCTGCCTCTCATTTATCTATTTGACCAGAATAATTTTCTCATTGGGAGGATAAAGAAACTCGACTCCCTGCTCGGTGAGAATGGCATTATCTTCCAGATTCAGCCGAAATCGTGTTTTCCACTCAGGAACCCAGACATGAACAACAAATTCAAAAGCAAATAAATTATTTGGATTAAGCTTCAAATGCGCCCGGTCAGGTCGGAAAGGAGCAATCGAAGGCCCGACGGCAACTTCGCTATTGCCGGTATTGCCAACACAATGACAATCAATTGAAATTCCTGGTTTTTCCGAATCGCCCAGTGAATTGATGATCTCGCGGTCCTTGGGGCCGATATCTGTAAAAGGAGTATAGATAAAACCTTCCTTCTCTAAAGCTTGAACCATTGCTTCAAGGGCTTCACCCGCCGTTAATCCAACTTTAAGTGTTCGCTTGATAATTTCTCGAGCTTTCATGGCTGTTTTCCAGGCTTTTTGAATTCCAGGAGGAACACTCGTCTCTCCCTCGCGTAAAACATAAGCATAGCGTTTATAATCAGTTCCAAAATTTAGATATTTAATGCCCCAGTCCCAGAGCAACATATCTCCCCGCTGAATGATGTAATCTGGGCGATCTAACTCTTCTGATGATGAATTGGCTGACCATATTACTCCTGGGCCTTCACATCCTAAGTAAGAAATGGGCAAACCCAGCTTGAGCAGTTGATCTTGAGCCCACCACCCGATTTCTTCCAAAGTCGTGACTCCAGGCTTTATCCGGCGTAATCCTTTCTCCATTATCTGGCGTTGTATTTCACAGGCTCGGGCAAAAGCAATGATTTCCGTTTGTACTCTTCGGGTGCGAAAATCTGTAATTACCCTCTCAGCAGAGATCAAGCGCTGAGCATATTTAGGGCCTAGCAATTTTACCAATTTCTGATAACCGGTATAAGAGAGACCATCAGCCACAGTCAACCACTCAGAATAATTAACCGCAATCCTCTTTGGATCTCGTTCAGCTACATATTTCCCCAGCTCACTTTCTTCTCCGATGTAATCATAAACACTCCAGTCAGCAAATTCAGCAAACCGCACTCCAAACACAGCCCTTTCTACTCGTTCTCCACCTCGGTCAGTAAACACAAAATACCCCATCGTCCCTCCCAGATCTAATTCCAAAGGGTCCGGATCACCTCTTTTGATAACATGTATCCACATATCAACTTGGTTGTCTCTTAACGCTTGGGGTAAGACTAAATCAAATTTTTCTCGGCGAATCACATTCATTAGCTCATACCAGTATTTAGCTTTTTGAGCCAACAAGGCAGGGGAAAGCAAGGCAATCAGCAGCCCTAAAAACCCGCCTAGAAAGACCCATTTTTTCATCTTTTACCTCCGTTTCCTCCAGACTAAAATTTGATCAATAAAATTAAATTTTTTCAAAAACCTTATTAATCTTAAATATTATGAATTATCTTCAAAATTTTCAATAAAAATTATATCTTTTTAAAAAATTAAATTGACTAATTATAATCTAACCAATTATCTTATTATCTTAATAACTCATCCTAGCCAATGGAGAACCAACAAATGAAGAAAAAAACCTTAATTATATTTTTTTTAGTAATTCTCAGTGGAAATAGCCTTTCTGGATTTAAAATCCCAATGCTTTCTTCGAAAGCTCCTTATAAAAATCCCAACCTACCTATCCAGACAAGAGTCGAAGATCTTCTTCAACGAATGAGTATCGAAGAAAAAGTTCATCAACTAGCGACTTTTTTTCCCAATGGGAATATCCGCCTCGGGATTCCTCATTTAAAAGCAGGAGAGGCTCTTCATGGAATCTGTCTCAAGCACGGGACCTGCTTTCCCCAAGCCATCGCTCTGGCTAGTACCTGGGACCCGAGTTTAATTGAAAAGACGGCTGAAATCATCGCCTTGGAAGCCCGGGCCTTAGGAGTCCATCATGTCTATTCTCCGATGCTAGGCGTTGTTCGTGACCCCCGGTGGGGACGGACTGAGGAAAGTTATGGAGAAGATCCTTATCTGGTTTCTCGAATAGGAGTGGCTTTTATTAATGGCCTCCAGGGAAAGGGGAAAAAACGATTTGATATCAATCATGTGCTGGCCACGGCCAAACATTTCGTAGCTGATGGTCAACCATATGCCGGGTTGAATCGGGGACCCATGGAAGCCTCCGCCCGAACACTCCATGAAGTCTTTCTACCTCCTTTTCGGGCAGCGGTCGAAGAAGCTAGAGTAGGTTGCATCATGCCTGCTCATCATAGTTTAAACGGAATTCCGTGCCACGCCCATCAAGAACTTTTAATAGATATTCTACGTCATCGTTACGGTTTTGATGGGCTAATTATCAGTGATAACAATGATATCAAGGCTCTGCATACCGAACATAAAATAGCCGAAAACCTTCACCAAGCTGCTCGTTTAGCTTTGGAAGCCGGTATTGATATGGAATTAGCCATCGATCAACCTTGGGGGTCTAATAGAGCCTATGGTCCAGAACTAATTCAAGCCGTAAAAAAAGGCAGCCTTCCGATTGAACTAGTTGACCGGGCAGTCAGAAATGTATTGAAAGCCAAATTTAGGTTAGGGCTTTTCCAGCAGACTAATAACATTCCCCCCGAACATGACTTCATGGTGGGAGGAGACCAGGGTATGACTCAGTTTACACCTGTAGAAACCGAAACAGGAGTGCGGCGATATGACTCTGAAGTGACAGAATATTTCAACACTCTTCATCGACTGGCCGTTCCGCGTCCTGGATGGGAAAAAATAATTTATAATCCTGAACATGACCGCCTTGCTTTGGAAGTTGCTCGAAAAGCTATTATCTTACTTAAGAATGAAAACGATTTATTGCCTTTAGATATAAGCAAATTAAAAATAATTGCTGTAATCGGACCCAACGCTGCGGCCGAAGTGGTGGGTGGGTATTCGACTCCTCAATTAAAATATTATGTCAGTGTCCTTGATGGTATCAAAAATTTTGCTCAAGGAAAAGCTAAGATAATTTATGAAGAAGGATGCAGTCTAATAAATTTTAACCAAGCTAATATCCCGGCTGCAGTCAGTGCCGCTCGAAGATCGGACGTCGCCATTGTAGTTATTGGTGGAAATGAATTAACATGTAAAGAAAACGAGGATCGCGATAATTTGCAACTTGTTGGTCACCAAGAAGAGTTGGTTCGTCAGATTTATGCCACTGGGACTCCCACTGTTGTGGTTCTTCTCCATGGGCGTCCTCTGGCTATCGGCTGGATTAAAGAACACATTCCAGCCATCCTAGATGGATGGTATTTAGGACAGGAGACCGGCACAGCTATCGCTGAAGCGCTTTTTGGTAAAATAAATCCAGGTGGCAAATTACCTATCTCTTACCCCCGTCACGTAGGCCAAATTCCTGATTACTATAATGTCTTCCGGTGGGCTAGCCATCGAGGGCGCTATTTCCACTCTGAACGTGGCCCACTCTTTCCGTTCGGACATGGATTAAGTTATACTCAATTCACTTACTCAGACCTCAAAATAACTCCTCTTAAGAGGCATGGTGTCGTTTTGGCCGTTTCTCTTCAGATAACCAATACCGGAGCGCGCACCGGCGACGAAGTTATCCAGCTTTATATTCATGATGAATATGCCTCTGTAGTCAGACCAGTGAGAGAATTAAAAAGATTCCAACGGATTACCTTGAAACCAGGAGAAACGAAAAGGGTGGAGTTTTCTCTCAACTCAGAAGACTTTGCTTTTTATGATACTCAAAGCCAGGGCTGGAAAGTGGAAGAGGGCACATTCCAAATTCAAATCGGTGCATCATCGACCGATATCCGGTTACAAGCTCGAGTTGAATATAAAAAAAATCAATGGTTGGTCCTCAAGTGATGAGTTCCAAGAAAAATCCCTCCATATTAAAAAAACAATTTTATTTCTCGGGAAATGGCCCTTCTCTAGCTCTTTCTCTTTGGAGGAAAAAAATTAAAAGTTACCTAACCTGGATAATTCATAAAAAGAAACAATTTCCTTCATAACGTATTGATATATAATATGTTAGAAAATAAAGAAAGAGAGAACAGTCGTAAAAAAGATGGGTCCATTCGCCAACCAAGATTTTTGGCTGTTCTTGAGTCAATTTTTCTTGATTTTCACAATTTATGAATAGATCAGGCTAAATATATTTAAAGAGAAGAAGGTAAGCTTTTAAAATTAAGTTTTTTCTGAATGACAAATTTTAAATTTTGAAGAAAATTCAAAGCTAAGAGATGAATAGTGGTAATTAAAATAACGACAACCTTTAGAACCCAGGGACCACTCTAATGGAGAGTCGACTAAATTCAACCATAAAATTGATTAGCAAAAAAATTGGTTAGGCAAATTAAAAATTCACTTGGACAAAAGAAATGAAAACAAAATTTCAAAGGAGGAAAATCATGTGTACTAGACAGCTCTTTGGAAAGCTATTTTTAATGGCCTTAATGATCTCAAGTTGTTCTCTTCTTTTAACTGCTGAAGAAAAAATTGATTATCAGATGATAGTCAAAATAAGAGAGGAAGGTTTAAATAACTCGCAGGTAATGGAGTTAGCCCAATACTTGACTGATGTCTACGGTCCTCGACTTGCTCATTCGCCATCATATAATGAAGCTCTCTCCTGGGCAGAACAAAAATTTAAGCGATGGGGGTTAAAAAAGGTCACCATCGAACCATGGGGAAAGTTTGGCTTGGGTTGGGAAAATCAGTACACCTCGGTCCATATGATAACTCCACGATACATGACTGTTATTGCTTATCCCTTGGCCTGGACGGCTGGAACTAAAAAGAAAATTCAAGCCCCCACTGTTTACGTCAATACAGAAGAGCTTTTCAATCAAAAAGATTTAAATTTTTACCGGGGGAAATTAAAAGGAAAAATTGTTTTCATTAAACCTAAGCGAAAACTTAAGTTGAATTTTAAACCTGATGCAGTCCGCTTATCTCGAGAAGAATTGGAAGATATGGCTACTTTGCGAATTACGAAACCGACCCAGATAAATTCTGGTCTCCATAAAAATCTTGAGAATCTCCCGGCTGGTAACTCAGGAACAAAAAAAAGAACTCTGTCATGGGAACAAATTGAAGAATTTCTTCGTCAAGAAGGCGCCCTCGTTCTAGTTGAACCAGGCATGGGGGCTGATACGATGGATAAAGGAACAGTTCGGGTTAATGACTATCCACCAATTCTTCCTGAAGACCCCATTCCTCTGCCCCATCTAGTGGTGGCCGCTGAACACTACAATCGAATGATGCGATTGATGGAAATGGGCTATCAAGTCAAAATGGAGGTTGACATAAAAAATAAATTTTATGACGATGATTTACGAGATTACAATCTAATCGCTGAGCTTCCTGGAAGTGACCTAAAAGATGAAATAGTCATGATTGGAGCGCATTTAGATGCCGTCTCAGCGGCGACTGGAGCCACCGATAATGCGGCCGGCTCAGCGGTCGTGATGGAGGCCATGCGCATCTTAAAGACTATTAATGCTCAACCGCGGCGCACAATCCGAGCTGCTCTATGGGGAGCAGAAGAGTGTGGACACCTTGGCTCTCGGGGCTACGTGCGCCAACATTTCTACGACCCACAGAAAAAAATTAAACTTCCCGAGTATGATAAATTCTACGTTTATTTCAATGTTGACTGGTACGGGCGAATTCGAGGCATTTACCTCCAGGGTAATGACCTAGCTCGGCCTATTTTTGAAGCCTGGATGAAGCCTTTTCATGACCTGGGCATGACTTACCTTGTTCCCGGAAATACAGGGGGAACTGACCATATGTCTTTTCTAGAAGTAGGATTACCCGGTTTCCAATTTATCCAAGATGACTTGGAATTTTTTACAAAGACCTTTCATACCAACATGGATGTATTTGACCGCCTTGTGCCTGAAGATTTGATGCAAGCTGCTGTTGTGTTAGCAGCTTTTGCCTACAATGCAGCTACTAGAGAAGGGAAATTCCCACCTCCCACCCCTATCGAGAACGGACGGCGCTGGCATAAATAAAACATCAAATAAGACCTTTTGTTTTCAAAATTGTTCCCTATTTGTCATACCAATAATCAGGCAGGATCACTGCTTTCTTAGCTAACTTTATCGGGCCTACTTTCAAAACGACCAAATATTTACCGGGTTTAACCCGAAAATACTTAAAATCTTTCTCGGTTAATCCAGGAGGATGATGAACTCGGGTACGAAGAGAACGGCCCCATTTATCAACCTCCTCAGTGGGAGGGCCATAATATTCCACCGTGTCATAGTAGTCAAAATATTCCTCTTCTTGCCGTAACCTTTCTTGTTCGCGTTCCCATTGCACTATTTCTTCTGGCGTCCGCCTTTCTCGCTTGGTCATCCACCACACAACTCGATTCAACCCGGGCTGATTAGTCCCAGGGATCTCGTTTATGACTCGAGTTCCATCATAGACTTGAATCTTTATTTCCCCTAAGACTCTTTCTTTCAGATAATAATTAATCACCACTCCATGAATTTCATTTTCCCCTGCATAATTTTGAGCTGCTACCGCTTTTTGATGAGGCATTATCCACTGAACTTTTGGTTCGATATCAAATAAATAAACGGGCTGTTCTAAAACTTCTGGTGTCATTTCCTGGAGTGGCGATATATCTGTAATATAAAAACCACGACCATGAGTCCCCACTACTAAATCATTTTCTCGGGGATGAATAATCAAATCATGAACAGGCACCGTGGGTAAATTATTACTCATAGCTTTCCAGCTCTCACCTCCATTCAAACTCACATAAACTCCTTTATCTGTGCCCAGAAAAAGCAAATTGGGGTTTCGCTGATCTTCCCTGATTACATTTACTGAGCCTTCTTCCGGCAAGCCATCTGTAATTTTCCGCCATGACTGTCCAAAATCTGTGGTTTTATAGACCCAGGGACGAAAGTCATCCCAATAAAAGCCAGTTAAAGTCACATAAGCCGTGCCTAAATGATGATGTGAAGCTTCTACTCGAGTTACCCAATATCCTGGATAGTCCGGTATGTTTTTCTCCAGCCTTGCCCAGGTTTTCCCCCTATCTCGGGAAAGCCATAACCGACCATCATCAGTTCCAACCCAAATTACGCCTGCCTTCAAGGGAGACTCATCAATGGTTGTGATTGTACAGAATTGCACCGCCCCGACACCGTTAAGTTTAGAGGGGTCATTGCTGGTTAAGTCGGGACTGATTATTTTCCAACTCTCACCCTGATTTGAAGAACGAAGCACAACATTAGCCCCGTGATAAAGCACCTTGGGATCATGGGGGGAAATAAGAAAAGGAGCACACCAATTAAAACGGAGTTTCTCGGGACCACGGTAAGCGATTTCTTTTCGATATCCAGTTTTCTGGTCGATACGAACTAATTCTCCAAATTGGGCTTCCGCATACAACCATCGACTATCAGAAGGATCCGCTTGACAATAAAAACCATCTCCTCCTAACATATGTTCCCAATCCTCAAATCTAATCGGGAATCTGCCTTTTTTTGTGCTGGGACCTTTCCATGTGCCAAAATCTTGCATGCCTCCATATACATTGTAAGGAAAGTCCATATCAACTCCGATGGCGTACAATTGAGCTAAGGGCAGAACGTCAGGGTGATACCAATTCTTTCCCCCGTCATAAGAAATGGCCATGCCATAATCATATCCCAGAAGTAGATGATTGCTATTTGCCGGATCAATCCAGAGTGCATGATTATCCCCACCGAAGCGGAAGGCTCTTTTCCACGTTCGGCCCCCATCACGAGATTCGTCAACCCGGGAACTAAGCACATAGACATGATTTTCATCGTTCGGGTCCACTCGAATCTGGCCATAGTAATTGGAACGACTTCCAATGCTCTTACCCGGGGGGCTAACCTTTCGCCAGGTATCTCCCCCATCATCACTCCGATAAATCTCATGGCCAATCGTCGGCTGAGAAGGAGGCAAACCAGCAAATAATTCATGATAGCGCTGTTGATATGTCATTCCTGGTGAATTGGCATTGTCGATGGTGGCGTAAATTATCCGGGGATTTTTGGGGAAGATAGCAAGACCGATCCGTCCCAGTAGTCCCTGAGGTAATCCTTTTTTCAATTTTTTCCAAGTCTTCCCCCCATCGATAGATCTATAAATTCCTGAACCGGGGCCAGCTGTTCGAAAAGACCAGGGAAAACGCTGACGGTCATAAGTGGCTGCATAAACAATCTCAGGGTTAAGAGGATTCAAACAAACATCGGTAACCCCAATATATCGGCCTTCTACAATTACCTCAAGAACTTTCACCCAGGTCTCACCTCCATCAGTAGTCTTATATAATCCCCGCTCTGAGTTTTCGCTATAAAGATGTCCCTGGGCGGCTACATAAACAATGTCTGGATTATGGGGATGAATGATAATTCTTCCGATATGATGTGATTCTTTCAGGCCTTTATTACTCCAAGTTTGGCCTCCATCAGTGGATTTGTAAACTCCATCCCCATAATAAGTGCAATTTCGGAGGCTAGCTTCTCCAGTGCCCACCCACACCACCTCTGGATTCGATGGAGCTACGGCAATATCGCCGATGGAAATTACATTTTGCTTATCGAAAATTGGTTGAAAAGTAGTTCCATTATTAGTTGTCTTCCAAACCCCACCCGTGCCGGCAGCTACATAAAAGGTGAATGGTTTTTGAAGAGGCACGGCAAAATCAGAAATTCTTCCCCCTTGGCGGGTAGGACCTAGTGAACGATAGTGAAATGAATTTAATATTTGATTAAACTTGTCCGTGACTTCCGGAAAAACTAACGTGGGGAGGAGAGCTAAAATCTGGATGACAATAATTACCCCTTGAATCTCCTTTCGGAGATGCTTTCTAAGCCGACCTTTATCCATCATAACCTCCTTTACTCAAAAAATACCTATCTATTGAAATTACCAACTGTAAAAATTGACTAAAAACAAAAAGATAAAAATACGTGCTTTCCCTTTCCTTTTGAGCTGTGGCTACCTTCATTTTATAATAAGTGAGAAAATAATTGTTTTTTTCTCACTGTGTAATTTTCAATAAAATTTTCCTCTTTTACTCTCTGGGCCCAACAATTTTACAACTTTATTCTCTTAAAATGAAAATATTTTAAATTAATATCAATAAATAAAAATTAAATGTCCATCTCAAATTAAAATATGGTAAAATTATTTTCTAATTAATTAATAAAAAAATAAGGCATCGATGAGTTTAGGACTAAAAGGGATATAGAAAAAGCTTTTTCGTAAAGGCGAAAATCGATGAAATTTAATAATGTAAAGACATTCAAGAACGCATTTATTTTCTTGATGTTAACTTGTCTGTCTTTTAACTTATGGGGCCAAAAAGCAAGCGAGCAATGGGATAAGTGGCTTCGAGAAGTGGCTCCGATAATGAGCGCAGTTGAACGCTCAATTTTTAATGAGTTATCAACTGAAGAAGATCGACGTCGTTTTGTTGAGTTTTTTTGGAAAGCACGGGATCCCAAACCTGAAACACCTCAAAATGAATACAAAACAGAATATTATCAACGAGTTGCTTATGCGGAGAAAAGACTGGGAGGAATTGATTCTGACCGTGGCCGTATTTATGCTCTTCTGGGAGAACCTTTAGAAAAGCATAATTATTCAGGTTATGAAAAAGTGGTGGATTGTGAACTCTGGATTTACCATTTTGAAGACCGGCCCGGTTTGCCCCCTTTTATTTATCTCATCTTTTACCGTCGCAATAATACCGGTGACTACCGTCTTTACTATCCTGGTATAAATTCAGCGGTTGATCTTCTCTCCCCTGGGTATAAAGAAAGTCTTAATGCTCGGACTTTAAGTATAAGCTCTTTCAATGAACTTCGTAAGAGTTTTCCTCAATTAGCCGAAGCTTCTTTATCGGTCATCCCTGGAGAAAAATCGAGTCCGCTGGCTCCAGGAACAGGTTCATCGGGAATTATCATCGCTAACATTTTCTCTCTTCCTGACCGTGAAGTAGAGAAAACTTATTTAAGGAATTTTAGTGCCCTTAAAGGTCAAGTTAAGGTCTCTTTGACCACTAAGTCAATCAATGGCTATGGATTTATCGCCTTAAGTCAAGCCAGAGGTTTTACTTTTCTTAATTATTCCCTCTTACCTGAAATTATTCATACCAGAAGAAACGCCGCCGGCAAAAATGAAGCCATCATTTCCCTAATGCTTATCATAGAAGATTCTTCAGGAAATATAATCTACCAAAAAGAAAGAAACTTCACTCTGGAAGTGAATGAGGAGCGCAAAAAAATTTTTTTGGATGAAAAAAGGTTAGCCTTTAAAGATTTTGCCCCCATTATAGAAGGCAATTACTTGGTTAGAATAACTTTTCTCAATAAAACCTCCGAAGAAGTTTTTGTTTACGAAACGAAAATTAATGTTAAACCCGAGGGCCCCTTTTTGCTTCTTGGTCATAAATTAATCAAGCTTACTAATGAAAAGTTCATCCCTTTCCGTCTGGGAAAATACAAAATTCTGCCTGAACCAAGATTAATCTTCAACCAACAAGATGTCTTAAAGGGGATTATTAAAACTTCCCAAGAACCAGTTATTAATTTAATTAACGTCGACAATGAAAATATTTTCATACCCATCACCCAAATGGAGAAAGACCCTCAGGGGTTAATAATTTTTAACCTGCCTTTATCCCAGGTCAAGCCTGGCTATTATTATCTTTCTGCCTCATCTGGAGACCAAGAGTTCTTTCGAAAAATTATCACCGTTACCTCCGCTAATATAAAAAAAACCATCGACTTAGAGACCTCTGACTTAAGGGGAGCTGAGTTTAATTATTATTTTATCCTAGCTCAAGAATACATGAATGCCGGCTTGTTAGACAAATCGATTGCTTTTTTTGAAAAACTCCCTCCTCAACTAAGAAATGAAGTTTCACTACCTTTAATGGCTAAGGCATATTATTTAAAAAAAGATTATGCCCAAGTGCTCAACCTCTTGGAAAATTCCCGAGTTCCCAAAACATACTCAGTATTAGCTCTTATGGCCAACTCAGCCTTACAGTTGAACCAACTTGAAAAAGCGGCTACTTATCTTGAAAGGCTACGCCAATATGGCGATACAGTGTCTCTCAACCAAACATTAGCGGCTACCTTCTTAAGTCTGGGGAATAAAGAAAAAGCAAAAATCTATTATGAGCGAGCTAAGCAATTAAGAAAATCGACTAAAGAAAAAAAGGAATAAAATCATGACTTCACCCAACACAGTGGAAGTTACTGTAAAATTCGTCACTATTATGCAGAAGTATTCCCATCAAAAAAGGATTGTGATGCAGCTCCCCTCCGATCCAGAAAAAGCCCTGGAAGTGATTATTAATAAATTTAACATTCCCTGGCAAGACAATTTGGAGAGAAGCGTGCGGATTTTCATTAGGGGTTATCCCTGGGAAACTTTCCTCAAGAAAAAAATGACTCTCACCCCTGGGGATGAAATCGCTTTCATCCCCATCAGTGGAGGAGGGTAATTTAGAGGAAGATTTTTGAGTTTTTTCCCTTCATCTTAAATTATTAAGGGTAAAATTAACAAATTTTAGAACAATAATCTGCAAAAACCATTTCTTCTAATTGCTCCTTTTCTCCTAAAATTACTCTCCCCTCAAGATTCATAATTTGGGCCTAGGATCGGTTTTCTAGCCATCTCCTTTTTTCTCTGATGCCTTACCCGAGATTCTCTTTATTTCCTAGAACAAATTTTTTATGCTCAGCGATAGCGAATAAGGTAAAGCTCTTTTTGAGGTGGAGATAAATATTCGACTCCCTTCTCGGTAGCTAAAGCCTCTTCATGGTTCCACCATAACAAATATTGATCCTCTTCTAGGTTCTCGGTCGGAGAAGGCATGTAGAAGAAATATTCCAGGACAAAATGATGGTAAGGAGGAAGAGGAATGTTTTTCGACCATTCTGGGCCTAATGAGCCGATCCGAGGACCGAAATAATTTTCATCCTTCCGATCAAGAGCGCCTTTCATCATCCCATGCATATCAAGGCTAATATGGGTTTTACCGGGTTCGAAACCAGCCGAGTAAACAGGCCAATTATTCTTAGGAACAATCATATGCATCTGATTAGCGCGGACAATGATGCCCGCCTGAGCAAATTTTTCTGTGTAATCTCTGATTATCTCCTTAGGCGTTTTCCCCGCTCTGACCGTTTCTGCTAAAATCTTTTCCACAGTTAAATAAGTCTGCCATAATTTTTTTATTTCTGGAGGAGGCTCTGATTCGTCCTTCCTTAACACGTAAGCATACATCCCTTGACTAGGAGCAGCCAAAATGTCTCCACCTTGAACCACCGCTCCTTTCCATCCTGCACTTCTACCTCTTTGAGACTCGCCCGTTTTCATGCGGCGGAAAACAACAACATCAACCTCATCGGTTCCCTTTTCTCTCAGCTCTTCTAAGGTAGTTACTCCTGGAACTATTTCATCAAAAATTTGTTTAACGCATTTAATCTCATCTTCTCTCATTTTTTTGAGAAGTTTTATTTCGCTGGGAACTGTGTGGATAATATAATCCATTCTCAAATATTCATCAGAAACCAACCGAGAAGCATATTCAGGCCCCAGCTCTTCGGTAAGTAGTACATAATCCGTATGAGAGAGTCCATCTTGCTCGCCAATAAACGTTACCCAAGGGCCAAGATCATGCTTGTAGTTAACGGCGATTCGCTTTGGGTCCCTAGCCACTACAAATTCTCTTAAGCCCTTGAAACGATAATCATACTCGGTCAAGACATCGCCCACTGGTTCTTGGACCCTGATTGCGTCGGCAACAAAATCATAAAGACCGCATTCCTCTACTGTTTTAGTTCGCCACTCACCCCATCCCCGGTGCGACTCTCCCCAACGCCGACCTAAAATAGCGCGTTCTATATGATCTCCACCCCGATCAGTAAAGACAAAAACTCCAGAAGAACTGCCAAGCTCTTCAGCAGCAAATCGGTCAGGAATTTCTTCTCTTGCCACATAAATCCACATATCAATTTTATGTTTGCGCATTACTAGAGGAAGAACTTTATCGAATTTTTCCTGGCGAATCTGATTGTTCCACTTTTTAAAATCTATATCCTTATAAAGGGAATAATTGTTTGCTGCTTGTCCAGAATTAAGCATTCCAGTTCCAGCAAATGGTTGTTTTTCTTTCCCTAGAAGTAAGCTGGCTGGTGTAAGAATTAACAAAATAAATAAAGTTAAAGACACCCAAATCACTCTTAAAAAATATTTTTTGAACATTGATTTACCCCTTTATCAATTTTAATTTTTAATTACTGTCACCTTTTCAATTTTTCCAATAAATAGCTTATAAAATTTAAAAATTACTTCATATCCACTAATGATTCTATAATATATAAATAAAATTAATATGTAAATTAAAATTTAAACTTAAGCCCTTGAAGATTTAATTTAATTCGATAGGCAGGCCTTTGACAGGAACAAGCCTCCTTATTTGTCATCTTCAAATAAAAAAGGCAAAGGAATTCAGAGTAATATTTGGAAATTAATTCAAGTAGATTCAAAAAATAGTCACTTAGAAGTTTATAACCTGAATAATTCATAAGAAAAGCTGTTTCTTTTCATAACGTATTGATATACAACACTTTAGAACAAATAGAAAGAGAAGTCAGTCATGAAAGATTAGACCAATCAAAGGCTAAGATTTTTGGCTGTTCTTGAATCAATTTTTCTTGTTTTTAAATTTTATGAATAGATCAGGATAAAATATTAAAAATAATATTTTTTACTGAATATTCTACTGACCTTTTCCTGATGTTAACTATTTTAGTAACTTAAACAGCTTTTATTACTGAAAAAAAGACGGCCAGGAATTATTTTTTTAGCGTCTCTTTTTTAATTCTATTTCAATTCTGTCTTCTGGCCAAATTTTCTGATGTTTCAATCAAGCCTTTAAAATTGGTCTAAATCAGCAATATTTAGAAAGACCAATCTGGCTTCACGTGGGATGCCGGTGCTAACTTCCCAACCCATCATTTCATAATAATAATCAAGGGCCTTTTCAAACTGTTTACGATCTAATTTAACGCCAGTCAAAATTCCAGTTTCCAGGGGTTGGAAAACTCGCTCAGGGAGCATATCATCCTCACGATTAAATCCTTCTCGAGCAAGGATTAATCGAGCTAAAGTGGTTGTTCTTTCTCCAAGGGTCATCAGTTCAAAAAGACTGGTTTCCCAACCCGTGGCCGCTTCAACCATTTCCACTAAATGACGTAAACGGAACAAGCGAGCCGGCCCCACGGTAAAAAAGCACATACAAAGGGTATTTAACAAACTATAAATGTGCTGATTAAGAACAAACCAGCGAACTTTATAGGGGCTTAAATCCTGGGCGGGGATACCCTTCAAAATTCCAATAGGATATAAATCCGGCACGGCCCAGCGGCCTTCTTCAAAAGGCATATCATGAGCTGCTTCAATATGATCGGCACCGGTAGGAGATAAGGAATAAGCAAAGGCAATATTATTTTTTCCCCGCGGCTCATGCATGGCAAAGGCTTGCTTTTTTACTGTGCAGATAAATTGTTTTGACTCTGGCCCGAAAACTTCGGCAGCCCGGTTTATTCCCTCTGCCAACACAGCGCCAAAACCTTTCCGGAAAGCAATCTTTTCCACCAATTCCAAAGCCGCTTCCCCATTACCAAATTTTAAATCAAGGCCTTCTGTATCCTCCTTGTCGATCACACCATTTTCGTAACACTCCATCGCAAAAGTAATAGTCATGCCGGTCTCAATGGTATCCAGACCATATTTGTTACATAGCTCGTGAGCCTTAGCGATGACTTCAATATCATCGACTAGCATATTAGGCCCAAAGGCCCCGGAGGTCTCGTATTCAGGCCCTCCAAATCGAGGGTCAAGATTATATTTTCCTCCTGAACAGACTTGTTTGCAGCGGATAGGACATGCATAACAACTCGAGCGTCCGACTAAAACTGTCTTTTTCAATTGGTCGAAGGAAACTTTTTCCACCCGGTCGAAAGACCCTCCGTGAAAATTTTTAGTGGGCAAGACACCATCAGCATCCAGGTCTTCCATGTCCCAACCCAAAGTTCCTCCTTCTTTTAACACTTGACACACCGGATGTTCATCCATATGCTGAGCAAAAAATGTGGCTAATTCTTTCAGCTTCTTTCGGTCATGAAATTCCAAAGGTAGTCGTCCCCGAGCCACGATAGCTTTCAAATTCTTAGAACCAAACACAGCTCCCATACCAGTGCGTCCGTTGGCATGTCGCAAATCCTGAATAACGCATGCATATCGGACTAGATTTTCTCCTGCCTGCCCGATGGCTATCATCTGGAGCCTTTCATCTCCCAATTCCTCTTTAATTTTTTCCTGCGTATAGCCAGTATCATGCCCCCAGAGATGAGAAGCATCTTTAAATATCACCTGGTTGTCTTGTAATAAAAGATAAACCGGATGAGGCGCTTTACCTTTAATCACTACGGCATCAAACCCAGCCTTTTTAAGATTGACCGAAAAATATCCCCCTGCCTCTGATTCACCAAATCCTTCACTTAATGGAGATTTGGCAGCCACGGTGTAACGGTTAGCACCAGCCAAAGGTGTACCAGTTAAAACTGAAGTGGTTACAACTAAAACATTATCAGGACCGAGGGGATCAACTCCAGCCTCCATTTCAGTGAGTAGGAAAAAAGAGGCCATCGCACTGCCACCCATGAAAGTTCGGTAAAAATACTCACTCTTTTCTAAAATTTCATAAGAAAGATCAGTAAGATTTACTCTTAAAATTTTGCCTGTATAACCCAACGGCATTTTATTCCTCCTTTAAAGGGTAAAGTATTATAAATTTAATCAATACGTAAAAAAAGAAGACCATTCAAATGATAATTTTTCTCAACTTTCCTGGCCTATAAAAATTTACCAGTTTAAGCATAACTCTGGGTTATGGTTATTTCCTACCCACTACTTCACGAAGTCCATTGAGCACTTTGTGCACATTTTCCTCTCGGGCTGTATGCCCCATTAACCCGATTCTCCAAATCTTGCCAGCTAAAGGTCCTAAGCCTCCTCCAATCTCAATTTTGTACTTTTCCCTAAGAAGAGCTCTTCCTCGAGCATCATCTATCCCTTCAGGAATTAAAATAGCATTCAATTGAGGTAATCTATAAGGTGGATCGACCAATAACTTAATTCCCAAATCTTCTAGCCCTTCCACTAATCTCTGGTGCATTTCTTGGTGACGTCGAAAAACATTCTCAAGGCCTTCTTCGATGATAAGATAAAGCGACTGGTAGAGGGCATAAAGCATGTTAATCGGGGCGGTATGATGATAAACTCTTTTTTTGCCTTCCCAATACTGAGCAATCATACTCATGTCTAAATACCAATTAGGAACTTTGGTTTGGCGATTCAAAATAACATCTAAAGCTCTATCCGAGAAGGTGGCTGGAGCTAATCCTGGAGGGCACGACAAACATTTCTGACTACCACTGTAAAGGGCATCAATGCCCCAATCATCAGTCGCCACTTCGATCCCCCCTAAACTTGTTACCGCATCAACAAGATAAAGAGTCTCTGAATCACGCAAAAGATCCCCGATTTCAGCAACTGGATTCCGAACTCCCGTAGAGGTTTCAGCATGAACAATGGCCACAATTTTATAGAATTTATTTTTTAACTTTTCCGCTACCACCTCAACTTCCACTGGCTTTCCCCATTCAAACTCAATAGTATCCACCTCTGCCCCTAACCTGGTCGCTACATCCTTCATCCTCATTCCGAAAACACCGTTAATAAGAATTAGAACCGGGTCGCCATCTTCAATAAGATTCACAAAGCAGGCCTCCATTCCAGCTGAGCCCGTGCCCGAAAGGGGAATAGTCAATCGATTTTTTGTTTTCATCACTTTTTGTAATAATTCTTTTATACCATCCATTATCTGGATAAAATAAGGATCAAGGTGTCCTAGAGTAGGCTTGCTTAAAGCTTGATAAACTTCAGGGTAAATACACGAGGGACCAGGACCCATCAGAGTAATTTCTTCAATTCCGGATAATAAGTTAGACATCAATTACCTCCCTAAATTAAACTCTTATTTGCAAAACGACCATGAAGAAGAAAATTCTATCATTATCATAAGTATATGTAAATAAAATTTCCCCTTTCCTTTCAATTCGTTTCTTTTTCTTATTATTATTCTTTATATTTTTAAATTTTTTGGTCTATTTAATTGACACAATCAATGTATTCTCTATAACATATAAAAGGAAATTTTAATAAATAAAAAACAGGAAAATGGCAGCCAGTAAAGAAAGGAGCATAGAATGTATCAACATGAAAATGGTCTGTTTACCACCAATTTACTTGAAAAAATAAGAGAAAAATTTCTTTATGTGGATTGGGATCCATATACTGGTCAACGGATCTATTTTGAAGCATCAGGGGGATCTCTTCGTTTAAAATCTGTGCTTGATACGATGGCCCGGGAAACAGCTCTTCCAGACGAGCTTTTCCGTTATAATCCTGCCTCTGATCATGCTGTAGCTATAATGCTCAAAGGGATTGAAGACGTAAAACTTTTTGTAGGAGCGAAAGACGGATATATCATCTCCACCAACAGCGCTACCCATGCCATGGCTCGCGTCATAAATGCTATCACTGCTCATGTACCTGGAAAAAACATCGTGACCACTCAATTGGAACACCCGGCGGTGTTGAGTGCAACTAAATATTTTGCCGAACTCCGAGGACTGGAATGGCGAGTAGCCCCGATCGATAAAGAATCCAGTTCTGTTCCTCCCGAAGCAATTCTTAATCTTATTGACAAAGACACCTCTTTACTGGCCTTCCAACACGCCTCGAATCAAACCGGAGCCATAAACGATGTTAAATATATCGTCCAAGAAGCTCGCCGGATAAAACCTGATTTACATGTTCTGGTAGATGCGGTTCAATATGCCCCCCATGCCCATATCGACGTCGAAGATTTAGGAGTTGATGCTTATGCCTTTGGGCCATATAAAGCTTATTGTGTCAAGGGGATTGGATTTGCTTACATCTCTGAACGGGTGGCAAAACTCCCCCATCTTAAATTAATCGGCAAACCCGAAACAGACTGGGTTCTTGGGTCGCCAGCCCCTCAACCCTTTGCCTGCTGGTCAGCAGTGATCGATTACTTGTGCTGGTTAGGCAACCACTTCACCTCCTCAACTAATCGCCGAGAACAACTCATTGCCGCTAAGAAGGCCATTACAAAACATATGCAAGCTCTGCTCCATTTAATACTTAACGGAGATGAAGATGTTCCCGGTTTAGAGAAACTCAACCATGTTCGAGTCTGTGGAATGAAGGGAGGACTCAATCGCCGATTGTGCATCTTTCTTTTCCAATTAGAGGGAATGACGGCGACCGAAGCCATGAATCGTTACAACCGAGAATTTCATATTCGTTTGGCAGCACGTGTTCGAGATTCTTACTCTAAATACCCTTTGGAAGGATTAGGCTGGGAGGATGCGGTGCGTCTTTCCGCTGCTCATTACAATACTCCGGAGGAGGTCAAAGCTTTTCTTAAAGCCACCACTGCTTTGAAAATTTAGCAAGTTATTTAGTAAGATATTGGCTTTGTCCCCAAGTAAAAGGAAACAAAATCAAGAATTTAATACGTTCTCAAATTTTTCCAATCGCTTTTGATTTCTTGTCCAGCAGGAAAAAACAAAGTTTTCCTTTTTACTCCAGCAATTAAGAAAAAATATATTTTTCAAAATACCACCGTAATACTTCTGTTTATTAATCTTGGATAATTCATAAAAAAAGATCTTTTCCTTCATAACGTATTGATATGTAATACGCTAGAAAAAGAAGAGAGAAGGAACAACCAAAAAAGATTGGACCAATCACCCGCTAAGATTTTTGCCTGTTCTAGGATCAAATTTTTTAATTTATGAATAGACCAGGTAATAAAATTAAATGTCCAGATTAGCTTTTTCTAGGAGCTTGGAAAATAGTACTTATAATTTGTTCTTAAAATATTAAGAAAAGATAACAATTAAAATTTAATCAATAGATATTGATTTTTTTAATTGCAATTTGGCCCAATTTAGTTTAATAATATAAAGCTAATGAGTTTGACTATTCTTTCATGCCCAAAAATCAAATCTTTGACAAAGCTATTAGCCTTCCTCCTGGTCATAAGTTGTATTTGCTGCCAGAAAGAAGGGAATAAACCTTCTTCTCCAGAATCAACCCTAACCCAAAAAATAATTCTCAAAGTAGCCCAAAACAGTAACATCAATCATCCCTATCAAAAAGGTTTAGAAAAGTTTAAAGAAGTTCTGGAAAAAGAAACTAAAGGCGCGATCGAAGTCCAAATCTTCCCCAATGCCCAATTAGGAAACGAAGAGCAAGAAGCAGTAGGAGTTAAATTTGGCATCATCGATGCTACCATTATCTCTTCAGGTAACCTGGCTCCCTTTGTCCCCGAGATTGATTTATTTAACCTTCCTTTTATCTTTCGTAATTTAGAACATTTTTACCGTGTTTTAGATGGACCTGTTGGTCAATGGATGGGAAGGATAATCGAAAAAAAGTTAAACTGTATTTTCCTTGGTTACTGCTCTTTCGGTATCCGCAATACTTGGAATTCCAAGAAACCTGTTCTTTCTCCTGACGACCTACAGGGGTTAAAAATCAGAGTAATGGCCAGTCCTATCCTTCTCTCCACTTTTAACACTCTCGGAGCGCAAGCCACTACTATGTCCTGGAACGAACTTTATTCGGCTCTCCAACAAGGAGTGCTAGATGGAGCAGAGTGCTCAATGTCTGACCTTTATCTTGAAAGATTCTACGAAGTCACCAAGTATGTTTCTTTAACCAAACACTTAATCGGGGCTGCCGTATTGATCTTTAGTAAAAAAAGATATGAAACTTTGCCACCGGCCTGGCAAACAGCTGTTCTTAAAGCCGGACACGAGGCTGTCTTGTCTGCCCGAAAGGCCGAAGAAGAAATGTCCGCCCATGCTTTTGAGGAATTGAAAAAGAAAGGCCTTCAATTTTTTGACGTGGACACTCAACCTTTCCGCCAGAAAGCTCTGCCTGTCTATAAGAAATACGCTTCGAAGTTAGGTGGGATGGACCTCATCAATCAGATAATAAATCAATGATCAACACGGTAAAAATCTAAGTTTCAAATAAAATATGGGCTAAGAAGAATTGACAATTAACACGGACGATGAGCCACAATCAGTCTAATTTAGTCAATCACGAAAGCAGAATTTACTGAGATGAAGAAAAAGCAAATTTCACTTCTAGAAATTAGCTTAATGATTTTATTAATAGCCATCGTGATCGTTACTTTTCTTCAAGTTCTTTTTCGTTATTTACTCCACTTTTCTTTGGGTTGGACAGAAGAACTTGCCCGCTTCTTGCTACTCTGGCTGGCTTCCCTGGCTTGTGCTTATGGTTTTAAAACCAAGTCACACTTTGTTTTAAAATTTTTTGTTGACCTTTTTCCTCCCTTACCAAAAAAAGCAATTAAAACCCTGGTGACTTTTGGGTTATCGCTATTTATGGGGCTTTTTATTTGGAAAGCCTTAGAATATACAATAAAAGTTGCCAACCAAACTGCTCCCAGCACTCGTATCTCTATGGCTTTCCCTTACTCATCAGCAGCTGTAGGAGGTATTTTAATGCTTTATTACATCCTTAAAAATTGGTGGTTCGAAATAAAAGGAGAAAAATCGAGAGATTTTTCCGAGGAGCAGGAATAAACCATGGGTCTTGGCCTGTTAATTATATTTATACTCACTCTTCTCTTCTCTTTTCCTATCGGGATAGCTCTGGCTGTTACAGCCGTGGCTGGATTACTACTCATTGCCCCTGATCCAGAAGTACTCATTTTACTACCCCAAAAATTTCTCTCCGGTCTAGATTCTTTTCCTCTTCTTGCCATCCCTCTTTTTATCTTGGCTGGAGCCATAATGTCCCAGGGTGGGATAGCGCGGCGGATAGTCGATCTTTCCTTGGTTTTTTTCGGCCGAATTCGAGGTGGTTTGGGAATTGTAGTTACCGTGTCTACTTTTTTCTTCGGAGCTATTTGTGGGTCAGGGAGCGCAAAAACAGCTGCTATTGGCTCAGTGATGTTCCCCGAATTAAAGCGCAATAAGTATCCAGCCGATTTTGCCACTGCCCTCTTTGCTTCAGCAGGAGGAGCTTCATCATTAGTCCCGCCTTCAATTGATTATATTATTATGGGAGTAATCGCTAATATCTCTATAGGTGGCCTCTTTGCAGGGGGAATACTCCCAGCCATAATAACGGCCATAGCTCTTGTTTCTTTAGCTTTCTTTTATGGCCACCGCTTAAACCTTCCTCTCGCTCCCTCAATGCCTTTCAAGCAAAAAGTAAAAACCATCCTTGAGGGAATACCCCCAATTTTCATGATTGTTATCGTTTTGGGGGGAATATACGGAGGCATTTTCACTCCTACTGAGGCTGCTTCGGTAGCTGTTGTGTATGGCTTTTTGCTTTCTTTTTTTATCTACCGCGAGTTATCGTTAGCTGGGTTAAAAAAAGCTTTATTAACCACCGCCAAGCTTACTGGTGTCGTCATGTTAATTTTGGGTACTGCCTCTTTATTATCTTTTGTGCTTACTTTTCAAAGAGTTCCCCATCTAATCGCCGAATTTATCGCCCAACATGCCTCTAATTGGATGGTATTTGTGCTTTTTGTCAACATCGTTTTCCTAATTCTAGGAATGCTCATGGATGCCTTGCCAGCGATTATTGTCCTCATGCCTATCATTGTTCCCTTAGGGGTCTCCTTGGGCATGGATCCTATTCATATTGGTGTTCTGGTAGAAGCAAACGTGGGTTTGGGAATGATTACCCCACCGGTTGGGGTGTGTTTATTTGTAGCCTGTGGAATCAGTGAAATTGCCATCGAAAAAACTATCCCTAGGCTTCTTCCCTTTTTAATTGTCCTCTTAACTATGGTTGTCCTCATCAGTCTAATCCCCCAATTATCTCTTTTCCTCCCTCGACTGTTAGGCTACTAATTTTACTTACAATATCTCTAATTATAATTGAGTGATTTATCAAAAGAAGATTCAGTTGTTTTTCCAGTCGGGCAGGAAAAGAAGCTCAAAGAGCTCCAGAGATCACTTCTTCATCAGTAGGAACCCGGTAAATTACCTCGTGGTTAGCCGGGAACTTCTTTTGGGTAACCAAACTTACAGGCACAAATACAAGCAAAGATACAATAGGAGGAATTAATGTATCCAGTCCTTTTAAAGACTCTGGAATAAGAACGTACAAGATTACTCTCAATAAAGAGCCAGTGATAATAGCGGCTAGGGCTCCTGCCGAGTTGGCTTTCCTCCAATATAGCCCCCCGGCAAGGGGAACAAAACAGCCCGCAAAAACAACATCAAAAGCCAGAACTAAGAGGATGCCCGGCTCTGGTTTCACCCAGGCCAGGAGGATCCCCAACCCAACCACCGGAAGGGCCATCAACCGACTGATTATTAACAATTTTTTGTCTGTTATGGCAATTTTATGATTGTTATCACCTTTGTTTTTAGCCACTAGCCTTAAGATGTTTCTCTGAAGAATATTACGACCTAGCACTGTGGATACTCCTAGAATGCCTCCATTGGCAGTGGAAGCTCCAGCTCCAATCACTCCAGCTAAAATCAACAACCCAAAAAGGAATGGCAGGGCTGACAAGGACAACATTGGGAGCACCATCCGTGAGTCAGCAATCTGAGGAAATAGTTTGAGGCCCATTAGGCCTAAAAAAGAACAACTTAGCCCAGAAATTAAAGTTAGGGCCGCTCCGATATAACAACCATGACGAGCAACCTGAGGCGTCCGAGCTGCAAAAATCCTTTCCATAAAATCTAAAGCTACTACATCACCCAAAGCCAAGGCAAAAAAGGACCCCCAAATACTTAAAGCCCCACCGCGCAAAGAAAAAAGGCTATGCCAACTCAAGAATTCAGGAGGAATACTTTGAGCAAAGAAACCCCATCCCTTTGATATTAGCAGCCAAAGAAAACCCCCTAAAAAACCAATGATGGCCGGATAAATTTGGATAAAACCAGTGGCCGCAGACGCGAACAACCCTCCCGCTGTAGTATAAAAAAGAATGATAATAGCCACTAATATCAAAGCCGAAAGATAGCTGATTTTAAACACAACTGAAACAATCCAAGCTGCGCCCGCAAAATTTCCTCCAATCAAAATAATAAAGCTCAATCCCATTAGTCCTGATGTAATAAGCTCAACCAGAGAGCCATATCTACGAAAGTAAAAATCCGGGAGGGTCAGCAATTTCATGCGATTAAGGGGAGCAGCAAAAAACATTCCGGTAATCAAAAGGCATGAGGCCAAACCTAAAGGAATTATAAACCCAGTCCAAAAACCAGAAGCGTAGGTTAAAGAAGAGTTTCCAATCGTGCTATTAGCATCAATTGCTTGAGCTGTAAGCATCGTGGCAATGAATAAGAGCGGCAGGCTTTTGCCACAAATAATGTAACGTTTGCCGCTACCCCGCACTAATTTAACCATGGAGATACCAAGGATGAAGAAAAGCGCCACATAAACAACTAAGGCCATTCCCATGGGCGTCATCTTGTCCTCCTCTAGCTAGCTCCAAGTGCTCTCGCCAAGTAAAACATTTCACTGGCAAGAACTAAATCTATTTGGGTCTTCTCAATTCACTCATCTATTAGAAGACCAAAATCCATGAAAAAAATTTAAAATAAAATTATACCATTATCGAAAGAATTATCAATACAAATAATATTATTTTTTAAATTATTATTTTAATTTGTTAATCATATCTCATCTATATTTAACAAATTATATTATCGACTCATAATATATATAAGAACGTAAGATTTTTCATAAAGATAAGATTTTTTATAAAGAAGGGAAAGATATAAATAAAGAGGATAAACTAAGTAAGAGGTTTCTTGCTATTTTATTAACTGATATGGGTTTTCTTATCGTCCTTAACCACATTCAAAACTATATGAGTGATTACTCTCTCGACATGGGGAATCGCCAATTGTTCCTTTAGAAAATTATCCAGCTCTTCTCGTGATTTAAAATAACACACAAGAATACAATCCCAATCTCCTGTAATATCGTAGATAGCTCTAATTTGCGGATACTTAACCAATTTACTTTCCACCTCAGTTAATTTCCGCTGGTCTATTCTTAAAGCAATGATTGCAAATTGAGTGTAACCAACCTTTTCTTCATCAATATCAGGAAAATATCCCCTTAACACACCTTTTTTTTCTAATTTCTTAACATTATTATAGACAGCTGTGGTTGAAGTTCCGACCTCTTTAGCCACTTGCCGGAAACTCTTACGAGCATTCTCGTTTAGAGAATTCAAAATTTTTTTTTCTAATTCACTTAACACTTGCCAAACTCCTTTTTAAAATATCTCTTGATGTGGGTAACTTTAAAGAAAAAAAAAACAAATTACAACCAACTCTAAAATTTAATCTTTTAATTTAAAAACTATATTTCCTAAACATTATTCTTATTTTAAAAAAATATCAAAACATTTTAATCAATTATTGACTTCTGTACTTTTAATTTATATAATCATTTTACCAGGTGAATGGCTCTAATAATTTTTAGAATCATTTTTCCAAAAAAATATTTAATTTTTAATTCTTTAAGGGGAATAAGATGAAAATTGAAATTTTTTCTCTTGAAAGGACCCAATCTCTTTGGGAAAACACAGTCAAATATAACCTAACTGACAGTGGCGTGCACCCTTTTACTCTTAGAGAACTTTTAACTGAAGAAGAAATTGAAAGCCTTTTATCCCTTCGCCTAGGCTACGGACAAACAAATGGATCAATTGAGTTAAGAGAGGCCATAACTCAACTCTATCCGGGAAGCAACATTGATAATATTTTGGTCACTAACGGCACTGCTGAAGCTAATTTTGTCATGAGTTGGCTCTTGCTAGAGCCCAACGATGAAGTCTTATATATGCAACCAAATTATAACCAAATCGGTGGATTAGCCCAATGTTTTGGGGCAAAAGTAAAGAATTTTTATCTTTATGAAAAATTGGGGTGGCAACCAAGCCTAGCCGAAATCGAAGAGAAAATTTCCCCGCGGACTAAATTAATTGCTTTGTGTAATCCTAACAATCCCACTGGCTCTATCCTCAATCCCTCAATCGCTGAAAACATCATTAATTTAGCCTCTCGAGTGGGAGCTTATCTTTATGTTGATGAAATTTATCGAGGATCGGAACTAGAAGGACGTGAGACCGAAACTTTTTGGGGGAAGTATGACAAAGTTATTATCGGAGCTGGACTATCTAAGGCCTACGCTCTGCCTGGGCTACGTCTAGGATGGCTGATAGGGCCATCTGATTTTATTTCCAAGGCCTGGGCTTACCATGATTATACTTCAATCACTGCTGGCATAATAAGTCATTATCTTGGTGCTTTAGTTCTTCAACCAAACCGAAGAAAAACTATTTTAGAAAGAAATCGTCAGATACTCAAAAATAATTTAGAAATCCTCACTTCATGGATGTCTAACTTTTCTCATCTATTTTCTCTAGTTCCCCCCAAAGCTGGAGGAATGGCTTTCCTTAAATATCACTTCTCTATGAATTCAACTAAGTTATCCAATCGACTTCGCGAAGAAAAAAGTGTCTTTGTTGTTCCTGGAGATTGTTTTGGTCTGGATGGATATATCCGAATTGGAATTGGAGCTAACCCCCTTCTTCTTAAGGAAGGATTAGCAATTTTTAAAGACTGGCTTCAAAAAAATCTTAATTCTTAACTATTTTCTTTGCCTATTAATAGCCTATCTATTCCTTAAATAATTAAGAAATAAGCCTTGTCTCAAAGTGACAAGAAGCAAAATCAAAATAAAGTCGAAAGAGAAGGCCGGAACGATATTAAAGATTTAGTTTTCCGGAGCCTTCCTTTGAGGGAACCCGACCTTGATGGACGCCCGATAATGTATTGAAGACGAGTCGCTTAGATTGTGAAACTCATATTACCTGGATAATTCATAAAAAAGATCTTTTCCTTCATAACATATTGATATGTAATACGTTAGAAAAAGAAGCGAGAGGGAACAACCAAAAAAGATTGGATCAATCACCGGCTAAGATTTTTGGCTGTTCTTGGCTCAAATTTTTTAATTTATGAATAGACCAGGATTAGAAAGAGAATAAAGTCTAAGAGTTTTGAATTGATCAGGCGCAGTTTCGCAGGTGCCGAGAAAATCGGTGGAGGAATGGCGTTAAAAATCTCAACAAAAGTGGAGACATTTTCCTTCGTCTTATCTAATTAACCCATTCCTGTAACTTTGGGACAAAGCCAATAAATAAAGTAAACTCAAAACTTGGTCATGATATAAATTTTAAAGATTTATGATTATATTTATCGCTAATTCTATTTTTCTTTCAAATAATTCTTGACAAATTATAATTAATTCCAATAAAATCTTAAAAATCAATTAACAATGAGGAGAAATAATTCTTGAGAAAAACTCCTCAGGTTCTTACCATCAAAAAAATTAAGATAACCATTTTTAAAAGGAGGAAAAATGTCATCTAAATGCAAATTTCTCTGCTTATTCATCTTGTCACTATGTTTTTTATTCTCGTTTGCCTTTTCCCAAACAAAAGAGACCGGAGCACTCACCGGTCAAGTTAAAACTCCAGAAGGAGAGCCTTTACCAGGTGTTGAAGTTACGATCTCTTCCCCGAATTTAATTGGCGGACCACGCAGCACAATCACCAATCAAGAAGGTCGTTACCGCTTTCCAGCTCTTCCCCGAGGTACTTACTCTATTGAAGCTAAATTGGAGGGATTTATACCCCAAAGAATCGAAAATATTCGCTTAAGTGTCGACGAAACTCTGACTATTGACTTGGTTCTTAGAGTCGGTTCTTTAAAAGAATCAGTAGAGGTGGTGGCAGTAGCTCCTACCATTGATGTCAAAGATTCTCAAACCTCAACAGTGGAAATGCCTCGAGAATATCTCCAGCAGGTCCCCTCCGGACGAAACTATCGGAGTCAATTAAAGTTTGCCCCAGGAGTTTCCAACGAATCTACTTTCGGCTCTTCAGAAAGTTTGGCTAACAATTTCATGATCGACGGCGTCAAAATTAACAGCCCCGAAGCAGGAGAAGCTGAAGTTAATTTTGATTATGAATCGATCGAAGAAATTAAAGTAATGGGTTTAGGCGCGCCCGCTGAATACGGTGGATTTAGCGGAGCAATTGTTCACGTGATCTCTAAATCAGGAGGAAATGAGTTTAGCGGTCAGTTTACCAGTTTTTTCCAAATGCCAGGATGGCATAGTCGAAACAGCGACGACCCCGAGTTGATCTTCAAAAGATTTTCAGAGGAATACGACCTGCGCTTCAATCTGGGAGGCCCTTTAGTCAAAGATAAACTCTGGTTCTTTACAACCGCTAATTACACCTACTGGCAAGACCATATCGAAGATTATGAAGGAGAAACTGAATATGGCAAAGAATACCGAGCCATGGGCAAACTTACCTGGCAGCCTGCTCCTGCTGATCGCTTCACTCTACTGGTAGGTTGGGCTAAAGACCCAGTTTTCAACATCGAGGCCGGACCCTTTACGGCCCCTGAAGCTGTGCCTATTGACCGGCGATGGCAAATTGTATACAACGCCTCCCTTCTTCATACTTTCTCCGGAACGACTTTTTTAGAAGCAAAATTTGGAGGCTATTACCAGGAAGGACAACTGGAGCTTCAATCGGATAATCCACCTCATTTTGATCTGGAAACTGAAATGCTTTCCGGAAATTTCTGGGAATTCTGGGAATTTCCCCGTCAAAGATACCAACTCAATGCTTCCATCAGTCATTACGCAGAGAATTTCATCAAAGGTTCTCACGATTTTAAATTTGGAGTCGAATTCGAGCGCTCTCCTCTAAAAAATCATCGTGGTTATCCCGGCGGTGCCCTTTATTATGATATAGGTGGTGAACCATATTTAATGATTACTTATGACGGCTATAGTGCTGAACCTACCAGTCAAAGAATATCTGCTTTCGTGCAAGACACCTGGAGCATTTCTGATCGGATTACCATTAATCCAGGACTACGCATAAACCATTGGCGGGGATATCTACCTGATATGGGCGCCGTCTTTAAGCCAAAAATAGGGCTCGCCCCTCGCTTGGGAATTACTATTGACCTTTTTGGAGATAACAGCACCGCTCTCAAAGCTCATTATGGAAAATACTATCACGGCTTAATCGGTATGTTCTATCTCCACCTTGAACCCCAAGGAACCTACCGTGAATATATGTGGGGACCATTTTTCGAGGAAATGGAGGGCTTAGACCCGGGGACAATTGGTGACCAATGGGTTCTTCTCTATGAAGACCCATGGGAAAATGAATATACCGTTGACCCCGATCTAAAAATGACTTTCATGCGGCAATACGTAATTGGAATCGAAAGAGAACTTTTTACCGATACTTCTCTTGGGGTAAACTTTATCTACCGCACTAACCATGATTTTATCGACCGAGTCAACTTAACCGGAATGTGGCAACCTATCCAGTGGACGGACCCTTACTTCGGCAAGACTTACACTGTCTATGAACACCTTAATCCTGGTGAGAATCAGTATCTAATTACCAATCCCAAAAAAGGCAAAGACTACGGCGCTGCTTTTGCCAACATCGTTGGTATCGAACCCACCAGAAATTATCGAGGTCTTGAATTTATCTTTAACAAACGCTATTCGCATGGCTGGCAGCTTCAACTTTCATATGTCTACTCTAAAGCATGGGGAAGTAATGATAATTCATGGGGAGAATTTGGAGAAACCAGGACTTCCAGCCTGGGGGCATCTACTTTGTTTAGTAACCCGAATTGGCAGATTAACGCCGAAGGAAGATTAACCAACGACCCAACCCACATGTTTAAGGCCTCAGGCTCTTTTATCATTCCGTATGTAGATGTCTCTCTGGGCTTCTTTTTCTCCTATATTACTGGTAATACTTACAACAAGAACATCATGTTACCTGATGAAATCGATCCCGATCCTTGCTCCATGTTTGGGGGGAACATGTATATTTTAGCAGAGCCACTAGGCAGTTATCGTTATCCTGCTCGAACTAATCTCGACTTAAGATTGGAAAAATTCTTCCGCATAGGCCAAGTAAGAGTAAGCGCTTTAGTAGACATCTTCAATGCTCTGAATGCAAGTACCATTACCGATGTCGAAACCAGTGTCGATCCCTGGTCAGAATATCCTTTTGGCTATGTCTGGGGAATAAGACGGCCTCGAACTTTTCGAGCTGGCTTCAGAGTAGAATTCTAGAAGAAGATGAAACCTACCTTCGGACAGAAATACCAGTGGGTAGAACCGGTTTTTATCAGCTAAAGCTCAGATAACCCTAAACACGAGGCAATCTTGAAAGGGGAGGAAAAAATTTCCTCCCCTTTTTTTAAAAGCTATCTTTCCTGGTGGGACAGAAGAATAAATAATTTAGTAAATTTTGATATTAACGCCAAACAAATTACCCAACTTATCAGGAGAGAATGAATGAAAAGGTTCATTTTATTTATTAGTTTGGTTTTAATAGGAAGGATAATTTGCTCCGGACCCTCCTCTGTTCCATCCGATGTTTTTTCGGAAGATTTCTTATCGGATTCCAGCTTAATAACCTTACCCGATATTGATACTTCCAGCTCACCTAATGGAATTGTCTCTCTTCCTGAAAAAGTTCATCCAATTTTTAGAAAAACTTTTGTTAAATATACAAAAGTCATCGCTCCCAACGGAAAGCCCATTCATATTCTAGCTCAAGACAAATGGACTGATGATCAAATAAAAAAAGTTCGAAACGTTCTCGAATTCCTTCTTACTCCTGTTCCCGGTTCTATCTACGGATCACGGAAAGCCGAGGTAGCTAATATGATGGCTAACCGTAAAGCTACTATGATTTTATTTAACACCGTTGAAGATTTAAGAAAAGCACTGGCTGGCCCTCTGGGAAAAATTACTGATTTAAACATGCAAGATCTGCGAGCTAATGAATGCCCCGCTGAAGGAACAAATGATTATATGAATCATATCACCCGTGATGCTTCATTAGAAGAAATTTGGCACTTAGTTCATGATAATGGCGTAAAATTTATTCTCCCAGAAATGATGGCTGAAATGAGAGTAGCTAATGACTTGGCTGCTCAAAAAGGTTGGCGCGCCTGGCCCGAGGACATGCCTCAAGAGCATCCTAACGAATACTTTGGTGTTCTCCTTGATAATTATTATGATCTCTGGGCAGTAAAACCAAAAAAATACGAAGGTGAGCCAATTAAAGCTGAGGATCTTCCCGATGGCACTTCTCATTTCGGTCGTTACTTTGCCTCTAATCGACGGCAATTAAAAAAGTTAGACCCTCAAGGATTTGCCCTTATCGAAAAGTTCTGCCCGCCTTTCTTAACTTATACTCCCGAACTTCCCGAGGATTTTAAAGGAACTTTTTCAATCCAATTCAACCCCCAGCTTGTTTATACGTATAAATCACGCTATCTAAGGAATGTGAAATTAACCGGAGAGCAGGAAGCAAATTTGATCGGGAATGAATACGATAACAAATTGATTGGGAATGCGGCCAATAACATGTTACAAGGGGGAAAAGGAAATGATAGCCTCGATGGCCGAGAGGGAATTGACACCGCTGTTTATTCCGGGAAAAAAGAAGAATATATAATCAAATCTCAAGGAAAATTTATAGTGATTATTGACAAAATTGACGATCGTGATGGAGTTGATACTTTAATCAACATCGAAAAAATAAAGTTTTCTCAATCTCAAACAATAATCAACATAAAACTTGATTCATGGTAACAATGGATATCTAGAGGTTGAAAGGTTACAGATTTTGAGTCGGGCTTAAGTCTTCATACTTCATATTTTATTTAACTCCAAGCAACTCATTTAGAAATTGTAAATATGGGGTCATGTCTCCACTTTTCTCCTTTGATAGTTACTAGAGTTTTATCTGGAAAAATTTTTTTACTGGCTCTCAAACGTGAAAGATAAAGACACCCCCCTCCAAGTACTTACTCTCGCCATGAAACTACAGCTTTAAACTAAAACAGGTGATATTAAATTTACTCTCACTCCTTGAATTAGATATCTCTCAGTAAGCTCCTCTACTCTTACTTTTATTAGTTAAAGCGATCCTTTATCTTGGCTCTTCTCAATGCACTTTCTTTGGCTCTTGTTTAACATTATAGATAAACTTTACTTCGCCTCAAATTTTTTTAATTGCTCTAGAAGTTCACGAGGTGGAGCTACCATCACCTTAGGCACGGTAGTATTAAATAGCTGATACCCTTCTGGGAGTAGTGATTTTAACTCATCGAGGGTCATGATAGCCCATTCAGCTTCAAAAGGGCCATAGATCCGCCTCAAATCCCATGAGGTATAAATTAACCAGTAAGCAAACTCTTGGAGTAAAACTCTAAGTTTTTCATTATCTTCAATATCTTGGTATTGGGTAATATTATAGTAGTTTTTTTCGATAGCTGTTTGCATCACTTTATAAAGAGTAGAATTCTTAGAAATTCCCCATGAGTCGGGAAATGTAAAATGGAAACCAACATCAGTCACATGATGCAAAATATGCTCGACAACTTCATTAACTTGACCTTGAACACCTTCCATAATAATGTCACAAATACTATTTTGACTCCTAGTCATTTCCCAAAGCTGTTCCTCTTCAGGGGTAAATTGATAATTATGCCCTTTAAATAAAGGGATTACGGTTCGATATTGATACAATTTCTTCAGCAGAGTTTGTTGAAGCTCAAGGTCAATTCCCGGCCCTTCTTGGGGAAACATAGCTTTTATGGTTTCCCCCACTTTATTAATAAACTCATCTGAAATTTCATCACGAGCAATAAGGGTTATTCCATATACCATTTTCTTTTTTGTAAAAGGTTTATACTCATCAGTGGGAATTATCTCAGTTTCCTGATACACATTTTGAGGTGCCTCAGCAGCTGGAAAAGCCAGAATACAACCACCGATATGTGTGGAAACAGGCTTTACAACTTCTTCCCCTTTTGATTTCTGTTCTTCAGAAGGAGCACAACTCTGAGTTCCTATAAAAATTATAATGGCCAAAATTACTAAAACTAACCTTCCTTTCATTGCTGACCTCCTTTTTAAATCACTTGTTCTTAGTTAAAAATTTATTATTATAATTTGTCAACTTTTAATTTGATTTTATTTATATTATATTTCTTCTACCTTCGTCAAGTGAATATATATAAATCTACTTTACTGTTTTTGTCTACATTTAACTAGTAAGACCTTCTTCTTAGTGTCCTGTTTTGGTAAAGAAAAAAACTGATTTAAAGTTTAATAATGAGAGTTGAAATTGGCCCTATTTTTTAGGAACCCACTTCAGCCGGGCCATCCTTATCCCTTGTAAATCAGGTTGTAAAGCAGCTATATAATATTGCTGTTCATAGAAGATAATGCGCGCTGCCTCTACGGGAAGAGAGGTTACTTTATATTCATCAGAATCAACTCCAAAGTCTAGTGGAGATGGAGAACAATAAACAGAGGTTTCATATCCATCTTTATCCTTAGCTGGATGGGCCCGGAATAGATAAAAAGAATATTGATGGGGAAGATAAAGGACAAAAGGGCATTCAGCATCTTGGGGGCCATCTCCAGCTTCACCCCCCCTATTGACCACAACTGATTCACTCCAATGACGCAAATCAGAAGATATCCGACAATAAATGGCTCCTTTCCCAGCGGGAACTCCGGTGTAATAAATATAAAATTTATCACGATAAGCCATGACCATCGGATCCCGGCAACTACTTCGATGTCCCTCAGTAAACAAGCCACTGAGTTTATCAGCATTGAGAAGACGGGCGAAAGTTTTTCCATCCTGACTCCAAGCTGAACAAATATTAACCCAATCCCCGTAAAACATGTAGTATTCATCTTGATATTTAATAACAAATGGTGCTTGAAGTCCCCCAATTCTCTCTCCGAAATTTGGATCAGCTACCATAAAAATCCCCATGGGTTGCCAATCTCTTTCCAGAAGAGAATTAGCTTGCCATCGGAAAAAAAGCCGCCCTCTTCCCCCACAACCTGTTCGCCGCACGCAAGAGACTAGTTGCCAGGTTTGATCAGCAGCTTGCCAAATGCCAAAATCTAAAGGTTGTTGACGCTCGGTGTTATAAGGCCCCAAGTCCGGATTACCGGCTATTTTCCACCACTTGCCCTCAATCTGAGGAACTAACACTTCTTGATTGCTCATTATTTCACCTCACTCAAAAATTCTTTTCTTGATTTTAAATTGAAATCAATTAATCAACTCAGAGGCTTGTCCCTGAAAAACAACAAACAAATCTCTTCCTTCTGGTTAAACTCAACCTTCTCTCTTTTAATTCTAACCTTTTACTCTTTGTCCATTAGACACCATAAACAACCGGTCCTTTAATCAACGGTATTTTCAATTTTAATAAACCAGTTTCCTCTCAACCACTGGGAAGAATAAAATTGGAACTTATCAAATATTTAGCTCTTAACTTATAAAAGTTGACCTTTTAACCATCCCGAAGTGTTATGAAAATTCGCCACTGCACTTCCTGGCGGAACCAATTTATCACAAGCCTCCCTTAAATCATCACTCAATTTCATGTCGAGAATTGGAATATAATCTTCCAAATGCTCAACACATTCAGGTCCAATTAAAGGGGCTGTGATTCCAGGTTGATCTTTTACCCATAAGACTCCCAACTGGGCTGGAGTAAGTCCTGCTTGGCGCGCAAGCTTGGCGAATTTTTTTCCCACTTCAATTCCTTTTCTGGTCACCCGTTCAGCGTAAAAACCCCCTCTCAAAGCAGCCCGAGAATCAGGAGGATACTCATCTTCTCTTTCATAAACCCCAGCTAGCACTCCCATCGCCAGTGGAGACCAGGTTAAAAGTCCCAAATTATATTTTTGGGCCATAGGAATTAATTCATTCTCAATCCTTCGATCTAGTAGATTGTAAGGTGGTTCTTCAACTGCGAAACGCACATACCCTTTGAATTCACTCAGAAGAATTGCTTCAAGGACTGCCCAGGCGGGAAAAGTTGAACAACCTACATACCGAACTTTGCCCTGACGGACTAGATCTGTAAGAGCGCCCAAGGTTTCCTCGATATGAACAGTCACATCTTGCCGATGAATGAGATAAAAGTCGATATAATCAGTTTGAAGACGCTTCAGCGAATTTTCACAGGCTCGGACTAAATTTAGTCTTGATGGTCCTCCCTGATTAGGCCCTAAATCAGGAACAACCTCATCTAAAGTTTTACCAGGTTCACGATGGCCATGATTGCATTTAGTCATAATTAAAACTTCATGACGGCGTCCCATTTTTTTTAGCCATCTCCCAATCACTCGCTCACCTTCACCTTCAGCATAAGAATCTCCTGTATCTATCAAGTTTATTCCAGCATCAAAGGCACGGTCTAAAATCTGATGACAGATTTCTTCAGGAACAGGATCAGCAAAACAATCTGTTCCCAAACATAAAGGTGACACTTGAACTCCAGTACGACCTACAAAACGATATTCCATAAAATTACCTCCTAATAAATTTTTTATTCATTTTAATTCCATTTCATGGGCAATAAAAAACAAAATAAAATCCCTTTTAAACAAAGTTATAAAATATTCATATAATCAAATAAAGTTACATTTCCCAACCATATAAGCTTCTCTTGAGCTAGACAGTGAATGTTTCCATCGTTATAATTAACACTTACTTTTAATTTACAAAACAATTTCTTCACCAATTTCCACCATTCTTTTCTCTAGCTTCTTTAAAACTAATCTGTTTTTAATTTTACTCGTTATTATGACAATTGACAATTATTATTTCTAATATTTTTATAAATTATAAGCTGTAGTTTCATAAATATAAATCTTTTTAATTCAAAATAATTCTTTTAATTAGTAATTATTTTACTTATCTAAAATTATCCTCGGTCAATAATCAAACTAATTTTGTCGAAGATAATTTTTTATTCAAAAATACTTCTTCTTAATTAACTTACAATAAATAGTTCTAAAAGCTCATCTCTTCTTAAAAAAAAGCGAACATACCTACAAACCAAATTCGAAATCTATGCTTTAAACTCCTTGAAGCTTAAACTTAAATTTTTAATTTAAAAAAGGGGAGAGAAAATCTCTCTCCCCTTTATTCGAGTTCTTATCCTTCAATTTAGAACTCGAGTCGAAAAGCTAACCGATAAGTGCGGGGGCCACGAATACCCCACACATATTGAAACGGATACTCTGACCAGGGATTTAGACTAGTCTCATACTCTGTTATGGTATCATCATTGAGCAAGTTAAAGACGTCAATGAGAGCCCCCAAACGAAGATTACCTATCTGAAAATACTTTTCAAAGCGAAGATCAATGTTATGAATACCGGGATAACGATATTGTCCTCTTTTTTCCCCAAAGATATAAACCACATCCTCAAAACTAACCGAATCTGGGTCAATATCTCGAGGTAAAGCGAGATTAGTGGTATAGGGACTTCCCGAGGCATAACTATAGAAAACTCCCATGCTGACATCCACTATTGGAATATCGACAGCACCAAAAATCTTTATCAAATGAGTGGGGTCAACTCCCAACCTCCCTTCGGCATTAATCTGGTAGTTGGGATTAGAGAATAAAGTCGAAGCTCCCAGCATGTTACTTCTGTTTTCTCCCCATTCACCCCACGTATTATCAGAATTTCCCCAGGCACGACCTAACGTATAGGAGGCGTTCAGCATCCATCCATCAGAGTATCTTTTTTCAAATGTCAATTGCAAACCTCGGTAATTTCGCGTGGGAGTAAAGGGAACTATATTCGGAAAAGCAGCCCCATAATTTTCGCCGGCTTTGGGATTGGTCAATAAATACTGGTTCTCTCCTGGATTTAGGCGCCGATAGACAGTATAGGTTTCTCCAAAATGAGGTCCAGGATAAGGGCAAGTCCAGGTAGTTTCCTCCCATCTTCCGGTTAAATTCACTCTGTCTTGCAAATCATGATTTGTCCGATAGATAAAGCTAGCCCCAATCGAAATATCTTTTCCTATTTGCCTCTCAAGGCCAACCACATAATTGCGCATGAAGGGAAATTTTAAATTAGGATCAACCGTATATTCTTTTTCCCAGACATCCTCCCAGTCAAGAACCCATTGCTCCCCATATGTTCCAGGAGGTAAGTCTTCCCACTCTTCAAGGACTGGTCCCCAGATATACTCCCGAAAACCACCCTGAGGCTGGAGACGCATAAACCATTGAACCATCAAGCCGTGGTAATACTTACCATAATGCGCTTTAAGAATTGTTGTTTTATCACCCAACAAATCGTAAGTAATTCCCAAACGAGGAGCTAAGCCAATCTTAGGAGCCCAAGCTGCCCCGGATATTCCGGGAACATACCCTCTCCAAAAATTAACTCGAAGACCAGGATTTATCGTCAGACGGTCACTAACTACCCAGGAATCCTGGATAAAGCCTGCTAGCCGGGTATATTTGGGCATAGCTTCTTCGCCATCCCATTCATCAAGAATGTATGGTTCACCATTATAATCAAGATAATACTTTCCACTCGGATAAAAATAAGAAACATGGACTCTGGAAAGTTCAATTTCTGCTCCAAACTTAAAATCATGATCGCCCTTGATAAAGTCCTCAGCAAAATGAGATAAAGCAACATTCGTTTCGAATCTGAAACTAGTCCGATAATATGTTTCTGGAAAATTTCCAGATAAATATTCGTTAGTAAGTTCGAGATGAGCAGGGGGACCATTTTTATCAACTTCATTCTCACCCCAATTATAAAAACCACCAATTTTAACTTCCATCAAAGTAGAATCGGAGAACATATGTAAGACATAACCATGATAATAAGTATCCCTATGGGGTTCATTAGTATTAGCTTCTGGAGCCATAAGAGGGCTTGTTCCATAGTTAAAAATTTTCGAAGGAATTACTTCGCCAACCAAAGAAAGGCGATCCTTAGGATTAGGTTGCCAGGTCAACTTGAGCGCAAAACGACCTCCCTTCCATGATTCCACTGGTCCGGTATAGTCTTCAATATGATCTTTAGAGTAACCGTAGCGCCCACTCATGAAAAACCACAATTTATCCTTTAAAATAGGACCACCAAGATTAAAATTAGCCTGATAAGACTCTGGCCAAACTTTTCTGATTAGATATGGATACCGATCCCAGTTGGTGCTATGGAAACTGGGGTGCCGCAAGAAAAGGTTGACCGTGCCATGAAAATCGTTCCCTCCTGATTTCATTACTCCACTGACTACTGCCCCACTATAACCATCAAATTCAGCAGGAGCTCCCAAACCTAAAATATTAATTTCTTCTAAAGAATCATAATCAGGGTCAAAAGCACTTTCTCCGGCTTCAGGGTCATTAACAGAAACTCCATCTACCTGATATTTATTTGAGTTACTGACTGGAGACCCATACGTAGAAAGATCATAACTTCCTGGCGCATAATCCAAAGCACCAGTCATACTCCTATTAGGCAACTTCTGTATAAACTCAGTTCTCATGTTGGTAGTAGCTGTTTGAGAATCCCGAACATCAATGAGAGGAGCTTTGGCTACAACGGTAACCTCTTCAGCAAGTTCACTGACTCTTAAAACAAAATCAATCACCAATCTTTGGCCTAAGCTAAGACGGATATTAGTTTTTTTCTGGGGCACAAAACCTTGAAGTCGAGCTTGAACTTCATAAATTCCAGGCAAAAGTGCAGGAAATCTATACTTTCCTTCTTCATCCGTAATATAGCTTCTCGGCCCGCCAATGAGCGAAGGGGAAGAAATAGTCACTTCAACTCCAGGCAATGGTTCTCCATCGGTGGAAAGCACCTTACCTGTAATTTCAGTCGTCTGGGCCTGGGCTACTAGTGCGAAGGAAACCAAAAGAAACAAAAAAACAACCCAAAACTTAAACTTATTAATCACTACGACCTCCTAAATTTAATAGAAAGTTAATAAATGGAAATTCTATAAAAAAAATAATCCAGCGAGGATCTTCTTCTGCCCAGCTAAATAACATTTAAAAGTCCTCATTTCTGGTTCAAAAAAGTAAATTACTTTCCTCCAACTTACACATTCTATTATTTTTCTTTGATCATACAGGCTCCTGAATAATAAGAATTTATCTCGTCTAATTATTTTACAAATTATTTCATCTAACATTTTTATAAAATTGTTTTTAATTAAAATAGCTAATAATGTTTATATTTGTCAAGGAAAAATCAGCTGTAAGTGTAATTTATTTATATAAATTTAATTTAGTGAGATAGTAGAAGAGAAGGCTTTTTCTCCTGAAATAGCTGCTGAAATAAAAACTAAGAAGTACGGATCTAAATCAAGCCAAACACAATTTAGTTTAAGCATCTTTGCCAAAGTATCCAGAGGAAAGGCTAATGAATTATTACCATCTTTTAGATGGAAATGGGAAAAAGAGATACCTCCAGCGATTAAATGCTTAGCTAATTCCCACGAGTCTTGGCCAACATTTTATAAATTTCCTTCAAGGGGGTGGGTTTAACTACGAACGACAAACATTAAACCTAGCTTATGGAAGTCGTTGTGGGAAAAAGAACCGGTTACAACCTTTCGGCCTTCCTTTGTTCAAAAGAGGAACTGCCAAGGTGAAAAGCCCCCAGGGAAAAGTACTTAGAGCAATCTTCCACCTTCAAATAAAAACTTTAAATGAATTTATACAAAATAATTGGCATTAATTTTTCCTTTGTCACCCAAAATCAGACCTCATACTCCCGATTCTCTTAGGTGGACCACCTTAGATAAAACCCGGGTCTTAAATTATCGGAGTGAGATAAAATGAAATTGACGACCAATTATGTCCAATTTTCCCCAGCCAAGAAAACAACTTTCCCCGGGAGGTTTAAAGCCAGCGATAGCTATGCCTGAAAAGAAAAAGTGAGGCTAACCAGGGGAAAAGACCACCCCTCACAGAAAAAGGCAAAGAACTTGGCTGTAAAAAAATTGTCACCCGCCATTTCCATTCTTTTCTTTGTCAACCACCAAAAACCAATAGATGAACATCTCTCTTTCCATTTCTTGATAATGCTTATATCTCCGGGAGATTATCTCCCAGAATTTGTCATTGTGTCTTTTCTCTATAAGATGAGTCAGTTCATGAAAAATCACATATCTAATTAAATATTCTGGCAAATATTTCACTAAACTGTTAACGGTTAGATTCTTCGCTGCACTTAGGGAGGCCCACTTTGTTCTCATTTTTCTGAAATAAATGTGATTCAACTCAACCTTCAACTCTTTAGCCGCCTCCTCTGTGAGAACGTGAACAAGTTTTTTTAATTCTTCTTCAGATCTTGTGGCCAGCTCCTTGTTTTTTGTCTCCTCCATGCATGTTTTTATAAAATCAAACTTCTGGACAATCCAACTTTTATATTTGTCTAAAATTTTCTCAGGCCTATGGCCAAAAGGCAGGATAATAAGAAGTTCTCCGGTTTTAAACTCTAATCGGGGATACTTCACAGCTCTATAAGAAACCTTGTAAGGGATGGGGAGATCTGGAGACACAAGATTTTTAGATTTATAATTTTTTAGGTTCATCTTCACCATCTCCAAATTTCACATCTCCAGATCTCAAATGGCGCCATAGTTTTTCACTCTTTCAATAAGACT
>Ga0190361_1000020_pt1 | contig 75120 bp, 62 predicted proteins | sample 48721845_MG_FD_161273 | JGI IMG/M metagenome (GOLD analysis project Ga0190361, IMG submission 161273) | Hydrothermal vent microbial mat bacterial communities from Southern Trench, Guaymas Basin, Mexico - 4872-18-4-5_MG | ecosystem: Environmental > Aquatic > Marine > Hydrothermal vents >... | reverse complement strand
GGTTCATCGCAACAATGGATACCTGAGCTTAGAAAGAGAAACTTTATCCAGAGTGACTTAAGTTTAAAGCAAAGATATAGGTGATGTACCTCGTAATCTTGTCTTATGCGTTTGCCTTGGAGTAATGCTGTCATTAAAGCCAGATATGGAGTCAAACGAAGGATCTGTGGATATGGCGAGCTGAACTACTTCTTAATAAATATTTTAAACTATTAGGTATTCATTTTTGCGATGAGCCAAATTTAATTATTTTTCTGATTTACTTTAACTTAGTAATTTTTCTACTTTTGGTTGATTAGTCCGGTTATCACTTCGATGGCTTTTTCCAGCTGAGGGTCACGACCGGCCAGTTCGTCATTGAGGTCGTTGACCACTTCAATGTCGGGTTTGACGCCGCCGATGGTTTCCAGGTCTCGGCCGTCCAGGGTGTAGCAACCCCAGAAGGGCAGACGGAAGTAACCGCCGTTGAGAAGCCGGACACTGGTGGTGAAAATCAGCCAGCCGTAGGTTGTCTCGCCGAGGATGGGACCGCGTTTAAGGGTCTTAAAGCCGTTGGCGGTCATCTCCCCGTCGCTGAGGGTAACTTCGTTGATCAGGAGAACCACCGGTCGGTGGGAGAAAGCAAAGGTGGATTGGGGAGTCTCGCTTAATCCTCTGATTTTCCATTTGGCATAGAGTGGTTTGGTGAGGGCCTGCAGCACCCGGTCATGGACGTTACCTCCGAAATTCCAGCGAATGTCTAAGATCAAGCCTTTTCGAGGAACCGCATCTCTTTCTAACTCTTTCAAAAAGCGATTCAAGTCCCCGCGGCCCATAGCCCGCATATAAATATAAGCTACCTGGTCACCGGTTTTTTCTTTAACTAGCTGACGGCGACTGGTAATCCATTCCTCCAGCAGAAGGTTTTGTTCAGAGCGGGAGGAGATGGGTTTCACTTTGACGGTGGTTTCTTGTCCTGAAATTTCATCGCGAAAAGTCAGCAAAACCCGCTCTCCGATTTTCCCATTGAGTTTTCGCCAGAGATTAGTTGAGGCATCAACGGGTTGTCCATCGATGGCCGTCAGCACCTGACCGGGTTTTATTTTGTCCCGATAAAAATCCAAGGGGCCTCGGGCAATAATTCTTTTCAGAACTATCTTTTTGCCCTGGAAACCAAAAATAGCTCCGACGTGACCGCTGGGTTCTCGGGGCCCTTCTTTGCGAGGTGGTCGAATGCCCGTGTGGGAAGAGTTAAGATAGCCAATCATTTCGTTGGCGTAATCATAGAAATCCTCATCTTGACGTAGCTGCTGGAGGACCGGTCGAAAACTCTGATAAAGACTGGTCCAATCGACATGATGAAGATGTTCGTCATAGTAATAATATTTGAGAGTATAGTAAAGTTCAGCCAAAATCTGTTCATATTCGTCTGGCTTGGGAACTTTAATTTTTGTTTTAAAGGAGATTGTTTGGGACTGACCGTTTTTTAAATTGACAGCGCCGATTTTGCCCTGACGGAGATAATATAGTTTTCCTGAGGAAGCTACCAGTTGCAATTGACGCAGTGAGCGGAGCTGAGGAGCAAAGGGCTGATAGTTCTGCCACCGATCATCCTTGAAGGTCACTTTCCAGAGATGGGTTTGGCCGTCCATGTCAGAAAGAAAATAAACTGTTTTCTCCTTGGCCAAATAGACAAATTCCCGTTCATTGCCTCGAGTATCTACGACAGTTTTTGTCTGGCGATCTATGTCTTTCATCTCAATCTGAATAGTTACCTGTTTTTTCTCTTTTTTGGCTTTGTTTTTTTCGCTTCCTTTTGTTTTCTTCTGTTCGTCTTGGGGCTGAAAGAGTTCTTCAAATTTATCTTCTTTGAATTTAGGGGGCTGGGGTTTGAGGAAGACCTGGTAGAGATCCCATTTACCGGTAAACTCGGGGAAACTGTGACCATAGCGATTAGCCGAATAGAGTAGGAAGTCACCTTCAGGTGACCAGTAAGGGGCGGTTTCATCATAAGCCGTGTTGGTTAAAAAGATGGACTGACGGGTTTTGATATTGACTGCGGCAATATCCAATTGACCATGGCGGCGGCAGACATAGGCAATAAAACGGCTGTCCGGTGACCAGGCGAAGTCATCGGCAAAACGTCCCCCGAAGTCCTTTTCTACGAGGAGAAAATCTTCCCGGGTGGCCCAATTGATTAGTCGGAGCTGACGTTTGCCTCGGTAATAAGCTAACCACTGGCCGTCGGGCGAAAACCGGGGCGAGAGCTCATCTTCTTCACTTTTAGTTAGACGCTCGGGTTGACTACTCCCGTCGGCTTTAATGAGGTAAAGATCAGGATTGGCCCCTTGGTCACAGACATAAACCAGTTGTCGGCTGTCTTTTGTCCAGGTAATATCCCTCTCTCGCCAGGGAGATTGGGTAATGTTGCGAGCGTAACCCCCGTCTGTGGAAAGAACGAAAATATCTCCATGGACTACAGCTGCAATTTTTCGACCGTCGGGCGAAACCCGATATTCCTGAACTGATGCATTTTCTACAATCCGGAGCCTGTTGTCCTTGGGTTCAGTAGGCGCTGTGATCGAAATAGGCCGAGATTTTCCAGTAGTTAAATCGGTTATCCATAGGCCAAAGTCTCTTTCATAGACCGCCAGAGGAACCCGACGAGCTACAGATAGCCATTTGACATCTTTATCTTTGAAGTGAGTGATGGGAGTTAATTGACCGCTAGTCAGATCTTTTTTCCAAATATTCTTGCAATTGAATTCCCGGTCCGAGACGAAATAAACGCTCTGGCCTTCTTTGCCCCAATGGGGCCAAAAACAATTACTAGCCTCCTCTATAACCAACTGGGCCATATTTTTATTGAGTGGTTTTATCCATATTTTAGCTGAGTTACTACCCCGATAGCCTCTTCTCCACCAGTACCTGTTTTCCGAACCCAATGAAAAGAGCAGGCGATTGCCATCTGGACTTATTTTCGCTTGGTAAGGCCAGACCCAATAACGCTCTAGCAAGGGACGAGCATTGCCACCATTGATAGGGATTTTATAAACCGCCGATGAGCTTAGCCGATTGGAAGTAAAAATGACCCATTGGCCGTCTGGGGTAAAATCGGTGGGGATGTCCTCTCCGGAGTGAAAGGTCAATTGACGGATTTCGCCGCCGGTAGCTGGCATGATGAAAACATCGTTATTGCCGTTTCTGTCGGAGGCAAAAGCAATCCAGCGGCCGTCGGGAGACCAAACAGGTTCACGTTCATAAGCCAAGTGGTCAGTCAAACGGCGAGCTGTGCCTCCCTCTACTGAAATGACCCAGATGTCTCCCATATAACTAAAGGCAATTTGTTGACCATCGGGTGAAATTTCTGGAAAACGAGCTCCAATAAGCTGGGAAGTAGGGGAAGCTGTGGGGCGAGCGGCTGAGATGCCAAGAAGGAGTAGACAACCTAGCCAAGCCAGCCAGCTTAACTTTGTCCCCAAAGATTTTTTCATTTGACCTCCTCCCTTCAATAAGCTCTACCCAAGTTACCTCGGTTAGAAGAGATTTTTTGTTGAGGCCACATTTTTTCTAGAAAGAACTTCAGTAAGCTCAATACTCAAATCTTTTTCTAGATGACCGAGGCAACTCATAGTTATTTATTTCCTTTATGAATGAAAACAGTTGATTTAACGAGCAAATTTAAAGAATCGGAGTACTTCCATAAAGTCAGAGCTGGTAAAAGAAACTGAAGTTGGTCCTACTCTTTTAGCTCCGGGAATCCAAGCAGCATTGTTGGCCCGTTCTTCATCTTTGAAAGTTACCACCATCGTGTAAGGCGGGGTTAGTTGGTAAGGTTTGAAATCTTTTAATCTTTTTAGAGCCACTATGGTTTTCTCTTTAATTAAGGCTCTGGCCTTTTGTGGATGGAGCATTAAGGCTGCCTGGCCGATACCTTCTTTAACAGCTACTGTTTCGACGTCCCCTAAAAGTTCTTTAGTTTGCTGACAGATAGCTTTGTCCCCGGCTACAAGGACAACAGGGACTCCGAAATTACCGGCGATGAAGGCATTAATACCCGCCTCAGGCATAGGGTGGCCATTTAGGGTAACTTCATAGAGAGTGCCACTCATAGTGTGATCAAGGGTAGCATCGGCAGTATTAGCCCGGGCATGGTAGCCAATAAAAATGACAGCATCAAAGCTTTCATCCAACCCTTCCATCATGCTCAAAGGGCTACCAGACCAATCACGGATTAATTTTGCCGCGGGGTGCAGCAAATCCGGCAGAATATTGCGGGCACTGCCGTGGGAGTCGCGAACAACAATTTCTGTGGCTCCAGCGGCCAAGGCCCCTTCTATAGCGGCATTGGTTTCTTCCGTCATTAGCCGGCGAAAAAGGTCATAATCTTTGCCATTACGGCTAACCTCTTCCCAGTTGATTACGCCACAGATGCCTTCCATGTCCACCGAAATGAATACTTTAAGTCCAGGTTTATTCTCCTGGGCAGCTGAAGTATTCAAGGTAGTAAGGCCAATAAAAATAATTAAAAGGCTAATTACAACCAGGGGGCGAAGTATTTTGTTCATTGGGCCTCCCTCCTCTGGAATTAGAAAGTATTTTTGATGTTGATCCAACATTTCTTCTTTAATTTTCTAAAAAAATTGCTCTTAGAGCAAGCAAAAGAAAAAGAAAGGAGTCTGGCCATTTCCGAAATAAGAGAAGCCAGAATGGTGGTCAGGAAAAATTATTGATGGTTATTTAGTTGCTGGGTCGTTGGAAGTTGGTTCTAATAAATATTTCTTAAGAGAGCCTTTTAGAGGGGCGATTATTTATTCAATTATTTTTGGTAAGTGATATTACTTGACTAAGAAAGATTTTTATTGACACCTCAAACTAAATGGTTGCTTTGACCAAAGGGAAAAGACAGAAATGGCTAAGGCGAGTTTGATTGGAGTTGGTTAAATGAGCTCTCTTTTTTAAGATAAAGTTAGAGTAGAATGGGCTAGCAGGAGCAGGCCTTGGATAGGCACATCGTAAGGGCAAGCCTTTTCACAATATCCCGGACATTCCTGGCAGACTTCAGCCTTCTTTCCGGGCAAGAGTTGGTAAAGAGACATAGCTTCCTTTTCTCGAGCCTGAGTGGCAAAATAGTAGTGATAGCGCATGATGGTGTTGACCGGGACTTGGTGGGGACAGGCCGGCTCACAGAGGCCGCAGGCGTGGCGGCAGTAAAGCTCACCGCATCCCTGGCGATAGAGTTCCAATCGGGCTTGCTCTGAGCGGCTCAGCCGGGTCCCCGAAAGACTGATGAATTTTTCCATTTCGTCATAGGTTCGGGCTAAACAGCATACAGTGCTGACATGAGGGTTGTCCAAGCAGAATTTAATAGCAGCCGCCTTTATTTCTTCAGGATTTTGGAGGTTGTATTTTTTGATAAAACCTTCGGCGCGAGCCAGTTTGGCTTGATAACGTTTTAAACCTTCTCGATAGAGAGGATGAACTTTCTTGCCTTCTCTTTCCAAGTCTTCTACTCTTTTTTTTAAGTTATAGTAGATAGCTATGGGGGTGGTTTTCATCAAAGCTGTGCCGATTTTTTTCTCATGAGCCACCCGGAGCACCTTGTCTCCCCGGTCCATTTGCAGGAAATTATAAGCCAGGAGAAAAACATCAAAGCGGCCATCATCAGCTGCAGCCAGAAGCACTTGGTCCATTGTCTGAGCTGGATCTTTAAACCAAAAAGAACCATGATTGGAGACACCCACAAAGCGGACCCGGCCAGTAGCTTTAAGTTCTTCCATTGCTTGGTGGAAGCCGGGGGTTTGGAGAGTCTCGGCGCGTTCCGGCATATGCATCATCAGGCAGTCGATGTACTCGGTTTCTAGCTCTTCCAGACAGCGCCGGGCTCTCCGGAGGAAGCTGGCTCGAGATTCATTGGGCTTTTTTACGGCCAGTTTGGTCGTGATAAAAATTGATTTTCTATTCCGGCCTTTAATGGCTTTGGCTACCACGCGATGATGACCAGGATATTCTTCGGCCGTATCAATGTAGTTCACGCCCGCTTCCAAAGCGGCTCGGAGGACACCTTCATCCTGGATGGCCCCAGCGGCAATATCGGAAACTTTAAAACCGGTTCTCCCCAGGAGGCGGTATTCCTTTATCCGGGGCCAACTGGCTGGGCTGGCGCTCATTGGTTTTTCTTGAGATTGCCCTGAATAGAAAAGACCACCCAGGCTGGCTAAACCCCAGAGAGAGGTCTGAAGGAAGTTTCTGCGTTTCAATTTAAATGAAAAGTTCATCTTACCTCCTGGATTGTAGTTTTATCTATTGTAAAGGATAAAATCCTGATGGTCTTGAAAAATGTTAAATAATCTGACCTACTCCCCGGTTGAGGGAGGAATAAAATAGGCTAAAGCTTAAAATAATTTATTAGAGCATGAAGTGATTAAAACATTGTGAATTTAAATTTAAAATTCCTTGGATGGCTTAAAGAGGAGATCAATAGAGAAAAAAATGTTAATTAAACTTGCGTGATTGAGATAATTCCTGTATAGGACGTTTCACCTGAATAGCGCTTCTTTTAAAGGGGCGAGGAGGAATTATGAAAAATAAGTGGTCCCCACCTTTGTTAATCGTTCTGGTTCGTGGAAGTACCAGTGAATGGGTGCTGGGGAATTGTAAATATCAATTTGCCACGGGGCCTGAACAGGCGACTACTGGCTGTATGAATGTCACGGGCCATGCTGCCTGCCAAGGTCATTGTAAGACCTGATTTTTCTGATGCCGAGCTTTAATTTGCCCTTTCTGGGCGATGTTTAGGTTTTTTGGTTTGGGTGTTGGCCTCTGTAAAGAGTAGGTGTCTTAAAAACTTAAATCAAAAGGCTCTAAATGAGGCGAATTAGTTAAGTCTGCCAAATTATAGCTTCATGAAGATAAAAAATTCCAATCTGACTCTCCACTTGGAAGTCAGCGGGTTTCAAGGTTGAAATTTAAAAGCATCATTATGGATTTAAAGCTGAAATAAGAGGTAGGATTATTTAAATATTTTTACCTGAGTTTCTGGCCCGATTAATGTTGAGAATATCTGAAGAGGCTTCTTTTTCTTAAACACCGATTAGCTTTGGGGGAAGATACTTTTAGATTAATTGTTGGCTTGGACGTAGAGCTTTTGTCCAGGATAAATTTTCGATCGCTGGGATAAGCCATTCAGCTTCAGCAATATTTCGAGATTCATCCCGAACTTCTGAGCGATTTTATAAGGAGTATCTCCTTTTTTTACAATATAAATTTGAGCTCCTTCTGGCAGACCCTGCTGAATAACTAGTTTTTGGCCGACTTTTAGAATGTTACTGGTGAGGTTATTCATTTGTTTTATCCGGGCGACAGAGGTGTTAAAAGCATTAGCTATTCGATAGAGACTATCGCCTCGTTGAACAATGTAAATGAGTTTTTCGCCTTCTTTTATTAGTCTCATTGAAGCTGGTTTGCGACTAATGTATCTTCCTCGGGAAGGGATTTTAAGTCTTTGACCTGGTCGGATCAAATGGACGCTTCTTAGTCGGTTTAAGCGGGCAATTGCTGCTACCGTAGTTCGGTAGCGGCTGGCGATGGTGGAAAGAGTTTCACCCCGACGAACATAATGGATGACATAGGTGGCTTCAGGTGGAATCCACCGGGAAATATTATCCAAGACGGCTAAAACCTTCTGACCGAAACCAGGCGGTACCCGTAAAGAATATGGGCGATCAGGGGTTGATTTGTGTCGTAGTTCTGGATTGAGCTCTTCTAGAGTTTTGCTGGGGACCCCGATATTTTTAGCTAAGGTAGCCAGTTTAACTGGTTTGTTGATTTCGATGACCTCGAACTTGAGGGGTGGGTCAGGCTGAGGCAAGTTAAACCCATATTTTTCGGGATTGTTGATAATTAGTAGAGTGGCGATAAATCGCGGAACAAAACGAGCTGTTTCCCGGGGGAGCATAATATAGAGGTCCCAGAAGTTGTCCAGGTAATTTATTCGCTGAGCCTGAATTACTTTCTGGACGCGGAATTCTCCACAGTTGTAAGCCGCCAGAGCTGTGGTCCAGTCGCCGAAAAAGGAATGTAATTCTTTGAGATATTGAATAGCGGCGCGAGTGGATTTAATAAAATCCATTCTTTCATCTACCCAGCGGTCTCTTTTTAGGCCAAAGCGGTAACCTGTGGAGGAGATAAATTGCCACAATCCTAAAGCTCGAGCCCGGGAATAGGCATTGACTTTAAAACCGCTTTCGATAAGAGGTAGCCAGGATAATTGTTCTGGCAAGCCTTCTCGTCGGAGTTCTTCCAAAATAAGCTGGCGGTAACGGCCCGAACGGCGATAGGCAGCTTCAAAGTAAGCCCGTTCCTTGGTCTGAAAATTTTTTATTTCAGCCAAGACGTATTTATTTTCTTCTAAAGGAATACTACGGTGGTTATCAATGACCGCACTGACGCGGGAAGCATAAATTTCTTGGATCCGACGAGCGATAAGAAGACGGAGATCGTTTTTGTCTTGGATCAGAGGGGAATCAGAGGGAAGGTCAGCCTGCAGCAAGAGACTATAAGCTTCATCTAGGGCGAGAAGAGCCGTATCCAGGTCGCCTTTGTCCCAGGCGGTTTGGGCATCTTGGTAAGCCTGCCAAGCCAACTCCAAACATGTGGCTGGGTCTTTAGTCTCATCTGGTAAACTAGCTGGACCAGTTTCCTCTTGATCCCGTTTTTCTTCCTGGATTTGACCAGATTTATTTTTAGGGGAAGAGGTTGTTCCGCTTGAGGGGCTGGTTTCTTTTTTTGGTAACGAAGTGGTGATAGCTTTGGTCTTGGATTTTTTTTGAGAGGCAGCTTCTTTCTGTGCTGAAATAGTTGAAGACGCTGCCTCTTTGTCTGGCTGGAGAACTGGCTGGGGAGATGAGGAGCAACTTAAGCTAGAGAAGATGAAGATAAAATACGTCAGAGCTAGGAAGAAAGTAGTTATTATAAATTTCTTATTTTTCACTGGTTATAAGGTTGTATATATACCATCACTGGGGGATTAAGTCAATTTTAGAAATTGGCCAGAGATCTGGTTGTCGCCATTGGAATGGCTAGCGATGAAGACTTGTAGCCACCTTTTGGTGCCAGGCCCAGGCAGTCTGGATTATTGTTTCTAGATCGGAATAGTGAAGTTCCCAACCTAATTTTTGCCTGGCTCGTTCCCGGGAAGCTAGAAGAATGGGAACATCGCCTGGCCTTCGAGGGTGACGTTGGTAATTTAATTTTAAACCAGTGATTTTTTCGGCCTCTCGGATGACTTCCAGAACAGAATAACCTTTGGTGGTCCCTAAATTAATAAAATCTGTTTGAATTTCTCCAGCTAGAAGCTTTTTTACAGCCAAGACATGAGCCGTGGCCAGGTCTGTGACGTGGATGTAATCCCTGATGGCTGTACCGTCAGGTGTGGGGAAATCAGTGCCAAAAAGGTAAAATTCTTTTTTCTGGCCGAGGAGAGTGAGGAGAATATTAGGGATAAGATGGGTTTCGGGTTCATGCATTTCACCCAGTTTTCCTTCGGGATCAGCTCCCGCGGCGTTGAAATAGCGGAGAGAAATAAATTTTAGGCCATAAGCTCGGGCGTAGTCTTTAAGAATTATTTCGACAAAGAGTTTTGTTTGGCCATAAGGATTAGTTGGAACAAGAGGGTGGTCCTCGGGGATGGGAATTTTCTGGGGCTCGCCGTAGACAGCGGCGCTGGAGGAAAAAATGAATTTTCGGACATGATGGGCCAACATGACTTCTAATAGGTTGAGGCTGGTAAGGAGATTGTGTTGATAATATTTCTGAGGGTTTTGGTAAGATTCACCGACCTGAATAAGAGAAGCGAAGTGGATAACCGCGTCAATTTTATAAGAGGCGAAGACTTCCTGAAGGGTCTTTTTATTCCGTAAATCTCCTCGAATTATTTCCCCGCCGATCAAGAGTTCTTCTCGGCCCGAAGAGAAATTATCCAAGACAATTACTTCATAGTTCTCCTGAAGAAGTTGCTTGACGGTGTGTGAACCAATATAGCCAGCACCGCCAGTAACTAAAATACTCATTGATTGACCCTTTAGGTTTCTTTTTGGTTTTTTCTTTTTCCTAGAGCCTGTTCTTTGGCCACAATTTTTTTGGCTATTTCCAAACCTTCTTCCAGAGTTTGGAATTCATTGTCTAATTGAAGTTCATAAATTTTTTTCAAAATTTTGCCCATGAGCGGGCCCGGTTCGACACCTAACTTCAGGAGATGGCGACCCATAACAATAGGTTGAATAGTCTCTCGCGAGACATTTAATTCAGTGAATTTTTCTTTTAACCACCGACCGGCTTCATCTAGATCGTGGATAGGTTTTGTTGAGCGTCCGCTGCGGTCGGCCACATCAAGCAGAATCAATAGATCGATTTCTCCATCCACATCAGCGGCCAGCCGATTTAAGGCCTTTCGGGTGATAACTTCCCGATTTTGCCATAATTCGGAGGGCCGGTGGTGACAGCGGATAAGATTCAGCGTAATAGTGCGAACATCAGTTCCTTCCCAGGAAAAAAGTTTCATTCGGTTAAAAACTTTGGCTGTAATTTTTTCACCAAGGATATCGTGTCTTTTATTGGTCAGTACCAGTCGACCATTTTTGTATTCCCATTCAGCAGTTGGTGGTTTGCCTATGTCATGAAAGAGAGCCGCTAGCAGCAGGGAAAGAGTTTTTGCCCGTGAAAGTTTGAATTTTCGAGCGAGACGGGCAGCTTGGTCAACGGTGATTAAAGTATGGGGCCAGACAGTATGGTGGCCGAATTCATCAGTTTCTGGATGAAAGAGAGCATCCTGAATAGCTAGGGTAAGCCGGTAAAGTTCGGGAAAAAGTTGTTTCAGGACACCTAGCTTGAAGAATTCTTGGAGTCCGCGGGAAGGCTTAGCGGAGTTCAACAAGAGGCGAAAAAGTTCATCATTAACCCGTTCTTGACTGAGGCCTTGTAGGTCGATTTCTTGAGCCAGTTCATAGATAGATGGTTCGAGAGAAAATTCAAGAACAGAAGCAAAACGGGCCGCCCGTAGGACTCGCAATGGGTCTTCAGGAAAAGCCTCGGGGTTGGTCATTCGCAGAATTTTGTTTTTAATATCTGACTGGCCATTAAAAGGGTCAAAAAGCCGGCCGTCAGCCAACCGGAGAGCAATAGAATTGCAGCGAAAGTCCCGGCGGGACAAATCTTTTTCTAAGGGAAGATAAGGATCGGCGATGATCTGGAAGTCTTTATGACTTCTTTGAAAGGTTTCTTTAGGTCGGTCAATCCGGGGGAGGGCGATATCATAGGTTTTGCCTTCCCGAGTGAATTTAATGACCCCAAAACTTTTACCAACTAAGTCAACCCGACCATAGGGTTTAAGTTTAGCCACAATTTCTTCGACTGGATGTTTCAAAATAAGAATATCTACATCTTCGGAAGGGTCCTGTCTTAAATGATCCCGAATAAATCCCCCCACGGCAAAGACATCCTCTCCAAAAAGCTCCAAAAAAAGAGCTTTATCCCGGAAGTCAACTTGCAGATAGTCCATCATTTAAGCTATTGTAAACTTCAAGGCTTATTTAAGCAAGCCGCCGGGCTTAATTGGACTAGATTTTTCGTTTATTTCGCCAGGCAGGTTGACTGAGAAGTTGTCTTTATTTTTCTTTTGGGATTTCTTTAAGCACGCGCAGCCCGACATAAGTTAGCGGCGGAGTGTATTTGGTTTTCTGGTCCTCAGGTGTCCAAGCGCAACGACCCACAATCTGGCCTTGACCTTGCTCATTGACAGCCCATTCGGCCACATTTCCGCCCAGACCAAAGATTAATTCTGGCCCTGAAGGAGCAAAATAATCAACCGGCAGGAGGAGAGTCAATTGACCTTTTTTCTTCAGGAATTGTTGGAGCTGTTGGGCATCGTCATAATTCAGGGTATAGCCCGCCCAATAGTCAAGGGTGTTACCCGTTTTGGCTTTCTTACTCAGTGATTCCAACTCTGCCACCCGGGGCAGACGATACTTTTCCCCGGTCAATTGAGAAAGCCACTGAACATATTTTTGGGCCTCTTCAAAGGAAAGACCACTTACCGGAAGGTTGGCTGTCTCAGGCGAGAAATGGTAGGAGGGCTTAAAAGCAGCCCATTGAGCTCGGGTAACCTCAAACCGGCCAATTTCCACTGTTTGACCTTTTACTTCCACACGCACAGTTTCGGGAATAAGTTTCTTTTTCACTAGGCGGCCAAAAGCGCCGTTAACTCGGGCAAAAGCCAATTTTTTGAGGGCGATATCAAGGGGAGAATTTTTCTTCAGGGATTCGTTTCGAGGTTTACTCTTTTTGAAGAAATAGCGGTCGAACCAGGCTAGCTCTTCGGTCATTTTGCGACGTTGGTGGGAAAGTTTGCGGAGACCGTGGGGTTCACCGGGAAAAACAATGAAGCGCACGGGAGCTAAGCCAATCTGCTGGAGAGCCCGGTAGTATTCCCAACCTTGTCCATAGGGAACGTTGGTATCTTCAGTTCCATGAAAAATAATGGTGGGAACTTGCATGTGTTGAAGATGGAAAAGAGGGCTTTTCTCTAAATAGTGGTCCAGATTTTCCCAGAAGGGACCTTTAAAGTAGTAATTATCAAAGCTGACGCCGAAAGCGCAGTTGCCGTAATCACTTATCCAGTTAACATCAGCTGCTCCTACCCCAGCTGTTTTTATTCGATTAGTCCAGACAGAAAGAGCTACAGTTAAGATGCCGCCGTTGGACCAACCCATGGCCGCCACTTGATTGGGGTCAACCAGTCCCTTTTTGACTAGATAGTCAATTCCCTTAAGCATATCGGGTAGTTCATATTCGTAGTAATGGCCTTTGATTGATTCAGCAAATTTTTGGCCATAACCGCCTGAGCCATGATAATTGGGTCGAAGGACAAAAGCGCCTCTTTGGGCCATTAGATTGGGATAGGCTGCCCAGGATTCGCGGAAAGCATCCATATCTACGCCAGTGGGACCTCCATGAATCATTAGAATCAGCGGGTAGCGCCGTCCGGGTTGGTAGTCATGGGGATAATAAAGCAAGCCTTCGATTTCTTCATCCAGGGCTCCTACCCAGCGGATAACTTCCGTGCGGGCCATGTTTTTGTTCTTCAAATGGGAGTTGAGTTTAATCACTTGACCCAAAGGTTGCAGTCTATTTTTTTCCAGCCGGGCCCAATACCATTGGGGAGGAGTAGAGGCAGTGGTGAATTGATAAACCCCGATATCTTTTGTCTGATGCAGCACCAAACGATAAACATTGGCCGCATGTTGACCTTTTATCTCTTCATAAGAAAAATTTTGGCCCTGCCGATAATAACGGCGCCATTTGGGTCGGGCACCATTAGCCAGGGAGGCGACAAAACCGTCTGGTCTGACTTGGAAGCCGAGATAGAAGAGACCCCACTTCCACTCCAAATTTATTTCGCGATATTTTCTGGTTTTCAAGTCAAAGTAGTAAAGAAAGTCGGCTCCAGGCCCTTCATTTATATAATCAGAAGTCCGGGTCACCGAAAAATAGAAGCCTTGGTTGTTAAGATCCCAGGCAAACATGTTGGGTTTGAATTTAGGGTCGGGAAAAATTTCCTCCATTTTTCTGGTTTCAAGATTCAGGAGGAAGAATTTAGGTTTGACTTTTTTGTCCACTTGATAACGGACACTTTGATTGTGGCGGGTGATGACCCATTTTTTATCAAAGGATAAAGCCATGGAGGTTATTTGGTCTTGGTTAGTGGTAAGTCTTTCCAATTGCTTGGTCTCCAAATTGAGAATAAAGAGGCGATAAGGAATCATGTGTTCCTGGTCTTCAACCACGTAAGCCGTGTCTTTTCGCTTCTTTTTTTCTTCTTCGCGGAGGGTTCTTTTTTCTCTGGCAATCAAGAGGAGTCGGTTTTCGTCCAGCCATTCAAAATCCCGGACCCCAAACGGCAGTTGAGTAATGGGTTCAGGTTCTCCTCCAGGGAATTTAAAGAGCCAGAGCTGGGAGCCGGAAATATCTTTGGCCTCGGGTATTTTCCTGGAGCTGAGGAAAGCTACTTTTTCTCCAGATGGTGACCAGCGAGGATTAAACTCGCTGTCGTCGCCCAGAGTAAGTTGAATAGTGGTCGGCTTTTCGGCTAAGCGAGTGAGAAAGAGATGGCTAACCCGGCCGTCCTTTTTTTGATGCGGGATGGATTTAACCCAGATGAGCCATTGGCCATCAGGAGAAATGGCCAGCCCGGAGGCGTTTTCTTGAAGAATGACATCATCCACTTCCCAGGGTTTCTGACTTAAGGGGGATTCTGAGGCAGGAATGTATATAGTTAGGATTAAAATGATGAAGGTTACAAACCCAAAACGGAAAATTGCTTTTCTCATGCTCTCCTCCTTAATGGTTGAGTTCATTTTATCTTTTATCAATAGGATTTTTAAAACGATAATCTTTTTGGCCAGAGAGGCTCCACGAACAATCTAAAGTCTTATCCCGAATAAAGATTCGCATTTTTTTATCTATTAACGGAAAGGGCACCTGATGACTCAGGCGCGATTTCCCCAGCCTGACCCAGAAAAAAATAAATTCCCAAGCAAAACTGCTTGATTATTCAAACCCGGTTTAAACCTTTTAAGGGTGGCCATAACCTGGATCATCGACAATATTCATTTTTGGCGTCTTTAGTTATTCGAATAATTATTTCTCCTTTCTAATTTTCACTTAATCAGCTCTTCCTTTTGTTCAAAGGCAACTCAATAAAACTACTTTTTCTCTTCTATGACTTTTGAAGCGTTGATGGCTTCTCTATTTTTTGTTTCGGATTTTTTTCTTTTTGGCTCTCGGATAAAAGATAATTAATGAGGAAAATCACTCAGAGAATTTTTTCAGTAAATCAGCCACGGCGTCTTTATGGACCATGAAATTAAGCATTTTTAACCGGACGTAATCGTCGCGGTAGAAATAGTAACCTTTGAATTTGCCTCGATGAGCTCCGCCGCCTGAGTCCTTAATTAGGAACCAGGTGTGGTCGCCTCGTTGAGTATAACCTACAGCATGAATGGCATGGTCGTCGAAGGAAGTTCTATTGTAGAAACGAAATTCCCGACTGTCTTGGTCTATTAGAGAGGGTAGAATATCGAAGGTGGGCACTATAGCCACATCCTCTTCTCCATAAATACCCGGTTCAGAAATATCGCCGCCCAAAGCCACCGTATAGCCCTTTTCCAGAGCATGAAGAATGGCTTGATAAAATTCATCAAGGGGGACATTGTAGTAGTCTTGACTATGCCACCAGTTATCAGGCACTTTGAATTCCCCCTTAGTATAGAAAGGCAAATATTTGAAAGAAATGAAGCAGACGTAATCATCCAGAGGAAGTTGTAAGAGTTTATCCAGATATTCTTTGGGGGTCATCTCCTGTCCGTTAACAGTGATTTTTTCCGGGGGTTTACCTAGATGTTTGTTAAGGATTGATTTTACGTAAGCAATAGCCTGGTCTTCATCCCAATATTCATTCTGCCGACAGAATTCAAGGTAATTCTTAAATTCTCGGAAAAGTTGGGAGTGGTCATGTTCAGTCCGGCCATTCACAAGTCCGGTATAAGCTTCGGCCGGTACAGCCCCATACTGTTTCATCCGAGCAATGACGGCATTATGTTCAGAGCCCTGTCCCAAGTAAGATTTACCTTTTTCCCGGATAAAGCGTCGGGCCTTTTCTACATATTCCCAATAAACAGTGTACATTTCAGAAAGTTTTATTTCTCCGCGGCCCAAACGTTTTAACTCTGATTCAAGAAAAGAGGTGGTGGAGAAACACCAACAGGTGCCGGTCCGGTATTGACGGATAGGCGGAAAATGGAAATACTGAGTGAATTCTTCCAAGGAGGTGGGCTTGTCAATCTGGGAGAAATCAAGAGAAAGGAACTGCCGTTTTTTTCCTCTGTATTCTCGAGTCCGGTAAATAGCTATATCCTTGGTCTGAATTTCTTTTTCGCCGATTTTAATCACTACTTTAGGGGCAGCTTGTTCTTTCTCCTGAGGAGTACAAGAGATAATCAACCAACTGGCCAGAAAAACAATAATGATGAGAGTCAATGAGAATTTTTTCTTCATCATGCCCTCCTAATTAAAATGATCTAATCATCCTTTTTCCTCCTTTGGGGGCTGAAGGAAAGATATTGGCACCCGGCTGGAGGAAAGATCTCTAGCTGTTGGATTAATGTAAAACCCAAATTCATGGGTTTTATCTCCGCCAGCTTAATTTATGCCTTTCCCCGAAAGGCATTTTCCCTCAACTTCCATTTCAATGTGGTTAAAAGTTTTAATCTATTCTTTAATCTTTACTCCTAGGTTGTAGCACATAAAAGCATACTCGTCAGTAGTGGCATCGATCATTTTGGTAGTACTACTGGCGCCATGACCTGAACGAGTTTCTATTCTGATTAGAACTGGATTGGGGCCTTTATTCTTTTCTTGAAGTGTGGCAATAAATTTGTAGGAATGAGCTGGTATAACTCGGTCATCATGGTCAGCTGTGGTGACTAGAGTAGCTGGATAACTTACCCCGTCTTTAATGTTATGGAGTGGGGAATAAGAATAGAGATTACGGAAATGCTCTTCATCGTCACTAGAGCCGTACTCGACCACCCACCCCCAGCCCACAGTAAATTTGTGATACCGGAGCATGTCCATTACCCCCACTGCTGGCAAAGCCACTTTGAATAAATCAGGACGTTGGGTCATAGCTGCTCCTACCAATAAGCCGCCATTTGAGCCACCGGCAATGGCTAGTTTATCAGGGGAAGTATAGCCTTCATTAATCAAGTATTCAGCTGCGGCAATGAAATCATCAAAGACATTTTGTTTATTAAGGAGCATTCCCGCGCGATGCCACTCTTCGCCATATTCGCCACCACCCCTGAGATTGGCCTGGGCATAAACAAAGCCATTTTCCAGGAGGAAGATTCTCAAGGCACTGAAGTAAGGCAGGAGGCTAATATTAAATCCTCCATAGCCGTATAGCAGCGTGGGATTGTGGCCGTTTTTGGTCAGACCTTTTTTATGGACGATGAACATCGGTACTTGAGTGCCATCCTTACTTTTGTAAAAGACCTGAGTAGTAACATAGTCTTCGGGATTAAAAGTAATTTCCGATTTCCGGAAAAGCTCCGATTGGCCAGTTTCAACGTTATATTTGAATATAGTGGGGGGATAAGTGAAGGAGGTGAAAGTATAGAAAAGAAGTTTATCCTCTTTTTTGCCATAAAAACCAGAGGCTGTTCCTAAGGCAGGAAGTTCAATTTCCCGAATGAGATTGCCTTGAAGGTCATATTGGAAAATTTGCGAATGGGCGTCTTTGAGATAACGACAGAAGAGATAGCCGCCGGCGGTATTGGCTTGGTTAAGAACATTTTCCTTTTCCGGGATAATCGTCTGCCAGTTTTCTTTGGCAGGTCGGGCGGGATCGATCAAAACGACCCGATATTTGGGAGCATCAATATTGGTGTAAACTAGAAATTTATCGCCCACGTTATCCACCACGTAACTGTCATTGGAGAAACCAGTGATTAAGGGCTTGAAATTTAGCTTGCCTTTTTTCAAGGGTGCGTAATAAACTTCATTGCCGCTGGTGCCTTCGGTAATTAAAAGAATCAGATAGCGACCGTCTTCAGTTACATCGACCGAAAAATAGCGGAAAGGATGATCCTTGTCTTCGTAAATCAGGAGGTCTTTCTCTTGGGGATTACCCAGACGATGATAAAAGATTTTCTGAAACTTATTCTGAGCTTTAAGCTCCTGGCCGGGTTGGGGCCGGTCATAGCCGCTGTAGAAAAAGCCATCTTTCCACCAGGCTGCTCCACTGAATTTAACCCACTTAATAACATCAGGGAGTTTCCGTCGAGTCTTGATTTCCATTACATGGATTTCGCTCCAGTCGGAGCCAGCTTCTGAACGGGAGTAAGCCACAAAGCGATCGTCCCGGGAGGAGCCAATTAGAGAAATTCGGACTGTGCCGTCAGGAGCGAGTTGATTAGGGTCAATGAAGACTTCAGGCTTGCCCTCCAAACCTTCCTGGATATAGATGACAGATTGATTCTGTAAGCCTTCGTTTTTATAAAAGAAGTAATACTTGCCCACTCGCATAGGACTAGAATATTTGGGATAATTGTAGAGTTGGAGAAGTCGTTGATGAATTTTTTCCCGGAAGGGGATTTGTTCTAAGTAGCCAAAGGTAACTTTGTTCTGAGCTTCTACCCATTTTTTGACTTCTTCGGAATTTATTTCTTCCAACCAACGATAAGGATCAGCTACTTTGACTCCGAAATAATCATCTACCACATCAACCTTCTTGGTTTGAGGGTAAGTGACCTCAATGGCTGGATAACCTTCTTCCTTCTGACATGTAACCAGATTAAAAGCCATGGCCAGAACAAATAAGGCCACTGCTAATTTCTTTTTCCTCTGCATAATCACCTCCTTCTGAAAAGGCTCTTTTTAAATTATGGGTTATTTTCCTGCCAGAGAACAGGTCGGATAATACCGGCGAGATTTTTCCCCGCCAGAAATTGATTAAAGGCAGGTAAGTCCTCGGTTAAAATTTTTCGATAGCGTTTTTTCTGTTGCTCCAGTCGCTGACAAAGGAGGTTGAAAACTTCCTTTTGTTGTTTATTTGGGGCAAAATCGGCCAACTTTGAGACATCTTCTGCCAAGACGGAGAATTTACAATAAAGTTTATGTGGATAGCGGAAGGATTTGGAATCTCCTTCGGCTAGAATATGTTGAAAGAGTTCATCCTCTACGCTGCGGAGTTTCTGATTGAATTCATCTATGGCTGGGAGAACGTCTTTATTCTCGGGAGTGGCTTTAACCACTTCTTTTAAATCTACTAGTTGTTTTCTCATCCATTCAATTTCATTAATCATATCCGAGACAGTATTGAGTTTAGCTCTAATCTCTTTTTGAAAGGCCTCCTGTGCCTTAATGTCTTCTAGGGTTCCTGCTGAATGGGGATCCTTTCTGACTTCTAAATGTTGGATATATTCCTGGCCGTCAACGGTGAGTTTGACAGTATAAGTGCCGGGAGAGACAAGAAAGCCCCGGAAGCCGCCGTAAGTACCCCAGCTTAAAATGGGATACCAGCCTTCTCTTTCCCAAAGAAGATGGAATCTTTTTTCTTCTACTACATGAGGATTTCCAGGTGGCTTGGTTCTCAATTTGGCTTGCCGCGCCGGATAATGACGGAGATTCCAGGTCACCCGATTAATGCCGGGATGTTTGGTTCCTCGTAAAGTATTAACCACTTCTCCCTTTTCATCCAAGATAGTGATTTTAACTGCTCCTTGGGGAATTTCTTTGAGGTAGTAGTTAAAGTAGGCTCGAGGGGAGACCCGAGGACCACCAGCCCGACTGTGGAGTCGATAGGCTGGACGAGGTTGGAAAAAGTGAACTTTCTTATCTAAAATTTCTTCGGTTAATTGCTGCAGGGGAGTGATATCGTCCATAATCCAGAAACCACGGCCGTAGGTGCCAACCACCAGATCGTTGAAGTGGGTCTGGACAACCATGTGATGGACAGGAGCGTGGGGCAAATTGTTCTGCAGTGGTAGCCAGGTTCGCCCATCGTTGAAAGAGACATAGATTGCGTTTTCAGTTCCCAGATACAATAATCCAGGACGCACCGGATCTTCGTGAATCCAATGGCAGTAAGAAAACACGCTTCGGGGAATATTAGAGCTAATAGAAGTCCAGGTTTGGCCATAGTCAGTTGTTTTGTAAACATAGGGATCCCGGTTATTCATCTGGTGGAAATCCACGGTCAGATAGGCTTTCCCCTTAACGTGTTTAGAAGGCTCAATGTTAGATATAGTTCCCCAGGGAGGCAGGTTGGGAATATTTTTGGTGACGTTGGTCCAGGTCTTTCCTCCGTCCCGAGTCAAGTGAACTAGACCGTCATTGGAGCCGACCCAGATAACTCCTTCTTCCAAAGGAGATTCGGCAATAGCGAAGATACAACAACCATATTCCACGGCTAGATTGTCTCGAGTGAGTCCGCCTGAAGGCCCCAATTTAGTAGGGTCATTGGTGGTCAAGTCGGGACTGATAATAGTCCAGCTGCGGCCACCGTCAGTGGTCTGATGAACAAATTGGCTACCGACGTAAACTTTATTATGGTTGTGAGGAGAAATATGGATGGGGAAAGTCCAGTTGAAGCGAAACCTGACTGCAGCTGCGTGAGAACCGTAAAGTGATTCTGGCCAAACATGAGCCGTGGTGATGTGGCCGGTGCGGTAGTCGGCTCGTTCCAGCATAGCGTTATAGCTGCCACCCCAGACGATATTGGGGTCCACTGGGTCGGGCAGGACAAAGCCGCACTCTCCACCTGCGGTGGCTTCCCAGAGACTTCGGGTGGGAGAGAAACCACGGCCACCGCCGCCTCCGGTGCTAGGACCTTTATAGGCCACGCCATCCTGGCGGCCACCGTAAACATAATAAGGAATTTGGTTGTCCACCGCCACATGATACATTTGAGCCACCGGCAGATTAATTCTTTTCCAGGTTTTACCTCGATTTAAGGTAATAATAGCGCCGCCATCATCACTGATCATCATCCGGTCGGGATTCAAAGGATCGGCCCAGAGGTCATGGCAATCTCCACTCCAGGGCACGACTTCGGTGGTATAACCGCCATCGAGGGTGATACTCATGCTATTGGCGGCAAAATAAACTTCATTCTCATCAGCAGGGTTAACCATGATGCGGGAAGCATAATGGGGTCTTTCATTGAGGAGTCGGTTGTAGCTAACCAAGGTCCAATTTTCACCACCATCATTGGAGCGCCAGAGCACGCCTCGATTGGGATGTCCGGTTTCAATAAGGGCGTAAACCACTTGGGGGTTACTAGGAGCAATGGCTAGACCGACTTTGCCGATAGGAGGGTCAGGTAACCCGTGCCCGGTTAATCTTTTCCAAGTGTCGCCGCCATCAGTAGATTTCCAGATGCCACCGTTAGGGCCGCCGCTTTCTCGTCCCCAAGTTCTAATAATTAAAGGCCACATGCCGGCAAAAAGGATGCGGGGATTGGTGGGGTCCATGGCGATTTCAAAGCAACCCGTGTTTTCGTCGACGAAAAGCACCTGTTCCCAGGTTTGACCGCCGTCTTTGGTCCGGAAGACACCTCTTTCTTTTTGGGGGCCGTAGCAATGGCCCATGGCGGCCACATAAACAATATCAGGATTTTGAGGATGGATAACAATTCGGCCAATCCGGCCAGTTTTTTCCAGGCCCATATGCTGCCAGGTTCGGCCTCCATCAGTGGATTTGTAAACCCCGTTGCCGATAGAGATGTTACTCCGAACAAAGGCTTCTCCGGTGCCGGCCCAAATAATGTTGGGATCGGAGAGCGCTACAGCCAAAGCGCCGATAGATTGGGCCGGTTGATCGTCAAAAATAGGTTCCCAGTGCTCACCCCCGTCAGTTGATTTCCAGATGCCGCCTGAAGAAGCTCCTATGTAGTAAGTCAAAGGATCACCGGGGACCCCTACTACGGCTGCTGTCCGATTTCCTGGCGGTCCAATATAGCGATAGCGTAAAGCTCGGTAAACTTCAGGTGTTATTTTCTTGGCTAAGAGAGAGGAATTAAAAACTAAGCCAAAAATAAGAAGAAGCAAAAACCAAAATTTTGGTGAGAATTTCATTAAAGACCTCCATTTAATAGATCAGAATATTCTTTTATTGGGGGAAAGCGGAGACTTAAATTAAAGGAGACAGGGGGGAATGGAGAGGTGGCCGCGATGAATTTTTTCCGAGCTGGGTGAGAGAAAATAAAAAGAAGTTTTTGCTGGATTATTTTGAGGCCAAGAATTTCGAGAGGTCGACTTACCCAGAAAGGAGACAAATAATGAAGGTTAAAATAAAGTATATCCACTTCCGATAAAATATTTTAAACTTCTTATAAATAAATACAAGAAAAAATTGGGGAAATTTCTTTCCAGGTCACTGATCTCAAATTTTTTGCTTCTTCTAGTGGAAAAAAATTTCAAAGAAATATATTATCCCTAAGAGACGATGTCTTTGAGATATAGGAGAGGAAAAAGTACTCCGCGAGAAATTAGTGGCTGGATTAGCCTTTTCTTGGGATAATGAGTATCCAAAAGGAAATGAGACAAACATGAGCCGAGAAAGGAAGGAGAATGAAGATGGTCGAGGATTTATATACTTTGGGCCTTGATTTTGGGACTAATTCAGTCCGGGCCTTGATTGTTGAGGTTGGTTCCGGACGGGAGGTGGCTACGGCTGTCGAGGAATATGAATCCGGAGAGGCCGGGGTCATTATTGATCTTAAAGACCCTAATCTGGCTCGACAGAATCCGGCTGATTATTTGGAAGCGATGAGTCAGGTTGTGCCTCGCACGATAGCCCAGGCCCAGCAAGAAGATGATAGTTTTTCGCCGGATAAAATTATTGGTTTGGGTGTTGATACTACAGGTTCCACCCCGTTACCCGTGGATAAATCAGGCACTCCTTTGAGTTTTTATCCAGAGTTTAGGAATAATCTCAATGCCTATGCCTGGCTTTGGAAAGACCATACAGCCTACGCCGAAGCGGAGGAAATAACTGAACTAGCCTCCCGAGAGCATCCTGAGTATCTGGCCAAGTGTGGTGGATGCTATTCCTCAGAGTGGTTTTTCAGTAAGATTTTACATTGTTTGAGGGTTGATTCTCAGGTATTTGCTGCCGCCTATTCTTGGGTGGAATGTTGTGATTATCTCCCCGGAGTGCTCACAGGGAATTCAGCTCCGTTGACCATGAAGAGGAGTCGATGTGCGGCTGGCCATAAGGCCATGTTTAATCAGCAGTGGGGAGGCCTCCCGGCTGAGGACTTTTTAGCTCGCCTTGATCCTCGCCTAGGAGAGCTTCGTTCCCGGTTGTACTCGGTCACCTATCCTTCTGATGAGCCAGCGGGCAGATTAAGTGAAGAATGGGCCCGAAAATTGGGTTTGCCTGGAGGTATTCCGGTGGCAGTCGGAGCTCTAGATGCTCATTTTGGAGCCGTAGGCTCAGGCGTGGCTCCGGGAGTATTGGTAAAAATTATTGGTACTTCTACCTGTGATATTACCGTGTGGCCTTTGGAGGAATCTTTGGTTGATATTCCTGGTCTTTGTGGGATTGTTGAGAGTTCGGTGTTGCCTGGCTATTATGGTCTGGAAGCTGGCCAATCCGCGGTAGGCGATATTTTCAACTGGTTTGTTAATTATCTCCAACCTGGAGGTACAGAGCTGGGCTCGCATGAGGCTTTGACCGAGAAAGCGGCCAGGCTTAAACCAGGAGAATCTGGCTTGCTGGCTCTGGACTGGAATAACGGTAATCGGACTATTTTAGTTGACCAACGTCTGACCGGTTTGCTTCTGGGGCAGACCCTCCACACCCGTCCCGAAGAGATTTATCGGGCTTTAATTGAAGCCACAGCTTTTGGCGCCTTGAGGATTATTAATCGCTTTGAGGAATATGGGGTGAGGATAAAGGAAGTAATTAACTGTGGTGGTATTGCCGAGAAAAATCCATTGGTTATGCAGATCTATGCGGATATCCTAGGGCGGGAGATGAAGATAGCTCGTTCAGCTCAGACTTGTGCTCTGGGAGCAGCCATTGCCGCAGCCGTGGTGGCCGGAAAAGAAAAAGGAGGCTACCAGACCTTCGGTGAAGCCCAAGCTGCCATGTGTGGCCTAAAAGAAAGGATTTTTCGCCCCCAACCAGAGAATCACCAGGTTTATTCTCTAATTTATAAATTATATGTCGATCTCCATGACGCTTTTGGCACTCAAGCCTGGCAAGGAAATCTCTTCCATGTCATGAAAGAGATGTTAGCTATTCGGGATCGACAAAGGCTGGGAAAATGAGAATTGACAAATTAAAAAAAATTGTCTGGGAAGCCAATCTGCGTCTTTACCAATCCGGCCTGGTAATTCTTACCTGGGGAAATGTAAGTGGTTTTCACCGAGAAGAAGGCTTAGTGGCCATTAAACCCAGTGGAGTGGCTTATGAGAAGTTAAAACCCGAGGATATTGTTCTGATAGATTTAGAAGGTAACGTTGTGGGGGGCTATCTGAATCCTTCCTCTGATACGCCCATTCATCTGGAATTGTATCGAGCTTTTCCCCGAATCGCCGGAATTGCCCATACTCATAGTCCTTTTGCTACAGCTTTTGCCCAAGCAGAAAGGGAGATTCCTTGTCTGGGCACGACTCACGCTGATGCTTTTCGGACCCCAGTACCAGTCACTCGAACTTTGTCCCAAGAAGAAGTAAGGCTTGATTATGAGCAAAATACCGGAAAGAGTATTGTCGAAAGATTTAAAAACATGGATCCTTTGCTTACTCCAGGCGTTTTAGTGGCCAGACATGGGCCTTTTACCTGGGGGCTTACACCCGAGGAAGCTGTGACCAATAGCCTTATTCTGGAGAAAGTAGCCGAGATGGCCTGGCGGACTCTTTGTTTGAAGCCAGATGTTCTTCCTCTTGAAGATTATCTGGTGGACAAGCATCATCGCCGGATGCATGGTCCGGGTGCTTATTACGGACAGAGAAGGAGGCAACCGGATGAATAATATTCCCGAGGTTAAAGTCGGCCTAGTGGCCGTGAGTCGGGATTGTTTCCCGGTGGAATTATCACGTCGCCGGAGACGGCAGGTTATGGCTGAATGCCAGAGAGCCGGTCTGTCAGTGATTGAAATAGAAACTGTGGTCGAGAGAGAAGCCGATCTTAACCCAGTCCTTCAGGAATTGGCTACGGGTGGGGTAAATGCTTTAGTTATTTATTTGGGCAATTTTGGCCCGGAAGGACCCACCTCTCTTTTAGCTCAGAAATTTGCGGGACCGGTAATGTTGGTAGCGGCGGCAGAAGAAAAAAGTCAAGATTTAGTCTCAGGGCGAGGGGATGCTTTTTGTGGTTTATTAAGTACCAACTTTAACCTCGGCTTACGGGGATTAAAAGTATATCTTCCAGAGTATCCCGTGGGGATTCCCCGTGAGATAGCCGGAATGATTAAAGAATTTATACCCATAGCCCGGATCTGGCTAGGTGTGAAGAATTTAAAAATATTTTCCTTTGGTCCTCGTCCAGCCGATTTCTATACCTGCCAGGCGCCACTGCGGCCACTTTATAGGTTGGGCGTTGAGATTATGGAGAATAGCGAGTTGGATCTTTATGATCTTTATAAGCAGGCCGAGGGTGACCCTAGGATCAAGGAAGTTGTGGAGGAAATGGCCCAGGAATTGGGCCCTGGCAATACTTTCCCCCAACTTTTACCTCAGCTGGCTCAATATGAAGTGGCTTTACTTAATTTTTTTGAAGATAATTTAGGAACTTCTTCTTTTGCCGTTTTCGCCAACAAATGCTGGCCGGCTTTTGAACGATACTTTGGCTTTGTGCCTTGTTATGTCAATGCTCGGTTGGCGGCTAAGGGTATTCCGGTGGCCTGCGAGGCTGATGTTTATGGGGCTTTAAGTGAATATTTAGCGATTTGCGCCACCCAGTTACCAGCCACTCTTCTTGATATTAATAATACTGTACCGCCGGATATGTGGGCCGAAATAAAATCCGGAAGATACTCTTATCAGCGGACTGATCTTTTTATGGGCTTTCATTGTGGTAACACACCAGCTGAGTTTTTGCTTAACCCCACTTTGAAATACCAATTGATTATGCATCGTCTCCTGGAAGGAGATCGAGAGCCTAAGATCACCCGAGGAACACTGGAAGGACGCCTTCGCCCAGGAGAAGTGACTATCTTTCGGCTCCAAGCCGCGGCCTCCAGGGAGCTTAAAGCTTATATAGCTGAAGGTGAAATTTTAGATGTGGACCCCCGTTCTTTTGGTTGTCTGGGAGTTCTGGCAATCAAAGAAATGGGGCGTTTTTACCGCCATGTTCTCCTGGAGAAACAATTTCCCCACCACGCAGCGGTGGCTTTCCGGCATTGCGGCCGGTCACTTTGGGCGGGGCTGCGATTGTTAGGCCTAACCGAAATAGGAGTTCCTTTGCCCGCCGGGAGCCTTTACCCGAGCGAGAATCCTTTCGGTCAGTCTTAAATCTCACCTGGCTTAACTTCAAGGAGAGAGCCATAATTCTTCCTTTTGTTTTCCTTAAAATTTTGGCATAGCCGAGAAAATCATGGAATAAGTTATCACTTCAAAGAAAGGAGTTAACCGAAGAACCTTCTAGAGAAAAGCAATAATTTTTTTCAATAAATAATTTGGTTTTTTCTTTTAGAGAAAAGAATGCCTAAAAAAACAAAACATTACCTGATTTTAAAACCTTTTTGCTTAATTGTTCACCAGAACAAGATTAGTTCTTGAGTTTAGCTGTTTGCTCTTGAATGAGCTGTTTATAATAGATCGCTTCTTTGTTCTTGCCTCTTTTCTGAAAACCTTGGACCAGGATTTGAGCCTTATGGATGATCTCCAGACGAACCAATCTTTCTTGCTCAGGAGTAAGCTGGAGAGAGAGAGCTTTCTGGAGAGCTCTGATGCGGAAACGGTCCATCCCCCAATATTTATGAGAAAGTTGGTCCGAATGGCCGCCTCGTTTTATAATCAAAGGTCTTTCGATAAGATGAATGGGGTAACGATGAGCTGCTCGAATTCCTAAATCATAATCTTCGGCGGCGGGTAATGATTCGTCAAAAAATCCTATTTCCTCAAATAATTGCCTACGGAACATAGCTGAAGAAAGACTTAAAAGACATAAGGGTAGAACCTTATCGAAAATCCAGCCTGAGTATTTCTGGTGTTTCTTTTTGGGGTTGACGCGACGTCCGTGGCGCAGCCAAATTTCCTCAGTATAGCAAACCATGCACCGGGGAAAGGCTTTCATAAAGCTTAACTGGACAGCTAGTTTTTCCGGCAACCAGAGATCATCTGAGTCTAGATAAGCAATAAGTTCTCCCCGGGCTCTTTGCAGACCGTGATTTCGAGCAGCGCTGACGCCTCGGTGTGGTTGCCGAAGGTAGGTGGTGTAAGGTTTGAATTGCTCGACTATTTTTCTGGTGTTATCTTCTGATCCATCGTCTATAACCAGAATTTCTACTTCTTGGTTCTTAAATAAGGTGGGAAAGACGGTCTGTTTAATTACTGATTCTAGAGCTTCGGCGAGAAATGGGGCCCGGTTATAAGTAGGAATAATAATACTGATTTTCATGGAAAGCCAGATTACATCAGGGCTTTTTTTCCACTGGCACCCGACTATCCAGATGGTAAGGGAGGGTTAATCGACCCCAGACGGTTCTTAACTCTACCTCTCCTGAGAATTGACAGGTAACTTCCGATTGCTGAAAATAACCAGCTATTTCTCGACCTATCTCAAAAAAACTAATAAGGAGAGGCAAACGAAATTCTTTGTCTCCCTGGGGAGGGAGGTTTTTGTCCCCGCTGATTTCACCTGCGCCGATTTTATGGCCTCCAATTTTGATTTGGTACTTAATGCGATCAACAAAGAGTTCAAATCCATTTGGGTTGGAAAATTTAACTCGAAAATCAATGTCAGCCCCACCTATGCTCATTTGGTTAATTTTCAATCGAGAAATTTGAGCTTCGGGTTTCTTGAAAATAGGAAATTCCCCAGAAAAGGCCACGGGGATTTTGCCTTTTATTTTGCCCTTCTGGTTGGCCAGGAAAAGTTCGCCGCTTAGGTAACAGACAGCTTTGAGTTGTTTTTTGACCGAAGGCACTGAGTGGAAAAGATGGGTGTAAGTAATTTTGACTGGCCAGGCAATAAAAATCTGTTGTTGGGCGGGCAGACTAATGAGGTCATCTAGTTGAGTGGTTAATTTTACATATTCAGCCTGTTCGACGATAAACCGGTAAGAATACCCAGCCAGGTAATAATTTTTAGTTGAGTTGTTTTTTATCTTAAGATAAAAGGTAAGTGTCAGCCCCTCAGGACTGAGATCTTTAATTATGCGACTATCCAGGTCGACCAGAATATCTTTTTTAATATCAGTCCGGCCGTAAATTCCGAGAATAAAGAAAAGACTCAAACAGAAGAGAATGTTCCGAGTAACTCTCTTGGTCATCATTGTCACCGCCTTATTCTTTCTTCTAAAGGATACCTGATTTTCTCCCTGAGAACAAGCTTACTCCAGCCATCAAATGCGACCATTTTTGGGGAATTTACTTCTCCAGCAAAAAAAATTATTTTAAAATAGTAAAACTTCAATAAAGCAGGATCTTTTTCAGATAGAGCCTGAGATTAAGTCGGAGGTGTGAGAATGGAGATATTGGAAGCTATCCGCCGTCGGCGGAGTATTCGTGATTATAAGCCAGATGATATTCCCGAGGAGGTCCTTCTTCGCATTTTGGAGGCTGGCCGCTGGGCACCTTCTGGAAAGAATTTTCAACCCTGGAAATTTATTATAGTTAGGGACGAAAAGGTGCGGCGCCAATTAGCCGAGGCCTCGGCTCAACAATATTTTATGGCCAAGGCACCTGTAATTATTGTAGCTTGCGGTTACCCTGAAGAAAGCTATGCTCGGATGGGGCGTTACATGAAGTCTTGGGTGGTGGATGTGGCTATTGCCCTCGAACATATGATGCTCCAAGCTGCTGCTGAAGGCTTGGGTACTTGCTGGATAGGAGCCTTTGAGGAGAAAGAGGTAAAAAAGATTCTGGGTATCCCCGATAATGTTCGAGTATTAGCTTTGACTCCCTTGGGCTATCCAGCCGAGGACCCCTCTCCTCGCTCTAGAAAATCTTTGGAGCAAATTATTTCTTATGAGCATTACTAGTCAATATGGACATTATCTTGAGGAAAGCTGGGTAAAGGTGAGTTTTTTTCTCTGATTATGGGGGTGGTGGACCACCCTCAGATTGAATAAGTTTAGATTGAGAGGTAAGGCATGTTAGACGATATTGTTATTTCTAGAGCTATTACAGAAGAGTATTTCCGGGAATTTTTGGATAGTCTAGAATCGGAGGTGATTATTGTTGGGGCAGGTCCGGCTGGTTTATGCGCGGCTTACCATCTGGCCCGGTCAGGATTAAAAGTAGTCGTTTTTGAGCGAACTCTGCGGCCTGGGGGTGGTGTTCCGGGTGGAGGCATGATGTTTAATAAGATTGTGGTGCAGGAAGATTCCCGTCCTCTTCTCGAAGATTTGGGAGTGGGGCTGAAAAGATATGAGGCGAATTACTATGTGGCTTCTGCCTTGGAATTGCTGGGTTGCCTCCTTGTCCGATCAATTAAAGCTGGAGTCCGCCTTTTCAATTGTATCTCGGTTGAAGACGTTTTAATTTATGATAAGAAAGTCGCGGGAGTGGTTATCAATTGGTCAGCCGCCCAATTGGCTGGTCTTCATGTTGACCCTTTAACGGCTCGCTCTGCTTTTGTGGTTGATGCTACCGGGCATGCCGCCGAAGTAGCTGAGATAGTCAGCCGGAAGTCAGGGGGAAAGTTGTTTACTTCTACGGGAAAAATTATTGGTGAGAAGCCGATGTGGGCTGAAGTCGGGGAGAAGGTTCTCTTAGACAATACTAAAGAAGTTTATCCCCACCTTTATGTCTGTGGGATGGCGGCCAATGCAGTTTTTGGGGGACCACGGATGGGGCCGATTTTTGGAGGGATGCTTCTTTCTGGTCAGAAAGTGGCCAACTTAATAATCAGCCGCCTTCCCAAAGATTGAGGGAGTTTGACCCTGAATTTAGCTTAGAATTTAAATTTAAAACCAGTAATTTAGCCCCAGAGTGATCACGTAACCAGTTAGGTCGAAGGGTTCGAATCCTTCAAAGGCCTCTGTCAGGTTACCTTTGGCCATATTTAATTTAAATTCTCCTTCTAGACTAATGCGGTTGGCCACCGGAACCATGAGACCGGCCAGGATATGGTAACCAAAAGTAATTTTGTTTTCTTCCCGAGCATCAGTGGGATAAATGGGATAAATCTCGACATTATTAGTCGTATCCCACCATGGATCACTGAAATCAATTAAATCTCCCTGAAGACGAACACTCCAGAGATACAGGCCGACACCGCCTCCGATATAAGGAATAATTTTCTCTCCTCGGCCCAAAGGAGCAATTTTTAGAGAAACCTGTAAGGGCGTAATAGTAACATTGAAATTATGAGCAGGAGTGAATTCGCCTCTGAAAGTATCGGGATAGGCCCAATCGCCATCATAATCCTGATAACCTACATAACCGACATAAAGGCCGACCTTATTCTTGGAGTAGCCGTCGACTGAAATAGCCACACTGAGTTGTCGGGAAAGAAAGTATTCATAGGTAAAGCCAAAATTGTTGTCCTGAAAGTTACTTTTGGTGAAGTTCATGTTTTCGAATTCCGTCTGCCACAGGTCGCTTTCAGCCCGGGGGATGAAATAACCGACTTTGAAGGTAACTATATCTGCCCGACTTAGGGCTGGAATAAGAAGAACCATGATAATGATGAAAATAAATAATTTCTTCATTTTTTTCCTCCTAGAAAAACCTTTGCAAGAAAAATGCCAATTTATTTCCTCAGAGAAAACAATTTTTCCACATGTTTCTTAAATAGGTCATTTGTCCTCTCTTCTATAATCGGTTAGCCTCTTTTATAGACCAGCTTCTGCTCTCAGTCAAGTTAATATTACCCGTAGATCGGGATTGTCCAAAACAATTGTGCCTTGAGTGGGCTCCAAAAAGAGACGCATTGCTCGTAATTCGACCCCTGCAGCTTGAGCTTGGGTTAAAATTTGAAAAAGACGAAAGTCGGCCTTTTGATTGGGTCGAAAGGCTTTAACTTCAGGTAGAGCGGCGATAAAAAGCACAATGGCTCGCCTGGAATTTTCGGCTAGGGAAATTAGTTCCTGGAGGTGCCGTTGGCCTCGGAGGCTTGGACAATCTGGATAGAGGGCGTTTTCTTTTTGTCGAAGAACAGCACTTTTTATTTCCAAATAAACTTCCCCTAAAGCAGAACCGAGACAGTAATCAATCAAAGAGTTGCCTAAACGAATGTTTCTTTTAATCAAACGGTAGCCAGGGAGCCAGGTAATAAATCCCTTTTGGAGGGCTGCTTCAAAGCTTTTCATTTGGAGTTGGGTATCGATTAAAGCCCCTTTATTCTTGTCTTCAACGGCAATAAGTTGATGGCTGGTTTTCCCCGGTTTGGTTCTTTTAAGACAGAAAGCAAGCTTCCCTGGGGTTAAGAATTCTCTCAACTGGCCGGTATTATTGAGATGGGCCCGGAATTGTTTCCCCTTTATTTCCACCTGAACCACAAATCGATTTTCTCTAAAGCGAATTTGGCAGGGGATAATTTCTTTAAAATGGAGAAGAGGTTGGGGAAAGGAAGGGGTTGATTTGAGCAATCTATTTTTCATGTGGATTCAATTTTATTAAAGAACTTCTGAGCTAGGAGAACCAAAGGACTACTTGAGTCTCAAGAGAAGCTTTTCCTGGGTAAAAATTAACTTGGCGAGCTTCAGAAGAGCTTTTTTTAAGAATTTTTTTAGGAAAGTGTATTTCCTTCAATTTTTCACTCAACTCGTGATTTAACTCGAACTACCTCTAAAGTTGTTTTTCCCTCAGAAATTATCACTCCTGGTGGCCTTTAAGTAGGAATTTATGACCCTGCCAATCAATTATTTTAAAAGACACATCATAAATTTTTGCCAAGAGTGATTCTGTCATGATCTCGGCTGGTTCTCCCCAGGCAATGACTCGGCCTTTTTTTAAAAAGACCAGCCTTTCGCTGTAAGCGGCGGCTACTTCCAAGTTATGGAGGGTCAGGACAATAGTTTTTTTCATTTCTAAAGATAATTTTTTGATAAGTTGTAGAATTTCTATTTCGTTTTTGGGATCAAGAAAAGTAGTGGGTTCATCAAGGAAGAGGATTTGGGCTTGCTGAGCTAAGGCTCGGGCAATAAGAACTAATCGTCTCTCCCCACTGCTCAGCTCAAAAAGGGAGCGTTGGGCGTAGTTGTTTAAGCCTATATAGGTTAAAGCTTCCCGAGCCAGTTGTTGATCCTTTTCTCCGGGGGGAGAAAAAAGAGGGAGGTAAGCCGCTCGACCCATAAGAACAAAATCAAGGACTTTGTAATTGAAGATAGAAGTCATTTCTTGAGGAACATAGCTAATAAGTTGGGCCCGTTGTCCTCCTTTTAAAGTAGTTAAATCCGAGCCATTGATAAAAACGCTGCCTGGAGGAATAGTCAAAAGTCCACTCAAGCATTTAAGCAAAGTGGTTTTACCGGCTCCATTAGGACCAACAATCGTTGTTACCCGGCCTTCGGTCAGACTTAAATCAGAGATCTCCAAGGAAAAATTGGGATAATTAAATTTCAGTTGCTTGATTTTGATGTTCATAGCCAAACTCGCTGTGTTTTCTTTAACAAGACGATAAAAAGAGGGATCCCGATTAAACTAGTCAAGATGCCAATGGGAATTTCGAAAGAAGCCAGGTTGCGGGTTAAGTCGTCAGCTAGGATAAGAAAGCTGGCGCCCACAGTAGCGGAAAGGGGTATCACCAGGCGATTATCAGGGCCGACCATCATTCGAACCAGATGGGGCACAATCAATCCTACCCAGCCGATTATTCCTACGACAGAAGTAGCGGCAGCGGTGGCTAAGGTAGCCGCTAAGATAACTAATATTTTTTCCAGACGGAGATTAATCCCTAAGGCTTTGACCTGGTCGTCACTTAGGGAAAGGACGTTCAGCCGCCAACGAAGCAAGAGCAAGACAATAATGCCAAAGGTCATCAAAGGGCCAGCCAAAATAATGTCTTTCCAGGTGGCTAGAGATAAATTGCCCATTAGCCAGAAGAAGAGGGATTGCAAAGCATAGGGGCTGGCAAAATATTCCACCAGGGAGAGTAAAGCCGAGAAAAAGGCGGTCATTATAACCCCAGTGAGAATGAGGGTGATGAGATGAGTTTCAGAGTGACCAGCAATTAGGAGGACTCCGCCCACAGCCACGACAGCCAGGATAAAAGCTGCTAATTGAGGCGGGAAGTTTTGGCCTAGAAAGACCAGTGAGAGAGCTGCTCCGAAAGCAGCCCCTGAGGAGAGTCCCAGGATATATTCATTAATCAGTGGATTTTTAAAGAGGGCTTGTAAGGAGGCTCCCGAAACTGAAAGAGCCGCTCCGACCAAAAAAGCCAAGCAAAGGCGAGGTAAACGAATGCGAAAAATAATGACTGAAAAAGCCTCGGGGACATTGATGGCAGAAATAAAGGGAGAAAGCAAAGTCTTGATGACATCTGAAGGAGAGAGAGGATATGGTCCTAAGCCTAATGAGAACAGCAGCAGCCCGAAGGGCAGAAGAAGCATTATCCAGGTTAATCTTTGGGAAGAAATAAATTTGCTTTTCATTTACTCCATCCGTTTTCCCATTTTAACCTTTGCTGGAGATAAGTAAACCCATGAGGTAAGGAGTAAAATATTTGGTAGACCTGGTTGCCCTCTTTCTCTAAGTCAATCCGGGTGAAGATCTCAGGATGAAAAATTTTGGCCAAATACATGATTTCTACCAGGACTTGGGCTGGATCCCACCAATACCAGAAGCCGAAAGTATAGTAGACTTGTTTGTTTTTAACTGCCCGGATAGCCGAAAGTCGTTTGTCTTGAAAAACAAGAGCTGGGGTTATTTTTCTTTCTTCAGGCAGGTAATTGCCATGGAGGAGAATGATATCTGGGTTCCAAGCGAGAATTTTTTCCACTGAAACTACCGTACCTACAGTGCCTAGATCTTCAGGAAGTAATTCTTCAGCTAGATTAATTCCGCCCGCCACCTTCACTGGCTCGTAATCAACCGGAGTTCGAGTCAGTGATGACCAGAAAGCAAGATAAACCCGAGGTTTCTGAAGGGGGGCCGTCCGGGCTAAAGTAGAGACCACCATTTTTATTTTGTCCTGAAAAAAGCCGCACAGATAGGCAGCTCTTTTTTCTTGGTTAACCCATTGTCCGATAAGCTTAATTTCTTCTAGAAGAGAAGTTAATCGTCCCTGGGAGGAGAGGACCAGCGTGGGAATACCTGTTTTTTTCTGGAGAGAAGAAGCCAGGTGAGTTTCCGATGGAGAGGTAAAAATTAGGTCGGGTTTTAAGCGAAGAAGTAGTTCCCAGTTGATGGATTCACTGGAAAGGGAGACTAAGGGCAAATCCCTCAAGCGAGGTTTAAGGAGGGGATAAAGATGATCGTAGCGGTGGATGAAGTAGTCGATTCCAATTAGTTTTTTCTCCTGTCCCAGGGCAATTAAAATTCTGGTGATTTCCGGCTGGAGAGAAAGGATACGTTTTATCTGGTGGGGGAGAACAACTTCCCTTTGCAGGTTATCTCTAATTTTAAAGGGGTGTTTTGACTTTTGAATGGAGAAAGATGGTAAGGAGAATAAACATATTTCCAGAAGCAATAAAGACATCATCAGGTAAAATTTCTTTGGTCTATTTACCATTTTTTCCCGAATATCTTCTTTGACTATTTTATCTTAAATTTCGGAGAGTTAATAACTCCGGTCTCTTTAATCAGGTTGGTTTCATCACCTGAGCTTAGGGAAATGGCTTAGATTAACCATTATTAAAAGATGACCAGGGTGTCGATAATGGCCAATATATAAATGTTTATCCAGATTGTTCCTCCAGGTTGAATTTTCTCCTAGGAAGAGAGAAGTTATAAGAATTTCTTGACTTAGAAGAGGTGAAAAAAGCCTCCATAACTGAAATGATTGAAAGAAGATTATGGGTGGTTGGCGCCAACTGGCGTCTCTGAAGTAGTGCATTATCTAAAGGGAATTGGGCAATGGGAGAAACTTCCGGCTCGAAGAAAAACATAGTAATTGGGGGGTGAAGACAATAATTTAAAGGGTCATGACAGGGTTCATCGGACTTTGGCCCCGGCGGGAACATCTTCGACGAAGAAAGGAATTACTGCCCGGCCGTTAACATCAGCCGCCAGGAGCATAGTTTGGGACTCAATACCTCGAATGACTGCAGGTTTTAAATTTGCTACCACCACCACTTTTTTCCCAATTAAGTCTTGGGGTTGATATTCTTCAGCAATGCCTGAGACCATTTGTTTGGTTTCCTCCCCCAAGCTGACTTGGATTTTATAAAGTTTGCGGGTTCCTTCCACTTTTTCCACACTAAGAATTTCACCCACGCGTAGGTCCATTTTCATGAATTCTTCAAAGCTGATTGTCGACATTTTCGCCTCCTTGGTTATTTTCTTAGTAGCAGGTGTTGGCGAGGCCTTTTCCTTGAGAAAATCCTCTAGCCTTACTCGGGGAAAAAGAGGCACCGGAGGAGAGATAGCTTCTTCCGGAAGCCAAGTCTCGAATTGAAACTGGTCATAGGTTAACTTAGATAAAGCCGTTTTTTCCCCCAGCATTTGCCAAATCTTTTCCGCCGAAGCAGGCATAACGGGGTAGATAAGCAAGGCAATCCCTCGGAGGGCACAGCCTGTTTGATACAGAATTCTAGCTAAGCGAGGGCGCGCCTCTGCCTGCCGGGCCATTTTCCAGGGTTCATTATCAGCTAGATATTTATTAACCTGGTTGATATAGCTCCAAATTTCTTCTAGAGCTCGATTGATAGCCAGTTCGTCATAAAAGGCTATCGCTTTAGTTTTGGTTTGGTTAAAGGCTTCCCGAAGATGACGGTCGGATTCATTTTCAGGGGCAGGTTGCTCCATCTTACCTTGGAAATAATTTTGAATCATGGTGAGGGTGCGGTGAACTAAATTTCCCAGGTCATTGGCCAGATCAGAATTGACTCGGTGTAGGAATCCTTCATGGGAAAAATTGCCATCCAGTCCAATGGGCACCTCGCGGAGAAGGAAATATCGGAGAGGATCAGGGCCAAAATCTTCCAGAATTATACGTGGATCGAGCACATTTCCCTTGGATTTGGACATTTTGGTTTCATCTTTCAGCCACCAGCCATGGGAGTAGACAATTTTCGGTAGAGGCAAACCTGCCGCCATAAGAAAAGCTGGCCAGAAAATGGCGTGGAAACGGAGAATATCCTTGCCAATGAGATGGATATCAGCCGGCCAAAATTTATGAAAGAGAGACGAGTTCCAACCATAACCAATGCCAGTTAAGTAGTTATGAAGGGCATCGAACCAAACATAGATGGTATGAGCAGGATCGTTAGGGACAGGGATGCCCCATTTGACCGTAGTTCGGGTGATGCTTAAATCTTTGAGGCCTTGGCGAACGAAACTGACAACTTCATTCATTCTGGATTGGGGGCGGACAAAATGAGGATTCTGCTGGTAAAAAGCCAGAAGTTTTTCTTGGTAAGCCGAAAGGCGAAAGAAGTAACATTCTTCAGCCACCTGAGTGGCTTTTTTGCCACAATCAGGACAAGTCTTAAGTCCATCCTCATCTAAGGGAATGTCTTCAGTAAGAAAATTTTCACAGGAGACGCAATACCAGCCCCGATAAATTCCTTTATATATATCTCCCTTTTCTTTAAGTTGTTGGAATATTGCCTGAACGCCTTTTTCGTGGAAATCAGCCGTGGTTCGGATGAAAAAGTTATAATCGATGAGGAGGTCCTGCCAGAGTTGTTTAAATCTACCTACTACTTGGTTAGCCAGTTCAATAGGCGAAAGATTTTTTTCTGCCGCGGCTTTTTCAATTTTTTGTCCATGTTCATCAGTGCCAGTGAGAAAATAAACTTCTAAACCAGCTAGTTTTTTATGACGGCTGACTGCATCAGCAATAATTGTCGTATAAGCATGCCCGATATGGGGGACATCATTGACATAATAAATCGGCGTGGTGATATAAAATACTTTTCTTTTGGCCGAGGATTTAAGCTGATTCTCGTCCACCGGAAGTGCCTCCTCTGATCAAAGTCATTGCTTCGGCCCGGGTGGCCGCATTAGTCCGAAATGATCCCCGAACAGCTGAAGTGACAGTGATGGATTTGGGTTTTTTAGCCCCGCGCATTGACATGCACATGTGCTCAGCTTCAATAACTACCATTACTCCCAGGGGATTTAAGTGTTGCTGGATAAGGTCTGCGATTTGTTTGGTTAATCTTTCTTGGACCTGGAGACGGCGGGCTAAGATTTCAATAACCCGGGCAATTTTACTGAGCCCCACGATTCGGCCACCTTTAGGGATGTAAGCTACATGAGCAACTCCGGCAAAGGGAAGAAGGTGATGTTCGCACATCGAGTAAAGGGGGATGTTTTTGATCAGAACCATCTCATCATGTTTTTCGCCTTGAATCGGACGCAGATGTTGGGCTGGGTCTTCTTCAATGCCTCCCAGTATTTCCTGAAACATTCTGGCTACTCGTTGAGGGGTTTCTTTAATGCCAGAACGGTTGATATCTTCGCCCACACCTTCCAAAATAAGTCGGACTCCTTTTTCAATCTTTTTTAGATCCAACGTTTTCTCCTTCTCTTCTTCTGACTTTCTTCTTAGTTCTTCAGCTTAATTTTACCAACCTCTTAGAAAATTTGAAATGAGGAATTTAATTATTTTAATTATTTTTAATTATTTCTATTTTAAATTCAAAATTTTTTTAGAGGCTTCTTCCATAACTTTTTTCAAAGGCAACCTTTTTTTTCGGGCTATTTTCAGACAATCTTCATATTCAGGCTGGTGGTTAATTTCTTGACCCTTAAACCGAGCAATTTTGACTCGCACTTTTTCGCCAAAGACTTCAATATTCCTGGTTTCTCGCTGGAGAATATATCGGCTAACGGGGAAAAAGCGAAGCCCGATGGTCGTGGTTTCTTCAAAAATGGCCTGGGTTAAACGATCCAGGTTTTTTTTATCCGCGAGGAGGGTTAATTTTGTTCCCAGGCGGTTCTTTTTCATGGTGACGGGGGTAAGAAAGGCTTCGCGAGCCCCTAGTTGGAGGGCCTTTTCCAGGAAGGCTCCTAAGAGTTGGGGTGTCGTCTCATCCAAATTAGTTTCTATCTGGAAAATTTGTTCTTCAGGAGAAAAATCGGCTTGGTTTCCTAGAAAAACTCGCAGCAGATTAGGAAATTCGGGTAAGTTTCTCGAACCGGCACCATAGCCAATGCGTTGATAATTCAGTTGGGGAAAAGCTAAAAATTCTTTTGCTAGTGTTTTAATTAAGGCCGCCCCCGTCGGGGTAACCAATTCTACAGGAGGGCCAGAAGAATAAACGGGGATTCCTTTGAGTAATTCTGCTACAGCCGGAGGTGGTACGGGTAAGACACCATGGGCCGTCTTAACAAATCCACCCCCTAGATTAAGAGGGGATGAATAGATGTGGGTTACCTCGAGCTCTTCCAATAAGAAACATGTTCCCAAAATATCCACTAGGGCATCATCGGCGCCAGCTTCGTGAAGATGAGCCTTTTTTGGTGAGACTCCATGAACTTTAGCTTCAGCCAAAAATAGATTTTCAAAAACCGCCAGACTTTTATCTTTTACTTGGGAAGAAAAACTTGAGTTAAGAATAATTTTTTCTATTTCGCGGAAAGTTCGGGGCGGTGAGGGCGATGGATGGAGATTAACTTTAACTCGGGTGGCCTGAAGAGAGGCTCTTTTAACTCGCGTAATTTCCAGAGAAAGGGGGAGATGGAGACGAGAGATAGCCTCTTGAAATTTTGGCGCAGAGTAGCCCAAATCCAAAAGAGCGCCTAAAAACATATCTCCACTTACGCCCGAAAAAGCATCCAGATAGAGATAGTGCATGGTTATTTCTCAGTTTTCCGGGCTTTGGTTGTCCTATTTTTGCCTAGGCTGGCCGATGAATTTTTCTCTAGGGCTTGAAGAAGAGCTTGATGGATTTGGGGGAGTATTTCTCCTGCTCGACCATAAAAGTTGAATTGGGCTACGGAAGCCAAAGGCGTGGGTTCAGCGTTTATTTCTATGAGCAAAGCCCCATTTTCCGCTGCAGCTACGGGCAGAGAAGCGGCTGGCTGGACGATAGCAGAAGTGCCGATAGAGAACATGACTTCACATTCGTGGGAAAGACGGAAGGCTTCGCTCAGGAGGGAACTATCGAGTGATTCTCCAAACCAGACAACGTGCGGCCGAAGTAAGCCTCCACAGTCGGGACAATGAGGAGGGATTTCCGGGAGAGGAGTTGTCCGGTTTTCAAAGACAGTGCCCTCATCCACACATCTCATTTTCCAGATATTGCCGTGAAGTTCCAAGAGGCGGCGTGAACCAGCTTGCTGGTGAAGTCCATCAATATTCTGAGTAATTAGCCAAAATGAGGGAAAAATATTTTCCCACTTAGCCAATGTTAGATGGGCGGGATTAGGTTGCTTATCGGCTATGAGTTGGCGGCGCCAGTCATACCATTCCCAAACCAGGCGAGGATTAGAGATGAAAGCATAAGGAGTAGCCAGTTCTTCGGCCCGATATTTTTTCCAGAGGCCATCACGCCCCCGAAAGGTAGGAATGCCTGATTCTGCCGAGACACCAGCCCCGGTCAAAACCACGACTTTCTTCGCCTGGAGGAGATGGGGAATTAAGTCTTCTATTGATGAAGAAGATTTCATTTCAATTCTCCTTTTTCCCATAATAATTAAATTTAGAAGAAAAGGCAAAATGTACGAAAAATTGGATTGAATCCAATAAAATGTATTAAGTTATCGTTCCAATACGAATAAATTTGATGTCCAGAGACTTTATGCTTTTAAAGACTTGGTTTTAAAGACGTGATTACCGTGAATCTTCTATTTAAGGAAGAAAACTCATGTAGACCTGGTTCTGCTTGACTTGAATGGAGGAAGATTATATATCTATCTTCTTTCATTATAACTTGCTAAGTGAGAAGGCCACCCAGGAAGAGAAGGAGTGAGCATGGTTGGAAAAAAAATAAATAAGAATATTCCTCAAGTGGAAATAGGCATTATTGGAGGAACTGGTTTATATAATTTAGAAGGTTTGGGAAGCTTGGAGGAAATTTTCCTTGAGACTCCCTTTGGTTCGCCTTCTGATGCTTATTTAATCGGCGAGATAGCCGGGAAGAAAGTAGCCTTTTTGAGCCGTCATGGTCGAGGCCATCGTTATTTACCGGCTGAAGTTAATTATCGGGCTAATATTTTTGGGTTCAAACTTTTAGGGGCAAAGAGGATTCTTTCGGTAAATTCGGTGGGTTCGCTTCAGGAAGATATTCATCCTCGGGATATTGTCTTACCTGACCAATTTTTTGATCGTTCCCGGCGACCCAACACTTTTTTCGGCCAGGGAGTGGTGGCTCATATCAGTTTTGCTCAACCGACTTGTCCGGACTTGAATCAGCATTTGTTCACCCTGGCTCAATCGTTGAATTTGCCGGTTCATCTCGGGGGTACGTATCTTTGTATTGAAGGGCCAGCCTTTTCTACCCGGGCTGAATCCCGGGTTTACCGTCAATGGGGCTGTCAGATTATTGGCATGACTAGTGCTACTGAGGCCCGTTTGGCCCGAGAGGCAGAGATATGTTATGCTTCTATTAGTCTGGTGACTGATTACGATGTTTGGCGGACGGAAGAAGAGTCTGTTTCAGTCGAACTTATTTTGGAAAATCTTCAGCACAATATAGCCAATGCCCAAACTTTACTGGCTCGCGCTTTGGAAAGTATTCCAGCTGTTCCCGAAGCCGGAGCTTGTCCTTGTCCGACTGCTCTTGAGAACGCCTTGGTTACTGATCCGGCAGTTATCCCTCCTGCAATCAAAGAAAATCTCTTACCCCTCATCGGCCGGTATTTGAAGAAGTAAAAATTAATAAAGGTCAAGAAATGAGTCTAGTAATTGTTGGTTCCCTAGCTTTTGATACCATCGAGACACCCTCTGAACGTCGAGAAAGGGTTATAGGAGGTTCAGCTACTTATTGTGCCTTGGCGGCTAGTTATTTTACTTCTCCTTATTTGGTGGGGGTAGTGGGGGAAGATTTTCCTCAAGAAGTAATAAAGTTATTTCAACACCGTGGGATAGATTTGACAGGGCTAGAAGTAAAAGAAGGACGGACGTTTCACTGGGAAGGACGTTACGGTCATGATCCCAATCATCGTTTAACTTTAAAATTGGAGCTTAATGTTTTTGGTGATTTTCATCCCTCCTTGCCCCGGAAATATCGCCAGGCCGGAATAATTTTTCTGGCTAATATCGATCCGGATCTGCAGGAGGAGATTCTTCATCAAGTGGTCAATCCTCGCTTGGTAGCTATGGATACGATTGACCACTGGATCAAAAACAAGCGAGAGGCTCTTTTCCGTGTGTTGAAAAAAGTAGATATTTTATTAGCCAACGAAGAAGAGATTAAATTACTTACTGACGAAATTAATTTAATTCGGGCGGGACGGAAAATTCTCCAATTGGGGCCTGAGCTGGTGGTTATCAAAAAAGGCGAACATGGAGCTCTGGTGTTAGGGGAAGGTTGGGTTTTTGGTGTGCTGGCTCATCCTTGTGAAGAGGTGATTGATCCCACGGGAGCCGGTGATTGTTTTGCCGGGGGTTTTTTGGGTTATTTGGATAGAGTCCGTCAACTTAGCCAGCGGGCCATTAAACGCGCGGCTGTTTATGGTAGCGTGATGGCCTCTTTTGCTATTGAAGATTTTGGGATTGAAAGATTGAAGAATTTGAAGGAGGAAGAAATAAAGGAACGCTTTCTGGAATTTAAAAAATTAGTTTCTTTTGCTTGAAATAAAAAATTAGAGAAAAGAGAGGAGAAGCAATGTCACCAAAGAAAATGCCCCTGGAGCCTTTTAAGATAAAAGCTGTAGAAAAAGTTAAATTGACCACCCGGGAAGAAAGAGAAAAGATTCTCCAGGAGGCCGGCTATAACATTTTTGCTGTGCCGGCTGAGAAAGTATTTATAGATCTTTTAACCGATTCCGGTACGGCCGCCATGAGCGATCAGCAATGGGCTTGGATGATTACTGGAGATGAGGCTTATTCCGGTTCCCGGAGTTATTTTCGTTTTGAAGCCACCATTCTTGAGATATTTGGCTTTAAGCATGTAATTCCCACTCATCAGGGAAGAGCTGCCGAGCGATTGCTTTTTGAGGCTGTGGTCAGAGAAGGCAAACACATTCCTAACAATATCCATTTTGATACCACCCGGGCTAACATTGAAGTTAGAGGTGGAGTGGCGGTTGATTTAGCGGGGGAGGAGGCATATGACCCGGATAGCCCCGCTTTGTTTAAGGGAAATATGGATGTGGGCCGCTTGGAAGAGTTCCTTCGAGAAAAGGGAAAGGAAGAGGTGCCTTTAGTCATGATCACCGTGACCAATAATTCAGGTGGCGGTCAACCAGTTTCCATGGCCAATATAAAGGCTGTCAGTAAGATCTGCCGAAAGTATGGAATTCCTTTATTTTTTGATGCCTGCCGCTTCGCTGAGAACGCTTATTTCATTCAGCAGAGGGAATCGGGCTATCAGCATAAATCAGTGCGAGAGATAGCCCGGGAGATGTTCAGTTATGCTGATGGAGCCACCATGAGCGCCAAGAAAGATGCTCTGGTGAATATCGGTGGTTTCATAACTTTAAATGATGATGATTTGGCGGCTGAATTAATAAATCGGTTGATTATTTCGGAGGGTTTCCCTACTTACGGGGGTTTGGCTGGGCGGGACTTGGAAGCCATAGCTCAAGGTTTGAGGGAAGGAGTTGAGGAGGATTATCTTGAATACAGGGTAGGTCAGGTGAATTATCTGGCTGAATTGCTGAAAGAAGTGGGTGTACCGATTTATCAACCGCCGGGCGGCCATGCTGTCTATGTGCTGGCTGATCGTTTTCTCTCCCATTTACGGCGGGAAGAATATCCCGGTTGGGCTTTATCGGTAGCTTTGTACCGGGAAGCAGGCATTCGAGCTTGTGAAATTGGTGGAGTTATGTTCGGTCGGCGGGATGAAGAAACGGGTCAAATGGTTTTTCCTCGTTTGGAATTACTCCGCTTGGCTGTGCCCCGCCGGGTCTACACTCTCTCCCATCTACATTATATTGCCGAGGCGTTTGCTTCTTTGGCTGAGAAAAAAGAATCAATCAAGGGAATGCGGATAGTCTATCAAGCTCCTTATCTGCGCCATTTTACGGTTAAGATGGAAGAAATTTCCTGATGGAGGCAGGAAGGAGATTATAGAAAATTTTAGGGCCCGGTCTTCACCTGTTTTCTTTGAGGGTAGACTTGGGGAGTCAGATTTTCACCTTACCCAAATCAATGGAAATTCTCAGAGAATCCAGCGTGAGCAGCCAATCCGTCAGGGTCTTCACCTTTTACCTTTGATAGGAAGGGGGGCAAGATCACTAGAGAAAGACTCTTTATTCATTTTATAAAATTGACTTTTCTTTTGATTCAAAGGTCAAAAGTGAAAACCTAGTCTCAATCGTTCCTTTGACCTCAAAAGGGAAAAGTAGGTACCCGCACCTCCAGCTCACCTATGGGTTATTTGTGGAGTGAACCTGAGGCGAACTATTTGATGCGGTAGAACCACATTAAAGGCAACCAGAGTTGGTGGCCATAAGGAATTTTTTTATGATTAACCAGAATTTCAGTGTCTTCCCAGTCATGAACCAAATTAAAGAGTTGGAATAGTTCTTCTACTTCATCCGGTGTGTAAGTGGCCGAGTGTTTTTTCCACTCTCCTTGGCCTTCTTCCTGATAGGTGGGATTTTTCTGGGCTAACTCCACAGCTTTTTTATAATTATTAGAGAGATGATGGCCGAAGCGAACGGTTATTTTAAAAGTTTTGGCTTTGGTTCGAGGAAAAAGGATAGAATCTAGCTTTTCTTTAATAGCGTCAGTTTCCTTCTTAGTCACCCTACTTTACCTTTCTTCTGGATGGCAATAAAAGTTTATCGGATGTGGTAAGAGAAAGTCAATGGTCAGAAGATCAATAGCTCAGGGTTCTCCTTATTTTGGGCTCCGATCTTCACCTTTCCCAAATCAATGGAGGTTATCAGAAAATCTAGCGTGAGCAATCGATTGGGTCCGGTGTTCATTCCTGTTCTTTGAGTGGAACGAATCAAGATCCCTATAGAAAGCTCTTGATCGGCCGGCTGAGGCCTGGAGGGGAAAGTCTACAGGAAGGTCAAGATCCATAGATAATAGAAAGACTTTTCCTTCTATAAATTAGAAGCCTTACTTTTCCTATTGGTTCAGGGATGAAAAATGAACACCTGCTCCCCAATCGTTCCTAAAGCCCTGAGGCCAAAAGCTCATGTCTTTAGTTTTCATTATTACCAATAACTTCTTATTTTTATTATAATTAATCGGAGGATAAAGGTTGTGGTTAAAACGAGACGGTCTTTATCCTGGCCGTAAGCCGGAAGTAACCTTGTTGATAATTGAGGAATTAGAAAAGCAATGAAAGTTGATGATTTTGATTATTTCCTCCCTCCAGAGTTAATTGCGCAGCAACCTTTGAGAAGGCGGGATTCCTCTCGCTTGATGGTAGTCGATCGGGCTAAGAGAGCAATTTCTCATCACCGTTTTCGGGAATTACCGAATTTTTTTCAACCAGGGGATCTATTAGTGATCAATGTTTCTCGGGTTCTGCCAGTCCGAGTCTGGGGAAAGGTGGGCAGCCGAAAAGTAGAATTTTTGCTCGTAAAACCTTTGCCTTCCGGTGAATGGGAAGTCCTCTGCCGACCCGCTCGAGTGGTTAAAGTAGAGAGAGAAGTTGTTTTTTCTAGAAATTTAGAAGCGAAGGTAGTGGGAACTGGGCCGAGAGGTCGGCGTCTTCTTCGTTTTAATCAAAATAATGTTTTGGCAGAAGTCAAAAAAATAGGTTTTGCTCCCTTGCCTCCTTATATCAAAAGGCCTTCCGAAGATTGGCAGCAGCGGGCTTATGACCTTCGCCGTTATCAAACTATTTATGCTCGGGAAGAGGGTTCAATTGCTGCCCCTACAGCTGGTCTTCATTTTACCCCCAGTATTTTGGAGAAAATAGTGGCCAAGGGAATTGAGGTTGTTCAAATAACTCTCCATGTTGGGTTAGCCACTTTTCAGCCAGTTGAAGTCGAAGAGGTGGAGGAGCATCGTTTGGGTGAGGAGAGATTGGCAATTTCACCTGAAGCGGCCGATAAAATAAACCAGGCTAAGAGAGAGGGACGAACAATAATAGCTGTAGGCACCACCACAGTTCGGGCTTTGGAAAGTGCCTACGACGGCCAGAAAATAGTACCAGGCCAGAGGATGACCAAACTATTTATTTATCCCGGTTACAAATTTCAGGTAGTTGATCGGCTCCTAACTAATTTTCATCTCCCTCGGTCGACTTTATTAATGCTAGTAGCAGCCTTGGCCGGTCGGGAATTTATTTTGGAGGCTTATCAAGAAGCTGTTCGACACCGTTACCGCTTTTATAGTTATGGCGATTGCATGCTTATTTTATGAAGAAAATCAAGGCAATAAATATTAGGAATTTATAATTTTTAGATACCTTGAGGATCCATTAATGTCGTTGAAGTAAATTGATTCTGTCCAACTCTATTTGGCTTTTTGGTGAATATTCATATTTTGAGAATATCAGTTAAAGTTTTTCTATCTCAAAATTGGCAGCCAGAATCCTTTAGAAATTGAAGAGTTATTCTTCTTCTTCAGGTGTTTTGAAAAGTTTTTTTTGTGGTTCAGAGAAAAGAGAATAACCAAGGTGTTGATAGGCTTTGGCTGTGACTTTCCTCCCCCGAAGAGTTCTTTCCAAAAAGCCGATTCGCATAAGAAAAGGCTCGTAAATTGATTCAATCGTATCTTTTTCTTCATCAATAGCCGCCGCAATAGTATTAATACCCACTGGCCCTCCATTGAAGTTCTCAATGATGGTCTGAAGAATCTTCCGGTCGACTTCGTCCAGACCTAATGAATCTACTTCCATCATATCCAGAGCTTCCAGAGCCCCCGGACCAGTAATCCGACCATCACCTTTGACTTCAGCGTAATCTCTCACTCTCCGAAGAAGACGATTGGCCACCCGAGGAGTCCCCCGAGAACGGCGGGCGATTTGCTGTGCTCCTTCATCGTTGACTTCCACTCCTAAAATAGCCGCCGAGCGTTCAATAATTTTGACCAAATCTTCTTCCTGGTAATAATCCAGCCGATGAATTATGCCGAAACGACTCCGTAAAGGGGGAGTAATCCGTCCGGCGCGGGTAGTGGCCCCGATTAAAGTGAATTTTTTCAGTCGAAGTTTATGACTACGAGCCGCTGGGCCTTGACCGATAACTATATCCAAGCTGAAATCTTCCATAGCCGAGTAAAGTATTTCTTCGACAGAGGGATGAAGTCGGTGAATTTCGTCGATAAAAAGAATTTCTCTTTCCTGAAGGTTCGTTAGGATAGCCGATAGGTCACCAGCTCTTTCAATGACGGGCCCTGAGGTAGGTTTGAGACCCACACCCATTTCCCGGGCAATTAAATAGGCTAAGCTGGTTTTGCCTAAACCGGGTGGGCCATAAAGGAGGACATGATCTAGAGCCTCCTGACGGCGACGCGCTGCTTCAATAAATATTTGTAAATTTGTTTTGACTGTTTCCTGACCAATAAACTCATCAAAGCTACGGGGACGGAGACTGTCTTCAAAGAGGAGATCTTCCCGAGAACGAACCGGGCTGAGGATATCTTCTTGGCGGCGAAATTCACTCTTTTTCATCAGAGGATCACTTATAATCTATGATTTCTGGGGATAGATATTGAAGAGAATAAAGATTTTTTGGAGAAGGCCGTTGAACCTGAGTGGATCCGTAAGAGGGATGATTCTGGTTATTAAACTCGCCCTGTTTTTGAGAGTCATTATTGCTCATTAGATTGATTATTACTGGTCGTCTCTTTGTTAAGAGTTTTCTCTTTGTGGTTATCATTATCATCTTTAATTTATTCTGATTCTTTATTTGTTGGTTTTTTCTCTTCTTCTTTGTATTATACTTTGGCCAGTCGTTTCAAGCTTTCTTTAAGCAGAGTTTCTAGCCCTGCCTCGGCTCCCAAGCGGCGAATAGTTTCGTCGACAATTTTTTCCACTTCTTTTCTTTTAAACCCCAAATTTATTAAAGCCGAAAGGATGTCCTCTTTTTCACGAGAGGTTGGGGAAGTAATAACTCGTTCTTTAATTTCAAGTTTTTCTTGGAGTTCAACAGCGATGCGTAAAGCAGTTTTTTTACCAATACCAGGAATCATGGCTAATCGAGCCACATCAGCTTTGCGGATAGCTTCTTCTAAATCGGCCGTTTCTATCCCAGAGAGAATATTGAGGGCAATTTTGGGGCCGATGCCTGAGATGCTGATGAGCTTTAAAAAAAGTTCTCTTTCTTCCCGAGAGGAGAAGCCATAGAGAGCCAGGCTATTATCAGTCACATGAGTATAGACAAAAAGTTCAGCTGGTTCATTTATTTCTCCGAGGTGGAAATAGGTGGAGAGAGGGATATGACAACAATAGCCCACTCCTCCAATATCCAAAATTACCTGATTGGACTCTTTCTGAATAATTGTCCCTTTGAGGTAAGCAATCATTGAGTGTTCCTATCTTTAACAGGATGAGAAGCCCTGGCTTCTTCAATTTTCAAGCGAAAAAGACGGGTGTTAAGATGGCAATAGGCAGTGGCTAGAGCGTCGGAAGCATCGTGGGTGAGAGTGGAGTTCTGAAGGTTCAGAAGGTTTTTAATCATTATTTGGACTTGTCTTTTGTCTGCCTGGCCGTAACCGGTGACTGCTTTTTTTATTTCCCGAGGAGAATATTCGAAAAGAGGAATTTTTTGAGAGGCCACAGCCACGAGAACCGCTCCTCGGACCTGTCCCAAGGTGAGGGCGGTCCGAATGTTACGAGCATAGAAAGGATTTTCGATGGCCACTTCGTCAGGGCAATGACGGCTAATAAGTTCTTCGACGGCTAACCGGATATGATTAATTTTATCTTGAAGTGACTGTCGGGGAGAGGTTTTGATGACCCCATAGTCAATGACGGCTACTTCTTGGGCCACTTGTTCAACCAAACCAAATCCTGTAGCTTTTAAACTGGGGTCAAGTCCAAGAACACGCATCACTTAATTCTTTTTGCCGAGTGTCTTAAACACTTTTCTTAGTCTGGAAGGCGCCTGAGGCCAGTCCATAGACAGGCTTAGTTGGAGTATTGAGCAATTTCCTCTTCTTCAATATCAAAGTTGGCCCAGACGTTTTGAACATCATCATGATCTTCCAGTTCTTCCATTAATCGGAGTAATTGTTGAGCTTGTTTACCCTGGACTTTGACATAGTTTTGAGGGATGTAACCAATTTTTGCGGTGGAATACTCAATGTTATTTTCTTTGAGAGCTTGAACAACTTGGTCGAAGTTTTCTACCGAAGTGAAAATTTCGTAATTACTACCATCATCCTTGAGGTCTTCGGCACCCGCCTCGAGAATTATTTCCAGAAGATCATCTTCTGAAGCGCTAGATTTCTCAACCACGATGTAGCCTTTGCGCTTAAACATCCAGGCAACACATCCGGATTCGCCTAGGTTGCCGCCGTTTTTTGAGAAGATATGCCGGAGTTCGGAAACCGTCCTGTTTTTATTATCAGTTACAGCTTCGACAAAGATGGCCACCCCCCCCGGACCATAACCTTCATAAGTAACTTCTTCAAATTTTTCGCCTTCTAACTGTCCGGTTCCTTTTAAAATAGCTCTTTTTATGTTTTCCGAAGGCATATTGACGGCTTTGGCATCAGCAATAGCTTTTCTCAGGCGAGGATTGGCTTCAGGATCGCCTCCCCCCAATCGGGCCGCCACCTGAAGCTCTCGAATTATTTTAGTAAAGATTTTGCCTCGCTTGGCATCCTGAGCTGCTTTTTTATGACGGATTGAATGCCATTTAGAATGTCCTGACATATTCTCTCCTTTACCGCCTTTTTCGAAAATTTTATCATATTTTAAGGTATAAAAAAAGAAACTCAGAGGGAAGAGGCTTGTGGCTTGATTGATGAACTAATTTTAAGATGATTTTTTGGTCAAAAACTCATCTTTTTTGAAGCGAGGAAATTAACCTCTTGTTGGACAAGATAGGCCAGTTTTCCTTTAGCCTGAAAAGAAATACTCAGAGGTGTAACTGAGGGGGCTCAAGGCCAAAGGTTAGAGGGAGAATCTTTTTCTTTTAAAACTGGTAAGTTCTGGCCATGATCTGTAAGGATTTCACTTTAGCAGTTTTCTTCCGCTCCCCCTCATTATTTTGTTGAAAATAAGTTATAATTAATAAGTATTTGAGTCCAAAAGGATTACAGGATTGATAAAGCTTTCAATATAAAAAGAATTTTAAAAGAATTGAAACTCGGCTCCACTTGAAAGAAACAAGAGAGATAAATTATGACGAAAAAGAAGGTAGCTGTAGCTATGAGCGGGGGAGTGGATTCTTCGGTGGCGGCTAGTCTTCTTTTGCAGAGAGGCTACGAAGTAATTGGTCTGACAATGGAGCTTTTTAGCTTGCCCAAAGAATTTTGTCATCAGGAAGGGTTCAGCAGTTGTTGTGGAAAAGGTGCGGTGACTAGCGCCAATGCGGTGGCGGCCCGATTGGGTATCCCCCATTATTTGGTTGATGTTAAAGAAGATTTTAAGAAGTATGTTGTTGATAATTTTTGTCAAGAATACCGTCGGGGCCGGACTCCTAATCCCTGTATCCGCTGTAATCAATATCTTAAGTTTGGTCTTCTTTGGGAGAAAGCGCGCCAATTGGGAGCGGATTTTTTAGCTACCGGTCACCATGCTCGGATTGAATACAATCATCATCATTCTTTATATTATTTAAAGAAGGGAAAAGACCCCGCTAAAGATCAATCTTATTTTCTCTATCCTCTTACTCAAGAACAATTAAGCCACACTCTTTTTCCGGTGGGTGAATATTCGAAAAAAGAAATAAGAAAACTAGCTCGACAGTTGGGTTTGCCTTCAGCCGAAAGAGCCGAGAGTCAGGAGATTTGTTTTATTCCTGATAGAGACTATGTGCGCTTTCTCAAAGAGAGAATTCCTGAAGCTTTTCGTCCAGGCAAGATACTGGATGAGTCAGGTCGGCAGTTAGGTACTCATCAGGGCATCCCAGCTTATACTATTGGCCAACGGCGGGGAATGGGAATTGCTTTTGACCATCCTTTATATGTAGTGGCCTTAAAGGCCGAAAAAAACGTGATCATCGCTGGTCCTGAATCTTCTCTTTATTCCTCCGCTTTGGTAGCTTCCCAAATAAATTTTATTATCCCTCTGTCGTCAGATTCTTTTGAGGCTCAAGTTCGAATTCGTTATCGCCATAAGGAAGCAGCTGCCAAAGTATTCTGCCTGGATAATGACCACGTCAAGGTGGTCTTTCGTCGTCCCCAAAGAGCCATTACTCCGGGTCAGTCGGTGGTTTTTTACCAAGGAGATTGTGTGATAGGGGGAGGGGTGATTGAGAAAGTTCTACCTCAATAGAAACAGTTGAAGAAACTAGATCTTCTCCTTTGACGGTCGAGTTGTTAGATTGTATTTTTAATCAAAGTCTAATTGGGTAACTTATGGAGAAAAAATTCATTTTTTGTTGGTGGGCTGACTTCTAGCTGCTATTTTTTAATATCCGAATTTTAGTAAGTTAAATAACTAATACTTTTTTCTTGATTTAACTGGGAATAGTTCCGGCAGAAAAATAAATTTTGGTTCATCGCAATAATGAGTACCTGAAATTTGACAAAAAGAGGGCATCTGAATAAGTTCCTCTTATAAAAAATCAACCGAGAAAGGAGGAACTCAAGATGCCCCACGCAATATTATATCATGGTTTCGGGATTAGAGGCTATCGACATCTTAAGACGCAATTCAAAGAAGGGTGCATTTATTTTTATCTTGTTCGCAAAAAAAAGCGTTGTTCCTTCTGCCATTCTTTCAAAGTTACCCAGAAGGGATTTAAGGAGAGAACACTTCGCACCCTTCCCATCGGAAGCAAGAAAGTGTTTATTGTTGTGAAAGTGAGACGCTTCTTCTGTGAGCAATGTGGGAGGAGACGCTTCGAGGATCTTCTGATAGCCGAGAGGAAGAAGCATTATACGAGGGCTCTGGAGCGATATGTGAGGGAGCTGTGTATGGTGATGACCCTCCGTGATGTTTCCCGCCACACAGGACTTCATTGGGCCACAGTCAAAGCCATAGACAGGCGGAGGCTGAGGAAAAACCTTCCCTCTGTTTCTTGTCTGAGGAGACTGCGGTATCTGGGAATAGATGAGGTCAGTTTGAAGAGGAGACATCGCTATCTGACCCTAGTGGTGGATCTTCGAACAGGTCGTATAGTTTATGTAGGAGAAGGACGAGGCGAGAGAAGTCTTTCTCCTTTTTTCAAGAGGCTCCGCAGACTTAAAGTTCCCCTTAAAGCGGTGAGTCTTGATATGTGGCGGCCCTATGCTAAAGCGATAAGAGCCCATTTTCCTCACATAGCCCTTGTTTATGATGCTTTCCATATTCTGGCCGAGTACTCCCGGATGCTGGATGCGCTACGTACTCAGGAATACACGAGACTTAAGGGTCCGATGAAGAAAATCATCAAGGGGACTCGATTCTTGCTTCTTCAAGGGCAAGAGAAACTATCGATATCGGCTAAAAAGAAACTCCAAACTCTTCTGCGCCTCAATCGCAATCTCTTTATAGCTTATCTTCTTAAGGAAGAACTCCGGAGACTCTGGAGATTCCAATCCAGAGAAGAAGCCGAGAGGTTTTTCTTCGATTGGATAAGAAAAGCCCTGAACTCTGGGATTGGAAAGCTTGTGAAATTGGCCACTCGTTTGTTGAGGCATGCAGAAGGGATCCTGAATTATTTCCGTTATCCCATCTCAACGGCAATGGTTGAGGGTATTAACAACAAAATTAAGGTCATTAAAAGAAAGGCTTATGGTTACAGAGATGTAGAGTATTTTAAGCTCAAAATCTACAACCTCCATCTCTCCAGGTACTCATTATTGCGATGAACATTCATTAATTATTATTTATTTTTTGAGAGATTAATTGAGTGGAGTTAGAGTAGACCGGTTATGAGGAAAATACTGGTGAGAGCGATAATGATTGAACCGCAAAGACCTACTACTAAGGGTTTCAGGCCTACCTGTTTGAAAGAACTAAAGACCGTGTTTAAACCGATACCGGCCAGGCCCAGGAGAATGAGGAAACGCCCCAGGGTGTTGAAAGCACTTGTGCCAGCTGGTGAGAAATAGCCGAGAGTGTTAAGCCCAGCCATGATGAAGTAGCCAAAAAGGAACCAAGGAAAGGCTTTGGCCACATTTAGAGCTGGGACCTTTTCTAGGCTACTTTTGCGGGTGAGGTGAGTTCCTGTGTACCAGAGAGCGATTAGAAAAGCTAGGGGTACCATGAAGCAGTTACGGACAAGTTTGACAGCGGTGGCCGTTTTTCCAGCTATTTCGGAGAATATAAATCCTGCTCCCACTACCTGAGGAGTGGAATGAATAGCTGTGCCAGCAAAAACACCAAAATGAAAATCTGAAATATTCATTAATTGGGCTATTTTGGGGTAAAAAAGAATAGCTACTAGTCCCCAGAGAGCAATTGTTCCAATAGCATAACTGGTCTCTTCTTCCCGGGCTTTGATGAGAGGCGCGGTAATAGCAATAGCCGAGCCGCCACAAATAGTAGTGCCCACGGAAAGAAGAATGGCCAAAGTTGTGGGCAAATGGAAAAAGCGAGCGAGGGTATAGATTAGAACAAAACTAACTGTCATAGTGATGATAATGATAGCTAGTAGATGAGGCCCTTGGGTAGCCATTGTTTTAAAATTCAAAGATGCACCAATAAAAACAATGCCCAGAATTAATATTTTTTCAAAGGCCCTTATCCCGGGCAGAAAAAAGTTGGGTAGAGGGAGGGTGTTACGAATAATAATTCCCAAAATAATAGCTACAACTACAGCCTCAACCGGATGTTTTCCCCCGATTATGATTAAACGGGAGATGGCTGTAGCGGTAATTCCCACAGCTAACATGAGCAACCAGCCAGGAAGATATTCTTTTTTCATCAGCTGTTTCAGCCTCCTCTTTTGTTTTTTTTGCCCAAATAAAGCGCTATTTTAGACTGGCCGGGTAGCCATGTCAACGCTATAAGAGGGTAGCAGAATAAATGTTTAATCAACGCAATCTGGAAGCAGTGGGGGTAAGGACCCGTGTTATTTGATTCTAGCCGGGAGAAAATGAGTCTTAAAAATAAAAATATAGAAGGGTGTGATCTGTAAAGGTTGAGTAATAAGAGGAAGCGACAGCAACGAAACCTTATAACCAGAAAAATGAAGAGAGGCAGAACAAGTCAGAGGAAAAATTGCTGATTAAAGAGGAGACACATGAGCCTTCATCCTTGAAAATTTTTTCAATGGTAAAGTTCCAGTTGTGGTTGAGGAAAAATTATTTCTTCAAACCCAAAGCAGCCAGTTTGGTTTTAATCGTAGCTTCTTTGTCCAAGCGGTGGTCGATACGTAGATCAATATGAATTCTTTTCACTTTCATGGCTACGAGTCGGCGATCGGCTTCTTCTATTACTCGAAAGAGAGAAGCCAGATCAGGGGATTCAATGGTGGTAGACATGCCACCAGTTTCATGGTTTAAGCCAGATTTCTCTATAATTTTAAGAACTTCCTTCACGTAGCGGCTCACGGAGGCGCCTTCACTGGTGGGAAAGATAGCTAATTCAGCAATAATCATAATTTCCTCCCTCCTGGTAACATTTTAACCTGTTAAAGAAAAAAGCTACAGATAATTTTTACATAATTTTCGTAGTCTTTGCCACTCTTCTTCAGCCTCTTTGACTAAGTGGGCTAAAGCTGCCTTTAAAGGACGGACTTGGTTGACCAGACCAACACTTTGGCCAGCCATAAGAGAGCCATAGTCTACATCCCCTTCCTGAACAGCTCGCCTCAAAGCCCCTACCCAGAAATTTTCTACTTGATATTGGGCTTCTTCGTGAGAAATTTCTCGTCGGCGTCTTTTCTGAATTAATTCTATTTGAAGTTCAGCAAATTTATCTAATCCTTTATTTCTCAAAGCCCGCACGGCCACGACTCTTAGTTCAGAACCTATCTGAGGTGTAGCCACGGCATCTCGGGCTCGCGCCCGAATAAAAGCTTCCTTAAAGCGGGGATGGGCTTCGCATTCTTCGGTCATCACAAAATAGGTGCCCATCTGCACCCCGGCAGCTCCCATTAAAAGAAAGTAAGGAATCAAACGACCACTGGCGATTCCTCCAGCCACAAAAATAGGTACATCTTGAACTTGGAAGAGCACTTGTTGGAGAAGCACTATCAGGGAGACATGGCCTACATGACCGCCAGCTTCACTGCCTTCCAGAATGAGGGCATCAATGCCCATATCGATTAAGCGCCGCGCCAGAGTCTCGGTCGAGGCAAAACTTAGAACTCGGGCGCCGCTTTCTTTAGCTAATTTTATCTCAGGACCGCGAGGATAACTTCCAGCGAAAATAATATAGGGCACTTGGAGTTCAACGGCCAGCTGGAGATGACGGCGATAATTAGGGGCAATGGTAATTAAATTAAGGCCGAAAGGATTGGTTGTTTGGGATTGGATTTTTAATATTTCTTTCCGGAGGAAGGCTGGATCTAAATTGCCTGCAGCCAGACAAGCGAAAGCTCCTTCATTGGCGATCCGAGCCACAAAATTGGCCGTTGAAATCCAAGTCATGGCTCCCACAATGATCGGATAACGGGTTCCTAAGAAATTTTTCCCTTTTTCCCAGAGGGTGTCGATAGCCAGCATTGGTGACCTCATTTTTCTGTTTTTTTTTAATTAAATTGCTTTTTAAAGAGGGTCTCCATTTAAAGTAACTTCTTAAATAAACTAAAAATTTTCTAAATTATAATTAAATCCCTTTAATTGGAAAATAAAAAGAATCAACTCTCTTTTTCCTGTGAATTCTGATTTTAACAAAAATTACCCAAAAGGTAAGAGATTATTTCTCCTTCTTTTCTATTTTGATAAGCTCCAATCTTTGAGCTTAAACAATGGATTTCTTTATTAGGTGATTTTGAAATGAATTAATTTGAATTACCCAGCTCCAGAGGTATTATTTTTGAGGAAGTGGATGTTTTATTTTCTGCCAGGCAGCAGCAAAATTGAAAGGTTGATGATGAGCGTTTTCATGACAGCGGAGACAATAGGTCTTGATAGCTTCTGGTGAGCCATATAATTTTAATCCGTTTTCAATGGCTTTAGCTCTATCTTTCATTATGGAGAATTTTCGATAAGCACTGCCGGGACCGTGGCAGACTTCGCAGGTGACACCTTCATCTTTTAGCTCAGGAGCTTTGTCAGCTAAGGGGGCATGACACTTGAGACATTGGGGGGCTTCAGTTGGGGTGGAGACATCAGCTGCTTGGGCTCTTTCAGCTGCTTTTTCCGAGGTCAAAACTGAAAATGATTGAGCATGCTTACTTTGTTGCCAAAAGGAATATTGGTTCCCCCTTGATTCAGTTTGATGACACATTTTGCATTTGCCAGAGCCGACATAAGAGAAATTCTGGCCGATGATGACTGAACCTAGAAGAAAGAGGCCGAGGATCAGCCAGAAGGCAGCTTTCCTCATTAATTCCTCCTACTCGTGAGAGTAGTCTCGACTGGGAGATAATATATTATATTGAAACTATAAAATCAATGATATTAGTTAGAAAAAAATCATTTTTATCTTTTTTAATGGGGAAAAGGAGAGATTTTTTTCTAGCGGCAACCAGGCCTATCACCGGACTGGATTTGAATAGGCCAGACTTTAACTCAGCTTAATTCAATGGAGAACTCAAGAGTTAAATGTTTTGAGGCAGAGTAAAACATAAGTTTTATCCATAATGCCCCTTGTCAGGTCTTTAGTGAGGCTTATTTAATAAGCTAGATTTCTTTTCTTTATATATTTGTTGGGAAGAGTTGTTTTATTCATTAAACGTAACTATGCAAACCCGAAATTAGATAATTTACTCCGAAATAGGTAAAAAGAGCGGCGAGAAAACCCAGGATGGCTATAAAAGCTGAACGTCGTCCTTGCCAGCCCATAACTAATCGAGTGTGTAAATAAAGAGCAAAGACAAACCAGGTGATCAGACTCCAGACTTCTTTTGGATCCCAGCTCCAATAACTTCCCCAAGCTCGATAGGCCCAGATCATCCCGAAAATTAGACCCCCCAGGGTAAATAGAGGAAAACCAATGGCAATGAGGCGGTAGGAAAGAGAATCTAATTTTGATGGTGAAAAGGTGGTCTCTTCACCTTGGCGGGTTTTGGCCTCAGCGATTAGATAGAGGAGACTGGTAATAAAAGCTATGGCAAAAAACCCTTCTCCTAAAAGGGTTACTGAAACATGAAGCCAGAGCCAATAACTTTGCAGGGCTGGAACAAGAGGGGTGGCCTCTTTAGGCATAAGGGGCGACGAGGCGATGGCCATCAAAGCCACAACAATGAGAAGAACATAGGCCCCGGCGGCTCGGAGTTGATATTTTTTTTCAACGATAACCAGAGCCAACACAGTAGCCCAAGAAAGAAAGGAGAGAGATTCATACATATTGGTGAAGGGAGCATGTCCACTCTCTATTGTCCGGAAGACTAGAGCTAGGGTATGAGAAATGAGACCGATGAGGGTCAGATTAGTGCCGATTCGCGATAAGGAGAGCTTTTGCTTAAAAAGGAAGGAGAAGTAGAAAATTGTAGCCACAATATAAAGAATAAAAGAGAGCCCAAAAAAAATGATTCATTCATTTAAAACCCCTTATCTCCCTAATTAAGCGGGTGAATTCTTGGATTAAGGTCTCTTTATTTTTAGAAGCTACACCGCCAAGGTGGATGTTGACCACTCCGTTGTGGTTTTCAATCAGCCCCCATATTTCCCGAGGTGGCCAGTAAAAGGCTAGAAAAAGCCCTAAACCTAGAAAGATACATCCGGCCCAGATGAAATTTGTTCCCGGGTCTTTAGCTATCTGGATTCCCGAGTACATTTCAGCTTGAACATCCTTGAGGAGAAAATGATAGTCCGAAGGCTCAGCCGCCTGGGACAGAGAAAAATCAGCAAATCTGGCGAATATCCAGCCAGTGTAAAGATTTTTATGGCCCTGTTTAACCTGAATAAAAGCAGCCGGATTATGGGGTTCTAGACTGCGGGTGGTGATTTGGCCACTCTGAGTAATAATGAAATCAGGGACAAAATGAGTGACTACCAAGGTGAGGTTATCGGGAGCATTTTGAGGTTGACCGGGAACAAGGGTGAGAGGATGCGAGTATTGAGGATTGCTTCTTTTTTTAATTTCACTCTGAAGTTGGAGATTTTTCCAATCCCAACCATAACTACTCTGGTAAAAGCGGAAACCTTGGTAGCTTAAAGGATGATTGACTTCAATTGTTTTAGTTATTTTTTCTTTTTGGTTCTCAATGATGGTGAGCGTACTTTTCCAGTCTTTGATGCTGCCGTTAGGATAATATTCGATTAAAAACTTATCTAAACGTAAAATTAGCCTGAGGTACAGGTATGACTTCCTGCTGGCGAATATTAAGATGGGTGCGGAAGGAGGTAAAGCCACTGATTATGCCTCCGACCACAATTATCAATAGCCCAAGATGAACTAAGTTGGCTCCGAAGAGCCCCCAGATTCTCTTCTGGCCCAGCAAATAAATTTGGTTATTGGTTGATTGGATTTTAAGCCGGAAATGATATTTTTTAAATATTTTTTTGATTATCTCGGGAATTTCTTCCAGAGAGATAGATTTCTCGAGTGTCTCATGAATTTGAAGGGCCAAGATGCGTTTTTTCTCCTGGGCGATTTGAGGAGAGAATATACGGCGAAGTTTAGGCTTAAGCCGAGTTAGAGTGCAAACAATTAGATTTAGGGAGAAAAAGATTAGCAGAGTTAAAAACCACCAAGAACTGTATAAATGGGTTAGTTGAAATTTCTGAAGGAGTGAGGCCAGCTGCCCGTAATGTTTTAGATATTCTTGAGGTGGACGGTTCTGGGGAATCAAGGTTCCAAGAATTGAAGTGAGGGTAATAATTATTATTAAAAAAATAGCCAATTTGATGGAGCTTAAAAATCTAATTAGACTTTTCATCTATTTAGACTTAGTTAATTTATATAAATTTTATAGGAATTATTCCGGTTTTTTCAGAAACCCATCTTGGTAAAGCCCGGCCACGATCCGAATTGCTTCGGCCAAGAGGTGATCGGCGACTTGGATCATTTTATCGCCTTTTTCCAGTTCGGCGCGGGCGAAGTTTTTTGAATGACATTGGTTACATGTTTGAAGCATTTTATCTCGTTCTTTCTGCCACTCCTCCTGGGTGAGACGAGCTACCTTAGCTTGCTTAACCACTTTCAGCCTGGGTGTGGGCTGGCCCTCAGGGTCAAGAACACCCAGCCCTTGGAGAATGGTCACCCGGTCAGCAGCCCATGCTTTATTTTCGGGTAAAGGCAGTCGAACGGCCAGGAATCCCCAAGCAGTCATTACTTAATGATTTCCCGCCTGCATATGACAGGTTTGACAAGTAGGTGCAGCTGCTTCTTTAGGCAGGATGCCTTTTTGTTTCAATAAATAACGAACTCCATGCTTAGAGGCAGAATACATTTCCCATTGAGGGTGATCGAAACCCATATGACAAGTTTGGCAAGCCTGAGGCTGACGGGCTTCTTTACTCGAAAAAACGTGTCGGGTGTGGCAAGCATCGCAAGAGGCTAAACCGAAGCCGGCTCCTTTTTCTTTTAATTTTCTTATCTCCACTTCATTTTTAAGGCCAATTTTATGACAACCGCCGCAGCCTTTCATCCCTTCTGTCAAAGCCATAGGTTGCCAATGGGCCCTTTCATGGCTGCCCAAGCGAGGGCGTGTTTGCCGGCCTTGAATTGGGCTACATTTTCTTCATGACAATTGGCGCAGGTCTCCGGAGTGGGAATGTTGACTTTCTGGACGTCATTTACTCCTAGATGTTGGTCACCATGGCAGACAGAACAATCAACGTCATTCTGGGAATGTTTACTAAGTTGCCAGTCACTGACAATGTTAGGAGTGACTTTGTGGTGACATTTAAGACAATCTTAAGCGAAGGTCAGAAAAGAGAAGGTCAAAAACCAGAGAATGAGCAGGAGCAAGGAGAAAATAGATTTCTGATTAAGGGGCATCATTACTCCTTAAATTTAAGTAATAAATTTGAAGAAATAATCAAAATTTTTTCCTGGAAGAGAGAGTTAATTAAGTAATTGGTCTTCATGGATCAATCCCTTTCATTTGTGAGGGTGGTGAGAGGTTTCGAGTTTAACTAAATCGGCCAGGGTGAGCTGGTCAAAGTAATTAAAAAGGAGCTGACTAGCTTTAGCCCAAGTCTTTCTGGGGGCACAAGAAGGAGCTCGTGAGCAATAGCCCTTATCTTCCACACACTCAACCAGAGTAAGAGGGCCTTCCATAGCCAAGATGATTTCCGATATTCTGATTTGTGAAGGCGGACGGGCCAAAATATACCCACCGCTGGAGCCTCTCATGCTTTTAACGAGTTTATTTAGTTTTAAAGGGATAATAATTTGCTCCAGATAACGAAGAGGAATGTCTTCTTCAGCGGAAATAGATTTTAGAACAGCGTAATTTTTTTCAGGCTGATAATGTCGGGCTAGATTGAGCATTAGTCTGGTTCCATACCGACCTTTAGTTGAGATTTTTAGCAAAAGTTTACCTCATTAAAATCATGGTAATATATTGGTTCTAACCAGATAAGGAAGATTAAGGAGGGTCCAGAGTAATAAAGGGAGTGCTTTTTTGTCTTCAATTTGGGGATGTTTTTCAAGCTTTTTGCTTTCCCAAATATAATTTAATTAATACTTTTCATATAAAATCTATAGATAAGTTAGATAATTGTCAAGAAAAAAATATTTTATTTTTGTAAAATTTAGTGAATAGAGAGAAAGAGAATGAGAGAAGGAAAGATGAAGAGCCTCTTTTAATTTTAGAGCCTGGGAAGGGGCTTGTGGTTCTAGTTTCTAAAGCAAGAAACCTGGATTTTGAGGGCAAAATCTTTAGAGTCTGGAATCATCGACCTTAGGCCTAAGGAGAGATAGTTATGGAGAAAATTGGGGACAGGTCGTACCTCAACCCTTCTTTTTTGAAATAATCTGACCCAACTTCGGGTAGTAAATTTGAAGAATAGCTAACCTTTGGCCGCGGCTTTTTTGATTTTTTCCTCTTCGATTTCAATCAGATCGTTAAGAGATAAATTCTCAAAATAGGATTTTAGCCTGCGGCTGGCTTCTTTCCAGACCTCATGAGTAGCACAAGTAGAGATGCGGTCACAGTAGTCTTCCTCTTCCACACATTCTACCAGGCAGCATGTGCCTTCCAAAGCGTGAAGAATTTCACTGAGAAAAATTTTTTCTGGAGGGCGAGCTAGAGCATATCCTCCGCCAGCGCCTCGGATGCTGCGGACCAGCCGACTGATTTTTAAAGGAATAATGATTTGTTCGAGGTAGCGAATGGAAATATTTTCTTCTTCGGAGATGGTTTTTAGTATGACTGCTTCTTCGCCATTAATATAATGTTTGGCCAAACTGAGCATTAAACGTGTACCATAACGGCCCTTAGTTGAAAGTCTTATCATTTGAATCTCCTTTTTCAGGACGCTGAAGATTATAAATAAATACCCATAAGAAGATAAAAAATATATCTTTATGGGATTTTAATATATAACTTTTTTAGGGAAAGTGCAAATTAAATTCCGGCTGATTTTTACTGGAAAACCAGGGGGAGAAAAGGGAAAAAATCTTTCATTTTCTAATGAGTTGGTTTCTCGGGCGATAGTTTCAGGACCAGAGGTTCTCCTTCTCCCAAGTCATCCTAATATTGACACTCTTTCAGGGAAAAGATATTCTATCTTTTCTTCTTTATAAAATCTTTTAATAAGGAATGGCTATGAAAAAGGCTATAAAGAAGGATGTTTTACTTGGTGATGAAGCCGTAGCTTTAGCTGCTTTTCAGGCTGGTTTAACTGCCGCTTTTTCTTATCCGGGTACTCCAGCTTCTGAGATTATGGAATATTTAATTCGGTTGGCCCGGCAGCAAGGCGGGGTGAAAGCTACTTGGTGTGTCAATGAGAAAGTAGCCTATGAGGAGGCCTTAGGAGTTTCTTTTGCTGGAAAAAGAGCCTTGGTGTCGATGAAACATGTGGGTTTGAATGTGGCGGCTGACCCCTTTATGAATTCTGCCCTGACCAAGATCCTGGGAGGTTTGGTGGTTGTGGTGGCTGATGACCCGAGTATGCACAGTTCTCAAAATGAACAGGATAGTCGCTATTACGCTCATTTTGCCCGAATTTTCTGTCTGGAACCGAGTAATCACCAGGAAGCTTACGAAATGACCCGAGTGGCTTTCGATCTTTCAGAAAAATACCACATTCCAATTCTTCTCCGTTTAGTAACGCGTTTATCTCATAGTCGTTCGGAGGTGGTCTACGGCGACAAGAGGGATCCTAATCCTCTTCGTCGGGGAGATTGGCAAGATTGGACTCTTCTGCCCGCCAACGCCCGCCGCCGATTTGCCGCCCTGCTTGATATTCAACAGGATTTAGTCCGGGAAGCCAATAGTTCGCCTTTTAATTCTTTAACTCTTTCTCCTACCTCATCACTGGGAATTATCACTTCCGGAATAGGCTATAACTATGTCCAGGAAAATATAAATGACCTTGACCAGCCGCCTTCTATCTTAAAGATTTCTACTTATCCATTACCGCTGGAATTAATTCAGCAGTTAATGTCAGCTGCCCAAGAAATTTTGATTGTGGAGGAAGGATATCCTTTTATTGAAGAAAGATTGAGAGGGCTTTTGGGAGTCCAAGATAAGATAATAAGAGGTAAATTGAGCGGTGATTTGCCTTTGACCGGAGAGTTAACTCCTGATACAGTGCGGGCCGCCTTGGGCTTGGCCCCTCTACCTCGACTGGAAATTGAGGAGAAACTATTAGCCTCGCGTCCTCCCCAACTTTGTCCAGGCTGCCCTCATTATGATACTTTTGTGGCTTTAAAAGAGGCCCTAAAAGGTTATTCTCAGGCGACCGTCTTCAGTGATATTGGCTGTTATACCTTAGGAGCCTTGCCTCCCTTGAGCGCTATTGATACATGTGTCTGTATGGGAGCCAGTGTGAGCATGGCCAAAGGGGGGGCTGAGGCTGGGCTTTTCCCTTCGGTGGCAGTTATAGGTGATTCCACCTTTACCCATTCCGGAATGACTCCCCTTCTGGATGCAGCCGCCGCTAATGTCAACATGACGGTAGTTATTGTGGACAATGCGGTAGTGGCCATGACAGGTGGCCAGCCTACTTATGCTACCGGAGAAAGGCTGGCTCAAATTTGCGCTGGATTAGGAGTAGCCCCAGAGCACATTCGGCAGATTATCCCTCTGCCCAAGAATAAAGAAGTCAATAGCCGAGTAATCAAGGAAGAGATAGAATACCCCGGAACCTCGGTGGTTATTTCCACGCGAGAATGTATTCAGGAAGTTAAAAAAAGAGCCAAGAGGAGATAAACGATGAAGCAGGATATCATTTTAGCTGGCGTTGGCGGGCAGGGGATTCTTTCTATTGCCTTTGCCATAGATATGGCCGCTTTGAAACAGGGTCTTCAGTTTAAACAGGCTGAAGTCCATGGCATGGCTCAGCGAGGTGGGGCGGTTCAGTCCCATTTACGGCTAGCCGATAAAAAAATTTATTCTGATCTAATTCCCAAGGGACAGGCCGATCTTATTTTAAGTGTTGAGCCTCTGGAAACAATTCGTTATTTGGATTATCTCCATCCTGAGGGAATTATTATCAGTAGTCGGCATCCTTATGAGAATATTCCTGATTATCCACCACTGGAGAAAGTTCTAGCGACTATCAGTCAGTTTCCTCGGGTGAAATTGATTGATTCTTTAAGTTTGGCCCGGGAGGCTGGTTCGGCTGTTACTCAAAATATGGTTCTTCTTGGCGCTGCCTCTTCTTTTCTTATTGTGGAAGAGGCCTATCTTCAAGAGGCGATCAAGGAATTGTTTGGCGCTAAAGGGGAAAGAATCGTCAAGATGAATCTCAAAGCTTTTGAATTAGGCCGGAATAAGGCTGGTCTGGGAAAATAAAGGAAGCCGCAAAATCTCAAGAGATTGACTTAATTCAACTTTTATTAATTATTAAGGAATTAACTTTTATGAGTTCTTCAAGAGCCAGAAGAGGAACTACTCGGAAAAGCTATAAAGAAATAAGTCAACTCTTTGACCGGGCCAGAGCTGAAGGCCGCCAATTTCTCTTGGAGTCAGAAGTTTACCGCATTTTTAAAATTATTGGCGTGGCTACGCCGGCGCATTTTTTTCTGCCCTTTGGTGAATCTGTTTCGGCTAGCCAGTTAGCCCCTCTTTCTTCATCTCGAGTAGTAGTTAAAATTGTTTCACCTCAGATTATCCATAAATCTGAGGTAGGCGGAGTTAGGGTAGTGGCCAACAGTCAAGAAGAGGTTACCCAGGTTATAACCCGAATGGAGCAAGAAGTCAGAGAGCAATTAAAGTCAGCCCCAGAACTGGAAATTAAAGGATTCTTAGTGAGTGAATTTATTGAATATGAGAATTTTGGTTTAGGCTCAGAGTTAATTTGTGGAATTCGTTTGACTCGAGAATTTGGCCCGGTTGTTCATTTTGGATTTGGAGGAGTTGAGGTTGAGTTTGTCCATCGTTTTTTAGCCCCGGGAGCCGGTGGTCTGACAGCCTTAGCTGAGGAAGAGGAGAGAGACCGCTGGAGGAAGAAGTTAGAAAATCATTTAATTGGTCAGAAACTTTGTCAGTCATTCCGAGGCCAGGCACCCCGTCTGAGTGAACTCCAGATAGTGGAGCAAATGGTCAATTTTTCTCGCTTGAGCGCCTTTTTTTCTCCTTGGAATAACCAGGAAGAATTTACCATAGAGGAAATAGAAGCCAATCCGCTAGTTATTGACCGGGGGCAATTGATAGCTTTAGATGGCGTTTGTCGGTTTTCCAGCCGGAAATGGCCCCGGGTTTCGCCGACCGCCCAGGCGATCGATTTCTTGCTTCATCCCAAGTGGATTGGAATTATTGGCGTTTCTCGAGGAATGAATATAGGTCGTCTGATTCTCCGGAATATTCTTAATTCCGGCTATCCGCGGGAAAGGGTTTTAGTAATTAAACCCGGACTGGAAGAAATCGATGGTTGTCGCTGTTTTCCTCGGATAGCTTCCCTTCCTCGAGCGGTTGATCTCCTAGTGGTGGCCCTGCCGGCAGAGGAGGCCCCTGGTGTCCTTCAGGAAACAATAGAGAAGGATAAAGCTAAATCCGTGATTTTAATCAGCGGCGGCTTGGGTGAGAAAAAGGGGACTGAAAAAATTGAACAACAAATTCGGGAGTTAATTATTCATCATCGACAAAAAGGAAATCTTACTCCTGTCATTAATGGGGGAAACTGTTTGGGGGTTCTTTCCCGGCCTGGGCATTTTGACACTACCTTTGTGCCCGCCTATAAAATTTTTTCCCAGTTTTCCAGTCCGCCTCGTGAAGTTCCTTTAGCCTATATCAGTCAGAGTGGGGCTTTCATGATTACTTGTCTCTCCCGGTTGCCTTACTTCAGACCTATTTATGGAATATCTGTGGGAAATCAGGTTGACCTTACCGTAAGCGATTATTTGGAATATTTCGCCCACCCAGGAGAGGCACGGCTTTTGGCTTTTTATATTGAAGGGTTCAAAGAAGGGGACGGCCGCCGTTTTATCCAAGCCCTCCGCCGTTGCCTTGAGCAAGAAGACCGGGCCGTTATTATTTATAAAGGCGGACGTTCAGTTTCTGGACAACAAGCCACCTCAAGTCATACCGCTTCCATCGCCGGTGATTACCGAGTTTTTCAGGAATTGATGAAAAATGAAGGGGTGGTCTTAGCTGAATCACTCCGGGAATTTGAGCAATTTATCCAGGGTTTTAGTTTGCTGGAAGGAAAAGAGGTCGGGGGGACAAGGATAGCTTTAATCAGCAATGCTGGCTTTGAGTCGGTGGCTATGGCTGATTTATTTCCCACCGAGGGAGCAAAGTTGGCGGTTTTTTCCCCTTCGACGATCACCTCCCTGGAGAAAATATTGGCCGCAGTGGGAGTGGCCCATCTTCAGGATATCCGCAATCCCTTGGATTTGACTCCTTTAGCTGATGATAAGGTCTTCGCTCAGGTGGTGGAGACCGTCTTGGCTGATGAAGGCGTAGATGCGGTCTTGGTTTCGCCAGTTCCTATGACCACGGCTTTACAGACTTTACCGGCCTCAAATCAACACTCCGAGGATTTCCACCGTGAAGGGACCTTCGCGCAGCGATTAGTTGACCTTTTCCACCAGAGCAGAAAACCCCTAATAGTCAATCTCGACGCGGGGGACCTCTATCAACCGTTGGTGAATTTCTTTCAAACAGCCGGAGTGCCTGTTTTTCGAAAGGCTGATGAAGCCGCTCGCTTTCTTCAACAATATCTAAGTTTTTGGACCAGACATCTCCCTTGAGTAAAAAAGAAGTAGGAGCTAGAAAGTAGCTTAAAGTATCATTTTTCTTGCCTGAGAGAGCCCGGTTGTGGTAAACATGAAGAAAGTCTGGGGTTTAAGTATATAATTAAAAGACTAAAAAAGGGGTACTCCAGTTGACTTAGAAGTTCTTGCCGAAGAAGTTCCCTAAGGGGGAGAAATCTCTCAAGAAAAGTCCAGAGAACTGAAATGGTGCAAGATTTTTTTAATAGGGGGAAAGCCAAGAAGATAGGTTTGCTTTTTGGGTTAATTATACCGCTCTTGGGAGGTGGCTTGATGGAGGCGGTTGATCGGACCACAGTAATGAAGCAACTTATTCCCACCAAAGTAGATAGCTGGCGAGCGGTGAAAGATGATTTTTATGATCCTCAGAGTATTTTTGATTATATCGATGGAGCTGGCGAAGTTTATCGAGCTTACAATTTTCAGCTCCTTCTGGCGCGGCGCTTCCAAGGACCTGAAGGCCGGCTTATTTTTGTTGATTTATTTTTTATGGGTTCTCCAGCTGAGGCCTTTGGTGTCTTCACCCATGACCGCGAAGGAGAAAAGTTGACTATCGGTGGGTCGGCTGTCTATAAAGGCGGGCTTCTTTCTTTCTGGAAAGGCAGCTATTTTGTTTCAGTTTATGCCGAGGAAGAAACACCCGCCACAAAAGAAGTGGTTCTTAGGCTAGGACGGTTAATAGCTAAGAGGATTAAGGAAGATTCGCCTTTACCTTCTTTAGTTCGACGCTTGCCTACTGCTTCACTCTTGCCAGATGAAGTGCGGTATTTCCACAATCACTTAATTTTAAATTACCATTATTTCATCTCCGAAGAAAATATTCTCGAATTGGATGATAAAACTGAAGCTGTGCTGGGATTCTATCAATTTAAGGAAGCTCAGGAGCAAGTAAAAACTGTCTTGCTAGGAATTCGCTATCCTGGGGAGAGGCAAGCCGGTCAGGCTTGGCGGCGTTTTATCCATCAATATCTACCTGAGGCTGAGAGGCTCCCTCAAGCCTTAGTTCAGACTGAGAATGGATTGTGGACAGGAGCCCAAAAAAATAAAAATTTAATAGCTATAGTTTTCGATGCGCCCAGCCAGGAGATAGCGCTTTCTCTTTTAACTTCTTTTCTGCAGTCTTTGTGAGAAAGGAGGGAAAAATGAAAAAATCATTGACGCGGCGGGATTTTTTGAAAATCACAGCTTCGGCTCCCTTAGTAGGTTTTTTCTCAGCCCAGCAATTAAAGCAGAGTGTTGACCAAGCAATGACTTCTTATAAAGCCAGAGTTGTCCTCATCCGGGATGCCCAAGCACTTGATAATCAGAGAAAACCCCGAGCCGAGGTTATTCAACGCATGATGGACGAGGCGGTTCGGACTCTGCTCGAGGAAGAAGAGCCGTTGGCAGCCTGGAAGAAATTGATTAAACCTAATGATATAGTGGGAATTAAGAGCAATGTCTGGCGTTATATTCCGACCACCACTGAAGTGGAACAGGCTATTTGGCGGCGAGTTAGGGAGGTGGGTGTTCCAGCTAAGAATATTGCCATTGATGACCGCGGAGTGAGACGAAATCCTGTTTTTCAAAAAGCGACGGCTTTAATTAATGCCCGGCCAGCCCGGACCCATCATTGGTCAGGGTTAGGAACTTGTATTAAGAACTACATTATGTTTGTCCCTCGCCCTTCAGCCTACCACGGCGATGCCTGTGCAGATTTAGCCAAGATTTGGTTTGAGTATGGGCTGAAAGATAAAACTAGATTAAATATTCTCGTTATGTTAACTCCTTTATTTCATGGTATCGGACCGCATCATTACAGTGAACGTTATACTTGGCCTTATTGCGGCTTGATAGTGGGGATTGACCCGGTGGCGGTTGATGCCACAGGTTTAAGGATAATTGAGGCTAAAAGACGGGAATATTTCGGTCGAGAGAGACCGCTTAAGCCGCCGGCCAAGCATATTTTTCTGGCTGAGACAAGACATCACTTAGGGGTGGCTGATCCGGCTAAGATTGAATTAATCACCTTGGGCTGGGCGGAAGGCCGCTTGATTTAACTAACAAGAGAACTGAAACCTGAGTCAAGATTAGAAGATAAATAAGATGTTTTTTGTGGATTTATCTTATCTTATCTTATCTTATCTTATCTTATCTGGCACTCCCCTTAGCTATTCCGGAGGGTTGGTTGCGGGAAAAAGCTTTTAAATTAGGCTGACTAAGAAATAACGAAAAATTTGATTATTCAAAGGGGAAAGGTGGAGAATTGACCCACCATATCGCTTGTTTAGTATTCCCGGGGGCCAAAAAGTATGGTTCCTAAACGCACCAGATTGGCTCCTTCCTCAATGGCTACCCGATAGCTGTTGCTCATGCCCATCGAAAGATATTTCATTTCTACTCCGGGAAGGGCCAGCGATTTTAGTCTTTCGAACAGACGCCGCGTTTCTTGAAAGTAAGGCCGGGCTTCTTCGGGATCACCAAAGGCAGGTCCCATAGTCATTAAACCGAGTACTTGCAGGTGGGAGAAATCAGTTATCTGGCGGACAAAGTCTTCTACTTCTTCGGGAAGAACACCATATTTCTGAGGTTCCCGACCACTGTTAACTTCAATCAGTACGGGCATCACTTTGCCTTTCAGACGACATCTTTTTTCGATTTCTTCAGCCAAAGGTAAAGAATCGAGAGTTTCAATCATATCAAAAATTTCGATAGCTTTTTTTACCTTGTTTCTTTGGAGATGGCCAATAAAATGCCATTTTGCCCGCGCGCCGATAACTTGATAGGCTACCAAAGCTTCCTGAACATAGTTCTCGCCGATGATTTTCACTCCCGCCTCAATCGCCTCCAAAATTTCCTGGGGTGATCTACCCTTAGCGGCGGCCTCCAGTTCTACTCCGGGTGGCAGTTCCGCTAAGATTTTTTTGACATTTTTGGTTATTTGGCTCATTTTCGAGCTTTAATCCTTTTCTAATTAATTTTTATGTAATTTACTTCTTCTAAGAAAATTAATCTATCAGAATAAATGTATCAGAATAAGTGAAATTTTCAAGAATCCGGTCGACCTAATTTACTGATTAATTCGCTATTAATTGGAGTTAATCTCAGATAAATTTATTGTTATCAATAAATTAATATTTTTTTATTGGCCCTAATTTATTTAAGGTCAGGCCTCTATTTTTTATGTCTTTTCTGTCTCAGAGGGTTGGTTATCTTTGGAGTAGCTCACAGGAAATTAGTTATTTAAATTCGATGGAGTTAGTTAGATGTTACGAGCGATTTTTTGCTTTAGGTCCAGCTGGACTTTCTCTCTCTGCTCGGGAGAATTATTTTGGGCGGGAGAAAGCCCAGCCGCTTATCTTTGGGATGGTGTCTTTGAAAGACTCCGATTGGGACTGATTCAGCTGGCTTGAGTTTTGACTTATTATTTTGATAGTCTGAGATTAGGGCCAAGCTCTGGATTTGTTGGTTTGACTGGGTGAAGCGGCGAAGGGAGAAAGGAGTCAGTTGAAGATAAAAGAGAGAGGACCAAGATTTAGGTGAGGCGCCTTAAGTTCCCGGGAATCATGTGCTATAATCGGCCAACGGAAGTTTTTTCATGAGAAGAAAGAGTTGAGTTGGAGAAACATTTTTAATGAAAAAGTTCTTCTCATGGTTAATTCTCCTTGTTAATATTAAGGGACTGAAAGATTAATTAAAAAATTAAAAAGGAAGAAAAATGGCCCAGGCAGGAAAATTGAATCTGCAACTTGTTCCGGAACCTTATCCTTTAAAAAAGGAAAGGCGAGGTGGGGCTTTAAATCTTTTATTGGCCGCGCTCCTTTTAGAAGCCGGGCGAATGCTGAATGAAGGCCGAACAGTCAAAGAGGTGGAGGAAGCTTCCCGACGAGCCTTCAAAAGTTCGGAGGGCCTCCTGAGTTTCTGTCAGCGAATAGGATTTTCCCGGGTTCAAGAATATCTAGTTTCTTTAGCCAGCCAAGAAGCCGAAGATGATTTGCGAATAACTTATGATAATTTTTTTTCCCTGAAAAATAATATTTTTAATCTGACCCCCGAAGAATTGACCAAGATATTTAATGAGGAAAAAGAACCAGAGATATTGGATGAGATGACGCTGGAGTTTTTAGTGAAGAGATTTTGGGCGGTGGCTTTTGTCGTGGCCACCGAATTGGTTGGAGCCCGGATAATTGAACTAGAACAGCTAGAGGCCGCCACCCAGAAAGAGTTGGGCTGGCACAAAGGACCATTTGCCTTGATGAACCAGGTGGGCATTCAAGAAGCCATGCGCCTAGTTATTCATCAGGTGGAAGTTTCTCATCGTAAAGAGATCAATTTTCCCGTGCCCCCGCTGTTGATTAATCAGACTCAGGTCAATGCCCCTTGGCTGATTAAAAGCAAATAATTTTTACTGAAAAAAAGAGGAGGTTTTTAAAGAGCCAAAAATGGCCTCTATCAGAGAAGAACTGGAAGCGATTGAAAGAAATACTCTTTCTCCTCGGGCTTGTTTAAGCTCGGCCACTAAGGGTCGTCAGAGGCCTGAGAGACCTCATCCTTTGCGGACTGAATTTCAGCGGGATAGAGACCGAATTATTCATTCCAAGTCTTTCCGGCGCTTGAAACATAAAACTCAAGTTTTTTTAGCTCCTTTTGGCGACCATTATCGTACTCGGCTGACTCATACTCTGGAGGTTTCTCAAATTGCTCGGACCATTGCTCGGGCCTTACGTTTGAATGAAGATCTGACGGAAGCCATCGCTCTCGGTCATGACCTGGGCCACACTCCCTTTGGGCATTCTGGGGAGAAAGTTTTAGACCGATTGGTTCCCGGAGGTTTTCATCATGCCCGCCAGAGTCTTCGAGTGGTGGAGAAATTGGAATATGAGGGTAAAGGATTAAATCTTACCTTTGAAGTCCGTGAAGGAATCGTCCATCATTCTAAAGGAAGAGGGGAGATTTTACCGGATCGAAGTGAAGAATTACCCCAAACACTCGAGGCTCAAGTAGTCCGGGTGTCTGATGTGATCGCTTATGTCAACCATGATATTGACGATGCTATAAGAGCCGGAATTATTAATGAAGATGATATACCTCAAGAACTAGTCCAGATTCTGGGAAAATGGCCTTCCCAGCGGATTGACCGTATGGTTGAGGATGTAGTCAAAAATAGCCTGAAAGTGGAATTAGCCAGAATTACGTTAAGTAGCGAAATAAAAGAGGCCTTAGGAGCTCTCCGGGATTTTCTTTATGAACGAGTTTACTACAATCCGGCCGCTAAAGGCGAACTTAGAAAGACAGAAAAGATTTTGCGGGATTTGTTTGAATATCTTTACTCTCATCCAGATGAATATATCAAGCCTTATCCAGAAGGTGACCCCTTGGAGCGTCGGGTGGCTGACTTTATCGCCGGCATGACTGATCGCTACGCCTTGGGGCTTTATGAGCGCCTTTTTTTTCCTCGCTCTTGGCCAGGATAAAGAGGACTAGCTAGAAACAAAGAAAGAATCGCTCCCCAAGACTTTTTCTCGGTGCGGATTGTAAGGCCAGCATCAACTCGGAATGATGTCTTTGCCTTTCCTAAATCAAGCCAAACAACGGAGTCAGATACCGGAAAATAGATAGAGTGAGGTCTTCAGCTTTCACTTTGGCTTTTGGTTAGGATCATTTAGGCAATGGGGATTATACAATTCCCAATGAAACGATGTCTGCACCTTTCGCCTGGGGAGCACTAAGTTTATTGTCCCTTCTTAAAAAGTTAAAAAGTCTAAATTAAAAATTCTTTCCCCTAGTCAGTCCTTGGCCAAAAGCATGAAGAGAGGTCCATAAAATTAAGAATGAAAAAGGGACTAATTTTACCTTGGAGAATGGCTGAAATTACTCTTGTTATCTACACATAGATCTTCTGGGTAGACTAAAGGTTTCTCTTTCTTCTTGAACTAACTTCGCCTCAAATCACCCGAGCCGCGCTTTCTTTAATCGTAGTATTCCAACCCGAGATGGGTGATTAATTCTTCACCTTTAATATGGCGAAGAGTGTTTTTTAATTTCATTAGCTGGATGAAGAGATCGTGTTCGGGATAAAGTTCGGGAGCGCACATCGGGCTCTTAAAGTAGAAAGACAACCATTCTTGAATGCCTTTCATGCGGCAGCGCTGAGCTAGATCAAGGAAAAGGGCAAGATCCAGAACAATAGGAGCTGCCAGAATACTATCGCGGCAGAGAAAGTCAATTTTAATCTGCATGGGATAACCTAGCCAACCGAAAATGTCAATGTTATCCCAACCTTCTTTATTATCGCCTCGAGGAGGATAGTAATTAATCCTGACTTTATGATAGAACCCTTGATACAACTCAGGATACACATGGGGTTGAAGGATGTAGTCCAGCACGCCTAATTTACTTTCTTCTTTGGTTTTAAAAGATTCTGGGTCATCCAGGACTTCACCGTCACGGTTGCCGAGGATATTGGTGGAGAACCAACCATGGAGACCTAAAAGCCGGGCCTTTAAGCCAGGCGCAATGATTGTTTTCATCAAGGTCTGGCCGGTCTTAAAGTCTTTTCCGGCGATGGGTACCCCTTTTTCTTTGGCTAATTCGATTAAGGCAGGAATGTCGACAGTTAGATTGGGCGCTCCGTTAGCAAAGGGAACTCCAGACATAATGGCCGCGTAAGCATAAATCATACTGGGAGCAATAGCTGGATGATTTTCCTTCATGGCTTTTTCAAAGGATTCAATAGTTTCATGAACGGCGTGCTTCTTCATGAAAACCTCTGTACTGGCACACCAGACCATAACCAGGCGGTCAAGTTTTTTTTCTTCCTTGAATTTCCGAATATCTTCCATAAGAAGTTGGGCGTATTCGTATTTATTAGTCGCTTGTTTTACCCATTCACCATCGAGTTTTTTGACGTAGTTTTTATCAAAGACCGCTTTCCAAGGTTTAATCTGAGAAATTTCATCTTTAACTTGGTCTAAAAGTTCTTTTTTTAACACACCGGCCTTAAGGGCTGCCGAGTAGACATCTTCAGGGAAGATGTCCCATCCTCCAAAGACCAGATCATTTAAGTCAGCGAGTTCGACAAATTCTTTTATTTTAGGGATTCTTTTTTCTGTTCTTTTCCCCAAGCGAATAGTGCCCATCTGGGTCAAACTGCCGATGGGGAGTCCCAGGCCTCGTCTTACTGCTACAACTCCAGTGATAAATGTAGTGGCCACAGCTCCCATTCCAGGGAGCAGGACGCCTAATTTACCCTGAGGATTTTCAATTTTTATTCCTTTATCCATCGATTGCCCTCCTTATGTTGAAAAAGTAGAAAATATTAATTTTGATGAGTGTTCGAAATTTAATCAAAACAAATAAATAGCACTTTTAAGCTTAATATTCAATTGGTTTTTGCTTGCTAAGACACATTATTTTTTCTAATGTCGCCGCTAAAATTATCTGGAAAGCAATTTTAAGAGGATTTTATAAAGTTGAGCGGATACGATATTCAATGATTGAACAACCCCGCATTTTATCAAGAAGGAAGAGACGATCTCCGAAAATAAACACACCATCGATAAAAATATCGACCGGGATAAAACCCAAGTAATGGCCATCGGGTGAATAGATCTCTAAGATATAGGCATCGGTTTTCCTTAACTCCGTGTTGCCTTTAACTTTCAGGCTCATTGTTCTCTCTCCATTGGCGATACTTATTCCGACCATCATGCCTACCTCTTCTTCTCTTTTTAGTTGGCGGGATAGGGTGGCTACCCAAATTCTCCCTTGGCTATCAACCGCTATTCCTGAGGAACAGCGGTTCATTTTGGGCATCATAACGGAAACGCGACCTTCCTGGCGGTCAAGCTTTCCTTTTCCTTGAGGGCCAACTTTATAATTAAGGCGTCGATCAGCTTTCCAGATTAGCTTTCCTGAGGGAGAGTATTTCTCGATCCGGTTTTGATAATAAAAACTCACTACTATTTCGCCATCAGGAGTAAGGGCAAAGTCGCATTGGTTGCCTTGGCGGTTAACCAATAAATCGTTAAAATCAAATGGAGTGACAAAACTCAAGATGATTTTACCTGCCGAATCGCGGAGGTGAAGCAGAGGAGATAGTTTATTTTCGTCTTGAGATAACTGAATAAGTTGGCTACCAGTGTTATGGACTAATTTTCCATCGGGTAAGCATCGTATTTTGCCTACGCTTTCATCTTGAAGACGGATTGTTTTTATTTCGCGGCCCTCAGAATTTAGGATTTCAATCCTATTATTGTAAGGATCAGCGACGAAAAGATTATCTTTGGTGTCTAGACAAAGAGAAGAAGGGAAATAAAATTCACCCGGCCCTTGTCCTTGTCGTCCGATGGTAGCCATATAGTCGCCAACAGAGTTGAATTTTTGAATACGATGATTCCCGGTATCTAAGATGTAAACATTCCCTTTTTTATCTAGAGCCACATCAGAAGGAAGATAAAAGGCAAAATGTTCATCCGTTGCCTCTAGCTCGCCAATCTGACGGACAAATTCAATCCTTACGGGAAGAGAACTCTGGTTGACTTTTGAGGGATCGTTGTGAATAACTTCGGGTTTACTTTTTTGGCTTTTATTTTGAGTATTAGTTACGGCCGGAGAAGAAATCCCCAGCATAAAAATAGAGATCAAGATAAAAATGGCTTGGAGGAGAGTGACTTTTGGGAAGTTGTTTTTTCTTTTCATTTTTTACCTCAATTTAACTTTATCGGTTTTTTCTTTTAAACTTTTTTCCCAGGTTAATAGTTTCTACTTTTGCTAAATAACTTACTTTTTTGGGCTATTTAGCGTATACGTGGGCTAGATCCCATTTTTTGATGGTATCCTGGATTAGATTGGCTACCAGGTCATTTACTTTCCGGAAATAAAGTTTTGCTTGTTTTTCGTCAAAGGTGGGGAATCCTTGTCCTTCCTCATAAACAAGTATAGAGCTTGGAACCGGAACTGGATAGTAGCTTTCGGCTGGCGCCAGGGGAGAAACCATCTCCGGAGAATATCGCTCGGGATGAACGTGTTGGGGATAGACAGCCTGGATATAAGCGGTCTCGTTATTACCAGCATGACCGCCATTTTCTTTAAAAACATCTTTAGTAATTTTATCGGCCAGGCTCCACCAGTTAATGACCATCATTCGGACCTTCTTTTGATTGGCTACTTGGCGGATTAATTCCTGGAGGAATTGAGTGTTTCCCCCATGTCCATTGAGGATGATAATATTCCGAAAGCCGTTATCCGCAAGATTGCTCAGAATGTCTTTGACAAACGATTGGTAAGCTTCAGGGCTGATGGAAATAGCCCCTGGAAAGGCTTCCATGGCTGGAGTTACCCCGTAGTTAAGAGTGGGGGCGATTAAGGCGTTGACTTGCTCAGCGATAGCCCGAGCCATAGCTTCTGGGGCCAAGTTGTCAGTTCCGTTGGGGATGACTCCGTGAGGTTCTAAAGAGCCAACGGGAAGAAGGACAGTTTGGATTTTAGACGGTACTAGCTCTTGAAATTCCTGCCAGCAAAGAAAATTCATTTCTCTGGTAGTGGGAATATTTTTTTCTGCTGCTAAGTAGGGCACTAAAATTAAAATCAGAAAAGAGACACAACAGAGTTTTCCTTTTTTATTCATTCGCTCCTCCTTTCTATCATTTGATTATCACAGCCATTAACTAAGACACAAGGATGTAATTTGTATTAACCTGAATAATTTATTGCCCACCAAAATTTGAATACTGATATTAACGGGATTAATATTGATG
>Ga0190361_1000019_pt1 | contig 76765 bp, 72 predicted proteins | sample 48721845_MG_FD_161273 | JGI IMG/M metagenome (GOLD analysis project Ga0190361, IMG submission 161273) | Hydrothermal vent microbial mat bacterial communities from Southern Trench, Guaymas Basin, Mexico - 4872-18-4-5_MG | ecosystem: Environmental > Aquatic > Marine > Hydrothermal vents >... | reverse complement strand
TCGGGCCTTAAATACTTCCGGGCGACCCGCAAGACGTCCTTTTTGGTGACCCGCTCCACCTGTTTCTTTAATCGCTCCATAAAATCGAGAGGATAGCCGAAATAAGCGTAGGTCAATATCCGGCTCAAAATTTTTGTCTTGCTGTCAAAATTAAAAACAAAACCGTTGAGATACTGATCCTTGGCCCGTCGCAGCTCTTCATCTGTCACCTCTTCCTGGGTAATACGCTTCAACTCCTGGAGCATTAATTTGATGGCGTAAACCGTGGACTCCGACTTGGTCTGAGCCCCGCAACTGAATATGCCCGGCACCGCGTAGCCCGCCCCATAACGTCCCCAAACACTGTAGGCCAGGCCCTCGTCGGTGCGAATCTTTTTAAACATCCTTTCCAGGGACAGAATCGAATTCATGATAATCAACGCTGGATAATCGGGATTGTTCATCAGCCCGCCGATATGTCCCAGCATGATGTTGGACTGATTGACATCGGGCTTTTCGATCAGATTCACCCGATAGACATAATTATATTTAACTGGGGGAAAAGAAGGTACTTTGACTTTTTTAGCTGGCCATTGACCTAGAGTCTTCTCTAATTTGGCCTTCATCCTGGGGACCTGAAAATCTCCCACCACCGCCAGTAACATATTATCAGGAGAGAAATATTTCTGATAAAAATTGAGGATATCTTCTCGGGTGATGGAGTCAATGGTGGCGTACTCCGGATGACGGGCATAGGGGCTTTTGGCTCCGTAAATCAATTTAGCAAACTCCCGTTGGGTTATCTGACCAACGTCGTCATTGCGGCGGGCAATATAAGATTTTTGTTTTATTTTAGCCAGTTGGATTTTATCCTCCCTGAAGGCCGGATTCATCAAGATATCTGCCAGCAGGGAGAGAACTTTTTCTAAATCGTCTTTCATTAGGGAAACATAAATATAGCCTGAGGTCTGACCGATGGAAGTTTCAATCGAGGCCGCTATTTGTTCGAGGATCTGGTCAATTTCATCCCCAGAAAGATTCTTAGTGCCACCGGTCCGCAACACCTCTCCGGTGATAGCTGCCAACCCCAACTTGTTTTCGGGTTCAAAAACCGAGCCGGTCCGGACCAAAGCTCGCATCTCAATGGTGGGAAATTCATGGTCTTCCACTAAAAACACCCGTAACCCGTTGCTTAACTTAACTTGTTCTATTGGCGGCACCTGAATGGGATTAAGCGGGGGATAGATAAATTTATCTTTAGGGCTTTTTTGAGCCCAGAGGGCTATTGAACTAAGAGCTATCAGGAGAATCAGCCCGATTATGCCTGCTTTTGTGAACCTCTTTACTTTTAGGCTAACAAACTGAGTAATGTCTCTTTTCATGACCACTGCCTCCTCTTATCGGGATGATTGGGGAACAAGCTCCCCAATGGTACGATTCTTTTTGATTAAATATTTCCGAGCCACCCGCTGAACATCTTCTGCTGTAACTGCATTTATCTTCTCTATTTGACGGAACAACTCCCGCCAGTCTCCTAAAATAACTTCAGCATAGGTTAAAAGGGCCGCCATCCGGGCGTGAGACTTCATCTGTTGGAGCAAACTCATGCCTGCCTGGCGCTTATATTTAAGCAGCTCCTCTTGCTTCGGCAGCTCTTTTTTGACCTTTTCTATTTCCTCTTCAATTAGACCTAAGCATTCCTGGACGGAATGGCCTCGGGCAGGCACAGCGTAAAAAATAATTAGGTGGGGAAATTTATCCCCAGGAAAACCATTGATTACCCCACACTCAATGGCTACCTGAGTTTCTTTAACCAAGCGGCGGTAGAGTCGGGAAGAGCGTCCTTCGCCCAAAATAGAAGCCAGAGCCTCTAAGGCGAAATTGTCTTGATGCCGAACTGACGGTCGATGATAACCAATAAGGAGAAAAGGCTGGGCCATGGCTTCCACCGCCACCCTTCTTTCTCCCCACTGTTCTGGCTCCACCGTCCGAACAGGTTCAGGTTTCTCACCCGAGGGAATTCGGCCGAAATATAGTTCGGCCAAACGGAAAACTTCCTCCGGATTAACATCCCCGACAATGGCTACCGTGAGGTTGGCTGGATTATAATACTTCCGGAAATAATGCCGCACGTCCTCTCGGGTAATCGCCTGAATATCCGACATATGACCAATAACTTCATGATGATAAGGATGAGCTTTGAAGGCCGTGGCCTGAAAATCCTCGAGTAATCTACCTAATGGACGTGTCTCCACAGAAAGACGTCGTTCCTCCATGACCACTTCCTTCTCTTTGTAAAATTCACGAAAGACAGGATTGAGAAAACGATCGGAAGTGATGGCCATCCAGAATTCAACCTTATTGGAAGGCAGGCTATTGATATACTGAGTGGCGTCGTTGCTGGTGTAAGCATTCACTGACCGATCACCTTCTTGCATCAGCAAGTCAACAAATTCGTCAGTAATAACATACTCTTTGGCTTTTTGCCGCAGTGCCTCAAATTCTGCCTTCATTTTCTTGAGCTTAGCTTCGTCTGGATGGGGCTTAGCTTCCTCGGCCCGAATCCGGGCATAAAGGGCATCCATCTCCTCCAGAATCTTACTCTCCTCTTCATAATTTTTGGTGCCAACCGTTTTAGTTCCCTTGAAAGCCATATGTTCCAGTAAATGGGAAATCCCGGTAATGCCGTAAGACTCGTTGGCACTACCTACATCAGCGTAAACATGGAAATAGACCACTGGGGCTTCATGGCGTTCCAAAACAATAAATTTCAGGCCGTTTTTCAAGGTTTTGACCTTGATTTTTTTGGCTATCGCCTCGAAATTCTGGGCTTGAAGAAAAGGCGACAACATTAAGCATCCCAGAAGGAGCAGGCCTAGCCCCCAGCTGAAAGCTCGCCGATTTTTTACATTCATGCGGCCCTCCTTGACCAAGTTTTAATTCTGCTCAACTTTTTAAATTCATGTCCTCTTTTATATTTTATTTACATTATTTATATACGCGGGAAAGATGATTAAGTTGTCTCTCAAAATGCCTGTTGAGAGCTACCCGGACAGGTTCTTCCCCCACTGCCTCTTCGGCCATCTTAAGTCTTCTGCTTTCCAGCTATCCCTAGAGTGTCCCCGCTTGGGGGTAACCAGGCACTTCCTCCTCTGCCTGTCTCAAAAGTAATAATTTCAAGCTTCCTCATCTTCGTCCGGCGGCTTGTCGGCCAATATAAGGCCCAATTCCCTTAACTGTTCCGGCCTTACTGGTGAAGGGGCGCCAGTTAATAAGCAGAGTGAACTGGTCGTTTTAGGAAAAGGAATGACTTCCCGAATAGAACTCTCTCCGGCCAAGAGCATAACTATCCGGTCAAAGCCCAGGGCTATTCCTCCGTGGGGAGGCGTGCCGTAGCGGAGGGCTTCCAGGAAAAAACCAAATTTCTGCTCAACCTCGGCTGGGCTCAATCCCAGGAGGTCGAAAATTTTCTCCTGCAGATCTTGTCTATGAATCCGGATGGAGCCGCCGCCAATTTCATAGCCGTTGCAGACCAGGTCATAGGCCTTGGCTCTCACCTTTAAAGCATCGTCGCTCAGTAACTCCAGATCTTCCTCACGAGGAGCCGTGAAGGGATGATGCATGGAGACCAACCTGTTTTCTTCCTCACTCCATTCAAAAAGAGGAAAATCGGTAATCCAGAGACACTGGAAGGTATCTTTGAGTTTTGGATCCGGCGGGCAAAGTTCCAGACGGAGCCGGCCCATAATCTCCCTGGCCTGCTTCTCCGGCCCGGCCACGAGCAGCAGCAGGCTGTCCTCCTCGGCCTTGGCCGTCTGCCAGAGCAGGGCAATATTCTCCTGAGGTAAAGGCAGCGAGGCCTGCCAACCGTTGTCTTTTTTCTTCACCCAGATCAGCCCCTTGGCCCCCCAGTCTTGGACCCGGCGGGTCAATTGGCTGAGTTGACTGCGGGAAAAAGCCTGTCCCCCGGGGACACACAAACCGATAACCCGCCCTCCGGCCTCTACGGCCCGTTGCAAAACCTGGGAACCGAGGCGGGGAACCAGGTGGGTTAAATCCTCTAGGGTGGTGTTAATTCGCAGGTCAGGTTTATCCGTTCCGTACCTGGCCCAAGCCTCCTTATAGCTTAAGCGGGGAAAAGGAGTCTTTAAGTCTATTCCAATTAAAGTCCACACCTCCGCCATCATCTCTTCGATTAAACTAAAGATCTGCTCCTGGTCAACAAAACTCATTTCCACATCAATCTGAGTAAACTCAGGTTGGCGGTCCGCCCGCAGGTCTTCATCCCGGAAACAACGGACAATCTGAAAATACCGCTCTACGCCAGCCACCATCAAAATTTGCTTAAATAGCTGAGGTGACTGGGGCAGGGCAAAGAAACGCCCGCGATAAATCCGGCTGGGCACCAAGTAATCCCGGGCCCCCTCCGGGGTCGATTTGGTTAAAAACGGTGTTTCTACTTCCAGAAAACCTTGGCGATGGAAGAAATTTCTGATGGTCAAAGCCGCTTCATGTCGCAGACGGAGATGACGCTGCATCGAGGGCCGGCGTAAATCCAGATAGCGGTAACGGTAGCGCAATTCTTCCGAAGCCTGAGGCGGATCAATCACGACAAAGGGAGGGGTGGCCGCTCGATTAAAAACCACCAGTTCTTCAACTTCCACTTCAATCTCGCCGGTGGCCAGTCGGGGATTACATAAATGCGGGGCGCGCCGACGAACTTTTCCCCGCACCCCTAGACAATCCTCCAGTCCCAACCGCCGGGCCTCTTCTAAAAGAGGAGAGTTGGCTGAGGAAAAAACTAGCTGCACTACTCCTTCCCGATCGCGGAGGTCAATAAATAAGAGATTCCCTAAATCCCGCTGGCGCTGAACCCAGCCACAGAGAACAACTTCTCGACCTTCATCCTGGGCTCTCAAGTGACCGCAGTAATGGGTTCGCTGCCAGGCTGTCATTTTTTTTCTTCCATCTTTAGGATAATCTCACGGGAGAGCTTAAGACGGTGATTTTTTCGAATGAAGATAGTCCCGAAAATAAGCCAACAACTCGGCGGAGGTATATTCTTGTTGCTCTCCACTGGCCATATTTTTTAAATTAAATCGGCCGCTTTTGACTTCATCTTCTCCAATGATTAACGTCCAAGTAGCTCCTAATTTATTGGCCCGACTCAACTGGTTGCGGAGGCTCCTCTCCTTATATTCCAGCCAACACTCCATCCCTACTTCTCGCAAAGTGGCCACTAATTTCATGGCGGCCTGCTTAGCTGGCTCTCCTAAGTAAGCCACAAAAATAAAAGGGGCTTCGGAGGGTTGATAAGTCACCAAGCTCAATAACCGCTCTAGGCCGACGGCAAAACCAATGCCACATAAATCAGGTCCGCCGAACAACTTCATCATTTCATCATAACGGCCGCCCCCAAGAATAGCATCCTGGGCTCCCAAAGCTGAGGTGACAAATTCAAAAGTAGTTTTAGTGTAATAATCCAGACCCCGCACCAACCGAGGTTCCAGTTGATATTCGAGGCCGAAAACATCTAGGTAAGCCTGCACTTGTTGAAAATGTTCAGTGCACTCCGAGCAAAGATAATCGGTGATTCGGGGAAACTCCTGGGCTAATTCCCGACAAGTTTCTACCTTGCAATCAAATAACCTTAAAGGATTGAGTTCAATCCGGCGTTGGCAATCTGGACAAAGGGCTTCTCTTACCTGCTCGGCGGCCTGACGTAATTTCTCCACATAAGGAGGACGACAGCGAGGACAGCCGACTGAATTGATCAGAATCCGATAATCAGTCACGCCCACTTTGGTTAATAAAGCTTGAGCCATCTGAATGATTTCCGCATCAATCCCGGCATCTTTCTCGCCAAAAACTTCGATATCAATCTGATGGAACTGCCGATAGCGGCCTTTCTGCGGCTTGTCATAGCGGAACATGGGCCCGATATAGTAAAAACGCAGGGGGCGAGGTTGAAGATAAAGGCGATGCTCAATAATGGCTCTGACTACCGAAGGAGTGTACTCGGGCCGCAGCGTCAAGGAACGTCCACCTTTATCCGTAAAAGTGTACATTTCCTTGAGAACGATATCCGAACTAGTGCCAGTGCCCCGTTCAAAGAGTTCTGTGGCTTCAAAAACAGGGGCTCTCAATTCTCGATAGCCATATCGCTCAAACAGTTCCCGGGCTTGGTTTTCCACCCATTGCCACTTCCGGGTTTCTGGAGGTAGAATGTCTTTGGTTCCCTTAATGGCGGCAATCTTCTTTTTTCCCCCAATGGCTTGCTTCATTCTGCCTTCTTCTCTCTGAAAACGCCAATTTGGCGGAATTTTTGGTAACGCTCCTCAAGTAAATCCTCCACCTTCTTCTCCCGCAACTTCTTCAATGTTTGGTTTAAATAACGATCAACCTGCCGGAAGGTTTGTCCCCAATCAATATGAGCTCCTCCGGGAGGCTCGGGAATAATCTTATCAATTATGCCGAATTCAAGTAAATCCTGGGCTAAAAAGCGAAGATTCTCCGCCGCCTGAGCCACAGCGGCTTGATCCTTCCACAGAATGGCGGCACATCCTTCAGGGGAGATAACTGAATAAAAGGAATATTCTAACATCATAATGACATCTCCCACTCCGATAGCCAGAGCTCCCCCGCTGCCTCCTTCACCAATGACAATATTTACTACCGGCACCTTGAGTTGGGAAATCATCCGTAAATTATAAGCAATAGCTTCAGCTTGGCCTCTCTCTTCTGCCTGAATGCCAGGGTAAGCGCCGGGAGTATCAATGAGAGTCACCACTGGAAAATTAAATTTTTCAGCCAACTTCATAATGCGGAGAGCTTTGCGGTAACCTTCGGGATTGGGTTGTCCAAAGTTGCGTTCTAACCGCTCGCGGGTAGTCCGTCCTTTCTGATGCCCAATAAAAGCCACTGTCTGGCCTCGATATAACCCAAAGCCAGCCACAATGGCCGGGTCATTGCCGGCTCGCCGGTCTCCATGAAACTCGATAAAATCAGTGGTCAAGGCCTTTAGGTAATCTAAAGTATAAGGCCGAAGAGGATGCCGAGCAATCTGGACAATATGAACGGGAGTCAAAAGAGGTTTTATCTTGGCCCATTCTTCTTCAATCTGAGCCTGTATCTCCTTTATTTCCTCCCGGGCAGCCGGCTCGCCACTTTCTAGAAGCTCATCCAGCCGGTTTTTCAACTCCATAATGGGCTCTTCGAGCTGATAGAATGTTTTAATTTCTTGAGTCATTGGGCCAAGTCGCCTCCATCAACCCGATTATTCTAAAGGTTAAGGGAAACAGGTGTCAAGCTAAGAAAAAATGCGGCTAGCTCTCTAATAATTGATAAAAAAATTTATCTCTCCTTAATAATCTTTCAGCCCTTCCTGGAAAAAGAAAAAATGTCGGGTGTTATCCTCGGTCAAACTTCAGAATAAACTTCAACCCCCTGTTTAGTTTTAATCTAATGGTGCCCCCCGCTAGACTCGATTGCCTGCCTTACTCTCCTGGAAAAGTCATTTATCCTTAAGTCCCCAGGAATAGTGAGGCCAGGAGTTTATTCTGGAACCACTTCCAGCCTTTGCGAAGGAATCGACAAACTCAACAATTTTCCTTGTGGGTTGGTTTTCAATCTAACTTCCGTACCTCCCAGTTGAATCACTAAACCACAAGGCTCATTGGCCTCAGCTTGAATAGTTGCCTTAAGCTCTACCTGAGGTATAACATAGATAGAGATTTCTTGGGGTTCTGATTGACTATCTAATTGACAGCGAAACTTTTTAGTGAGGACAAGATAGGGAGAGAAAACCGGATTAGGCAGAAGAAAAGTATCCCGTCTTATCGTGTGGGTTAAGATTTGCTCTTGACCAGCTACCCTAATTCGATTGGTGACCTTTCCTTCTTGGAGTTCACTGAAGATTTCCTGGTGCACCCCGCTGATAGTGCCGGTCAACTCAAATTTCTGGGGAATAAGGGCTGCATCCAACACAATTTGTAAATGCTCAATAACCAAAGCCACCGGCTTAGTCAACTGCCCTTCTACTTCTAGGAGATAATTCTCTCCTTGTTTTGACCACCGGTATTCTTCATAGCCAACTTTTTCCCCCTGAAAATAAATAGCCAACCGACCTTCTTCCCCCCTCTTCAGAGATTGTCCGAACACGAATAAAAAGAAAAAAAGAATAAAAACCAACGTAAGAAGAAAGATAAAAATAATTTTCTTCATCTTCTAGGCCTCCCCCGCTAGGGCGTTGATTAATAATCTTCTTCGACAATCACAGCTGTCCCATAAACTAATATTTCCGAAGCCATTTGCATGATCATCGAAGTGGTGAAGCGAACATTAACCACCGCATTGGCTCCCATTCGTTGAGCATCCTCTATCATCCGGTCAATGGCCTGCTCCCGGGATTCCGCCATCATTTTGGTATAATCTCTTATTTCGCCGCCGACAAGATTACGCAGTAAAGCGGCCAAATCATGGCCGATATGTCGGGCCCGAATGGTGTTCCCCTTAGCCACACCCAAAGTTTTAACTATTTTTTTCCCGGGGACAAAATCTGTAGTCACGATGATCATTGTTCTACCTCCTTATATCTTTCCCGCTTTCTAAGAAACAGCCTCTCTCTGAGGAACGAAACTAGCAAAACTACCACGCCTCCCAAAAAACTCAAAAGGCCGATTTTCATCAGGAGAGGGAGATCAGGGTCTTTAATAAGTCCTTCAACCAGTTGATAGGCTCCATAAAAAAGTAAAATAATACTGCCCAGAGAAAGTAGAATCCAACCGATTCTTCTTTCCAACCGATTATAAACGGAAGCCCAATACATTGTCCATACCTCCTCGGAAGGATGAGGCAAGCTAACTTCAGCCATTAAAGATTCAAAACGCTCCATTTCTTCAAATTCCCGCCGACATTCAGAACAGGTCTTCAAATGCTCAACTAATTCTCTCTTTTGGTCGGGAGTAAGTGCCCCGTCAAAATAAGCTGAAATCCATTCTTTATATTTTTTATGTTTCATAGGTCACCCTGCTGAGAAGAAGATGAATCCCCCCAGGCTTCTTTTAATAAACGGCGCAGCTTCTGCTTAGCATAATATAAAGTTGACATAACTGTACCTAAAGGCATATTTGTCAACTCAGAAATTTCCTGGTAAGAATATTGCTGAAAATATCGGAGAATAATGACCTCTCGTTGTTCCAGACTCAATTGTTCGATGGCCTCCCATAGAACCTGAGTTAATTCGCTTCGCCGACTATGTTGGCCATCTTTAAGAACGACTCCTTCTAAAGAGACACACCGTTCTCTTCGGCGACGACGGAGCCAATCCAAACATAAATTCTTTAAAAGCTGATAAAACCAGGGGAAAAACTCTCGTTGGCCATCATATTTTTTTAGTTTCCGAAATGCCCGGACAAAAGCTTCTTGCGAAAGATCTAAGGCATCTTCATGATTCTTAACCCAGCTCAGGGCCAAGAAATAAGCTTTTTTCTTATACCGTTCGACGATCGCCCGATAAGCCTCTCGCTGGCCTTTCTTCACCTGGGCAATAATTTCTTCGTCAGACACTTCGGCTCTAGGGAGCACAGAATCGTCAACCATTGTTTCTCCTCTGGCCAACATGGCCATCGTGCCTGCGGAAACTTTCATCGCCAAAATCCTTTTTATTATTTACGTCTTGGCCAACAAATTTATTCAATTATTCCCTTCCTTCTGCTCCCCGCTGGCGAACAACCTCATAAATAAAGACCGCCGCGGTGGCGGCTACATTCAGTGAGCTGACTTTCCCCAATAGCGGTAGAGCCAGCAGGACATCACATTGACGCCGGATTATGGGCCGGAGTCCTCGACCTTCAGAACCCAAGACAATAGCCACGGGTTGGGAATAATCAAATTCATACCAGAGTTGCCCAGCTCCTGCCTCAGCTCCGACCACCCAAAGGCCCTTCTCTTTCAACCAAGCTAAAGTACGGGCAAGATTCTTCTCCCGGCAGAGAGGGATATGCTCCCAAGCCCCCGCTGAAACCGCCGCTACGGCTTCGGTCAAGCCTGCGGCTCGACGGGCCGGAATGATGACTGCATCTACGCCGCCTCCTTCAGCACTCCGAAGTATAGCCCCGAGATTCTGGGGGTCTTCTACACTATCGAGGACGACTAGAAAAGGACATGGGCTCCGCTCTAGAACCTGCTTCAGGTCAGCATAAGGCTTGGGTGACAGCCAAGCCACCAGCCCTTGGTGATGGGGCTGGAGCCTATCCAGCTTTTTTCTGGGCACCAAAACCACAGGGACATTATGTTGCCGGGCTAATCGAAAGACCTGTTTGAGGCGGGTATTAGGCAGCTGCTCAACCAAGAAAAGTTTAATTATCCGGCGAGGGCTGCTCTGCAAAATTTCCAAAACTGGATTAAGGCGGCTGAGAGTTTCCATAGTCAATTCATTGAGTCAGCCACTGCAGAGTCCGAACAATGCGCTCTCGGGCCGAAAGTAAAGGCTGCCGCCAGGTTAAGCGGGCTCCTTCTTCAATCAGAGGAATGAATTTATCCAATTCGAGACCTGAAGTCTGACCAGTTAAAGCTACTCTAATCGGATGAAATAGCTCTTTGCCTTTAACGCCCGTCTTCTGCCTGACTTCTCGAGCAATATCTGAAAACTCCTCAAAACTCACTGCTGACCGATTTGCCAACTCCTCAGCCAAAGCTTCTAGAACGGTTCGAGCTGACTCGGCTTGAAGAATTCTTCGGGCTGATTCCTCCATCTTGGACAAGTCAAATTCAAAGAACAGGTTGAATTTTTCAGGCAGCTCGTTCAGCTTATTAACCCCTTCGATAAGAGCTTCAACCGCCTTCTCCAGCCACAAGTGATGCTCTCGGGTTAACTTCTCAGGTAAGAACCCCGCCTTCTGGAGAAAAGGCAAAACTCGGGTGACTTTTTCACCCGGAGTAAGTCGTTTTAAGTGCTGACGATTAAGCCAATAGAGCTTCTGATAGTCGAAGATGGCCGCCGAACGACTCACTCGGCTTAGATTAAAAAGCTCAACCAGTTCCTCCCGCGACAAAACCTCTTGACCCTCAGGAGGGGACCAACCGAGGAAGGCCAAATAATTAAATAAAGCTTCCGGCAGAATGCCTTCCTGGGCGAATTGGTCAACCGAAGTCGCCCCGTGGCGTTTGCTGAGACGAGTGTTATCCTCACCCATAACCATTGATAAATGGGCAAATTGGGGTGGCTCCCAACCTAAAGCTTGGTAAGTCAGAATCTGGCGCGGTGTATTAGAAATATGGTCTTCTCCTCTTATAACATGAGTTATTTCCATTAAATGGTCATCAATAACTACCGCATAGTTATAAGCTGGCAATCCATTGGAACGGACCAAAATGGGATCGCCGATGACTTCCAGCTGGAAATGTAATTCTCCATGAACAAGATCATTAAAAATGACTTCCCCCTTATCAGGCGTCTTTAACCGGACCGCGGCCTTTTCCCCTCGAGCCACGCGAGCAGCGGCTTCCTCCGGCGACAAATGACGGCACTTCCCAGAGTAAATAGGCATCCGGCCCGCAGCTAAGGCTTCCCGGCGAGCCTGCTCAAGTTCTTCGGGCGAGCAAAAACAATAGTATGCCCGGCCTGCCTCGAGTAATTGTTGAGTATACAGGCGGTATATCTCTAATCTTTCTGACTGGCGATAGGGGCCGTAATCTCCGCCAATATCAGGCCCTTCATCCCAATCAAGGCCCAACCACCGCAAATCATCCATTAACCGTAAATAATATTCTTGGCGGGATCTCTCGACATCCGTATCTTCAACCCGAAGAATAAACGCTCCTCTTTTCTGGCGGGCAAATAACCAATTAAACAAGGCTGTCCGGGCATTACCGACATGTAGATATCCCGTCGGCGAAGGAGCAAATCTGACTCTTACCTGTCTCATAATGACTCGCCTCTCATCTTAATCTGAGAGAGGAGAGGAGTCAAGCCGCTGCAGGGACCAAAGATGGGCCGATCTTTCTCTTTTCCCCTTTGATTATTACTATGCCTGATTTACACCATCTCCTGCCCATCCTGCTGGCCTTCAGGATGAAAGATGAAAACCTCAGCTTAATTTTTTACTGCCCCTGTCCCAGGTGAAAAACTGACTTTAGTCTACTCAACTCTTTATTTTATTAAAAAAAGCAACTATTTGTTCCTGGTACTCGTCTAAGTTAATAGAGAGAAAGAATTCGCAAGGAGAATAAAATGAATTTTAAAGTAAAGATTATCGTTATGCTGGTGGCTATCATCCTCAGCTTCTTACTGTTCAACTTGATGACCTCTTCCAACTCGGTCGAACTGATGAAGGTCGGCCATCAGGCCGGTCAAGAAATTATAGCCAATTATCTGGCCAGAACTGCCCCTTCTTCTCCACCCAGTCTACCTCTTCATATTTAAAACTGGGCCAATTTCCTCCAAAGGAAAAAGTCAATCGCCACAGAAAATTGGTTGATGAAAAAGGCCTTTTTCTCTTCCTCAAAGAGAGGAAGGTTGGCCATATAATCTCGTCTTTCTTAGGGAGCTATCTTTTGCTGCTAGCAAGGGAAACTATTTTCACTATAACTCTGTGACGATCTTCGTGAAAAGAACCATTCCCTTCGACCCAAGGCTGCTCTCCCGAAGGCTGTTTTGGTAATCGACCCGCTGCAGCCCAGAAGATTTCCTTCCCTTAAATCAAAATTCAAGGCCCCTAAACCAGGAGGGAGCCCCCACCAAGCTATCCCTCAGGCAGTTCTACTAAGACAACCACCCAGGCGGCTATGGCTTCTCGGGCCCCTAGAGGGCCCAACTGTTCGTGAGTTTTAGCTTTAAGATTGATCCGATCTTCACTCAAACCCAATTCTCCAGCTAGAACACTTTTCATTTGGGGAAAATAAGAATTCAACCGAGGCGCCTCAGCAATGATCACGGCATCTATATTCTCAATTTTTCCTTCTCGACGGCGAATAAATTCCTTAACCTGCCTCAAAAGTTTGAGGCTAGAAATGCCGGCATAATTTTCATCAGTATCCGGGAAATGCTGACCGATATCGCCCTCCCCCAGAGCCCCCAAGAGGGCATCAATCAAAGCGTGAACCAGACAATCTCCATCGGAATGGCCCAACAAACCGGCTGAAAAAGGAATTTTAAGGCCCCCCAACCACAAGGTCCGACCTTCAACCAGACGATGGATATCAAAGCCTAGACCGATTCTCCAACTCAAGAAAAGCCTCCGCGATGGTTAAGTCCTCAGGGACAGTAACTTTAATATTGGTCCTTTCCCCAAGAATAGTATAAACACTCACCCCCCGTTGTTCAAGAAGACTAGCTTCATCTGTACTCTCTTTCTCCATCTCCTGGGCCCAGTTTAAAGTCTCAGCCAGGAGTTTAAATTGAAAACCTTGGGGAGTCTGAGCAGTGAAGAGACCTTTGCGGTCGACTGTTCGGACAACTTTCTTGCCCGTTACTTTCTTCACCGTCTCTGGAATAGGCCAAATAGGGACAACCGCCCCATAGCTCACTGCGGCCTCAATCACTCGGGAAATTAAATCCCGACTCAAACAAGGTCTTACTCCGTCATGAACCAGGACTATCTCCGGCGCCAGCCTCTCGATAGCTTTGAACCCGGCTTGAACCGAAGCTAATCGGGTGGTTCCTCCTGGCATTATTGCCTTAATCTTGGGAAAATTCTGGAATTCAGGGCGATTTAAATGCGCTGGGGGCAAAACCAAGACAATATCGTCTACCTGGTCATGCTGGATAAACTTATCCAGAGTCCACGCCAGCAGAGGTCGGCCTTGGACAGTCACAAATTGTTTGGGGCCTCCGAACCGCTGGCCTTCCCCGGCAGCCACAATGATGACGGCCGTTTCCCTCATTTGGTATTTTCGTTATAGCGACCAAAAATCATCTTGCCCACTGTAGTCTGAAGGACAGAAGTTACAGTAATATCCACCGTCTGGCCAATCATCTTTCGGGAATTATCCACAACTACCATAGTCCCATCGTCCAAATAAGCCACCCCTTGGTCTTTTTCTTTGCCTTCTTTGAGAATATAGACCCGAATGGTTTCGCCAGGCAACACCGCCGGCTTTAAGGCGTTAGCCAACTCATTAATGTTCATCACCGGAATGCCTTGGAGTTGAGCTACTTTATTGAGATTAAAGTCGTTGGTGACAATTTTGGCTTCCATATGCTTGGCCAGCTCAATCAATTTAGAATCAACATCCTGAATATCCGGAAAATCATAATCAACAATCTGAACCTTTACCTGAGAGGATCGCTGGAGCTGATCGAGAACATCCAGGCCCCGCCGCCCTCTTTGCCTTTTAATCGGATCTGATGAGTCAGCAATACTTTGCAGCTCTTTCAGGATGAATTGGGGTACCACCAGAGTCCCCTCAATAAAGGAAGTATTACAGATGTCAGCAATACGGCCGTCGATAACTACACTGGTGTCGAGAATTTTATAACTCCGGCCATCACTTTTTTCCTTAAACAAACCAAAAACATAAGCCGGATCCAGCCATTCATATTTCCTAGAACCCACCAGAAAGCCGATATAAGGCATGATCAGTAAGAAAAAAGACCGGATGAACAATTGAGTTCCCGAATCCCGAGCCACTTGCTGATAAATAAGACCTAAAAACCACCCGAGGACGACTCCGCCAATGGTGCCCACAGTCGAACCCCAGATCACCTTAAACTGGTTTTGGCGAATCTTGGTTTCCAAAAAAATAATCATAACCGCCAGAATAAAACCAACCAGGGCTCCAAAATAAGGAGCCAGCTTAAAGGGAGAAAAAAAGTACCCGGCCACGGTCATTAAGGCAATAACGACTAACCTGAGAATAAAAATGCCCATTTTTATTATCCTGTATTATAATTTATTACCTATAATATAAAAAAACCAAAAAAAATCAAAAAAACAATTTTATGGCCTGGCGGACATCTTTAACGCCAATTAACTCTATTCCAGCCCTTTTCTCTTGATTAAGAGCGTTTTTATTGCCCTGGGGTAAAATTAGTGTTTTAAACCCTAAAGAAGCTGCTTCTTTGATTCGCAAGCCGGGTTGAGTTACTGACCGGATCTCGCCACTGAGCCCAATTTCACCAAAAACCGCTACTTCCGGAGGCAACGCCCGATTTTTCACTGAAGAAACCACCGCCAGCAAAATACCAAGATCAGCCGCGGGCTCCTCAATCGCCAAACCTCCAGCCACATTTAAATAAACATCCTCGCCGGCAAAGGAATAACCCAATTTCTTCTCCACGATAGCCATCAACATAGCTGCCCGAAAGCGGTCCAAGCCGACTGTCATCCGCCGGGGATTCCCCAGAAATAAAGAAGAAGATACCAGGGCCTGGATTTCAGCCAATAAAGGACGGGTACCTTTAAGAGTGCAAACAACCACACTGCCTGGTTCATGACCAGGACGTTCTCTCAAAAAAAAGGCCGAAGGATTCTCGACACTCTTGAGCCCTTCTTCGCTCATCTCGAAAATAGCCAACTCTGAAACTGGCCCGAAGCGATTTTTCAACACCCTTAGCACCCGATAACTATGATCCCTTTCTCCCTCAAAACTAAGCACTACATCTACAATGTGTTCCAGAGATTTAGGCCCAGCTAAAGTCCCCTCTTTGGTGATATGCCCGATTAAAAAAGTGGCCATTTCTCGAGCTTTGGCCTGACGAAAAATGCGATTGGCCACCTCCCTGACCTGACTGATTGTTCCCGGGCTGGAAGTCAATTGACTAGAATAAACTGTTTGCACTGAATCTAAGATTAAAATTTCTGGGGAGAGATTTTCCACCGCCTGAAGGATTCGTTCTAAAATCGTCTCGGAGAAGAAATAAATTTTTTCTTGCCTCAAGCCCAAACGTTCCCCTCTCAGCTTAATCTGTTCTAGTGACTCTTCCCCAGAAACATAAAGAACTTTTTTTTGATGGCTGGCCAAATCCCGGCTAATCTGTAACATAAGGGTGGATTTGCCAATCCCAGGTTCGCCCCCGATCAAAACTAGCGAGCCCTTAACTATGCCTCCGCCTAAAACTTGATTGAAATCGTTTATGCCGGTCTGAATTCTCTGTTGAGTGACTTCCTTGATTTCTCCATACAAAACAGGTGCACTGGTAGTCAATGATAATCCCGGAGAGCTCTCCTCCTCTACTACTTCCTCAATTAAAGTATTCCATTCCCCGCAGCTGGGACAACGGCCCATCCATTTGGGAGTCTGAAAACCGCAACTTTGACAAACAAAACTTACTTTAGTTTTCATTCTACAGGCCCACTCCCAGGCCGAAAAATATCTCTCGGCGAGGAGCTAAAGTAAAATCTTCCACTCCCAAAAGAAAATAAAAATGTCGACTCGGTCTAAATTCACTCCACAGACGGAAGTGGGGCCGTGGTTCTCGATTGAAATCGAAGGCTTCTATCCGGAAAATGGCCCACTTCTGCCAGACAAACCAATCTAGACCCACTCCGAAGCGTGATTCAATCAGGCCCACCCGAGGCGCGAAGGGCCCAAAACGGACTCCTCCTTGCCAAGAAAAAACGAATTTTTCTTGCCAGGGATCTCGGATTATTTGGGCTGAAACAAACTGACGGTCTTTAAACCAGAAGCGGAGACTAGCCCGGCCGCGAGTCTTGGCTGTTTCTCCTAAATATTGCATCTCCAAAGTAGGCTCTAGTCGCCACTGGTAGACTTGATCGACCATTTGGCGGGTTTGCCGCAGGGCCGTCTCAGCCTCTTGATACAAATCATCATTTTGAATCAATTTGCCTAACGAACCTTCTCCCTTATTTATCTCGTGCAAACTCTGGTTGAGTTCTCTTAAAGCCTTTTCTGTCTCCTTGATCAAGGTCCCAATGTCCTGCAATCGTTGTCGAATATCCCCTCTGTTTTCACTAATGACTTCCTTTAAGAGATCAACCGTTTCTTCTAAATTTCGAGCTACCCGCGTCATATCCTGAGAAAGGGTCTGGGCTACTTGAGATGATTGGTCAACAGTTCTGGTTAAAGCTTGTCTGTTCTGCTGCCAAAAATCTCTTAATTCTCCAGTAAATTCAGCTATATTAGCCAAAGATTGCTGGAGGCTGGACTTAGTACCTTCACTCCCCAGTAGCTCCTGTAACAACTGGCCGGCCTTTCGGACCTCTTCCCCTACACTAAGCAGTTGAGCCCCAATGCGGTCTAAACTCACGGGAGTTAAACCTTGAAGAGTGTCGCCAGGCTGGCAATAAGCCGTTGCCTTCCCCGGAAGAATTTCGATATATTTCTCTCCTAATAATCCCAAAGCAGCCAGGGTGGCTACCGAATCTCGGCGGATCTGAACCCCTTTATCAATTACAATTAAGACTTCCGCTTGGCTATCTTTTAAACGAATATCCTCCACTCGACCAATCTTGACCCCAGCCAAGCGGACTTGAGTTCTCTTTTCCAAGCCAGCGGCTGAATCAAAATAAACATAGAGAGGATATCCTTTGCCCCGAAATATTTCACCCAAATCACCTACGGTAAAGATGAAAATGACCATAATTAAAAAAGCAATTCCTAAGAATAAACCAATTTTTATTTCTCTGGTCATTTTAACGCCTCAACATTAAATTTCTTCTCTTGCCTGACTTAATATTCTTTAATCGGGCCCACGGCACTGCCCGTGATAAATTGCCTTACTATGGGATTAACTGTTTTCCTAATTTCATCAGGGGTGCCGGTGGCGATAATTTTGCCCTGATAAAGCATGGAAATCCGGTCGGCCACTTTATAGGCAGAAACCATATCATGAGTGATCACAATGGAAGTAACCCCAATTTCTTTTTTCATGGCGATGATTAGATCGTTTATGGCATCAGCGCGAATTGGGTCAATACCAGTCGAAGGCTCATCATAAAGAATAATCTGAGGACGATAAGCAATCGCTCGAGCTAAACCCACTCTCTTTTTCATTCCTCCACTTAGCTCATGAGGCATTAATTTCTCTACGCCTCTTAAACCAACCAGTTCCAAGGCTTCTTTAACTCTCCGTTGAATCTCAGCCGGGGAGAGATTTGTATACCGCTCTAAGCCAAAACGCACATTTTCCTCAACTGTAAGAGAATCAAAAAGAGCTGCATTTTGGAAAAGAAGTCCAAATTTGCGTCTAATTTTGAATAATTCCTCTTCTGACAAAGAAGTGATTTCTACCCCATCCACCCAAATTTGACCTCGATCGGGTTTCATCAAACCAATTAACGTCTTGATTAAAACGCTCTTGCCTGAACCACTCTGGCCGCAAATGACTCTCGTCTCTCCTTTGGCAATTTCCAGATTAACCCCTCTTAAAACATGGTTCTCCCGAAAACTTTTATGAAGCTCGACTATCCTAATCATTGGCTTAATGAGGCTGGTAACACTTTACTCAAGAAGAAATTGACCATCAAAATGACAATACTAGAAATAACCACTGAGCGGGTGGTTGCCCGACCTACACCAGCGGCTCCTCCTTCCGCTTTCAGCCCTTGCCAGCAACCCACAAGAGCAATAATCAAGCCAAAAATACTGGCTTTAATCAAACCGGTAATTAAATCCCAGAGCTCAAAATAAAGCAAAGTATTCTTGAGATAAATAGAACTATTTACTCCCATAATCATTATATTGTAGACAAAGCCGCCGAGCATACCGATGACATCGCCATAGAGAGTCAAGCAGGGCAGCATAAAAAAAGCGGCTACTGTCCGGGGCACCACGAGATACTTGTTGGGGTCAGCCCCCAAACTGAAAAGAGCATCAATCTGCTCAGTTATTTTCATTGTTCCTATCTCAGCCGTCATGGCTGAACCTACTCGACCAGCCACCATCAGACCGACCAGAATCGGAATTAATTCTTTAGAAAGTCCTAAAGAAATAATTGGTCCTCCATAAGCCTCCGAGCCTGGTCCCACGTAACGATGGAAACCGATATAAGTCTGCAGACCAAAGACCAACCCGCCGAAAGCAGCGGTTAAAGAAACCACTGGTAAAGACCTCACTCCAATTTCTTCCAGCTGTTGGATAAAAATGGACTTTTCCCAGGGGGGGCGAAAAATATTCTTAAGAGTTTTCCAAGTTAATAAACCAATCTCTCCCAAATTCTCCAAAAAAACAAAGAGCGGCTCTAGCCATCCTTTGCCTCGATTCATCAGGCTTCCTCTAGACGTTCTCGATATTCACTAAAGTCAAGATCGACAAAACGAGCATATTCCCTGACAAAAGCCATAGTGACCTTGCCAACTGGGCCGTTACGCTGTTTAGCCACATTGATCTCAGCCAGACCTCGCAAACTTTCTTCATCGGGAAAATAATACTCCGGTCGGTAAATTAAAATCACTACATCCGCATCCTGCTCAATTGCCCCTGACTCCCGCAAATCCGAAAGCTGGGGCACGGGCCGGGAGCGCCCTTTCTCAGGAGCCCGACTTAACTGAGAAATCCCGACGACGGGAATCTGTAGCTCTTTGGCCAGTTCTTTAAGGGAACGGGAGATAAATGAAATTTCCTGATTACGGTTTTCAAAACGGGCGGTAGTCCGCATTAATTGAATATAATCGACAAATAACAAATCCAAATTTTGCTCCATTTTGAGCCGTCTGGCCTTGGCTTTCATCTCCATCACCGTTAAAGCTGGAGTTTCGTCAACAAAAATTTTTGCCTGAGAAAGAACCTCGGCTCCTAATTTCAACCGACTAAACTCCAGATCACTGATGAAGCCTTTGCGGACTTTGCTCAAATCCACTTGAGCCTCTGAACAGAGCAATCGGAGATAAAGTTGTTCCTTGGACATTTCTAGGGTAAAAAAGCCAATGCTGTAATCAGTTCTAATGCCCACGTACTGGGAAATATTCAGACAGAAAGCCGTCTTGCCCATGGAAGGCCGGGCAGCCACAATAATCAACTCCGAATTATGCAAACCTGAGGTGAGAGAATCTAAATCGCGAAATCCGGTCGGAATTCCCGTGACGATTTCTTTCCGTTCTCTTAAAACGCGAATATTCTCCAGTATCTGGGGAGTTAAATCGCCTACCTTGACAAAACCGGGTTTAATTCGCTGTTCGGCCACCTCGATAATAGCTGACTGGGCCTCAGCGAGAAGCACCTCGGCATCTTCCTTCTGATCATAACTGGCAGAAATGATTTTCGCTGAAGAGAGAATTAACCGCCGCAGGAGAGCTTTTTCCCGAATAATCTGGGCATAATATTCAATGTTTAGACTCTGGGGAACTCCATCCAATAAAGAAGAAAGATAAGAGGCACCCCCCACTTCATCCAACAAACCTGCCTTCTGCAACTCCTCATTGAGGGTAACTAAGTCCACTGGCATCCCCTTGTCTACCAAGGAAATTATTTTCTCCAGAATAATCCGGTTAGCTTCTTTATAAAAATCATTCGGAGTAACTAAAGAAAGAACCACATTAAGATTTTTATTATTAAGAAGAATCCCTCCCAGAACGGTTTTCTCGGCTTCTAGACTATGGGGAGGAGTTTTCTTCAGAAACAACCAATCAAGTTCCATTATCTCCCCTATGGTTTACTCCGGCTGAGAGTCAACCCCTTCTTTTTCCGAAGACGTTGTCTTGGTTGACTCTGTTTCAGCTGGTTGAATCTCACTGGCCTCAGCTTGGTCTGCCGCCACCTTTGGCTCTTCTGCCGGAGTCTCAGCGGCTTCCTCAGGCAGGACTTGTACCTCTATCTCCGCTCTCTCTTCATGAAAAACTTTAATTGGAACTTTGTAACTTCCCAGGGACTTTATTGGCTCAGGTAAAAGAATTTTCTTTTTATCCAGAGCAAACCCCTCCTTTTCCAAAGCCTCTTTGATATCAGCCAAACTCACTGAGCCAAAAAGGGCTTCCTTGTCACTGGTTTTTCGATAAAAAGTTAACTTAACCTGGCTCAATTTCTGGGCCATTTCCTGATAAGAGGATAATTCTTTCTCCAGTTTCTTGCGCAGAGCCCTCTGCTGCATCTCAATCATTTTCATATTGGTTGGTGTTACCTCTAAAGCCAATTTTCGGGGCAGAAGATAATTCCGAGCATAGCCTGGGGCTACTTCAACAATATCTCCCCGTTTGCCTAAATTCTCAATGTTTTCTCTAAGCATGATTTTCATGACACACCACCTTGCTTCTAACTTTAGTCAGCAATAAAAGGTAACAAACCAAGAATCCGAGCTCTTTTTATGGCTCTGGCTAAACGTCTTTGGTGATAAGAACATGTACCAGTAACTCGTCTCGGAGCAATTTTTCCCCTCTCAGGAGTATATTTTTTTAACAACTCAACATTTTTGTAATCAATCTCCCTGATGTTTAGCTCACAAAAACGACAAACTTTTTTCTTGGGTGGGAAAAAACGGCGGTATGTAGGTTTATCAGAGCGCGATTCTTTACTCATTGGCTTTCCTCCTTTCGTTCCGACTCGCCGGAGTTAGGAGTAGAGGAAGGTGACTGACCTTCTCCTACTTCACTGTCTTCTGTCAAAGGAGTAACGGGCAGAGGGGCGGTTTTCTTTTTCCGTCTGACATTCTCCCGCCGATCCTGCTTGATGGTCATAAAGCGAATGACTGCATCTTTCTGTTTAAAAAGGCGCTCCAGCTCGGCCGGAATATCCGGTTCGCCTTCATATAAGAAGAAAACATAGTACGCCTCTTCAAACTTCTTAATGGGATAAGCCAGTTTCCGCTTGCCCCACCTGTCTTCCTTCACCATCTGGCCTTTTTTTTGTTTAATCACCTCGGCCATCTCTTGAATAAGGGCCTCAACCTCTTCTTCCGGCAGGTTGGGGGCGATCAAGAACGCAGTTTCATATAATCTCATTTGACCTCCTTTTGGCTACCAGCCCCTTCATTTTCTTGAAGGAGCAAGGAGCATCTAATTTTTTGCCTATCTATTGTACCTTAATTCTCTGATTAAAGCGACTCATGGCTTCATTTATTTGCCCGGCCAAGATCAATTCCAGAGCTGCCTCGGCTTTCTCCAGACTTCTTTCCATTTTGAGCTTCTCTTCTGAAGTAAAAGGGGAAAGAACAAATTCGGCCGCCTCCACCCCTTCGGGAAGGGGCCCAATACCTAATCTTATCCGAGGAAATCTAGTGGCGCCGAGCTCCCGGATGATAGATTCGACTCCCCGATGTCCACCAGAGGAGCCTTCGGCTCGGACTCTAATTTCTCCAAGGGGAATGTCCAAATCATCATAAATGATCACCATTTGCTCCAAGGGAATCGCCCGGTGATGAATAATTTCTTTCACCGCCAATCCCGAATTATTCATAAATGTCTGCGGCAAAGCTAGTAAGATTTGTTGACCTCCTCTGGTGATTTCACCAATTTTGGCCTGAAATCGAGGCCGGGAGAGCCGGACTCCCCATTTTCGGGCAATCCGCCTAACTAGCAGAAAACCAGCATTATGCCTTGTTCTAGCGTAAGCCCGGCCTGGATTGCCCAAGCCAATAATCGCCCACACCTTACTCCTCTTCCTCGGCAGCTCCTTCTTTTTTCTCTTCTTCCTCTTCCTTCTCCTTACGAATAACTTCTGGTTCCTCTTCTTCACCAATAATTTCTTCCTCTTCCACTTCTTCCACTTCCTCTTCTACCGGAGCCTCAATAACCACCAAGACCGTCTCTGGATCGGTTATTATTTTGACTCCCTCAGGGGGAGTTATATCTTCCACCCGCAAAGCTTGATTGACGTGTAGTTCGCTGATATCGACCACAATCGCTTCGGGAATACTCCGGGGGAGACATTCAATCTCCACTTCTCTAGTCATCCAATCAGCAATCCCGCCTTCAGACTTAACGCCTACGGGCTCACCCACATGATGGATAGGAACATAAACCCGAATTGGCTTATCCATAGATATCTGCACCAGGTCCACATGATACAATTCATCAGTCACCGGGTCGATTTGCAGCTCTTTGATCATAACATTCCATTTTTCAGAATCATAAGTAACCTCAAAAATAACATTTTCTCCTTGCTTAAGAACTCGGTTAACCTCTTTTTTGTCCAAAGCCAAGCAAACTTCTCGGACATCTGGCCCATAAAGCACCGCCGGCACCTGGCCAGCGCGACGCAACCGACGAGCAGGTCCTTTGCCAGTTTTATCTCTTTTTTCAGCTTTAATCTGAATTGCCATAATCAGCCTCCTTAAATAAACAAACTGCTCACTGAAAGACCCTCATGGATCCGCCGCACGGCTTCTCCAAACAATTCGGCCACAGAAAGCACTGTAATTTTATCCATTTTTTTTGCTTCTTCACTCAATTCAATGGTATTGGTGACAATCAATTTCTCTAGGGGAGACTCCTGAATCCGCTTTAAGGCTTGCCCTGAGAGAACAGGATGAGTACAAGCAGCCAGAATCCGCTGGGCTCCTTCTTGCCGCAGGGCTTCAACACTCAGGATCAATGTTCCGGCTGTATCTACCATGTCGTCGAGAATAACTACATCTCTGCCTTTGACTTGGCCGATGACATGCAGCACCTCAGCTACATTAGGAGCAGGCCGCCTTTTATCAATAATGGCTAGCGAGGCGCCCATTTTTTTAGCAAACCACCTGGCCCGGCCCACACCGCCGGCATCTGGAGAAACAATAGTCAAATTTTCGAGCTTTAGGCTTTCTATGTAGTTCGCCAGAACCGGGGCGGCCATGAGATTGTCCACCGGAATGGAGAAGAACCCCTGAATTTGGGGAGAATGCAAGTCCATGGTTAAGACTCGATTAGCGCCTGCCTTCTCGATTAAGTCCGCTACCAAACGAGCAGAAATGGGCACCCGGGGCCTATCCTTCCAATCCTGGCGGGCATAACAATAGTAGGGAATCACGGCCGTTATACGCTCCGCAGAAGCTCTTTTAAAAGCATCTATCATTAGAAATAATTCCATAAGATGAAAATTGGCATCAAACGAACCGGACTGGACAATGAACACGTCTTCGCCCCGCACATTTTCATCAATATAAAAATGAATCTCACCATCACTAAAACGATCCAAGACGCAACGGCCAAGTTCCAAGCCCAGATAATCAGCAATCTTCTGCGCCAGAGGGCGGTTGGATGAACCAGTAAAAATTTTTAAATTTTGTTTCCTCATCATATCTCCTTTCCCACAGGGAAAGACATCCCTCGGCTGAGAATATATTGGCTGGGGTGGGAGGATTCGAACCTCCGAATGGCGGATCCAAAGTCCGCTGCCTTACCGCTTGGCTACACCCCAAGCCCAATTGCCTCCCAATATTGGGAGCGACTAAGCGTTTTCACTATGGTCACTTTTACTTCAGGAAATGAACCCTCTATTTCTTGCCCAAATTCAACAGCCTTATTTCTCTCCTTAAACATTCCGTAAAGAGCGGAACCGCTACCGCTCATCAAAGATAACTCTGCTTCTCTCTCCTTGAGTACTTCTTTTATCTTTCTTAGTCGAGGGTACCTGGCAAAAACAGGTCCTTCTAGCTCGTTGACCAAAAGGGTCAAATTATTATCCTTTAGAAACTGGTTAATTTTACTTACTTTAGAGCTTGAAGTCAAGGTGGGTGGCAGCTGCTCAAAGACCCAGCGAGTGGCTATCCCCCAGGGAGGCAAGACTAAAAGGATAGCTCTCTCCTCTAAATCAGGGAGAGGCTGGAGAAGGTCACCCCGGCCTTGGCCTAAGCAAAGCCCCCCATGGAAAAAATAAGGCACATCCGCTCCCAGTTCTTGACCTATTTTGATTAATTCCTGGCGAGTTAAACCAACCTGCCACAATTGATTCAGGGCCATCAAGACCACAGCCGCATTACTACTGCCTCCACCCAAACCGGCTCCAGGAGGGATTCTCTTTCTGACTTTTATCTCAACGCCCGGGCTGTTTACTGCCCTCTGTTTCATTTTTAAAACCGCTTGAAAAATCAAATTATCCTCTCCCCAAGAAATAGAAGGCTCATCACCGGCCAGCTGGAGGCCTCCATCCTTTCTCTCTACCAGCTCTATTTCATCTGCCAGGGAAATTGATTGAAATAAGGTTAAGAGGTCGTGATAGCCATCTTCTCTTCGCCCCAGAACTTCTAAAGCTAAATTTATTTTGGCTGGGGAAAGAAGTTTCATTTTAGATAAGCCTCAATTTCCCGCCAGGATTTTGGTTGAAAGCGGCGGGTAAACTGGAGAGAAAAAAGCCCTTCTCTAGGGGGACGATTAAAATAAATTTCCCGAAGTCGCCAGCGGACTTCCCCTTCTGGATAAAAGATAACCAAAGTCTCCACCAAACGGGTTCGCCCCACATAGCGCTTGATCACAAATTTCACTTCATTCCTCTGGCCTCGCCAGATTCGGCCCGAAGCATCTCTCTCTAATCGCCAAGCTCCCGGTAAAGATTCCTGGCTGATTAAAAGACGGCTCCACTCCGACAAGCTCAGAGAAAAGCCCAACAAACGCTCAAATAACTCCTCTTCAGGGCCTTGCCAATAAACTCTATCTCTGGGTAGAACCAAATAGGCTTGTGTCTTTAAAAAAAGCAACTGGGAAACAGTCCTCCCCAAAGTATCAGCGATATCCAGGCGAGCCTCATCAGGCCAGATTAAAAAAAAAGAAACCTTGCCTCGAGATACTTTGCCTTTGTTTTTAATCATCAGGGAAGCATAGCCCTCAAGAGTTTTTATGGATGAAGGCAATGAATCCAGAGAAAGGGGAGCCATTCGGCATTGTTGGAGCAAAATTAAGCCTATCAGTCCAAGAGTATAAAGAAAAAAAAGGACGCCAGAGGATTTCCTATTTGGTGTCAACTTTGTACGAAGATAAACCATTCTCTTGAGGTGAAGTTCTTTTCACCGACTCCTTATTATCTTGTCTCTTTTCTGTTTTTTTGTCGTCTAAATAATACACTTCTTCTGAAGAAGGTTCCTTTTTCCGGCTGTTGGCTCCATCATCTACCAGATAAAAACCATAGTCATGGGTTTTAACTTTCTTTTTCTTTTTATGACGATAAAGAGGATAAAAAGGCGAACGCAACCGCCGACCAAAACAGGAAAAATTGGGGTTGAGAATGGAAAGAAGAACGAACAAACCAAAAATAATTAAAATTAAATAAGGTGTCCAACCCATCTCTTTATTGCCTCAATTAATTACACTTCTATTATAAGAAGCTCTCTTTAACTTCGTCAACCCCACCCCCAAAACAGTGGCTTTCCCGCAAGAAAGAAGGCGAACCAAATTCAATGACCTTGGGGAAAAAGGCTTAATTTATTTCGTCTCTAATTCTTCCTGAAACTCGGGGATCTTCTTGAGAACCTTCTCCTGACCAAGGTAAAACCCCAGAATAAAAGCCGAAGAAAAAGCGATAAGCGCGAACAACGATTTCAACACTTCTTTCATTGCTTCCTTCCTTTTAGGATTAAAATATAAACTAACAGCCTGGGTAATGTCAACTTAATTTCTCCTGGTCGAAGAAAGACAACTCATTACCTGAGGGGAAAACTAAGGTTCTCTTAGTTAGATGACTATTGTTTCGGAGTCAAACTATCACCCACAACTCTCCTGTGCCCCCCGGCAATCGAGTCAGGGCCATACTTCAATCTAGTTTTAACTGAGAAAAGTGATATAATGAGACCAAGGAGAAATCAGCGATGGGCAAGAAATCTCTTCTTTTCTTCTCTGGCCTCTTCTTTATTTTGGTCATTCTTAGCCAAGCCCAGCCGGTAAGGCCATCAGTCTGGGCAGGAAAATTTTATCCCGCCAATCCCCTCCAGCTACGTCAAATGATTAACCAATGGCTAGCAGAAAGCCCCATCCATGAAGAAATAAAAAATCTCCGCGCTCTGATCGTTCCTCACGCTGGCTACCCTTATTCAGGCAAAGTCGCTGCTCAAGCCTATCGTCAGGTTAAGGGGAAGGATTATACTGCGGTGATTATCATGGGCCCGAGCCATCATTACGGTTTTCGCGGAGTCTCGATCGACACCGAAGCCCGCTATCGAACTCCACTGGGAGAATTAGAAGTCGACACCCATCTGGCCCGACAATTAGCTCAACTCACAGGATATAAAACCATCTCAGCCGCCCATCAGCAAGAACATTCTATTGAAGTCCAATTGCCTTTCCTGCAGGTTGTCCTCCCTCAGGTCCGCATCGTTCCCGTTGTCTTCGGCTATCCAGATCAAAAAGATGTGAACAATATGGCCCAAGCCCTAGCCAAAATCATGACTAATCCTCGGATTCTCATAATAGCCACTACCGATCTGTCTCATTATCTTCCTAAAACAAAGGCCAACCAAACGGATACTCAAACTATTAAACTCATTAAAAAATTTAAAGGGACAACTCTTCTGCGTAAAGCCCTGAGAGGGGCTAATATAATGTGTGGCGTGGCCCCAGTGAGTGCCTTATTGATGGCCAGCCAGCGTCTTGCTCATCCCCAAATTCATATTTTAGACTACCGGGACTCCTCGGCCGCCGGTGGTCCTACCGACCGAGTGGTGGGCTATCTAGCTGCAGTGATAGAAGCAGCTCTCCCCTCTTCGCCTAAAACTGAAGCCTCCCCATCTTTTGATTTAAGTCCATCGGAAAAACAACAACTTCTCCAACTAGCTCGAGAAGCTATAACCCTTTTTCTCCGAGAGAAAAAACTACCAGATTACTCCCCATCTTCTCCCCACCTTTGGGAAAAAAAGGGGGCCTTTGTCACCCTGCGGAAAAAAGGACACCTGCGGGGGTGTATTGGGTTCATTGAGTCCAACCTCCCCCTTTATCAAACTGTCATCCAAGCAGCCATATACGCTGCCGTTAAAGATCTCCGTTTCCAACCAGTCTCCTTGGAAGAGTTGAAAGAAATTAACATCGAAATATCTATCCTCTCTCCCCTTAAAAAAATCCGCCATCCTGCCCAAATCCAAGTCGGTCGTCACGGCCTAGTTATTGAAAAAGGCAACCACAAGGGGTTACTCCTCCCTCAAGTGGCCACGGAAAACGGTTGGGACAGCCTAACTTTTCTCCAACAAGTCTGCCTGAAAGCTGGCCTCCCGCCAGATGCCTGGCGGCAGGGAGCCCATCTTTATACGTTTGAAGCTTTAGTCTTCGCCGAGAAATAACAACGGCCTTTCCCCCTGGGAAAGGAAGTGAAAAGGACAGTTGGGGAGAGGATCTGGGCTATTATCCTTGATATCCTTTCGGCATCAAGTATATAATAGACACAGAGAAAAGAGGAAGTCCGAGAAAGGTTGAACAATTTTTTATGACGGGTTTTAATACAGAAATTCTTCATAAGAATAAAATTTACCATGTGCAAACTCAAGATAAAGGACCGCCTTACAACTATATTGAAACTATTATCTACCGTTCTGGGCGGGTGTTAACCACGAGAAGGACGCCTTATAATGCTCTTTTGACTCAAGGTGATAGGGAAGCCCTTATTGCCCGATTAGTCCAAGAACAACATGAGCAAATATGTCAGCAAGTCAAACAAGGACGTTTTGAACATCTGTGAAAACCAGGAGACCATTCTGGTCCCTTGTCCTTTCCGATAAATATTGATGAGGAAGAAAAACATCTACTTAATTGACGGTAATTCGATCTTATACCGCTCTTATTACGCCATCCGCAATTTATCCACCTCCAACGGCTTCCCGACCAATGCTATTTATGGCTTTCTCCAAACCCTCCGGAAGATCCGCGAAGAACATCAACCCGCCTATCTAGCTGTTGTTTTTGACGCTAAAGGCCCGACCATTCGCCACGCTACCTATCAGGCTTATAAAGCTAATCGGAAACCCATGCCCGAAGACTTGGTGGTTCAGCTGCCAGTCTTAAAGAAAATTCTTCAGGCCCAGCAGATAAAACTTTTGGAAGTTGACCAATATGAAGCCGACGATGTTTTAGCTACTCTGGCTCTCCGAGCGGCGGCTCAAGGACTACCGGCGGTGATTGTCACTACAGATAAAGACCTCTTACAGATGGTTAATCAACAAATAGCTGTCTATAATCCAGTCAAGGAAAAACTTTATACCCCAGAGGAAGTTAAAAAAGAATTCGGTGTTCTGCCGGAACAAGTTACTGGCGTCTTAGCCCTCCAAGGAGATGCCTCTGACAACATCCCCGGGGTACCTGGGATTGGGGCCAAAACTGCTCGGCGGCTCATCCAGGAATTCGGCTCCCTGTCTTCGTTAATCAATCAATTGGATAAAGTCAAAAATCCTCGCGTGAAAGCAGCTCTGGAGAAAAACCTGGAGATTTTAAATCTAAGCCAGGAGCTGGTGACAGTTGAAAAAAACCTGCCCCTTGAATTTAAACTCGAAGAATTCCAGATCGGCCAGCCCAAAGAAGAGGAATTGATTAAAATTTACCAAGAATTAGAATTCCACTCGCTCTTGAAAGAAACTATTCGAGAAAGAAAAAAAGAACTTACCCAGGATTACAAAGTCATATTTAAGGAGGAAGAACTAAAAAAACTTATTCCCCTGATCAAGGCAAGCGGCTGTCTAGCCATAGATACAGAAACAGACAGTCCTTCCCCCACCCGGGCCAGACTAGTCGGGCTCTCTTTAGCTTGGCAACCCGGACAGGCCTATTATCTACCTCTGGGCCACAATTATCTCGGGGCTCCTCCTCAAATTCCTCTAAATAAAGCCGCCTCTCTCTTAAGGGAAATCTTGACTGATCCTCAGATTAAAAAAATAGGCCAAAATATTAAATATGACCTCATCGTCCTCCGGAGAAGCGGCTTCGAGTTGGCTGGTCTGGATAAAGACACCATGGTCCTTTCTTATCTTTTAGAACCTAACTGGGGTAAACATAGCTTGGAGAAACTGGCCACGCACTATCTCCATCAAGCCCCTATCTCTTACCAAGAAATCGCAGGAAAAGGTAAGCAGGCTAAAACTATGAATAAAATCGCCATTGAGAAAGTGGCCTCTTACGCCTGCCAAGATGCAGTTTTGGCTCTACAGTTGGCCGAGATCCTGTGGCCGAAAGTGGTGGAGGCCAATCTAGAGACTCTCTATCAAGAGATTGAACTCCCCCTAATTGAAGTCCTGGCTGATATGGAAATGTGGGGAGTCAAAGTTGATGCTCAACAACTGGCTGAGATAAGTGCTGAGTTGGAAGAAGCCATGCAGCGTCTAGAGAAAAAAATCTTCTCTCTTTGTGGGCTGACCTTCAATCTTAATTCTCCTCAACAGCTCTCTCGGGTACTTTTTGAAATAATGGGCTTGCCTCCTTCACGTAAAACCAAGGTAACTCGCGGCTACTCCACCGGAACAGCCGTGCTGGAAGAATTGGCTAAAAAGTATCCTATTGCTCGGGACATCCTGGAATACCGACAATTGGCCAAAATGAAAAATTCTTATGCTGAAGCCCTGCCTAAATTGATTAACCCTCATACGGGACGAATCCACACGTCTTATAACCAGACAGTAGCCGCCACCGGCCGCCTTTCCAGCAGTGATCCCAATCTCCAGAACATCCCCATTCGGGGAGAATGGGGACAACGCTTCCGAAAAGCTTTTGTGCCCGAACCTGGCCATCTGTTTCTTTCAGCTGATTATTCCCAAATTGAACTCCGCGTGCTAGCCCACCTTTCCCGAGACCCAGCCTTGATTAAAGTCTTCCAAGACGAACGCGACATCCACACCGAAACAGCCAACCGGGTTTTTACCACCAATCTCCTGGATAAAGCTGAACAACGCCGACGGGCTAAAATAATAAACTTCAGCATCATTTATGGCGCCTCCGCCTTCTCTTTAGCCCGTGAACTGGGCACTACTCCTGGCGAAGCTCAAAAGTTCATAGATTTATACTTTCAACAATATCCAGAAGTCAAAAATTTCCTCCATAATTCTATTCAACAGGCAGAAAAACAGGGGTATGTCCAGACTCTCTTCGGCCGGAAACGGCCGGTGCCCGAACTTAAACACAAAAACCCCCAAATTCGTCAAGCTGGGGAAAGAATAGCTCTCAACACACCTATCCAAGGCACAGCCGCTGATTTAATCAAAAAAGCAATGATCAATATCTGGCGCGAAATTAAAAAAAGGAACCTAAGGAGCAAAATGATTCTTCAGGTCCATGACGAACTAGTCTTTGAAGTGCCTGATTCAGAAGTGGAAGTCATGGCCCAGTTAGTTAAAGAAAAAATGGAAAATGTTTTCCCTTTGGTTGTGCCCCTAAGAGTCCACCTGGCCTGGGGAATTAATTGGGCTGAAACTAAATAACTACCAATTTGGCCATCTTCAATAACTTAGATAATTTACAATTTTTTCTGGTACACCCGGAATTTTTTGTAAACTTGGCCACCCATGCGTTCCATTTCAGCCCTGACTCTAACATTCGTTTCCATTTCATGATGGGAATCAATCACTTCGAAACCAGCCTCTTGAGCTGATTCCAACATCTTGACTCCCATTAACACATCTAGACCTTTGCCCCGGTAAGGCTCTTTGATGGCTCCCAAGAGTAAATCTAGTTGTTTGGTCTTTTTAGCTGCGCGGAGAATATGGATGAAGCCAAAAGGAAATAACCTGCCCCGAGCTTTTTGGATCCCCTCAGTCATGTCTGGGATGCCGACAATAAAAGCTACTACCTCACCCTCTTTGACCACAATTTTAACAAAACGCGGATCTAGAATCGGCAAATACTTCTTCGCCAAGGCCTCCATCTCATCTTCATCCAAAGGAGAATAGCCATAGATTTCTGTCTGTGAATAACACTCATTCATTAAATGAAGAACGGGCTTAATCCAAGGTTTAATTTCTTTCCTTTTGCGAAACTCCACTACTTGAAAGCCACCTTTCTTTAAAACACGCTGGTAAATCCTTTGGTAAAACTCCGGGATCTCCCGAGGAACATCAACCTTATACACATAATAATCTATATCTTTGGTATAACCTAACTCTTCCAGCATCCGGGGCATCCATTCATAATTATAGTAAGTAGCTATAGTGGCTCGGTTTTCAAATCCTTCTATTAGAAATCCTTCCGGATCTTGGTCTGTAAACCCGTAGGGGCCCACTACCTTGGTCATGCCTTTCTCGCGAGCCCAGTTCTCTATAGAGCCGAGAAGGGAGGCGACAACTTCACGATCTTCCCAGGCTTCCAGGTAGCCAAACCGGGCCGCCTTTTCCCCTCTAAATTCATTATAGCGATAATTGATAATGCCCATAATGCGGCCTACCGGCCGCCCTTCTCGCCAGGCTAAAAGGCGTATGGTGTCGCAATAAGAAAAGGCCTTGTTCTTTTTGGGATCAAAATATTTCCACTCATCCATATAAATGGGAGGAACCCAATTCTTATGACCTCGATGAATTTTTTCTGGAAGATAAATAAATATCTTTAATTCTTTGCGGGAAGAAATCGGCTTAATTTCAACGGCCATGAGTTTTATCTACAAATTATCTAAATTAAAATAAAAAATCAACCCGGAACCACATCTAATTGATCACCCTCGTTGTCCTTAAATTGCCAGGTCTATCTGCTGGTAAAAAAGCTATCCTTGTCTTCCCACTTGACAAATGCTTTTCTGGCGACTAAACTTGAACATCAATTTTTTTCGCGTGGTCTTTTCTCATGAAAAAAAAGACATTTCCTCGCGGCGTCCATCCTCCGGAAAATAAGCACTGGACTGCGGCTAAATCAATAGAAGTTCTGCCCCCTCCAGAAAAAGTTTTTATTCCCCTCCACCAACACTTTGGTCAACCGGCTAAGCCCTTGGTTAAAAAAGGGGATCAGGTCGCCCTAGGTCAAAAAATTGGTGAAGCTCAAGGACTCTTCTCGGCAGATGTCCACGCCAGTGTTTCAGGCAAAGTGTTAGCCGTTGATGGACATTACCATCCTTTGGGAAAACCTGTCTTGACCGTCACCATTGCCAATGATGGAGAAGACAAGACAGTCGAATTTTCCGCCGTAGACAATCCCTTCTCCCTCTCGCCTCAGGAAATTATCTCTCGAGTCAAAGAAGCAGGCATTGTGGGTTTGGGGGGAGCCGCTTTCCCTACAGCGGTTAAATTATCGCCTCCTCCCGATAAAGCTATTGATACTGTCATCATTAATGGTTGCGAATGCGAGCCCTTTCTTACAGCTGACTATCGATTAATGAAAGAATATCCTGAGGAAATTCTCCAGGGAGCCGAACTTATTCGCCTGGCCACTGGAGCTCAACAAATTATCCTGGGCATCGAAGATAATAAAGAAGATGTAGCTGAACTCTTGGCATCAAAAATTAAACCTCCTCACTTTAAAGTCGAACTCCTCCAAACCAAATATCCCCAAGGAGCCGAAAAAAATCTTATCTATGCTCTTTTAAAAAGAGAAGTCCCCCGGGGAGGACTTCCTTTTGATGTGGGGGTTGTCGTGCAAAATGTCGGCACAACCAAAGCTATTTGGGAAGCTGTCCGCTACGGCAAACCCCTTTACGAACGAGTTTTGACGGTCTCCGGTTCGGGAATAGTCGAACCTAAAAACTTATTGGTCAGAATTGGGACTCCCTTTCAAGCAGTGATTGATTTCTGTGGTGGCCTAAAAGAAGAGGCTAATCTCTTGATCATGGGTGGCCCGATGATGGGTATTCCTCAATGGACCCTAGAAGCACCGGTGATCAAAGGCACCTCTGGCCTACTGGCCTGGGCCGCCCCTAACTCAAGCCCTTCCTTCAGTTGCATTCGTTGCGGACGTTGTGTCGCCCATTGTCCTATGGGATTGGCCCCGACTCAAATCATGAAATATATTGAATTCGGCCGCTACCAGGAAGCTGAAGCCTGGGGGGCGCTTGACTGTGTGGAATGCGGCAGCTGTCAATATTCTTGTCCAGCCGGCATTCCCTTGGTCCACTGGATAAAACTCGGCAAATCTATTATTACCGCTCTTAAACGGAAGACAGGCTAATGACAGAGAGAAGTTTAATAATTAAGACTTCACCTCACCTTCGACATCCTGATTCAGTCCCTAAAATTATGTATGCTGTCCTCCTCAGTCTCCTTCCTGCGGTAATAGCTTCGATTTATTTTTTCCGCTTCCGGGCAGTAGCTTTATACCTCGCCTGTCTCGCCGGGGCTTTAGCTACGGAAGCCATTTTCCTGGTGGCGCGAAAAAAACCCCTAGTGGCTCTCCTGGATGGCTCGGCCGCCATTACCGGACTGCTTCTGGCCATGACATTACCTCCCACCTTGCGCCTAGATCAAGCAGTAATTGGAGCTGTTATGGCCATTGCTCTGGGCAAACAAGTTTTTGGTGGGCTGGGACATAACGTTTTTAACCCCGCTTTAGTAGGCCGAGCCTTTCTCCAGACTGCTTTTCCCGTAGCCATGACGACCTGGATACCACCAGTGACCCAAGTGGTCAACACTGTCACCTATGCCACTCCTCTGGGAAATCTAAAATTCCAAAACGCGGTCGCCCAACACACCCTGACTCCCCTCAAAGATCTCTTTTGGGGAAATGTAGGTGGTTGTCTAGGAGAAACATCCGCTATAGCCCTTTTAATCGGCGCTGCTTATTTGTTTTACCGTAAGGCCATCGATTGGAAAATTCCAGTGGGTATTATTGTTTCTCTTACCTTTTTCACCGGCCTCTTCTGGCTGGCTCAACCGGATAAATATGCCTCACCTCTTTTTCATCTTTTATCGGGAGGCTTGCTCATTGGAGCCTTCTTTATGGCCACGGATATGGTCACCTCTCCTATTACCCCTCGCGGAACCATTATTTACGCCATAGGCATCGGCTTGTTAATCGGATTAATCCGACTCTTTGGTGGATATCCCGAAGGAGTAATGTATTCCATTCTACTGATGAACACCGTTGTCCCCTTGCTTAACCGTTATACCCGCCCCCGCATCTTGGGCGAAAGGAGGAAAAAAGCATGAATCTTTCCTCCCGCATGATTGTTGTTCTGACCAGCGTAGGCGTTCTCTCAGGGGCCTTGCTCTCCACCGTAGGGTTACTCACCAGAGAAAGAATTGAAGCTAATCGACTGAAAGAGATTGAGGAAGCTATCGTCTCGGTTGTGCCTGGGACTACTGTTAATCAAAAAATCTACGAAGAGAAAGATTTCACCGTTTATGCCACTCGCGGCGAAGCAGGTCAAATCACCGGCTACGCCATTTATACAGCCGGCACAGGTTTCCAGGATAAAATTGTGATAATGTTTGGGACAGATGCCTCTTTACAAAAAATTTTTCGTTTAACTATCCTGGATCAGAAGGAAACTCCTGGATTAGGAGCCAAAATAACTGACGAAGAAGCTTTCCTTCAATTTTGGGAAAATAAAGACTGCTCCCAGCCTCTGACTCTTCGAAAACCGCCTGTAAGTCGGGAAGAACTGGGGGCATCGGAAATAAATGCTATTACAGGGGCCACGATTTCCTCCGAAGCGGTGCTGAATACAGTTAATGCTAGTCTGGCTAAACTTCGCTCTTTAATTCAGGAGGGAACTATTAACATTGAGGGTAACAATGGCCAGTAAATCACTCCGCCAAGAATTTTTCAAAGGGGTCTGGGACGAAAATCCTATCTTCCGTCAACTCCTAGGAATGTGTCCCACCCTGGCCGTCACCAATGCCGTAATCAATGGTTTGGCCATGGGACTAGCCACGGCTTTTGTGCTTATCTTTAGTTCTATCGTGGTGGCCGCTATCAAAAAATTAATTCCCAGCCAGGTCCGAATTGCCAGCTATATTGTAGTCATCGCAACTTTTGTAACTATGGCCGACCGCTTCCTGGCCGCCTTCTTCCCTCCTATCTCCAAAAGCCTTGGTCCCTATGTGCCCTTAATTGTGGTTAACTGTATCATTCTGGGCCGGCAGGAGGCTTTTTCTTCTAAAAATTCCGTAGGCCGGGCCTTTATTGATGCCCTAGGAATGAGCACCGGTTTTATTATTGCCCTTCTCATCCTCAGTTCAATTAGAGAAATTCTAGGCTCTGGAACCTGGCTTGGCCACCAGGTTTTAGGCAGTTGGTTTGAACCCTGGATTATTATGATTCTTCCTCCCGGGGCTTTTCTAACTCTAGGCATCCTTTTAGGCTTGATCATGGTCATTGATCGTAAACTTCAGAGGAGTGTCTGAGAGTGGAACTATTAGCCATCTTTATTTCCGCCATCTTAATTAACAACTTTGTCCTTCACTACTTCTTGGGCATCTGCCCTTTTCTAGGAGTAAGTAAAAAACTCGACTCGGCTATTTCTATGGGGCTAGCCGTAACCTTCGTCATGACTATTACGGCCGTCGTCTCCTGGATTATTAACCACTGGGTACTAATCCCTTATAAACTAGAATACCTTCAGATTGTCTCCTTCATCTTGGTTATAGCTTCCCTTGTCCAGCTGGTGGAAATGTTTATCCGAAAAACTAGTCCTCCCCTTTATCAAGCGCTGGGCATATATCTGCCTTTAATCACTACTAATTGTGCCATCATGGGTTTGGCCCTCTTAGCTGCTTTAAAAAATTATAACTTCATGGAAACCGTAGTGTTTGGAGTGGGTTCAGGGCTGGGCTTTACCTTAGCCATAGTCCTCATGGCCGGCATTCGGGAACGGCTGGATCTAGCTGATGTCCCAGAACCTTTGAAAGGAGCCGGTATTGCTCTAATTGTTGCCGGTATTATGGCTCTTGGATTTTTTGGTTTTTCGGGGATGATAAAGTGATGGACATTCTGATTCCAATACTGACCATGGGTATCTTAGGTCTGCTTTTTTCTAGTGGCCTGGTCTTGGCTTACAAGAAGCTGCGGGTGGAGGAAGACCCCCGGGTGATGGAGATATTCGAAATACTTCCTCAAGCTAATTGTGGGGCCTGTGGCTTTTCTGGGTGCCGGGCTTTTGCTGAAGCCGTAGTTAATGGGGCCGCTCCAGTCAATGGCTGTCCCGTTGGTGGAGAAGAAGTCGCTTCCAAAATTGCTTCCATCCTCGGCGTAGAAGCTAAAACCATGGTGAAAAAAGTAGCCCGGATCCACTGCCGGGGGACAAAAGAAGCGGCCAAGGAACGGGGAGTCTATTTAGGCATTGCCACGTGTGCCGCTGCCCATTTAATTGGTGGTCAAAAGCAATGTTCTTATGGATGTCTTGGCTTCGGTGATTGCGTTCGCGCCTGCCTCTTTGAGGCCATGTGGATGGGGGAGGATGGTCTACCTCATGTAGATGAAACCAAGTGTACTGGCTGTGGTCAATGTGTTGAAGCCTGCCCTCGAAACATAATCGAACTTCATCCCATCGACCAGAATATTTTGGTCTTTTGCCGCTCCCTTGATCGGGGACCATTGGCTCGCAAGGTCTGTAAGAACGCCTGTATTGCTTGTGGAATTTGTGTCCGAGCCTGCCCGGAGGCAATTGTGTTAGAAAATAATTTAGCCAAAATCATTGACTATAAAAAAATCCCTGAAGACAAAATTCCGGCAATTGAGAAATGCCCGACCAAGGCCATCGGTCGATTTCATCGCCCTCCAGAAGAAACAGACTCGGCTAAAGATCAGCCCCGGCCTGCTTCATAAAGTCAAGATGAAAGACATTGGTGTAGTTTGCAAAATAATGGATAATTTAGCTGAAGTTGAAATCACCCCCATAGCCTCTCAATGTGAACATTGTCCTGCCCGCAGCCTTTGTGGGACCAATGAACATACCCGTAAAGGGTACTTAACTGTAAAAAACCCTCTTCAGGCTAAAGTGGGAGATCAAGTAGAAATAGAAATCCCAGAAGATAAGTATCAAACTACTCTAATTTTCATTTTCGGAACTTTTTTAATCGCTCTTCTTGGTGGAGCCTTAGCGGGTTATCTTTTGGCTTTTTTGTTGAATCTAGAACCAGCTTGGCTCAGCTTGACGGGGTTGATAATTGCTTTAATCATGGCTGGTATTTTTGTTAAAATAAAACTTAATCAAAAAAACAAAGAGTCTTTATGGCCAACAATTGTTAATATTTTGGCCAAAGGAGTAGTCAATGGATAGACGAAACTTCCTTAAAACAGTGATTTTAACTCCGGCTATTACTTCCTCCTTGCTGGGAAAAGAAGTCCTTGACTCCAGCAAAAAACTCTATCTTCTCACCGACGAGCCTGAACTGTATTTACCTTATCTCTTGAAAAAATTAGAATTAAACTTTCCCGGGCGACCTCCAACTTATTCCTTTCTGGGTCCCCATCCTAGAGAATCAAAAATTGCTTCAGTTTTGGAAAAACTTGGTTGGCGGAGAAACCCAACAAGACCAAATTTACAAATCAATTTTAGCCACCTTCGTAAGTCGTCCTTTGCTTCTTTTACCTTGATTGATAAAGGTCGAGTGGTAGATATTCGGAAATTTGGGTTGAAGAAGATCTGGGAAGAAATGGCCAAATCCCCAGCCTCACTTCTAACTATAGCTCATCTTCCTGGCCGTTCTATCTCTGTTAATGAACCTGGCAATCAAGCTAAGGTTTGGATAAACGGAAAATTAATAGATCAGATCTCTCTTCTAAAACCAATAATAAAAAATTACTCCACCCGGTTAGGTTATATAACTCTTCAAGTAAGAAATGGGGCCGTTTCAATTACCCATGCCGATTGTCGACATAAAATTTGTCTGTCTTCTTCTCCCATAAATATTGTGGGCGAAAGAATTATCTGCGCTCCTAATAGATTTGTTGTGGCTATTCAGAGTAAAAAAGGAATTCTGGATACTGTTATCGGCTGAAGGAAATAGTCTGTCCTCTATCTTAGCGAAATTTTACTCTTTCTTTCTTTTAAATATTCATGGGCATCAAAACATAGAGATATTCTAAACCAGTGTCATCATCAGGCTGAAGAAGAGCCGCATTTTTACTATCTTTCAGTTCCATTTTAATCATCTCTGATTGAGATATGGTCAGAAAATCTAAAATGTACTGAGCATTAAAGCCTACCTCTAGTTCATCTCCTTCATATTCAACCTTAACTTCGTCTTTGGCTTCTCCTATTTCTGGATTGGAAGAAAACAAAATAATTTTGTCACTGGAAAATTTAAACTTAACTCCTTTGGTTCGATCCGAAGAAAGAAGAGAAACTCTTCTAATTGATTCTAAAAGTTCCTCCCGAGAAACTTTTAGTTTAAAAGGATTTTCGGTGGGAATGACAGCTTCATAATTGGGAAATTTACCTTCGATAATCCGGGAGATCAGTATTCTTTGACCTACCTGAAAAAACAAGTTGCTTTCATCTAGATCAAAATCAACAATTGAGTCATCGAATTTTCGAATTTCATTGAGCGTTTTTTTAGAGATAATACATCTAATCTCACCCTCGATATTTAGTGGCTCCAAAGGTGCTTTAACATAAGCCAATCGGTAACCATCTGTACTCACTAATTCAATTTGATTGGCGGAGAGAACCATAAGGGCTCCGTTAAGATAGTACCTTTGTTCTTGAGCTATAGCGAAAAAGACTCGATCAATCATTTTTTGAAATATATCCAGAGGAAATCTTATCTCTTTTTCAAATTGTGAGGTTACTACGGGTGGATAATCTTCCTCAGGTAGTCCAACTAATCTGAATTCACTAGCGCCAGAAGTTATTATCAGTGTATTCAGGTTTTCCACCGCAAAGGTGATATCTATATCCTCCCGGAGGGAGCGGACAATTTCAAAGGTTTTCTTTCCAGAGACAGTAATGGAACCTGGGATCTCTACTTTGGCTGGTAGCTTAGTTTTGAGCCCCACCTCAAGGTCTGTTCCTGTCAGTTCAACTTCGTTTTCTCTAGTTTTAATTAGAATATTAGCTAGGATCGGCATAGTATTCCGTTTCTCAACAATCCCTTGAAGTATTTGGAGTTCTTTGACCATGTCCTGTTTTTTCGTTGTAAACTTCATTTTCTCCACCACCTTTAATTATCTTTATTATTATTCTCTTTTTAAATTTAGATTAAATAATAAGAAGAATAAAATCAATGAAAATGTGATTATTATTTACTAACCTTATTATTTTCTAGCGGATCTGACTGATTAAATTGTTTATTTCTCTGTGAAAATCAGGATCTTCTTCCAAGAGTCTTTCAATTTTTCTTAGACTGTGTAAAACAGTTGTATGATGTTTTCCACCAAATTTTCGGCCAATTTCAGGGAGAGAGGCATTGGTTAATTTTTTGGCTAGGTACATAGCCACCTGCCGAGGAAAAGCAATCTTAGGGGAATTATTCTTTGATTTTAACTGAGAGATTTTAATTTTATAATGATGGGCCACTGCTTTTTGAATCTTTTCGATAGAAACTATATGGCTGGCAGAATCTATCAACCCTTTGAGAGCTTCCTCAGCTAATTCTAAATCGATCTCTCGGCCTTTAAGAGAAGAATAAGCAATAACCCGCCGGAGGAAGCCTTCCAGCTCCCGAATGTTAGATTGGACCTTATCAGCGATAAAAAGAGCCACACTCTCAGGAATAGTTATGCCTTCCAATTCAGATTTCTTTTTTAGGATGGCTACTCTAGTTTCCAGATCAGGCGGTTTTAAGTCAGCAATTAAACCCCACTCAAATCTAGAACTAAATCTTTCTTCAAGATTAGGGATTTCTTTAGGAGGACAATCGCTAGTAATAACAATTTGTTTTTGGGCTTCATAGAGGTGATTAAAGGTATGAAAAAATTCTTCCTTGGTTCTCTCTTTACCACTGAGATAGTGAACATCATCAATCAGAAGAATGTCGACATTGCGGTATTTCTGCCGGAAATCGAGAATTTTGCCATATTGGAGATGATTAATTAAATCATTCATAAATTTTTCGGTAGTGACATACAGAACTTTTAATTGGGTATTCTTGTTAATTGTATAATGGCCTATAGCATTCATTAGATGCGTCTTGCCCAGTCCAGCTCCTCCATAGATATAGAGAGGATTATAAGAACGACCAGGATTTTGAGCCACAGCGAGAGCCGCAGCATGAGCAAATTGATTGCATGTTCCCACCACAAAGTTTTCAAAGGTATAATTGGGATTAAGATTGGGTGAAAGAATTGGTCCGTGTTTGGACTTTCTCTCATGAGGTGAACGGCGCATAAAAGGAGTAGAGTTTTCCTCGTAAATATAACGAACTTCGACCATTTTGCCCAAAGCGTCTTTGGAGCTTTCGGCAATTAAACTGCCATAATGGAAAGAAAGCCAGTCTTTGAAATAAGCATTAGGCACCTTAATATAAAGAACGTCTTTTTCTTCACCAATATAGACAGTTGGCTCGAACCAAGTCTCGAAGCTCCGCTGATCAATCTTTGTCTTGATGATCAACTGAATCTTTTCCCATGGATTTGAATTACTCTTTTGTTTCATGAGTCTAATAAGATTTCCACAGACATTTCCACACCTGTGGAAAATTTTTGAGTTATTTATTTAACTAAGAGGTTTCCCAAAGGCGGAGCTATGATAACACTTGAAAATTATGATTTCAAGAATTTTTTAATATTTTTTAACCAAATTATTTAGGTAGTAATTAAAAGTCAAAACCTATCCAGAATTTAGTCTGCCAACGTCCGACAATGTCAAAATGGAAAGGATTGGAAAAGTCAGGCACCTCGATTCTTTTGACAAAGTCGAGATGGATGGGTAGACCTAAAAAGAAGAATTCTAGGCCAAAGCCGTAAGAGCCAAGGGCATCAAATTCTTTGAGGGGATGACGGAGATCTCCGGTAAAGCGGTAAAATTTAGCAGGATACCCTTTTAATTTGGCTCTGGCCAGGTCGAGGAACATAGTGCCTCGCACTGGACCAATTTGGCCAATAATCGTGGAAGCAGAGTTAACCAGAGGAAATCTAAATTCCAGATTTGCATACCAACCTTCATTGCCAATGAGATTATAGAAATAGGACGACCGAACTTGATTATTACCGCCGAAGTAGAAAATGTAGGGATTCTTGCCTCGGCTCATAAAACCCACGAAACGAAAAGCCAGGAGGGCGTCTGAACCTAGATAGAGATATTGCCGGAGATCTACTTGTCCAGTGGTGTTTTGGAAGAAACTTTGGCTAACCGGGATAGTTTGGCTGATGCTTAAGCTGAAAGTATTTCCGGCAGCTGGACCATAATATTTAAAATGAGTTGTTTCTCCGACTAATGAAAAAGAGGCCGCCAACAAATTCCCGTTCCAAAAATAATTAAAACGGCGATTAAAAAAGTGGAGATAACTGATCATGTAAGGATCATAAAAGTCTTCTTCGTAATGAGAGTACGTTAGCGAGCCTTCAGCTCGATAAAATTTGTTAAAAGGGTAATAGGCACTGAGATTAATACCCGAGACCTTTCGGGTAGCAATAGCATCGCGATAGGTTAAAAGGCTATAAAGAGCGGGATCGTAGTAATAGAAATCGGGGTAGTAATAGAAAGTATATTGAAAAGCACTGGTCGAGAACTGAAGACGGTTTCTCTGGTTGATATAGGAAAAGTAATAAGAGCGAAAACTTTGAACTTGGTAAGCCATAAGATAGAAAGTGTGATCGGCCAACAGGTCGGAAAAAACGATAGCTGAACCACCATAGATTGATCCATCGGTAGCCACAATGGCGTCCACAGGAGGGCGAGAGGTAAGATAGAGTTTGCCAATCCCGGTATAAGACTTAATTTTATTGGGATTTATTTCCACTGAAATGATTGGTTCGTATTTTTTAAATTTATACTCGGGGGGTCTTTTGGCAAAAACAATGGTTTTCTCTACCGTGGGTTCCAAGTCTTCCGGCCCGAATATCTGGAAAGCTCCTTTATTGAAAGAAAGAAAAATTATTTTTTTGGGATTCTGTGGATGTGGCAAGGGGAAGAAATTACCCGTCCTCACATCAGTATAGCGTTTTAGTTCGCCGGTTTTTAGATTAAGTGAATAGATGTTATAGGCGCCCCGGGCATCTCCGGAGAAGAAGATTTCCTCTCCGCTGGCATTGAATTCCGGAGAAATAGTATGCCCTCGCCCAAAAGTTAGCTGAGTTTTGTCCTTTAAGTCATCAATTGGGGACAGGAAAAGTTTGTCGTAAGCCTTTAGGCGAATAGTATAGGCGATTTGTTGTCCATTCGGGGAAATGGCCGGCGCTTTTTCAAAGAGGTCATCATTAGTCAGATTGACAATTTCTTCACTTTCTAAATCCAGTCGGAAGATATCATGTCGACCGTTTCTAAAGGCAGTAAAGAAGAGTTGCTTCTTCTGGGGATGAAATCGGGGGGAAGAGGGTTGGTCGTAAGGAATTTTAATTTTCCGAATGATTTTGCCATTTAAAGCATTCAGAATAAAGAGAGCGTATTTCTCTCCAGATCGACCGAAGAAAGCAATTTGATCACCGTCGGCTGACCAATCTAAATCGCGACCTTTAGAAGGGTCAATCTCAAACTTGATGTTTTCATATTTCCAAGTAAATCCTTTAGTGATGTTGCGAATGATTCGTCCATCTTTGGTGGAAATCATGATGATGTCGATATCAGCGTCCTTAACGTTATAAGTAATGGCTGCCACTATATCACCCGAAGGCGAGAGGGTGTGGGAGAAGGAAAAATAATAGGGATTTAGAGGAAATTCTGGCCCAAGAGGTAGACTGTAATCTTCTGGGTTCTCCCTAAGTAAGTAAGGACGGTTCTTTTCCCGGAGGTATTTTTTAAAAGCATGGTTAAATTCCTTATAAGTTAGGCCAAAGGCCCGCTTGATGGGGTCTCTTTTGCCGATCAAGGGAGAATTTTTCATAGATTGCCAGAATTCCCGGATGCCACTTTTACCAAACTTGGCTTCAATGAATTCGTAAATGGCGTGTCCAAAGTCATAAGCTGGGTCTCGCGGCAGTGGATAACGGGAGAGCATTTGCCCTGACTTAGTAAGCTCTGGAATGCGGTCGTTCAGGACCGCATCACGGACAATAAGGGAGGACCAGGCCGACCAATTGCGGGTATTGTACTCAGAGAAACCTTCAAAGACCCAAAGTGGAGGAGCTGAGACGGCGTAGAGCGCACCACCTGGGCTCCCCCAGAGAAGATCATATTCGAAAATATGGGTTAATTCATGTTCGATGAGGTCTTCCATCTCATCCACAGCTAAGTCACCATGCAAGGCTATCCGGTAGAGCACTGGCTCGGCTACCCCTAGCACCCCCTCGGAGACCCGAAACAAGTTGGTTTGTTCAAATTCGGTAAAGGTGGAATAAAAGATTAGAGGAACAGTGGCTGAGAGTTCATGTTTTATTTCCTGGCTAATCCGGCGGTAGGCGCTTTCAGCCAGCTCAGCAATGATTTTAAGGCGTTCCAAATCGTCGTGGTAATAGTAAATGTCAAAGTGTTCAGTTTGATAGTGTTTCCAGTGGAATTTTTTGTACTGAACTTTATTTTTTCCATAATAAGGAAAATAAATATATTGAGCGGTTAATCCCTGGACAAAGCTCAGGATAAGGATAAACAATAGCCATTTAGTGGTTTTAATCTTCATGATAGGCCTCTTTATCGAATTAAATATCGTTCCTGAATACGTTGGCCTCCCAAGAGGCGACGGAAGAGCTTAAGTTTTAATTTCTGCATAAGGTCGAAGAGGGCAAAATAAGCTGTCTGATTTTTATTCTGATAGAATTGAGTCTCTTTGAATTGGCGATGATAGATAACTTCTCCTGTAATAGAGTCAATGAGATATAAATCAAGGAGAAGGGAATAAAATCGACGTTCCGCCAATTTCGGAGAAGAAGAAAAGGGGTCTTCAAATTGACGTTTTTCCTTGCGCAGTAGAGCCTTACGAACTTCTTCCTTGTATTCCACTGAACCGGTGAAAAAGAGGGTTTTTTCCCCTGGCGCCTGACTTTTCCAAAAATTCTTATCTTTTAAGGCCTCCTCATTGTTGATTTCTAAATCCAGCTGGGCCACTTTCTGGTCTATTTGCTTACTCAATTCAAATTGAAAATAGTCTCTTATTTCTTTGTTAAGATCCACGCCTTTGGGTTGTTTTTTAATAATAAAATTGACTAGTCTAATTTCCGAATATTTATCTAGATCAACAGTTGCCTTAGCCGGTAATTCTAGACGGAGTTTGACATAATTATAGCCGGCACAGCCAAAAGTAATAACCACAAGACTAGGAAGTAACCAGAAATATTTAATTATTTTTGCTTTTAGCATTTTTATTCTCAGCCTTGGAAGAGGGGCTTTCCTCTTGGAGGAAGGTAGCTTTAAATTTATTATAATTAGCTTGAATGTAGCGATTATTAGGAGCCAGTTTTAAAGCTAATTCGTATTCTCGCTTTGCTTCTTCCCAAAAGCCTTTTTTTTCATAGGCCACAGCGAGATTATTATGAGCCGCGGCAGAGTCCGGATTTTGCTGGAGGACTTTTTTCCAGCGGAAAATAGCCTCATCCCAAAGGTTTTGTTTAGCCGCGGTGATCCCAAAGGTTAGTTGAGAGTCTCCTTGGGTAGAGGCGCATCCCGTAAAGGTAAGAATAACGCTTATTAGCAAAATTACTAGAATTATGGAAAGTATTCGCATCTGCCCAGTCTCTTTTAAGATACTCTTTTCCTCTAAAATTTGTCAATTTATTATTAAGCAAAAAATATGCCAATCAAATTTATCTGGATGGTTTGAAGAGCTTTTGTCCTAAGGACAGGACAATTGTCCCAGCTTTAATTCTGCGAAGCAGGGACCAACAAGGGATTGTTCAGCGAAAAAGATGGATATCTTCGACTAAACTTTTGGTTAAGGGAAATTTTCTTCGCCCCAAGAACTATTTAAGCCCACCCTTGAAGAGCCTGGGAGAGAAGATATAGCTGATTCTCTTTTACTTCTATGGCAATTTAGTGATTATTTATATAAAAAATAGGGGAAGGAGATAGTTTTTAGAGAAAAGGCTAAGTTCAATTTTATATTTTTAGGTACTCATTACTACTCTGAACCTATTCCAGCTTATAAAATGGTTCAACTTGTTCAATAATAAAAGACAATATTCTAATTTTTTAATCTTGCGAGCTCGCTTGTAACCAAAACCCTTGGATTTTTGGCTGAGTTATGCTATAAATTACTTTCTTTTATATTTACAATCCTCATCATAAGAGAGAAAGAAATGCCAAAAGTTTGTGCTATTTGCGGAAAAGGACCTCTGTTTGGTCAGACCCTGAGTCATTCTCATAAGGCCTCCAAAAAAAAGTGGAAACCTAACCTCCAGCGGGTGAAGGCTCACACGGAAAAAGGCATCCAGCATATTTGGGTATGTACTCGATGTTTAAGAGCCGGAAAGGTCAAGAAAGCCGTTTAAGTAGCCTTACCGGTGGATAACTGAAATCACTTCTTTTAATTTATTTATTTCCTGTTGTATTTTCTGAAGATGGTTGTAGTCTTTCACAATTAAGAGGAGCGAGATAAGAGCTTTTCCATCGGGAAAAGTAGAGGCTTTGACCTGTTTTATATCACTTTTATGCTGAGCAATGGCGGTGGTGATTTGAGCTAATAAACCAGGCTTGTCTTCAGTGGTAATCTGGAGACGAGCGGTGAAAGGACCACGGACATTAGGGGCCCAAGAGACCTCAACAATTCTATCTGGATTAAGTATTTCCCGGGTAACTAAAGGACAGCGGAGGGCGTGAATGGTTATGCCGTGACCTGAGGTGAGGTACCCGATAATGGGTTCGCCTTTAATGGGATGGCAACATTTGGCTAAACGTAAACTGGGACGATCAGCTCGGGAGATTTGAATTTCAGAAGTGGGACGCCGAGGAAGACGCGGCATCATTTTTTTAATGATCGATTTCTTTTTATCCTTTTGACGAGACTCTTGGGAGAGGCGGTGAAGTAATCGAGAGGAGAAAACAAGCTTGCCACTACCCAGCAAGACGAAAAGATCTTCCGCAGTTTTGATTCTGAAATTAGTTAATTGGGCTATTAATTTGAGGAGTGAGGCAGAAGGAGGAGTGGGCCAGCCATGTCTCTGGGCTTCAATCTGCCAGAGCTGACGACCCAAGATGAGATTTTGTTGGCGTTTTTGTTGATTAAGCCATCTTTTGATTTGATGCCGAGCAGCGTGGGTAAAAGCCATGTTAAGCCATTCGCGAGAAGGGTAGATATCGGGTTTGGTAATTATTTCCACCATATCGCCAGATTTCAAAATGGTTTTCAATGGGGCGCGCCGTGAATTTATTCTAGCTTCGGCAGCATGAAGGCCAATTTCAGTATGTATTTTGAAGGCGAAATCTAAAGCGGAAGCCCCTAGAGGGAGAGAGATTCTTTCTCCCTTGGGAGTCAAAACAGTTATATCTTCTGGAAGAAGATTGCTTTTTAAGGAGTAGAGGAAATGTTTGGGACTTTTGTGGTCTTGATAAAGATCCACCATTTCCCGCAGCCAGTGTAAACGGAGATTTTCGCCGCGATCGGGGGGCGGACCGGGGTCCTTGTATTTCCAATGAGCCGCAATGCCATTTTCGGCTAGTTCATGCATTTTGCGAGTTCGGATTTGGACTTCGATTGTTTTTTTCTTGCCCACAATGATAGTCGTATGAATAGATTGATAAAGATTAGGCTTAGGCATGGCGATGAAGTCGTGGAATCGATGAGGCATGTGAGGCCAGTTTTCATGAATTATCCCTAATGCTTGGTAGCAATTCGAGGTAGTGTCAGTAATAAGTCGCAAGGCCATAAAGTCATAAACTTCTTCAAAGGAAATTCCTCGACTTTTCATTTTGTTATAAATGCTATAGAGTCGTTTGAGTCGATATTGAATCTCAGCTGGGATCTGGTTGTCTTTCATTAAAGAAGCCATGATTTTTTTAGTTTTCTTGAGGGTTTTTTCGGCTTCCTTTTTCAGTGGTTCAACTAATGAAGCAATTTTAAAATAACTTTCAGGATCAACATAGCGGAAAGACAGGTCTTCTAGTTCAGCTTTGATGCGACCCATCCCCAGGCGGTTGGCCAGGGGAGCGTAAATATCCAATGTTTCTTGGGCCACTTGGCGTTGTTTTGCTTCATCCAGATATTTTAATGTTTTTAAGTTGTGGAGCCGGTCAGCCAGCTTGATGAAAATTACCCGCAAATCATCTGTCATGGCCAAGATAATTTTGCGAATACTTTCGGCATGGCGGGTTTCCGGAGAAGCCTCTTGCAGACGACTTATTTTAGTTACTCCCTCTACTAGATGGGTGACCTCCTTACCGAAAGCCTGATGTAGCTCAGCGGCGGTGACTGGGGTATCTTCTAAAACGTCGTGCAGGAGACCAGCCGCGATAGTCACTGGATCCATCCTCATTTCAGCCAGAAAGGCAGCCACTTCCAGAGGATGACTGAGATAAGGTTCCCCGGAGCGCCGGGTTTGCCCTTGATGAGCTTGAGCAGCAAAAACATAGGCTTTCTTTAAGAGAGCCAGTTCTTTTTCAGGAAAATAGTCAATCTTATCTAAAATATCGTCAAAGCGGATCATGGTGATTGCCAATCAGACATTATTTATGTCCCAAAAGTGAGTTTTGCTCTCGCTTTTTAATCCAAGTAACGGCCTCAAGGAGGTCACGGGCGATATAAGCTGGCCTCAGACCTTTGTGCTGAAGTGTGCTCCGTGATTTTTCTCCATACCCTGTTAGCACTAAAATTGGTGTGGCTCCGATATTAAATCCAAATTCGATATCTTCTACTTTGTCGCCGATCATATAAGAGCGACTAAGATCGAGATTCCAGTCATGGGCAGCCCGAAAGCCTAATCCAGGCAAAGGCTTGCGGCAACTGCAATCTTGACGATAGCGGGGATCAGCCGAGAAGCGGTAATGAGGGCAGTAATAGAAGGCTTCAATTCGGGCCTGGTGGGCTAGAAAATCATGATGCATGCGCTGGTGGATGGCCAACAATTCCTTTTCTTTGATAAAACCCCGACCGATACCAGACTGATTGGTAATGACAATAACTTTAAAGCCTAGCTGATTAAGCTCTCGAACGGCTTCAAAGCTATAGGAGTAGATTTCAATTTGATGGTAGGAATTGGGGTAGCCTACGTCCCGATTGATAGTGCCATCACGGTCGAGAAAGACGGCTCGGTGGGTCATGGTTTATCCTATAAATTTCTCCGCAGCGGCCAGAACTTCTTCAGGAGCAATCGAGGTTAGACAACGATGATCAAAGGGACAAGTTTGGTACCGACAGGGCCAGCAAGGAGCCTCTTTTTTGAGCACGACTGCTGGTTGTCGGTAGGGACCAGTCACTCGAGGATCAGTCGGGCCAAACAAAGCCACCACAGGCGTCTGGAGAAGATTGGCCAGATGAAGAGGGCCCGAGTCGTTGGCCACGACCAGAGAAGCCTCCTGGAGAAGTTGCAAGAGAGTACTCAGACTAGTTTGGCCGCAGAGATTTTTAGGCGAAGGTGACAGAGGAGATGAGATTTGCTCTACTAAAGGGATATCTTCAGCCGTGCCGATGATTATTACTTCTAGTCCCCGGTTGAGCAGCTCACCGGCCAATTCAGAAAAGTACTTAGGGGGCCAGCGTTTAGCCGGTCCATAGGCAGCCCCGGGATGAAGTATAACCCAGGGCCGATCGGCATCCAGGTGAAAAGTTGCGGCTAGAGAAGTTCTTTGATTTTTAGTCGAGGGCAGAGAGAGGCTGAAATTTTCAACACCTGGACTGCTGAGAGAACAACCTACCTGTTGAAGCAACTGACGATAGTACTCCACTTGATGAATGGGCCCAGAGGGAGGGGAGGCAGTCTTGGTGAGAAGAAAACTCCGGCCATCCTTAGCATACCCCCACCGTTGAGGAATGCGAGCTAGAGTTAGGAGTAAAGCTGAGGCGAAGGAGTTGGTCAGGAGGATAGCCAAATCGAATTTTCCTTCACGCAGATGATGGGAGGCGAGCCAGTAATCGCGAGGCTTATGAAGGGGTTGGAGAGGAATGTATTCTTGAATAAAACCGAGGGATTGGTAAAGTTCTTTAGCCCAAGCTTGTCCTAAGATGGTAATTTTAGCTTGGGGAAAGTTGTGCTGGATGTCTTTGAGTGCCGGCACAGCTAAGGCAGCATCACCTAGCCAATTGGGAGCGCGGATAATTATTTTCATTTCGATTTAATTTTAATCTCGGGGGTAAGGGTTGTCAAAGAAGCCTTTTTCTTTCCTGCACAGGCAGTGGTTTACTTTGAATCAGATTTTTTCTCTGGGCTACTCGTGGTTGGCTCTCCTGTTTTCTTCTCCTCACTCTTTTTCTCCGCAGCCTTTTCTTTATGGGCAGAGTTGGAAGGGTTAGGACGGGCATAGTCAGTTACATACCAGCCACTGCCCTTGAAATGAATGGCTGGAGCAGAGACTATTTTTTGAACTGGGCCACCGCAACGTGGGCAGGCTTCTGGTCCAGAGTCATTGATTTTTTGAAAAAGCTCAAAACAATAGCCACAGTGAAGACATTTATATTCGTAAATAGGCATTGTTCTTAACCCCGATGAATTCATCAAGGAAAAAGTAAATAAAAATTATAGCATAAACCGGCTGAATGTCAAAAAGCAGGCAAGGACAAGGAATTCTTGAGCAATTTTTCTTTTTATTTGTGGTGTGGCTAGCCTCCAGTAAACTTCATAGTTTAACTATAACCAGAGGGGATGAGTTTGATTAGGTCACCGCCTATCCCCATTAGGGTTGATCTGACTAGGAAAGCGGAGGTTAGGATCTATTGGGCGGAAGGGAATCGCAAGTGGACTTAAGTTGACAAAGAACCTTAAATTGGTATAATAGGATAACTTTTTTATTAGAAATTTTTTAGATAGTGGCAGATGATGATTATTGATATTGAACGTATACCTAAGGAAGGGCTCCACATTGACCGGGATTTTGAGCTGGAAAGCAGTGAGCTGATCGAGGAAGAGGCCGTTTTACTGGAACCCTTGCATGCTGAAATTGATTTGCATAAAGAAGGAGATGAGCTCTTTATCAAGGGAAAGATTCATACAGTGGTTAGTTTTATCTGCAGTCGCTGTTTGTCGCCTTTTGAGTATTTAGTTGATTCGGAATTTGATCTGGTTTATTTGCCCGAGGAATTGTTTGAAATAAAAGAGGAATTGACCGATGATGACTTAGATTTATTTTTCTACGTTGAAAATCAGATTAATCTCAGAGAAATTGTTTTAGAACAGCTTAATCTCACTTTTCCTATGAAGCCTTTGTGTTCGCCTGATTGTCAGGGGATCTGCCCCATTTGTGGCCAGGTGATTAATGAGGGAAACTGCCGGTGCATTCGGAAGTCGACCGATCCCCGGTTAGAGAAGCTTAAAACTTTTATAAAGAGATGAAAAATGGCTAATCCTAAAAGACGACATTCTCATTCCCGTAAGGGAAAAAGAAGAGCCCATAATGCTTTGAGCATGCCTCCCCTGTCTCTCTGTCCCAATTGTGGTACGCCTAAAATTCCTCATCGAGCTTGCCCGGAATGCGGGTATTATCGGGAACGACAGGTTATCGAAGGAGCGGAAGAATAAGCCAGTCGCATGAGTGCGGTGAAAATTGCAGTTGATGCTATGGGAGGTGATTTCGGCCCTCCAGTTATAGTTGAGGGGGCTGTCCAAGCTGTGGAAAATTATGGGGTTGAGATTCTTTTAGTGGGCACCGAAGAGGTTATCCAACGGGAACTAAAAAGTGTGAGTCCACTTCCCCCAGGCTTACAGATTGTTAATGCTTCCGAACACATTGGTATGGGTGAGGGATTACTTTCGTTTCGCCGCAAGAAAAGGTCTTCAATTAGAGTTGGCATTCAGCTGGTAAAAGATAGAGAAGCCGCGGCTTTTGTCAGCATGGGCAACACGGGGGCCATTGTTTATCTCGCTCGGAAAGTACTGGGCTCTCTTCCCGGGGTGGAACGACCCGCTCTTTCGCTTTTAGTCCCTTCGCTTCAAGGTATGACTTTACTCATTGATGTCGGCGCCAATGCCAACTGCCAGCCTCCCCACTTAGCCCAATTCGCTATAATGGGCAAAGTTTTTATGGAATCGGTCTTGCAAGTCAATCAGCCCCGCGTAGCTTTGATGAGTATTGGGGAAGAAGAGACCAAGGGAAATGATCTTATTCGTGAAACTTATGAAATTTTGAAAAAAATGCCGCTGAATTTTATCGGCAATGTGGAAGGGAAAGATATTTTTGCGGGCAAAGCTGAAGTTATTGTCAGTGATGGTTTTACAGGAAATGTAGCCCTTAAAGTTAGTGAGGGAATGGTAGATACTCTCATGCATTTGGCACGTTATGAAGTGATGAAGAATTTATTGGCCAAAATTGGTTTCTTTCTAATGAAACGCAATTTAAAAAAGATATATAAAAGAGTAGATTATTCTGAATATGGAGGAGCTCAATTACTAGGAGTCAACGGAGTTGTGGTTATCGGCCACGGGCGTTCTTCAGTTCGAGCCGTGAGAAATGCTATTCGCCTGGCCCGTGATTTTGTGGTGAATGGTGTTCAGGAGAAAATCCAGCAGGAGATAGCTAAATATTCTCCTGGCCGGACTCAATAAAGGAAATGATTATCTAGAGGGAAGGAATGATTTTTAAAGACAAACTCTCTATTGTCACTGGTGCTTCCCAAGGAATAGGGAAAGCTATTGCTGAATTATTGGCTCAAGAAGGAGCCCAGGTCATTCTCTGGGATATTCAGGAAGACAAGCTGCAGGAGGTGGTGGACGGAATTAATAAACAAGGAGGGCAAGCAGCTTATTTTCGAGTGGATGTCGCCTCGTTTCCTCAGGTGGAAGCCACTGTCAAGGAAATCCTTGATGATTATGGTCAGATTGACCATCTGGTGAATAATGCTGGAATAACCCGTGACAATCTTTTAATGCGGATGAGTGAGTCGGAATGGGACCAAGTTTTGAGTGTTAACTTGAAAGGGGTCTTTAACTGTTGTAAGGCGGTTATTCGAGCCATGATGAGTCGCCGCCAAGGGAGAATTGTTAATATTGCCTCGGTAGTGGGATTGATGGGTAATGTGGGACAGACTAATTATGCTGCTTCCAAAGCCGGGGTTATTGGTTTTACTAAATCTTTAGCGCGAGAAGTCGCCTCTCGGAACATCACGGTGAATGCCATCGCGCCTGGATATATATTGACCCCTATGACCGAGGCACTCTCAGAACAGACCAGGCAGATGTTTCTCAACCTGATTCCCTTACGGAGGTTTGGCACGCCTGAAGACGTGGCTCGAGCCGTGCGCTTTCTTTTATCTGAGGATGCCGCCTATATCACGGGGCAAGTTTTGGGCGTCAATGGAGGTATGTATATGTAGAAAGGCCGTAGGCCTTTTCGAAATTCATATTAGAGGAGGATATAATGGAGCGAGAAGAACTTCTCAAGAAAGTTAAAGCCATCGTGGCTGACAAACTCAGCATTAGTGAAGACCAGGTGACTGAAGATGCTTCGTTCATTGATGATCTGGGCGCCGATTCCCTGGATACAGTGGAGCTGGTTATGGCCCTCGAGGATGAATTTGATCTTGACATTCCAGATGAAGAAGCAGAGAAGTTAACCACGGTGGGCAAGGCCATAGATTATGTTCTGGAACAATTAGCCAAGAAAAAAGAAGAGAAGAATTAGTTCCTAGAGGCAATGGGGACTCTAAAAGCTCAGAGGGGTGGTTTATCTCGGCGGCGGGTGGTAGTTACTGGTATTGGTTTGGTTTCCCCTCTTGGGACGGGCACAGCTAAAAATTGGCAGGCTATCCAGGCTGGCGAAAACGGCATCAACACTATTTCTTTATTTGATGCCTCCCAATATTCATCTCAAATAGCTGGGGAAGTAAGAGATTTTGATCCTCAGGTCTTCATTGAACGCCGAGAACTACGCAAGATGGATCGTTTTATTCAATTTGCTCTGGCCGCCGCAGAGTTAGCCGTTGAGGACGCTGGCTTGAAGAGGGAACAAATAGAGGGAGACAGAAGTGGGGTTTATATTGGTTCAGGCATAGGCGGAATTGGGACAATAGAAGAGAACTATCGTATTTTATTAGAAAAAGGTCCTAACCGTGTTTCTCCTTTTTTTCTCGTAGCTTCTATTATTAATGAAGCTTCTGGCCAGGTCTCGATTCGGTTCCGGGCCAAGGGACCCAATTCAGCTACAGCTACAGCTTGTGCCACCAGTACCCATGCGGTAGGCGATTCTTTTCGGATAATTGCCCGGGGCGATGCAGATATCATGATTACCGGTGGAGCTGAAGCACCTATCACCCCTCTTGGAGTGGCCGGTTTTTGTTCCCTCCGGGCCCTTTCCACCCGCAATGATGCTCCGGAGAAGGCGTCCCGTCCTTTTGATGCTCAACGGGATGGTTTTGTCATGGGAGAAGGAGCAGGTATTATTATTTTGGAAGAATTGGGGCACGCTTTGAAGAGAGATGCTAGAATTTATGCTGAAATTGTCGGCTATGGGATGACGGGGGATGCTTATCATGTGACAGCTCCTTGCTTAGACGGCGATGGGGCTTATCGGGTGATGAAATTGGCTCTGGAAGATGCAGGGATAGCTCCTGAGGAAGTCGACTATATCAATGCTCATGGAACATCAACTCCCTATAATGACAAAATTGAAACGCTGGCCATTAAGAAATTATTTCGGGACCATGCCTATAAATTAGCTGTCAGCTCGACCAAATCCATGACCGGCCATCTGCTTGGAGCTGCCGGTGGTTACGAAGCGGGCATTACTGCTCTGGCCTTATTCCACCAGATCCTGCCGCCTACCCGTAATTACGAATTTCCTGATCCTGAATGTGATCTGGATTATGTTCCCAATCAGGCCCGGGCTGCAGAGATCCGCTATGCACTGGCCAATTCATTCGGTTTTGGCGGAACTAATGGCACCCTACTTCTGAAGAGATATGTTGAATGACTCCCTGGCGGTGAATTGAGCCAGCTAGAGAAGAGAAAAAATACTCACATTGATTTAGATAAAAGGAGGTGGAAGTGAATTTATTTGTCTTTGTGAAGAGAGTTCCGGACACAGAATCAAAAATACGGATTAATGAGACGGGAACAAATGTGGTTTTTGAAGGCTTGAATTTTGTTTTAAATCCGTATGATGAGTATGCTGTCGAGGAAGCTCTGCGAATAAAAGAGACTCATGGAGGGCAAGTTACAGTTTTTTCCGTAGGCCCAGATGAAACCCAGGCCATACTCAAGAAATGTTTAGCCATGGGAGCAGATGAGGCAGTTTTGATTAAAGATGATGAGGCGGAGCTATATGATGGTTGGCGGATTGCTCGAATTATCGCTGCCCTATTACAGAAGAAATACTCCGAATTTGACCTCTTGCTTTTCGGCAAACAATCTGTGGGGGCGGATAATGCCCAGGTACCCTCGATGGTGGCTGAAATGCTGGGCTTACCCCAAGTTAATGTCATCACCAAGCTGGAGCTGACTGACTCCAAAGGGGTGGCTTACCGGGAGATTGAAGGAGCCCATGAAAAGGTGGAATTCAATCTGCCAGCGGTGCTCAGTGCTCAGAAGGGATTAAATGAGCCGCGATATGAAACCTTGCGAGGCATAATGGCGGCTAAGCGGAAACAGATCCCCGTGCTTACTCTTGAAGAATTGGGGTTGACTCCTGAGGAGGTAAAACCCCGTCTGGAAATAGTCAAGGTAGAATCTCCGCCCGCCAGAAAAGCAGGGCAGGTGATCGAAGATGAACCACGGGTAGCAGCCCAAAAGTTGGTGGCTTTTCTGCACGAAGAAGTCAAGGTGATATAAGGAGGGGAATCATGATTCTAGTTTATATTGAGATAAGAGATGAGCAGATTAAGAAGGCCTCTCTAGAGGCGCTCTCTGAGGCTCGCCGACAGGCCCAAGCCGACGAAGAAGTAGGCGCCGTGGTCATTGGCTCTTCCGCCGAAGGAATCCGGGCTTCACTCCAGGAGTATGGTGCCGATAAGATTTATTGGGTCGACCAGCCTCTCCTTCAGAATTATACTTCTTCCGGTTATACCGAAGTTTTAGCTCAGCTGGTCCAGAATTTAGCTCCCCAGGCAGTTTTTATAGCCGCCACTGCTCTTGGCCGCGATCTAGCGCCTCGACTGGCGGCTCGACTGGGAGTGGGGCTGGCTTCAGATTGTATTCAGGTCAGCCGAGAGGCAGGGGCCTTCCTTGCGGTTAGACCTATTTTTGCCGGTAAAGCCTGGCTCACGGTTCGTCTTCCCCACCAGCCAGCCTTAATCACTTTGCGGCCGAATGTGTTTCCTTTAGAAAAAGGGGCCCAACCTCAAGCTGAAGAGGTATCCCCTGAAATTTCTTTGACCGAAGATATGATTAAAGAAAAGGTAGTAGAACTAGTCAAAGGAGAACAAGAGGAGTTGGATGTCACCGAGGCAGATATAGTTATTTCTGGAGGAAGGGGATTGAAGGGACCGGAGAATTTTGAGTTACTCCGTCGTCTGAGTACCCTGTTGCCTAATTCCGCTATTGGGGCTTCCCGTTCGGCGGTGGATGCAGGTTGGATTGACCATCAGCATCAGGTTGGCCAGACTGGCAAGACAGTTTCGCCTACTCTGTACATGGCCTTTGGTATTTCCGGGGCGATCCAGCATCTGGCCGGGATGTCTTCTTCTAAATATATTGTGGCTGTTAATAAAGACCCAGAGGCACCTATTTTTAAAGTGGCCGATTTTGGTATCGTGGGTGATCTCTTCGAAGTTGTTCCTCATCTGGAAGAGGAATTAAAAAAATATAAGAGTCAAACCTAAGGCATTCTTCTTTTTATTAAAAGGACGACAGCTCAGCCGACCGGCTTTGGGCGAAGGGTAAGAATCCTTTTTCTCTTCCCAACATAATTTGTTTGAGGGCCATAGCCCTCAAGCGGAAGTCTCTGTTTATGGCGGGCCTCCTCTCCAGTCTTAAGTCCCATTAGGGATTTTTGTTGGGGATAAGTTGACTTAAGTTTTCTAACTGGTGAGTTAACAGTTATTCTTCGGGATAAACCTCTTTTCCAGGGTGATTCGAACTTTTAATAAGGACTACTCTCCCCGCGACCGCTCTGGAGAAGCACTTGGTTGGTGGCTGAACGGGATTCTCCGACACTAGTCACATAAATGGCGGGGGAGTCCACTACCGGACATTTGTTTTCACAGATGCCGCAGCCTGTACATCTTTCCAGCTCGACAAAAGGAGCCCGCTGGGTGGTGGTGGAGCCATCGGGCAGTTGAACTGTGGTCTCCACGAGTTGAATTGCTTTAGGAGAAACTGGACAGTGTTCTTCGCAGACTAGACAGGGCTCCCCGATTTTCCAGGGGATACATCTGTTCTTGTCCACCCAGGCAGTGCCGATCTTAACCGTAGCTTTGTCTTCAACCCGAAGAGGCTGAATGGCCCCAGTTGGACAGACTTGGGAACAGAGTGTGCAATAATACTCACAATGACCGATACGAGGGACTAGAATCGGCGTCCAGACGCCTTCGGGTCCAGCCTCAGTCAGGGCTGGTTGGAGACCGTTGGTGGGGCAAACTTTCATACATTCCCCACATTTGACACACTTTTGAAGAAATTGCTCTTCAGGCAATGCTCCTGGAGGACGGATGCGTTTGGCTGAAGCTCGGACTCGGGAGGGAGAGAGCCGAAAGAAAGGCACCGCCAAGGCCCCGAGTAGAGTTGTGGCCAGAAGCTTGCGCCGGGAAAGGTCAACCATGGCGGCTGGTTGGGGGCGAAGAATGAAGGGAAAAGTGATGGCGGACGTCGGGCAGATTGCTCCGCAGGTAAAACAGTAAACACATTCAGTTATAGCCCATTTTTCCTGAGGATAGGGGATGGCGTCGGTCTCGCATTGTAAGGTACATAGCCCACATTGGATACACTTGTCCTCGTCAAGATGAAGCTTTAAGCGGTTCCAGCGGGCAAAGAGGCCCAGAAGAGCGCCCAGAGGACAGAGATAGCGACACCAAAATCGCTCTTTTTTTAAATTAAGTAAGGCTATCCCGATAAAGATGAGCCCCAAACCAAGAGCCTGGAGAAATATCGTATTAACTCCTAGGTTTTCTGAAAATTGAACCAGTGTATCGCCTAAGGCAAAGAGGTGGAGTTGATAAGTCAGGGTGAGAAATGCGGAGAAAATAAAGGCCAAAGCGGGTAAAAGACTGGTGACAAAAGATCGATAGAGAAGGGAGAAAGGATCGAAGAAGCCCACTAGATTGAGACCTAGAAGGGCGGCACTCAATAAAAAGACCAGTAAGTAATATTTCCAGGCTTTAGGGGAAAAAGTGTCTTGGCTTTTAATCTTCAGCCATTTTAGTTTTTTGAACAGAAAGGAGAAGAATTGCTGGATGGCGCCAAAGGGGCAAATCCAACCACAGAAGACCCGTCCCAGAAGAAGAGTGAGGACAAGAGTGATGATGGAGAAGAGAAAAGCAGAAAAAATAAGGTGGGAGGCCAAGAAAGAAGTCAAACCTATGAGAGGATCAAAGTGGAAAAATATTTCTACGTTGCCGATATAGTCTTCTCCTGGAAAGCGGGTTTGCAAGAGGAGGATGAAAAATAGCGAGAAGAAGAGTAATTGAGAAATGATCCGAGCCAATTGGAGGAAACGGTAGGTTTTAGATTTTTTTCTCGACAATGTTCATTTTCTCCCGATGAATTTCTCCTTGCTTGTTTTGGTACGCCAGGCGTAAAAAGCCTAATTCCTCAGGTTTTATTTCAAAAAGGCCAGCTCCCAGAGCATCCACAGCCACATAATCTTGGCCAGCAATTACAGTTTTGGCCAGTTTGACATCCGAGAGGCGGCCTCCTTGGGGTCCATTTCTCCAGAGAATGCGATAGCCATCGAGAATAGTCAAAGTTGGTTTGAAAAAAGCGGCTAGATCAACCATGGCCTGATCGAGTTTTTGGTGGAGTTGATTACGGTTGCCGCCGAGGGCTCCCAACCAGTTCTTCATGCCCATCGTCAGACGGGAAAGGCTGTGATGTTTGGCAATAGGCACATTAATTATCTTATCGGTTTCAATAAATTCAGTATAAACTTCCCACTCCTTCAACCATTCACCATGAATAGAAACTTTTTTGAGGCGATGGGGATTAGGGAAGAGCACTTTAGCGCCGGCCGCCTTAGCCGCTTTGGCGATACCGGAACGGGCATAGGTGCGGCGGGCCGGATTGCAAGGGTTATCTAGCACTTTAACTTCTTTGGCGCCAGCTTCTAGAGCCAGTTTAACCACAGTGGCCACTACCTCAGGATTAGTGCAAGCGGCCTGTTTGGGAGTTCGATCCCAGCCGATGTTGGGTTTGACCACAACTACATCTCCTCGGGAGATGAATTTGGACATGCCTCCCAAAAGGTTGACGGCTGTAGTTACCAGTTGGCCAGGGGAATCGCCTTGAACAACAGCGATAGGAGAACCTGGGGTGGCTGATTGAGCCCAACTCCAAGGACGAAGAGAGACAACTAAGCTTCCCCAAGCTAAATCTTTAATAAAAGTTCTTCTTTTCATGATTTTATCCTTTACCCAGTGATTTGACATAATTAATTATACCCTCATAAATTCCGTAGGCAATTTCTTGGCGGTAACGGGCTGTTTTTAGTCGTGATTCCTCAGTGGGATTACTTAGATGAGAGATTTCTACTAGGACTGAAGGCATTTCGGCGCCAATCAGAACCCAGAATGGCCCTCCCTTGACACCCATATCTTTAATGGCTGAGAAATGCTTTTTTAAGCGATTAACCAAACTTTTCTGGATAGCTCGGGCCAATTCCTGGGATTCTTTGATTTTGCTGTTCTGGACGATCTTGAGAATGATTTCTTTCATTTTGCCGATGTTTTTAGAGGAAGTGGCGTTTTCCCGGGCAGCAATAGCGTTGACTGTAGGATCAGGGCTGAAATTAAGATAGAAACTCATCACGCCTCTTTTTTTACGGTTGGGATTGGCGTTAGCGTGAATGGAGATGTAAAGATCAGCTCTTTTCTGATTAGCGATGATGGTCCGATTTTCCAGAGGAATAAAAATATCTGATTCCCGCGTGAGAATAACTTCGAACTGATTTTTGGTTTCAAGTAATTTCTTCAAGCGAAGACATATGTCCAACACGACATCTTTTTCTTTTAAACCACTCCGGCCAATACACCCTGGGTCACGACCGCCATGACCTGGGTCGAGTACTATCCGGTGGACACCCAAGCCAAGTTGGCGGGCGAGAGTATAGCCGTTTTTAGTTGGTCGGGCCGGTTGGGGAGGGGTTTCTGGAGAGGCTTTTTCCTGGGGACGAGGATAAATATCCAAGACGATGCGAAAAGGATCGGGCAGAGGGAAGACTTCATAACGTTTGATTTGTTTGAAGTTTAGATCCACGACTACTCGGACCGTTTGGGGTGTTTTTTGAGCGATGCGGATGCGATGAATATAGGGATTATTCACATAGATGGTTTTCCCATGGAGGATAGGATTTAGTTTGGCTTGAAAGACATCGATGTAAACTCTGTCAGGTGATTTCAATTCGTTAAAGATATATTCCCTTAATTGACCCACATCGATGACAATCCGGGTATAGGAGGGATGGGTATAGGACCGGACATTATATACTTCCACTTGGTGTAGAGGAGGAGTCTTAGCCAGGATTGGAGAGACAAAAAGAATCCACCCGATGGCCAACCAGGTAGTTCTTTTCATCATAATATTCCCGACCAATTCTATCTTGACAGTTACATGAGGTCAACGCGAATAATTCAGGCTCCAAATTTTTTCAGTTTACCAGCATGGGCCAGCATGAGAGGCATAACTGAAAGGGCGGGAAAACGTCCTAGATGACCGGCCTGACAGGCGAGTTCGCTAAATCGTTCGACCTGATCGATCCGGGCCGTAGCCGCGTGAAGAAGCAAAGGATTGGGATGCCAGGAGTGACCTTTCAGAGCACAGGGAGTTGAATGGTCGGAAGTGACCACCAGAACTTCAGGTTTTAACTGGAGGAGGCGGGGGATAAAGGTATCCAATTCTTCAATAGCCCGAATTTTAGCTTCCCGGTGGCCATCTTCACCGGCTGAATCTGTTTTTTTAAAGTGCAGATAGAAGAAGTCATAGTGATGATAATTTTCTTCCAGGACATGAAAAATATCTTCTGTTTTTGGCCCTACTTCCAGAATTTCCATGCCCACCAGTTTGGCTAGACCTTTGTACATGGGATAATGAGCTATAGCTGCCGGATGAAGTTGGTAGAGCTCGGTCATGGTGGGGAGAGTGGGATGACGGGCAAACCCCCGCAGGAGAACGGTGTTAGCCTTGGGTTCATCCTTCAGGAGCTCGGTTACCTCATCAATAAATTGATTGACCAGTCGGGCAGTTTCCTCTGCTTCAGGAGCTAAAGCGCGAGTGTAAGTTAAGGGTTTATTTTCTTTTTGAGGGTCAGCATCGCTGAGTGCATCCGAGAGATCTGGAGCGGTAAATTTGACCACAAAACGGTGTTCTTTTCCCGGATAAAGGGTCACTTGAGGATGTGTCTTCTTTTGCCAAGCTTGATTAAGCTGTTCACATAAACGGCGGTTTTCTTCGGTCGGAATTCGGCCAGCCCGGCGGTCAACAATCAAGCCCTCGCGGAGGGTAGCGAAATTTCCTCGTGCCACTAAATCATGGGGACCAACGTCCACCCCTATACCTAGAGCCTCAAGAATGCCACGTCCTAAAAGATATTTAGTTGGGTCATAGCCAAAGAGCGAGAGATGGGCGGGGCCACTCCCAGGAGTAATGCCCATCAGCACGGGGTCGGTCACGCCACATACACTTTCCCGAGCCAGAGCATCAAGGTGAGGCGTATGAGCCTCTTCCAGAGGAGTTTGACCTTGAGTAGGGAGGTCTCCCAGGCCGTCAAGGACTAATAGGACAATTTTGGTTGGCGTTTTAAGAGTTAATTGGCGAGCTAAATCTTCCCAGTTCATGAGAAGAAACTATAGGCAATTAGGAAGAAGATGTCAATCTCTAGGAGGAGAGATGAGGACTCTTTTGGAAAATTTGGTCAAGAAGTCGGATTTTTTATTCCACAACTACTCAAAGTAAAGGAGAGGGAAAAATGCTATTTGCTGCTTGCTCGCCTCGATTTCCTCTGCTACAATCGATTAATGACGATGGTTTTGGTCCTTGACTTTGGTTCCCAATATACCCAATTGATAGCCCGGCGGGTGAGAGAATTGGGGGTTTTTTCTCAGATTGTGCCTTACCATACTCCTTTAGAGGAGATAAAAAAACTTAATCCTCGGGCCATTATTCTCTCAGGAGGGCCCCAGAGTGTCTATGATGACAATGCCCCGTTTCCAGATGAACGGGTATTTTCTTTAGGGATTCCTATCTTGGGAATTTGTTATGGATTACAAGTTATGGCCTCCTTGTTGGGGGGGCAGGTTAGGCCCTCAGCCAAGAGGGAATATGGTTTTGCCCAATTGCTGATCAAGAATGGTCAAGGCTTGCTCAGGGAGATGTCCTCAGGAACACAGGTCTGGATGAGCCACGGTGATTCTGTAGCTAAAGTTCCACCAGGATTTATTGTTTCTGCTTATACACAAAATTGTCCTATAGCTGTGGTTGAGGATCGGCAGAGAAAGTTTTTCGGCGTGCAGTTCCACCCTGAAGTAGTTCATACCCATCAAGGACGCCAGTTACTAGCCAATTTTTTATTTAAATGGGCGGGCTTAAAAGCTGACTGGAGTATGAAGTCTTTTATTGAGCAAAAGATTGGCGAAATAAAAAATCAAGTTGGCCAGGAAAAAGTCATTTGTGGCTTGAGTGGCGGTATTGATTCGCTGGTGACCGCTCTGCTTATTCATCAAGCCATCGGCGCGCGGTTGGTCTGTGTGCTGGTGGATAACGGATTATTGAGAAAGGGGCAATATGAGGAGTTGCTGCGGCGTTTTCGCAGGAAATTTTCTTTTAATTTGATTGGCCGCCGTGAGGAAGAGCGTTTTTTAAAGCGCCTAAAAGGTGTTCTTTCCCCAGAAAAAAAGAGAAAAATTATTGGTGAGGAGTTTATTCGAGTCTTTGAAGATGAAGCTCAACGACAAGGGGGCATTCGTTTCTTGGCTCAAGGGACAATTTACCCTGATGTCATTGAGAGTGTACCTGTCAAGGGGCCTTCGGCTAGTATTAAATCCCATCACAATGTGGGTGGCTTACCTCAGGAGCATGGTTTTGAGTTGGTGGAGCCTCTTCGAGAGCTATTCAAGGATGAAGTTCGGGAAGTGGCTCGGCAGTTGGGTGTTCCTCGCGATATAATTAACCAACACCCTTTTCCGGGACCAGGGCTGGCGGTGCGGGTAGTGGGTGAAGTCACACGTGAGAGACTGTCTTTATTGCGGGAAGTGGATGCTATTTTGTTGGAAGAGATCAAACGGTCAAGGCTTTATCCTCGCCTTTGGCAGGCTTTTGCTGTTTTACTGCCAGTAAAGGCTGTGGGGGTCATGGGGGATCAACGCACATATCAAAGCGTGGTGGCTCTCCGCCTAGTCACCAGTGTCGATGGTATGACGGCTGATTGGTACCCAGCCTCTCCCCGCTTACTTAATCGTTTAGCCACCCGAATTATAAATGAGATTAAGGGCGTCAATCGGGTAGTTTATGATATAACCTCCAAACCTCCAGGGACCATTGAGTGGGAATAGCTAAGTTTCTTTTAATGAGGGACCATGACTGAGAGTCAAGAGAAGAATTCTACTTTTATTCATCTCCATACCCACACGGAATACAGCATTCTGGATGGAGCGTTGCGCTTAGCCGATCTGGTTAAAGCTGCCAAGACCTTGAACATGCCGGCGGTGGCGATTACTGACCATGGGAATATATTTGGGGCCGTGAGTTTTTTTCGGCTGGCCAAAGAAGAAAAGATTAAGCCCATCCTGGGCTGTGAGATGTATGTGGCTCCCGGAAGCCGGAAAGATAAGAATCCCGAGAAAAATCAACCGGCTCACTTCCATTTACTTCTTTTAGTTAAAGACGCACTAGGCTACAGGAATCTTTGTGAACTGATTACCCGCAGTTATACCGAAGGTTTTTATTATAAGCCGCGGATTGACAAAGAACTTTTAGCCCGCCATTCCCAGGGATTGATCGGGCTGTCCGCCTGTTTAAAGGGAGAGGTTAGTTATTATTTGGAACAGGGCCGGGAGGAAGAGGCCGAAAGGGCAGCCCGGGAATATGCCCGGATTTTTTCACCGGGTGATTTTTATATTGAATTGCAGGACCATGGCCTGGAGGCCCAACAAAGAGTTAATCCCCGATTAGTGGCCCTGGCTCGAAAGCTGGGTCTGCCACTGGTAGCTACCAATGACGTCCATTATTTCCGCAAGGAAGATGCGGCCAGCCATGATGTGTTGCTCTGTATTCAGACTAATAAAAAGGTCTCTGAGGCGGACCGGATTCGTTTTGGCACCCAAGAGTTTTATTTCAAATCTTCTGAAGAGATGGCGGCTCTCTTTCAAGATGTTCCAGAAGCAGTGGTTAACACCACCAAAATTGCCGCCCGCTGTAATTTTGATTTTCCGGCGGTCGGCTACTCTTTACCTCGTTTCCAGCCCCCGCCCGGGTTTTCTCTTGAGGAATATTTTGAAAAAATCGCCTGGGAGGGATTGGAGCGAAAATTGGAAGTGTTACGGCCCCGCATCAAAGCCGGGCAGTTGCCTTCGGAGGAGACTTATCGGGAGCGCTTGAAAAAAGAAATCAGCCTGGTCAAGGATATGGGATTTGCCGGCTATTTTCTGATTGTTTGGGATTTGATTCGAGAAGCTCGCTCCCGGGGAATTCCCGTGGGACCCGGTCGGGGCTCAGCCGCCGGGAGTTTGCTGGCCTTTGTTCTGGGGATAACGGCCGTTGACCCTATCGAGTATAATCTTCTTTTTGAACGCTTTCTCAATCCGGAGAGGGTCAGTCTGCCGGACATAGATATTGATTTTTGTGGACGGCGCCGGGATGAAATTATTCATTACGCCACGGAAAAGTACGGCCGGGAGAATGTCTGTCAGATAATCACCTTCGGCACCATGGCCGGCCGTCAGGCGGTCCGGGATGTCGGCCGGGCGCTGGAAGTCCCGCTGCCCGAGGTGGATAAAATCGCCAAAATGATTCCCCCTCAGTCTCAAGGCTCAGCCATTGATAATGCCTTGCAGACGGTTCCCCAATTGAAAGAACTTTACACTAAAAATAGCAAGATTACCCATCTGCTTGACTTGGCCCGCAAACTTGAAGGCCAGGTCCGCCATCCCTCCATTCATGCTGCCGGGATAGTCATTGCGCCTAAGCCGTTGACGGAGTTTTTGCCTCTTTATATGTCCACCCGAGGTGAAATCACTACTCAATTTCCCATGCAGGATATTGAAGCCTTGGGTCTGTTGAAAATGGATCTGCTGGGCCTGCGCAATCTGACGGTTATCAAGGATACTTTGGAATTGATTAAGAAAGACACTGGTGAAGATGTTGATATTGATCATGTCCCCTTGGATGACAAAGAAACTTTTAAACTTTTTCAGGCCGGTAATACAGATGGTGTCTTTCAGTTTGAAAGTGCCGGCATGAAGGCTCTGCTGCGGAATTATAAACCGGAGAATTTTCGCGACTTGATTGCTTTAAACGCTCTTTACCGGCCAGGGCCTCTCCAAAGCGGCATGACTGAGGAGTTTATCAAACGCAAACATCATCCCGAATCCATTAAATATGACCTGCCCGAACTGGAGCCTATTCTCAAAGAGACTAAGGGTTTAATCGTCTACCAGGAGCAGGTAATGATGATTGCCACTGAGCTGGCCGGTTTTTCCCTGGCGGAGGCCGACTTGTTACGTAAAGCTATCGGCAAGAAGAAAACGGCGGTGATGAAAGCCCAACGGGACAGATTTATTCAAGGGGCCAAGAAAAGAGGTATCAGTCAGGCCCAGGCCAATCAGCTTTTTGAGACAATTAATTATTTTGCCGGCTATGGTTTTAACAAATCTCACAGTGCTGCTTATGCCTATCTGGCTTTTCAAACAGCTTACCTAAAAGCCCATTATCCCGTTTATTTTCTGGCGGCTCTTTTGACTTCAGAAGCGGAGAAAGGGGCCACTGACCAGGTAGTTAAATATATTAATGAATGTAAGGAAATGGGTATCCAAGTTCTGCCGCCGGACATAAATGAGAGCGAGCTGACTTTTACCGTAGTCAAGGGCAATATCCGCTTTGGATTATCGGCCATTAAGAATGTTGGTGAGCAGGCAGTTCGCTCAATTCTAGAAGCCCGCCGCAAGAGAGGTCGATTTAAATCACCTTTTGATTTAGTCCGCGATGTCGACCCCAAAGCCGTTAATCGGAAAGTATTGGAAAGCTTGATTAAAGCTGGCGCGCTGGATTCTCTGGGCTGGAAACGTTCCCAGTTGTTTCACCTGGTTGATTCGCTGATTGAGTATAGCCATAAAGTAAGCAAGTTGAGACACTCTCCCCAATCCATGTTGTTTGGACAGGAAGAACTGGAGGCGCCGCCTATCCCCCCCGAAATAGCTGATATGAAGGAGTGGGATGAGGCGCAGGCCTTGGCCTATGAGAAAGAGGCCCTGGGATTTTATATTTCTTCTCATCCGCTGGCTCAATACGGCAATTACTTGCGGCGACTGGTGACGCACTCCATCAATGAGCTGGAAGAGGCCGGCGAGAATGGGCGGGAAATCCGGGTGGCCGGCATTATTGCTTCCCTCAAGCAAATAAAGACCCGTCGCGAGGAGCGGATGGCCACTTTTGTTCTCGAAGATATGACCGGCCAGTTGGAAGTGGTTGTTTTTCCCGAAGCCTATCAAAAGAATTATGAGTATCTCCGGGAAGATCTGCTGGTCTGGGTAAGAGGCAAACTTTCCCGGGAAGCCGATTCTCCTCGGCTGATACTTTCGGAAATTATGCTGTTAGAAGAGGCCCTGGAAAAACAGGCCAAGAAAGTGGTAATTCGGCTGTATTTACCCGGGCTGGAAAAAGTTTTTCTCGAAGAGCTAAAAGAGTTGCTGGCTGAGCATCCAGGCAAATGCCCGGTTTACTTCGAATTGGAGAAGCCTCTCTCCTTTCGCCTTTTACTCCAATCGGTTGAGTGTCAGGGAGTCAGGCCTTCGGATAAACTCCGCCAGCGGGTGGAGAACCTCCTGGGGCAAAATACTTTTTTTGTGGATTATAATAACAATCATCGTTAGTTAAAAAGAAGGGGTCAAGGAAGTAATTGAGTTGGGATTAGCCCTTCACCTTTCCCCTTGGCTAATTGGCCAACTGAGGGTCAGATACTTGTAACAGTTGTCAGACACCATATAACTTGGGCGTCGCATAATTTTGTGGTGTCTGACACCCAAGTAGTGATGCAGACACCCGATAATTTTGTGTCGCATAATATTAAGGTGTCTGACACCAAAGCAATGACACCCAATTAATATGTTCGCCTTACGTCTATTTTTCATCGTACGAGGTTTTCACCTTTCACCCATGACCGCCAGGCAAGCCCCGTAGAAGAAAAAGTTTTAGGTTGGCTGGCTTAAAATTGTCTTTTCTTTTTATTATCTTACTCCATTATCTTCTTTGGCACTTTCCGTTTAGGCTGGGGAGAACCGACTGGGGGAAGAAGTCTTTAGATTAAACTGCCTGAGAAATGAGAAAAAATTTTGTTATTCAAGGTGAAAGGTGAAGATCTAACCTCATTCTTACCCTGGACCGAAAGAAAAATTTCGGGGAAAAGTTTGCGGGGATGAGAGAGGGAGACAAGAGTCCACCGAAGCTGCGGGGACAGCCATCAGGATGATCAGTAAAAATTTAAAAATTAATCCCGGGGAATAATCCCCTTTTCCTCCAGATAATTGATGACCAGCTGGCAGCACTCCTCGACCGAAAGGAGACTTGTATCCAAAACCAACTCCGGCTGGAGGGGTTCTTCATAGGGAGCGGAGATGCCGGTGAACTCCTTGATTTCTCCGGCCCGGGCCTTTTTATAAAGGCCTTTCGGGTCGCGCTGTTCGGCTACTTCCAAAGGCACCTTGACAAAGACCTCGATGAATTCTCCGGGAGGCAACAACTCCCGGGCTTTCTGGCGGTCAGCTCGATAAGGGGAAATAAAGGCGGTCATGGTAATTAAACCAGCCTGAGCAAACAGTTTGGCTACCTCGCCGATCCGCCGGATGTTTTCCTCCCGGTCTTCAGGGGAGAAGCCCAGGTCTTTATTCAGACCATGGCGGATGTTATCTCCATCCAGCACAAAGGATAGGTGACCACGTTCAAACAGTCTTTCTTCCACAGCGTGGGCGATGGTGGATTTGCCCGAGCCGGAAAGCCCGGTAAACCAGACGACTACTCCCTTTTGGTTGAGGAGGCGTTCCCGGTCTTCTTTGGTAATGGCCCCCTCATGCCAGGTAATATTGGTGGCTTTTTGACGGACCATGACTTACCTCACTTTGATTTATGGCGGTAATAGTCGAGCAGAATCTCGACCACCTCGGGACGGCTGAATTCCTTGGGGGGCTTTTCTCCCCGGGCCAGCATTTCGCGGAGTTTGGTGCCGGAGATGAGAACCCGGTCTTCGTTGGTATGAGGACAGGTTTTCAGCGAAGCCATGCCGTCGCATTTATAACACCAGAATGTCCAGTCAATTTTTAAAGGTTTGATCTGGAGGTCGTTTTCGTCGATTTCATCAAAGATTTTCTGGGCGTCGAAAGGCCCATAATAATTACCCACTCCGGCATGGTCCCGGCCGATGATTAAATGACTGCAACCGAAATTCTGGCGGAAAATGGCGTGAAGCACAGCCTCCCGGGGTCCCCCGTAGCGCATTTCCATGGGGTAAACTTTGAGCACCACCCGGTCGCGCGGATAATACTTGTCCAGGAGAACCTCGTAACATTTCATTCTGACCTCGGCCGGTATGTCATCAGCTTTTAATTTGCCGACGAGGGGATGAATAAAGAGACCGTCCGAGACTTCTAGAGCGATTTTAGTACAGTATTCATGGCTGCGGTGCATGGGGTTTCTGGTCTGGAAGGCGGCCACGGTCCGCCAGCCTTTCTCGGCAAATATTTGGCGGGTCTCAGCCGGACGGGCGTAATAAGAGCCGTAAAGTTGAGGGTAAGGGCCTTCGCTCAAGGCTTTGACTTGGCCGCCGAGGTAAACTTCGGGCTGAGCGTAGATCTTGGCCACTCCGGGATGGGCTTCATCTTCTGAGCGGAAGACCAGGCGGGCCTCCCGCCGTTTATCATAAGTAAACTTATCCTCAACCCGAAGAAGGCCCATAATCTCTTGAGTTTCTCGGTCCACCAAAGCGGCTTCTGAATTCAGCGGTAAACGATCGGCTTCTTCTTGGGTAACCGCCAGGGTGATGGGAATAGGCCACAGCAAACCGTTGCTCAGGCGCATTTCCTTGACGACCCGCTGGTAATCATCATGATTCATGAAACCCGAGAGGGGGCTGAAAGCACCCATGGCCATCATGATCAAGTCGGATGTTTCCCGGGAAGACAGAAAAATTTTAGGCAGAGAGCTGGCTCTGGCTTTTTCTTCGGCGCGGGCTTCTTCTTCCACGAGCAAAGGTTTAAGTTGGCCGCCGTGAGGGGGAACAAGAGTCATCTTTACCTCCATTAAAGTTGTGTCATCATTTATAATCTAAGTCGTTGAAGACTTCTCTTTTATTATAAAATCGCACCGGATGCAAGTTGTTCACTTGGTCAAAGATGAAGAGGAGACTGAGGGTCCCTTCTTTATACTCAAATAATACTCTTATTAGAGTCTAAAGCTTAATTTTTTCTCCCCTCTCTGTCAAGTCGTAATTCAGATGAGCCAGATTTGTTGGAGAGCAAGGGCCAGTCATTCTAGTAAATTAGGGTGGAGCCAGAAGTATAGAGACCCCGGTCAAGTCATTTCAAAATCTAACCAGAGTATTTAGTATTAATCATCTTGTCCTCAAAAATCTAACCATGATGGATAGCCATAAGCTCTCCGCTTGGTTGAGTTTCTATAAAAATTGTTATACCAAAAGCTTGGGAGACGGAGGCCAAAGTTTCAGACCTCGTTATTGGTAAAAAAGACACTATGATAATCTATTCAGCGACTCTGGGGATATAAGCAGCTTTTTAAATTTAGTTTAGACTACCTTTCTCTATCGTCAAATGGATGGAGCTATATAATAGAAATGTTATCTTTTATGGTATGATTTGTTAATTTTCTAAAGAATGGGTTCGGCCCGGGCCAAGAACGTTTTTAAAAAAGTGGAGAAATAGGTTTTTCCCCCAGGAAGTCCAGGTAAAATGAAAAGTATATCGCCTTTTTTATTCATCCCAAATAAGGAAGGATAGTAATTGGGCCTGAATCGTGAAAATTCTTCTAAAGGAAAAAGTTCAAATTTAACACCCAGGAGATTTCTCAGTCTACTGGCGGACTTTAATTCCTCTCGTGGCACCAAACCTATAACTTGGTAAGGCGGGCCAAGGTGATTTAGAGAATCAATTATTTCCAGACAAGGCGGACAATTCTGCCCCGAAAAGAAAAAAATTAAATAAATTTTCACCACCGCTGGCTTGCGTTTGACAGGGCGAGAAAAAAAATGATAATACAATCACGGCTTTTATCCTGGAGGCAGTGGATGGCTTATCGAGTGATGATTGGCGAAAAGAGTCCCGTAGTCCGTAATTGGCTGGAATCCACTTTTCCCCATCAGGAATTCATTCTTCAATTTTTTGGTGATGGCCAACAACTCAAGCAAGCCATTGAGGCCAGCCCTCCGGATGTGGTCCTCTGTCGAATTTCTCTGCCTGGACAGGATGGATATCAGCTAGCCGAGTGGTTTAAGGAAGAGAATTTAGGTTCTAAAACGGGTTTGATTCTGCTTAAAGGGCCCTTTGAAGAAATTGAAGAAGAGAAAGCGGCTTCTTTGGCGGTGGATAAATTAATCGAATTGCCTCTGGCTTCTCAGGAACTATTAAACCTGGTGCAGGAGGTCATCGATAGTCGTCACCTGCCGGAGAATTTGCCCGAAGAACCTGAAGAAGTCAGGGAGGAAATGATACCGACTGTGGAACTAGGGGAGGAGGTCAAACAAATCTTACGGGCGGAAATTCTGGAAATGGAACGCGAACTGGAGAAACGCTTGGGGTCAAAATTGAAGATAGAACTGGCCCGATGGCTGGAGAGTAGACTCAGCCGCACTAAAAATCAATAAATAGAGAAAAAACCTCCAGATATTGCTAAAATATTAATTCAAAAATGACGACTCTCAAGATGGCGGTAAGAGAATGAACAAGAAACCTATGCTACCCAAAGCCTATGATCCCAAACCTGTTGAGGACAAATGGGCCAACTTCTGGATTAAAGAAGGACTCTTTAGAGCTGAGGCCAGCTCGAAAAAACCTAAGTTTTCCATGGTCCTGCCTCCGCCCAACGTTACCGGCTCGCTTCACATGGGACATGCCCTCTGCTTTACCCTCCCGGATATAATCGCCCGTTGGAAAAGAATGTTGGGTTATAATGTGCTCTGGTTGCCGGGGACCGATCACGCTAGTATTGCTGTTCATAATGTTATTGAACAGGAATTGCAAAAGAAGGGTCTGACCCGAAAAGATTTATCGCGGGAGGAGTTTCTCCAAATCGCCTGGGAATGGAAGGAGAAGTATGGCGGAGTCATCACCAACCAATTGAAAAAGATGGGTTTTTCCCTGGACTGGTCCCGGGAAAGATTTACTATGGATGAAGGATTTTCTCGAGCTGTCCGCACTGTTTTTGTCACCCTCTACAAGGAAGGATTGATTTACCGTGATTATTACCTCGTCAACCATTGTCCCCGCTGCGGTACGGTGCTGTCCGATATCGAGGTGGAACATAAGGAATTATCGGCCAAATTGTATTACATTCGTTATCCAGGAGAGAACGGCCATGAGGGGGTGGTAGTGGCGACCACCCGGCCCGAAACCATGCTCGGGGATACGGCCGTAGCCGTTCATCCAGATGACCCTAGATATAAGCATTTAGTCGGCCGGAAGGTGATTCTGCCGCTCCAGAATCGACCTATTCCGGTGATCGCTGATGAATCGGTGGAAATGGACTTTGGCACTGGTGCCGTCAAAGTTACTCCGGCTCATGACCCCACCGATTTTCAATTGGGGAAGAAACACAACCTGGAGCAAGTGATTGTCATTGATAGTCAAGCTCGAATGACAGCCGCGGCCGGGCCCGAATTTCAAGGCTTGGACAGGTTCGAGTGCCGAGAGAAGGTTTTGGAAAAGTTGCGAGCCCAAGGTTTATTGGTCAAAGAAGAAGACTATCGCCATGCTGTGGGGCATTGTTATCGCTGTAAAACTATCATTGAGCCCCACCTTTCTTGGCAATGGTTTGTTAAAATTGGCCCCCTAGCTAAAGAGGCCATAAGGGTGGTTGAGGAAGGACGGATTCGTTTTGTCCCCCCCAACTGGGCCAAAACCTATTTTGAGTGGATGTATAACATCCATGACTGGTGTATTTCCCGCCAGCTCTGGTGGGGACACCGGATTCCTGCCTGGTACTGTCAAGATTGCCAGGCAGTCATGGTGGAAATGGAAGCCCCTCAGGAATGCTCCCGGTGTCATAGTCGCCGCCTGGTCCAGGATGAGGATATTCTCGACACTTGGTTCAGTTCCGCCCTCTGGCCCTTCGGCACTCTGGGCTGGCCGGAGGAGACAGAGGACCTCCGGGTTTTCTACCCCACTGATTTAATGGCCACCGGCTTCGATATCATCTTTTTCTGGGTAGCCCGGATGATCATGATGGGCCTCAAGTTTATGGGTGATATTCCCTTTCGGGATGTTTTCATCAACGGCCTGGTCCGGGATTTTAAAAAACGCAAGATGAGTAAATCCGAAGGTAATATTATCGATCCCCTGGAGATGACCGAAAAATATGGCACCGATGCTCTGCGTTTTACTTTAGCCGCCTTGGCTATTCCGGGAATGGATATTTCGCTTTCAGAAGAAAGAATGGCCGGCTATCGAGCCTTTGTCAATAAGATCTGGAATGCCGCCCGATTTGTCTTTCTCAATTTAGAGGAAAAAACAGAGGGCGGAGGGGAGCTGACCCTGGCGGACCGATGGATAAAGAGTCGGCTGTCTCAAGTGGCTGGGGAGATCAATGAGGCGCTGGAGGCGTATAAATTCTATGAAGCGGCCAACCGGATTTATCATTTCGTCTGGCACGAGTTTTGTGACTGGTATCTGGAGCTGGTCAAACCCGCCCTGGAGAAAGGCAATGAGAAAAGCCGAGCCACATTGGTCGAAATGTTGGATATGATTCTCCGCCTCCTCCATCCCTTTATGCCTTTTGTCACTGAGGAGATATGGCAGCATCTACCTGATAGCGGGCGCTCTCTTCTGGAGGCCGCCTTTCCGCAGGAGAAACCGGAATGGCGTGATAAGAAGGCTGAGGAGGAAATGGCCCGACTCCAGGAGTTGATTACAGCCGTAAGAACAATTAAAGCCGAAAACACCATTCCTCTGAAGAAAAAAGTCAGTCTTTGGGTAAGGGTCGCTGCCCCTGGAGATAAAGATTTCCTGCGAGCTCATCAGGCGGAGATTTTCCATTTGGCTCAATTAAAAGAGCTGCAACTGGTGGATGATTTTCCTGCCTCCGCCAAGTTCTTGAAAGGGCTGGCCGGTGAATGGGAAGTGGGTCTGCTGGTTGAGGAGGGGCTCATCGAGCTGGAGAAGGAAATCAGCCGTTTGATGCGGGAATTGAAAAAGACCGAAGAGGATATAGCCAAACTAGAAGCCAGATTAAAGCAGCCCAGTTTTCTGGAGAGAGCTCCCCAGGAGGTGGTGGAGGAAACCCGCGCTCGACTGGCTGAATTGAGGCGGAAAAAAGCCAAGACTAGCGAACACTTAAGCGCCTTACAGGGGCTGTCAGAATCAAAATAGCCCTCCACCAATCTGCTTTCTTCCAGGCGAGGAGGCAGTTTGAGGCCAAACGAGAGGGGGGAGGAAAGGGGTTTGGCCCACATTAAGCTAAAATGAAAATTGGAGAAAAAATTATCCATTTACCGAGTTGCTCATCAACTAATGATGTCCTCCGGGAGCTGGCTGAGCAGGGAGAGGAAGAAGGAGTGGTTGTTTTAGCTGAGGAACAGACTGCCGGACGAGGGACCAAAGGCCGAAGTTGGTTTTCTCCTCGAGGGAAGGGGCTTTATCTTTCTGTTCTTCTGCGGCCGGCTAGAGAAAGTGCTCTTCTTCCCTTGATGGCCGGAGTAGCCGTGGCCGAGGCCATGGCTGAGGAATATTCCTTGAAGATTCGAGTTCGCTGGCCCAATGATTTAATTCTCAAAACAAAAAAATTAGGCGGGATTCTCTGTGAAAGTTCATTTGCTGGCAGCCAGCTGAGTTATGTCGTTATCGGTATCGGCCTTAATTTGAATCAGGAGGAAGAAGATTTTCCTCCGCCTCTCCGTCCCACGGCCATTTCTCTTAAAATGGTCCTGCAACGGGATTGCCATCCAGAGTTTGTGGCCGGAAAAATCTTTACCTCGTTAAGCAGATGGTATAACATTTTTCAGGCGAGAGGAGATGAACAAATTCTCAAAACAGTTGAAATTTTAAATCAGTTTCAGCCTGGGGAAGAGATTACTTTCCTAATTGAGGAGGGGCCAGTGAAAGGACGGTTTCTGGGCTTGGATAGTTATGGTCGACTGGTGGTAGCTACGGATAGCGGGACCCGAATTTTCACGTCGGGTGAGGTTCTCACACCTGTAGAATCTCTATCCCCGGGGGAGGAGGGCCACGCATGATTCTAGCTATTGATATTGGGAATACGACGATTGCGCTGGGAATTTTTGTTGGTCAACAGCTGGTTCGCAAATGGCGTCTGCGCAGTGAACAGGAAAAGACGGCCGATGAATATACTCTGGTGCTTCTGAATCTTTTAGGTTGGGCCAAGATAAAAGAAGAGGAGATCAGCGGGGTCATCATTTCCAGTGTGGTCCCCCCCTTAACTCCTGTTTTTCAAAAAGTCTGTCGTCAACTCTTCGGCCGGCGAGCCCTGGTGGTGGGGCCGGGCTTAAAAACCGGCATGGCTATTCTTTATGAGAATCCCCAGGAAGTGGGAGCTGATCGGGTAGTGGCGGCAGTAGCGGCTTTTGCTAAATATGGAGGGCCGGTGATTGTGGTGGATTTTGGCACGGCCACGACATTTGATGCTATTTCTGCCAAGGGAGAGTATTTAGGTGGGGCTATTGCTCCGGGAATTGAGATTGCGGCCCAAGCTCTTTATGAGAAAACGGCTAAGTTACCTCGAATTGAGATTAAAAAGCCGTTGTCCGTCATAGGCAAGACCACTGAAACAAGTATGCAGGCCGGCCTGTATTTTGGCTATAAAGGCCTGATAGAAGGCCTAATTGCTGAACTACAGCAAGACCTTGGGCCGGAGACGAAAGTGGTTATGACCGGAGGCTACGCTGAGCTTTTTTTCCCGCAGCAACGACAGGCGCTTTTCTACGAGCCTGACCTGGTCCTTGAAGGATTGCGTTTATTATATGAGAAAAACAGGCGGTGACTGGGAATTAGATATTTATCAAATCGATGGATTTAAAGAAAAGAGATGATCTCACTGAGCCTCTTTCTCAGGAGGAGCGGTCTGTTTATTTCCAAACCATTGCCGATTTTATCTTGCAACATCGTCGCGGTCACCTCTTTTTGACTCCTCATGAGATGTTCTTGATTGATAAATGGTTGCAACAGCAAATTCCTTTAAGAGTAGTTTTAGAGGGCTTACGCCGAGCGGCTGAGTTTTGGCGGGAAAAAAGAAAGTCGCCTCGGACCTTGACTCTAGTCAGGGTGGAGCGATTTGTCTTGGCTGCCTATCAGGCCTTCCGAGAACGCAAGATCGGCCGTCAGAGGAAGTCAGATGCCTCCTCTGAGGCTAACTTTGACTGCCAGAAAATTATAGAAGTTGTCCGTCCTTTTCTGAGCCCGAAAAACCAACGTCTTAAACCTTTAAGTCCTTACTTTAAGCAAGCTGTGGCGCTCTTACAGCAAAAGAAGGTCGACGCGCCATTTTTAGAGGAGCTGGATGAAAAAATTGACCAAATCCTCTTGAAAATGGCCTTGCCCGAGGAGAGGCAAGCCGCCGAAGCTGAAGTACAGACTTATCTTCAGAAAAGTTCCCCCCGAGAAGTAAAGAAACTGCTGGAGCGGGCCATCATTAAACACTTACGGCGGAAGTGGCAAATTCCTTACTGTTCTCCTTACTTGTATTAGTTGATGTCTGGGCTCTCTTTTCTTGCTTTTTGACCTACCTTGGTGGGCTAGAAATAAACCAAAACCACCTGGCGTTAATCTAAACTCGCCATAGTTCAGGATGGAAGATGACCTGCAGGATTTTATCAGGGGGAGAATTCAATTCCTCTTGCAGAGCCTCAAGGTGGATGCCCTCTCGCCGGTCAGAGAGAACCCAGCGGGTGAGCAGAGCCGAGGAAGCACAGGTTTTTTGAGCGAGAAAGTAAGAATTTTCAGGATAGACAAATGATTCCTCAGGAAAGGCCACGGAAAAAACCGGGGCGGTGACAATTTTCTCCAGATGGCGGGCGAGATTAAGGACTTGTTGTTCATAGAATTTTTCCACGGTGGTCTGAGGCGAGAGGTGCCGAATGGAAGGCAACAGTAAGCCCACCTCATGACCTAAGGCATTAATTTGTTGGAGGGTTCTTTTGACTTCGTCAGGCGACTCACCCAGTTCCGGGGAATTGATGTCGATCAGAAAACTTCCCCGAAGACCCAATTCCTGCTCTTTTTGGGCCAGAGCCAGGGCCTGATTGAGATGCTTCTGGACGTCATGACGGAGGATAAATTTTAGAGACTGAACCTGGCTTTTTACCTGGGGAATTTCCCGAAGTAAAAAGGAATCATCAAAAGACTCTTTAAGAAATTTAATGAAAGTTGAGAATGATGCGAGGGTCATCTTCATTTGTTTAGATTTTGTATTTTACACCAGACCAGGCAGGACAACAAGCAACCGAATCAAATCATCATAGAAGATTT
>Ga0190361_1000018_pt1 | contig 79355 bp, 55 predicted proteins | sample 48721845_MG_FD_161273 | JGI IMG/M metagenome (GOLD analysis project Ga0190361, IMG submission 161273) | Hydrothermal vent microbial mat bacterial communities from Southern Trench, Guaymas Basin, Mexico - 4872-18-4-5_MG | ecosystem: Environmental > Aquatic > Marine > Hydrothermal vents >... | reverse complement strand
CCCTTTAAAGATCTCCGGAAAAGTAACCTTACGTGGGAGAACAAACAGAAGCTGAGAGAAATGGACTCTAAAGAAGCTCTTTTCTTCTAAACCAAGTCATCCCTTCAGATGTCCTCTGGTGTTCCAAAAAAGCTAAAGAAACAAGGTTGTAAAAAAACAGCTTTAATTATTTTCTTTTGGAAGTAAACTTTCTGCGTTAGCTGCTTCTTTCAGCCCTAAGGAAAGCCACTTGACCAGTTGAACCAATATCTCAGGAGAAAGTCTCTCCGGTTTATCCTGGGGGGTATGAATAAAACTCTCACGGCCGCTCACTTGAAAATCAAGAGCCGGAATTCTCTTCTTTTTAAAAAACAATGCATCCCGACGAGGCCAACCTTGATCGACCAAATTTGTTGGCGAAACTTGGACAGCTTTTGGTGTAAGTCTCTGGCGGTCAAAATATTTCCAAAGATAGGGATAATCAAGGGCTCCCCTAACTCTTAAATATTCACCTCGGCCTACTTCATCTAAATTAAGATACAAAACCGTTTTCTTAAGAGAAACAATGGGCCGGCTCAAATAATACTCAACTCCTCGATTACCTTGTTCCGTTCCCCCCCAGCCCACAAAGAGAATGGACCTTTTCAATTTGACCTGACTTTTGGTCAAGGCCTCAGCTATTCCCAACAAAACAGCTATGCCTGAGGCATTATCATTGGCTCCGGGCACAACCTCATAACAAAAACCCACTCCATCAAGGTGGGCCCCCACTAAGATATATTCTTGAGCTAGTAAGGGGTCGTTTCCGGGAAGAAGACCCAAGACATTGTATCCCTTGCCTCGTGGATAGTGTTCGCTGAAATTTTCAATACGAAATCTTTTTCTTGTCCGAAATGACTGGGGTTGACGTGACTGTTTTATCTTTTGAAGGGTAGCTTGATGGGTGCGTCCTGTCCGGGCAAAGAGCACTTTAGTCACTGCCTCACCTACCTGGGCCACTCGAAAACCAGGAACATAATCAATATCGGGGTTAATTTCAAGGCGATTAAAAAGCATCCCCCGGGCTCCATGAGCTACAGCCATCTTGATTTTATAACGGGGAGAAACATAAGCTTGCCAATCAGGCCATTCTTCCGGATTGTCTTCATATGAAACCGGCGCTCCTGGCTCCACAAAGACAATTTTTCCTCGGACATTCACTCCTCGGTAATCATCATAGTTTAGTTCAGGAGCAGTGATGCCATAGCCCACATAGACTACCTCCGCCGTGATAGCTCCATCAGCTGATTGAGAACCAGGATAGTATTCCTTTTCATAAATAAATTTCCTCTTTTTAGGTCGGGAACTCGGTCCATAAAGATACGCCAGTTCACCGCCCACAAAAATAACTGTATAAGGATTGGGAAAAGAAACCAGATAATCTCCAGACCGGCTCGGGGGTTGCAAACCCAACTCTTTAAATTTTCCGGCCAACCAGCGCGCCGCTGCTCGATATTCAATTGTGCCGGTCAAACGTCCGGCGTATTTTTCCCCGGCCAACGTTTGAACATAGTCCATCAACCGGGCCGAGGGAATCTGCTCTAGAACTCTCTCCAAGACCAATTCACTGGAAGTAACCGCCTCCTTCATTTGAAAACTGCAGACGGTTAGCGCTAGAAGTAAAGCAAAACAACCAATATAATTTAATAACTTCATTTGAATACCTATTTTCAAATTATTTTCAAAAGTCTTACTCTCATCCAAAATCGTTTTTTCTAACTGAGCCTTTAAATTAAATAAATCTTTCCCTCAGGTCAACATTTTCTCCCTACTGAGAGAAAAGTTCAAAAGTTCGGGCAACTGAATAATCTTTAAAAGCCAGATGGATGGCCGCTACTCCTAACCAGAGTTTGATCACTTTAACCCGGCTAAAACCGGCCAGCTGAAGAACTTCACTTAATTCTTCTGGCGAAAGAAACCGGGGAATAGTGGAAGCCAGATAAGCATAACCAACCTTTGAACCTGATATTTTTCGACCTAAAGAGTTAACCGCGAAACGAACATAAGTGTGAAACAATTGCCTTAGCCAGGCCGGACGAGGTTGAGAAGTCTCTAAATTAATAAAAAGGCCTCCCGGCCGAAGGACTCGATAAATCTCCCGGAAAAATGGCAGAAGAGTCTCAGGGGTCAAACCAAGATTCCGAGTGGCAAAGGAAATACTGACACCCGCCAAAGCTCCCGCCGCAAAAGGCAGATGTCTCACATCAGCCTGAATAAACACTAGAGGAAGGGCCATTCTGGAGGTTTTGCTGCGGCGAGCCTGATGGAGCATTTCCCAACAAAAATCAAGCCCGACTACCAGGGCCGGAATTGACCTAAAAGATTGAAGATGCCCCTTGGAATTGTTCTTTTTTCTCCTCTCATCAGTGGTTAACCTTAAGGAGGATAGCCCGGAAGAAATCCTGGAAGGACTATTCTTACCTAATTTATTGCTTTTGGCATCTTTATGAGAGATATTTTTGGCCCAGACTTTAGCTATATTAAAGGCCATTTCTCCCGTGCCAGTACAAATATCTAACCAACAGCTTCCTTGCCGAGAGCCAGCCAGACGGGCCGCCCGACGTCGCCAGTGAATATCTAGACCCCAAGTCAAAAGATGATTAATCAACTCATAGGTGGGAACTATCTGGGAAAATATTTGCTGGACTCCTTTTTTCACTCAACCTCTCTTCTCTTCAATTTTTCCTTTTTAATCATGCATCTTTTCCCCTAGTTTGGCCACTTTTTTCTATTTTAAATTCTACGAAACCAAAAATTATCTTTACAACCACTCTAATAATCACCACATTCATTATATAGAGCAAAGGAACAGGCAAATTTAGAGACAACCAATTTAGAGACATTATAATTATATAGGTTTAGGGTCTGAGTCCATGGAAACTTGCCGTCAGGTCTTCAACTTTCACCTTGAGGATAGGTAAAATTTAGGAAGAAATTAAGTGATTAATCAGAGCCATTCATCCTGAGTGAAAGTGAAAGGTGCAGATCTACCGCCAAACTGGTACCATATCTTCAGGTAGCCAACACCGCTATAAACCATATAAAAAATATCACTAAGAGGAGGAAAACATGAATCTCAATAAAAGATTTCTCTCCTGGCCAAAAAAACTTCTGAATTATCGCTCCTCGATTTGTTTAAACTGGCTAGTCTTCCTAGGAATAGCTTTTCTGCTTAGCTGGAGTTGTGCCCCTCATTTTCATTTTGACCTGTTGGGTGAGGAAAAACTGAAAGAAGTCACTTTGGTCTCCCGGCCTACCAAAAATAAAATTTTGGTAGTGGATGTCAGTGGTTTTATCGGCACCAATCTTAATCCTTCTCTTTTCCAGCGAGAAACAAATCTAGTCGCCAGTGTCTCGACTCGCCTGGAAAAGGCTCGTCAGGACAAGGATATTCGGGCAATTATCCTCCGCTTGGATTCCCCCGGGGGCGAAGTCACGGCGGCCAATATCATTTATGAAGAAATAAAGCGATTTCGCCAGGACACAGGTAAACCGGTGGTGGCTTTAGCTTTGAGTCTGGCGACTTCCGGCGCTTACTATATTGCCGCAGCTTGCGATTCGATCATTGCCCATCCCTCAACAATCACCGGCAGTATTGGGGTTATCTCTCTGTTTCCCGATATCCACTCCCTCCTGGAGAAAATTGGGATTAAGGTCAATGTAATTAAATCCGGTCGTCATAAAGACTCCGGCAGCCCCTTTCGGCCTCTGAGTCAGGAAGAAGAACGACTTTTCCAAAATATTATAGATGAGTTGTATCAACAATTTTTAGAAGTCGTTCTCCAAGGAAGACAGGGACGAATTAATCGCCAAAAACTATTGTCTCTGGCTGATGGCCGAATTTTCACCGCCTCACAGGCCTTGGCCGAAGGCTTGATCGATAAAATCGGCTATTTCAAAGACGCCTTAAAAGAAGCCCTGCGTTTATCCGGACTCCGGGAAGCCCGGGTAGTCACCTTGACTTATTATCCTAAACGGAAAAACAACATTTACTCTTTGGCTAACTTTCGGCCCCTCCTGAAAAAAGAAAAAGAAATTATTCCTTTATGGGATAGTCTTCACCCCGGGTTCTACTATCTCTGGTTGCCCTCTTGGGTAGAAAAAGAACTTCCTTAATCACTTTATCACGCCAAGAGGTCAGCCTCAGTTGGCCACTTTTCTAGGGAAAACTTTGGTCTTATCTGATCTTCTTAAAGCTGTTCTCTCTCCAAAAAGGACAGAGGGAACTCCCCTAACCTTCCCTTCTCACCCTCTGGCAGTCCGAGCCGAAAAAGGTAACTCTTAATTAAGTTAAAAATCGCTCTAATTAAGGCCTTGGTGCTTTCTGGGCGTGGCTGAGGAAAAGACCATTGAAGAGGAATTTAAAAGTGGCGTGAGGTTGGCCACGGAAGGTAATTTCTGGTCCAAAGAGGTAGAGCCGACCCTGGCCGACAGGACAATCGACTACAGCTAAGGTATCTTTTAAATAATGTTGGCCCCAAGCCCAGCCACTGCGTAGGGGCTGGTCACTATCAAACCAAGCCACTCCTTTAAAACCCTGAAGAGTCGCTGCTGGCGCCAGTCGAAAAGCTGGACTGCGATTGAAGTAAACGTCCACGTGAGAAGGCAGGCCGTAAGCAAGGGGTTGGGTATTGTCCACTCTAACTTGAAGAATCGACCCGGGAATAAAGAACTTATCCCGGGGTAGCGGTCTTTCCCCACCCTCTGGTAGCTTCTCGGTTAATGCATTCAGCACAGGAAGATGGAGATGATAAGCGAGGTCAGTGGAACTGCCAATGGTCAAAATTGTTCCGCCGGCCTCGAGAAATTTTTTCAACTGGGGAATAGTTTTCTTGACGGTCACCGAACCCAGGCGGGAACGATATTTCTCAGGCACCTCTTCTGGTTTTGGCGGACTAAAAAAGCTATATCGCCTATCTTGCGTACCTCTAAAGCGAGGAATACCTCCGCTAACGAATATTAAAACATCAAAATCTTTCTTTAAATTCCCCGCATCCATTCGGGGCGGAAAGACAACCTCAAAGTCAAATTCATACTGCTCTAGCAGCCAGCGCACCCAACCCGAAGCCATCGAACCCCCATAGCGATCCCAAAGTCCGATACGAGGCCGGCCAAGCCGCAAGACCATTCCTTGGGGCAAGCTATCTACGCCATAAAAATTAAGCCCCACCTCAGCGGCCAGCTGTTCCAGCAAAGGCTGGAGCTTGTCTTTCTTCTCAATAAAAATCGAACCAGGCGGGAAGGTCACTTGACCTTTTTTATACGGTCTCGTCAACCAAGCTACTCTGGCCCCAGCTTGAAGTAAGCGATTAACGGCCAGAGCTGCATCATTTATTCGATGATCAAGTAACCAGCCCACCTTAGCCTTGCCGATAATTTTTCCGGCTGGAGGCTGAGCCAGGCCTTCTATTTTTTCCACTGGAGCCTCAAAGCCATCCAGTATCCGGTCAAACTCCACTCCCATCTGGTAAGCCAGTGTCCAACCCGCACTGTCATAAGGTGGATTGGGGGGCCCACCAGGATAAAGGCGGTCATCAGGATGATTCTGGGGCTCAAACATAGAGAGAAGGTGAGGGCGAAAAGCCTGAGCTGTTTTAATCACATAGGAACCGGCCGGATAGGTTTTCCCCTGAACTTCAAAGGAGCTTGTGGCCCGATGGACCACAATTCCGGTTTTAATCAGGGCATTAACAAATTTGGTAGCCGTCAAAAAATCTACTTGGTCAGCCGGGATGATATAACCTCGAGGATCTCGCTTAGCCGGATCCCGAAGCATCTCCAAATATTTCTTGGGATACCCCCGATTTCTCCCGGAACCCACCATTTTTGCTTTATCTTTCTTAATGGCTTCTTGAACCGCCTGGATAAGACGCGGAACTATTGTCCAATTATCTCGACTGCCTTTAAGGATTGAATTGCGTCCCATTTGGTAAATGTTATAAAGGAATTCCTCTCGATGTTTAGAGGCCACATCAAGCACTGCCCGATCAGCGGTCAAGGCATATTCAACTGACTGTCGGAAATGCCACTTCTGCGGCCAGATGGGGAAAGGATAGTCATTCCGGGGGAGAAGCTTTTCTGGTCGGAAGGGGATTTCCATAGGAGTGGGACTACCGATGGTTTCAGTTAAAATACCAATCATATTATGGAAATAAACTGTTGTCCGCAGGCCACCATTCCACCAGGTGGAATAAGGCGCGCCTGAACGCATAATCGCCCCGGGTTTCCCTTCCTCGACAAAGCGGGCATGCATAGCTGTACCGACAAGTTCTATCCCCAAAGGAATAAGGGGATCATACACATAATTAAAGGGATCCCGAAAGGGAGGGGCAAACAACACTGTGCCGGCCGGGCCGGTTTGATGATGATTGTAAACAATTTGGGGAAACCACTCGTGATAAAAAACGCGGCAAACAGCTTCTGTCTCTGGTTGGGTCACCATGTAAAAATCGCGATTGTTATCATGGCCAATATATTTATGGTAAAGGCGAGGCAACCCCCTTAATGTGCGTTTCTGAGGTTCAGAATGGCGCATATACCAATTGGAAACCAACTCCATTCCATCGGGATTGGGATTACAAACGAGAAGAATGACATCATTTAAAATCCGGAGCGTCTCCTCGTCGTTCCGACTAACCATTTGATAAACCAGTTCAATCAAGTGTTGAGCTCCTAGCACCTCGGTGCCGTGGAGTCCCCCATCTATCCAGACCACGGCTTTACCTTCGGCGGCCAAGGCTCGAGCCTCTTCATCGGTCAAACCTTCCGCTAAAGCCAGGCGGCGGGAAATTTCTTTATAGCGATCAAGATTTTTATGATTTTCAGGGGAAGTAATAATGGCCATAATCATAGGCCGTCCTTCAGCTGTCCGGCCGATAGTGGTAAGTTTTAACCGCGGCGATTCCTGGGCTAACTTCTTCCAGTAAGCCACCATCTGGGTATAATTAGCTAAACAATAATCGTCTCCAATATTGAAACCAAAGTGTTCCTGGGGAGGAGTGATTCTATTCTGAGAGTAAAGCCCTAAAGGCCACGTCAAAAGAAGTATCAATAAAAGCAGAAGGCCTCTTCTTTTAATTAAAAAGCTTGACCCAATCATAACCAACTCCTTTAAATTAATTCTAAATATAAAATTTTAGGGAGAATAAATTTGGTCGGGGAGTTAAAAGCTGATAAGAAAAGAAAAAACCGGGGTGCTTCTGCCCCACGCCTAAATTTTGCATGAAGGAAAGATATAACAAACCTCCTGCCCTTAGTCAATAAAAGGGGAGAAAGAAATACTCATTTGTTTTTAGCCTAATAATAAAAAAAGACAAAATTAATCTCTCTGGTTTCTAGGGAGCCTCTTTGGGCTGAAAATCATCTCCAAAACCCCGATAAAAAATAAAGAAGGCCTACTTTAAGCTGAGGTTAGGAATAAAAACACGGGAGGCCAGCTTGGAAAGAGATAGGATAATCGAGATGATTAATAGTCATCATCTCACCAGCTTTTTCCTCAGAAACACATTTTCTCTGGAAGGCTCATTTGGTTTGCTTCTTCCTTAGATATTTGACTATTAAAATAAAATATTATAACTTCTTTCCATCTACAGAGGAGTCAGCTATGAAGAAAAAAAAGGGAAATATATTGGGGCTTAGTCTCAGTTTCCTGCTACTTTTACCTTTATCAATCAGGGCCCAAAGCATTTCCATTTCCTTGGGTCTGGGGACTCTTTTAGGTGGCGGTTTCAGCGATGCTTGGACGTCTACCACTGATTTTTATAAACAAAGCATTCAGCCGACCCAAAAAATTAATACCGGTCTTGAATTTTATGTAGAATTGGTTCTCATGGCTAATGACAATTTCGGCTTGGCAATCGGAGGTAGTTACCTTAATCGTTCTCTAACCGGAAATAAGGGGGTTTTCCGCTTCCCTGAAACTTCCGCACTCCAAGGTCACTTTTCTTATACTCCTGAACTAACTACTTCTTTGGTCCCCTTTTACGCCAGTCTCATCTATTCAGCTCCTTTTCTCTATAAAGCCCGCATAAATCTCGCCGCCGGAGTCGACTATTATCTTGGCAGCTTGCGGTGTTATTACGACAATTTGGAATTTAACTTCAGCCAACCATTCAGCGGCTGGAATTACTATGCCCATCTCTATGAAACAACCAATATGAAAACCTTTGGTTACCACGCGGGGATTGGCCTGGAACTGGAACTTTCCAGAAATTCCTTTTTTATGTTTGAAATATTCTTCCGACAGGCCAAATTTACAGATTTTTCCACCAAACTAAAGGAGGGGGCCAATCTACCTTACATGGGAACGGGTCCAGGCGGAGAAACTCAAGAAGGAGTAAAAGTTTTTCTCTATGGGCAAAAATATAGCGGCGCAGAAGAATGGGGTGATGTCTTGTACTTTATTAATTCCCTTGATATCACTTCTCTTTCTCTCCGAGGGGGAATCAAAATAAGATTTTAGGAAAAGCCCTAAAATTTAAAAACCGAAACCATCTAAAAACAACCTGACTCGGATTCCACCTTTTATTCTTTGATAGCTAGGTTCATAATGGGACTAGGTTTTCAGCTTTCATTTTAGAGACATATTCAAATGGAAATAAATGAAATTGGTGAACCAATAACTAACACAGGTGGAGGGTCTCAAGGTGCAGGGAATGACAAAGGTGTATGGTGTCTGACACCCCAGGCGTAGGGTGTCTGATACTGAAAAATTATGCGACACACCATACTTGTTGGTGTCTGTACTTGTTGGTGTCTGACAATATTTGTGGGTGTCTGACACCAAAATGTTGGACCCAGTAGCTGCCCCCCATTTATCAAGAATCCTTAAAATCTAGAGGCAGGGGCCTACTGAGAAGGAATCAGTTCCAACCAAGTCGGAACAAACTGATTCCTTTCCCCCTAACTTCCTTAAATCTTAATTTTACTTCCTCAGCCAAGTCATCCCGAGGCAGAAGAACGGTCTGAAATGAGAATAATTTTTAATTAATTACTATTATTTATTGATAATAAATTTAATTTATGTTAAGATTGAAATTGTATCTTTTTTTAACTTCCCCGGCTATTCTCGTCAGCATTTTCCCGAGTATTTTAACTATCTAAAGACCTCTCCTCTCAAGATCAAATTATCCCTCTCCTGAGGCTGGGTAAAGCCAAAAGAAACTTGCTTGCCTTTTAGAAAATTCTCCTCTTTTTATAAATCGAGTCTTCAAAAAAAATTCTATCTTTCTGTCTGATTTTCTTTCTAAATTCTAAGGCCAGCTTATTAAAGCTCTTTAGGAAAACTAAGGGGTCTTTTCTTCTTATCCTGCCTCTTGACAATCATCTGGCCAAAAATTAAATTCATTTTATAATGAAAAAGGGTACTATTTTTGGGATAACAATAATTCTGGTTTGGTTGGTCAGCTCGTGTGCCCTGCCTCAAAAGAAAAAAGTTCATCTTTACTATGGAGAACAGCCCCCGCCCCGGTTTATTCGGGTTATTGAAGCTTCTCCTCAAAAAGTCACCTTTGAAATCAGAATTAAATTCACTCAAAGCCATCTCTATCATATCATTGCCGATGCCAACGATAATTTCATCGCGGAAGGCTGGTTCCCCACGGCTAAAAATCCTCGAGGAATTTACACCGTGACTCTGCGGCCTAAAAAAGGGCTCACCTTCCAGCCAGGCCAAACTTATTTTTTATGTATTGGCGAGCAAAATCCGGAACACATCCTCTACTACAGTTCTAACTACCGCTGCTTAATTTACTATAAATTTACTATTCCCCAGAATCATTAATTATTTTTGCTCGTCCATTTCCTTTTCTTTCCGCAATTGGATTATATCCACGCTATCCTCCCAGTCGCCGATAAGATGGCGACAGAAATAATCCGCTCTAATCCAGAACCAGTACTCGTTCAACTCGCCATAGCCATGGCGTTGCCCAGGCATAATAAACATATCAAAACGCTTGTGAGCTTTGATTAAGGCATAGGCTAGACGAAGTGTGTTGGCGGGGTGAACATTATTATCCATATCACCGGTGACCAAGAGAAGGTGCCCTTTCAGGTTCTTAGCTAATTCTGAATTTTTATCAATTTTATACTCAAATCTGACTTTTCCTTCTTCATCCTGAATTTCTTTTATGCCGTGGTGTTTTTCACTCCACCAGTTATTGTAGATATTGTTTTCATGATTACCCGAAGAGGCCACGCCCACCTTAAAGAAATCCGGATAATTTAGCAAAGCCGCCGCCGTCATAAAACCACCTCCGGAATGGCCGTAAATTCCCACTCGGTCGATATCAATAAAAGGATAACGGGCGGCTAACTGTTCAATAGCTGCCTTCTTATCTGCCAGGCCATAATCCCGGAGATTACCGTAACCATAGGTGTGGTACCATTTGGACCGCATCGGACTACCACCTCTATTCCCTACACAGATAACAATGAAGCCGAATTGGGCTAAGGCTGTGTTTCCCCGCCGCACTGAAAAAGATTTAGGTACACTTTCTGTTTGGGGACCAGGATAAACGTAAGCTATAATGGGATAAAGTTTTGACTCATCAAAATCAAAAGGCTTGTACATGACCCCGTAGAGATCGGTAATACCATCCGCAGCTTTGACCTTAAAAGGCTCAGGGAATTTATAGCCAGCGGCAAAAAGCAAGGACAGATCGGCTTTTTCCAGCTTTAAAATCACCCGGCCCTGGTTATCGCGGAGCACTGATTCAGGAACTGTATTGACTCGGGAAAAATTGTCGACAAAAAATAAATTCTTATCATCAAAACTTACATAATGATTGTAGTTGCCAGGATTGAGGAGTTTAACTGGTCCACCATCAAGACTTACCCGGTAGAGGTGCAGATAATAGGGGTCTTCGTCCTTCTCTCGGCCGCAGGCGGTAAAATAAAGAACTCTGTTCTTCTCATCCACCCCTTCTATTCCTCGGCAGGAATAAGGGCCGGAAGTCAGCTGGCGTTTTAACCGGCCTTGGCCATCATAAAGATAATAATGTCCCCAGCCGTCACGCTCCGACCACCAGATCATTTCTCGCCCATTCCCAATAAGCACCAGCGGTTGGGTATCAATATAAGTGTTCATCCTTTCTTCAATCAAGACCTTCACCTCCCCAGTGCTCGTATCCGCCACACAAACATCTACTCGATGCAGATCACGACTCGTGCGGGTAAAATATAGCTTATCGGAGGTCTCAGACAACCAAAGACTGGGCACATAATCATCATCCCGAGAAGAGGCCAAACGTCGAGCTCGTTGAATGGAAAGATATTGATCTTTAAACCGTTCGGCTTTCACTTTAACTCGGCTTCTGTCATAAATATCAAAAATAAGAATTTCGCGCTGGGGCAAATGTTCTTCCCCAGGCATAGCATAGCTATAAGTCTCTAGTGTAGGGCGCGGTTTGGCCAACGAATTGATGACCCACAATTTTTTCACCTGACGCTCATCAGAACGAATCATGGCGAATTTTCGAGAATCTCTAGACCAGATAATACTTACCGCTTGCCGCTTGTCCTTATTTTTTTCTCTCTCCTGATCGGAAATTCCCCTCTGAGTGCGGGCATAACTGTAACCTTCAACTCCATCCGTAGTGAGTTGAATCTCTTTAATGGTCTTATCTTTGGGATCTTTTAGACACTTCTGATAATTTTCCCAGTCCATCATAAAAAGATTATGGTGTCGGGCAAAAACCACCCATTTTTTATCGGGCGAAATGGAAGCCCATTTGGGTCTCTTAGGCGGCTTCTTGTAATCCTTGAGATGAGTCAACTTGCCGGTCCGAAGGTCATATTCAAAATAAAAGATTTTCTTCTTTTTCTTCTTTTTTTCAGGAACGGCGGCCTTTTTCTTCTCTTCTTTTTCGCCTACCTTCTCTTCAACTTTCTCTTCTTCCTCGATAGAACTGGTCACTTCAAAGCGGATTTTGGTCTCGTCTTCAGTAAATTTTAGATTTTTTATCGGTAGGTGTTTGGCCTCAAACGGGTCCTTGATGATCCGAGTCAATTCAGCCGCCATCTTGACCGGGTCGAAAAGGAGTCGTTTGACCCCGCGAAGGGGATCAACCAAATAATACTTCTTGCCTTGGCTAGTTTCATATTCATACCAAAAACGAGTGGAGCGTTTCAGCCAATGAGGAGAAACAGATGTGGAAAAAACCATCTTTTTCATTTTGGCTGGAGAAAATCTTTCAGCCAGTTTATAATTGGCCTTTCTCACAGGTGTTCGTTCTTCAGCCGGAACTAAAGCGACAAAACTAATCAACAGCCAACAAATCACTAAAAGCCAAATAAGTTTTGCCTTCATGTTTTTCCGAGACGTCATTAGGGCCATCATTTACCTCCTTTTTTTATTTATTAAAATGGACCTCTTTTTATTTATTAAAATAGACCTCTTAATTTCAAAATTAATCTCTCCTTGAAACACAGTCAGGGTGGGCTCTAAGTTGTCGTTGAGAAAATCTAGGCTTCACGGCTAATTAAAACCCTCTCCGGTAACTGAATAATTTTCTATAGAAGACAAAAGACTATTTCTCTCCCAAGGAGATCCACTAAAAAGAAGGTTAATTTGATCAGCTCCTCTAAGACTTTCTTGAGCAGGATAGATTCTCTCTCTTGGGGGGAGAAAAGCTGGCCAAAAATTCATTTTTTATTATTTTACAAATTTTGACTTGGTTCAATCAACAAATAAAGTCAGCGCCACTGGGGAAAAATCCCTGGGGATTACTTTTTCTTCCCAAGTATGAAGAGAAAAGAAAATAAATAAAGTCAGGAATTAAGGTAAAACTTAAGCTGGGCTGGACAATGGCTTTTTCCAATAAAACCCTCTCAGATTTCTTTTATTTAAAAGAAAAATTTGATAATATTATTCTTTCACACCATCATCTTTTCTCTGGAGTTAAACCATGAAGCTAGGACTGGATCTAGGCAGTTTTGCCTGTAAAGCTGTTCTTCTCAATGAGCATTCTCAAATAGAAGAAGTATTCATTGTGCCCACCAAAGGAGATTATCCTCAAGCCCTCCAAACTCTTTTCCAAAAAATCCAATCCGCCTCTTCTCCTTCTCTAAGCGTGGGCGTGACAGGTGCGGGACGCCATCTCTTCGACTGGCCGGCGGAAGTAGAAATAATTAATGAAATTGTGGCTCTTGTTCTAGGAGCCCATCACCTTCATCCTCAAACAAAAAGTCTCGTGGAAATTGGGGCCGCTAATTCTCGCTGGGTGGAAAAGAAAGCCGCCACCCAAGCCAACCACGAACCCGAAATTATTGATTTTGCCATCAATGAGCAATGCGCCGCGGGTTCAGGAGCTTTTCTCTCCCAGCAAGCCCATCGGCTTAAGCTTTCGGTGGAAGAATTTGCCCATCTGGCCTCCCGAGCAGCCAAAGGAGCCACCATTGCCGGCCGGTGCAGCGTCTTCGCTAAATCAGATATGATCCATCTCCAACAAAGAGGTATTCCAGTAGATGAAATTGCCTATGGAGTCTGCCTAGGACTGGTTCGCAATTTCCTGGCCACTCTTCTTAAAGGAAAAGAATTGGCCACTCCGGTGCTTTTCTGTGGAGGAGCGGCCCGAAACAAAGGCCTCCAACGTGCCTTTAAAGAAATCCTGCATCTGGCTCCCTCAGAAATAATTATCCCCTCCTCCCCTGAATCTGTCTCGGCTCTGGGAGCCGCTTTAATTGCTGCTCAAAAACAAAAATCCATACCTCTTTCCCTACTTCTTCAAACAACTGAGTCCAGAAAAAGTCAGGCCCTGTCATCTTCTCTTGTTTTGCTCCCCTTAAAACCTCTCCCGAAAACTCCTCAGGAGGAACCCCAGCCTCGGGCCAATAAAGAAATCGAGGGTTTTCTAGGAGTCGATGTTGGCTCGGTGAGTACTAATCTGGCTTTCATCGACCGAGCAGGTCAAGTGGTGACAGGAGTATATCTTCCGACAAAAGGCCGGCCCATTGAAGTCCTGAGAGAAGGTTGGTCGCTTCTTTTGGAAAAAACTAAAGGAAAAATCAAAATATTGGGTCTTGGCACCACCGGCAGCGGCCGGCATCTGGCCGGACGTCTTCTCCAAGCCGACGTAATCCGCAATGAAATAACAGCTCAACTGCGGGGAACAACTCACTTTTTCCCCGATGTAGACACTATTTTTGAAATTGGTGGCCAGGATTCCAAATATGTAGCGGTGGAGAAAGGCCGAATAAAAGACTTCACCATGAACAAAATCTGTGCTGCTGGGACAGGTTCTTTTTTGGAAGAACAGGCCGAACCTTTCGGCATTAAAATCAAAGGCCAATTCGCTTCTATTGCCGCCCAATCTACCCAGCCCTACGACCTCGGTTCCCGGTGCACCGTGTTTATGGAATCGGAAATGGTCAAAGCCGCCAGCAAAGGCATCCCTCTCCCCGATTTAATGGCGGGTCTAGCTTATTCCATCGCTCGAAATTACTTGGAAAAAGTAGTGGAAGGCCGGACGGTGGGAGAAAACATTGTCTTCCAAGGAGGAGTAGCTTCTAATGCCGCTGTGGTCAAAGCTTTCTCTCAACTTCTCCACAAAGAAATCAAAGTCCATCCTTACAACCGAATCTCTGGAGCTATTGGGGTAGCCCTCATTGCTCGGGAAAACATCCTCCAAAGGGAAAAAAGGGGAGAAAAAATAGCTCCTAAAAACGCCCAGCTGGCTCAGCGTCTCCAGAGTGAGTATCAGGTCCGCACTTTTGAATGTCAGCATTGCCCCAACCATTGCCAAGTAACATTGATCCGGTTGGGACAAGAAAAACTTTTCTTTGGCGACGTCTGCGAACGATATACTTCTCAAACTACTACCCCAACTGAACCGACTGCGGCGGGAGCTCCATCTCCCCAGCCAAATCCGCCTTCTCTCCCTGAGTTTAGAGAAAAATTCTTTGAAAAATATTCTTCCTTAACCCCTAGCTCCCGGGGACGCATTGGTTTACCCCGAGCCTCCTTCTTCTACGAATTTTTGCCCTTCTGGGCAAACTTTTTCAGCTATTTGGGATTTGAAACAAGATTATCACCCCTTTCTTCTTCCCAAATACTGACTTTGGGCCTGAAACGGTTGTCAGCCGAAACCTGTGCTCCGATAAAACTTGCTTTCGGCCATACTGAAATTTTCCGTCATCAGGATGTGGATTGGGTCTTTCTACCGTCTATCGTTGATACTCACCAAGACAACGGAGAATCCGTCTATCTTTGTCCTTACAGTGAACACTTACCTTTTATGTTTCCCACCAAATTAGGAGGAAGACTGCTGAGTCCGGTCATTCAATTCAATAGCGGTTGGGAAGGTTTTAAACAATCCATGGCCGAGACCGCCTCCCAATTGGGACTAACCACTGAAGAAATGGCCGCTGCTTATCATTACGCCTGGCAAAAACAACTGGAATTTCAGCAATCTTTACAACAAAAAGGACGGGAGTTTCTCCGTCAAGCTCGGGAATCAGGTGAAGATATTCTGGTGGTTATTGGCCGGCCCTATACCATCTATGATTCCTTTTTAAATTTAAACCTGCATCTCCACCTCCAGCGGCGAGGTGCCTGGGTAATACCTCTTGACTTTCTGCCAGCGGAAGAATTGAGCACCCCTCATTGGCCAGGAAAACCTCCCTGGCGGTATGCCCAAAAAATAATTCAGGCCGCCCTTTGGGTCGCCCGGGAAGATAAAGCTTATCCTCTTATCCTCAGCAACTTCGGCTGCAGCCTCGATGCTTTCATTCATAAACACCTTCACCATATTCTAAAAGAAAAGCCATCTCTTTATCTTGAATTTGATGAGCACCGGGGCGAAGCTGGCTTAATCACTCGAATTGAGGCCTTCTTAGACGAAGTCGAAGAAAATAAATCCCTCCCTCAAAGTAGCCAACCCACCTTTATCGTGCCTGGTCCCCCTGAGGTTATCGAAGAATATCAGGGCCGAACTTTCCTCCTCCCCTATTTTTCTGACCATGTTTATGCCTTTGCTGGTGCTTTCCGCAGCATTGGCCTCCCAGTGAGAATTCTCCCCCCTCCGGATGAAAAGAGTATTGCCTTAGGCGAAGAATGGACCTCTGGCAAGGAATGCCACGCCTTCGCCATTATTGCTGGTGATCTGATCAAAGCAGCTCAATCCCCCCGCGAGGGCCAGGAAATTTTCTTCTTTCCAGGAGCCAGATATGCCTGTTTACTGCAACAATATCAAGATGGTTTAAACTATCTCCTTCAGGATATGGGGATTACCGACCTCAAGGTGGTAGCTCCCTCGACTGATTTTTTCTGGAAATTGCTTGGCTTTCAAGGGATAAAACGCCTCTGGGATGGCTTGCTAGCAGTAGATTGGTTGATTAAAAGTGCCTGCTCCCGGCGGCCTTATGAAAGGCAAAAAGGAGCCACCGACCGTGTCCATCAAACCAATTTAAGAGATATTGAACTCAGTCTGGCCATAGATGATTTATCAGCCGCTCTCAAACGGTGTGCCGCCCGCCTACGGGAAATTCCTATCTCTCCTGAACCTCGTCCCAAAATCGGTTTAGCTGGAGATATTTACACCCGGCAGAACCCAGTGGCCAACCACAATTTATTCCTGAAGTTAGAAGCCATGGGTTGTGAGGTTTGGCCGGCGCCTTTCATCGTGGATGACGTTGACTTTGGTTTGCAAAAAGAATTCTTCACCAATCTGCGGCGCCGCAACTTTCTCAAAGCTATGACCGCCGGCCTTCTCCACCTGCGGAAAGAATTGGAAAAAATAAAAATAGAAAAAACACTTAAGGATGTCTTACCTTCCCGGAAAGAGCCTTCTTATCGCCAAATTGAAAACCTGATTTCTCCTTATCTCTCCCTGGATAATAATCAAACCCTAATTTTAAATGTTGCCAAGATGGTTGACTTTGCTTCCCGAGGAGCTGATGGCGTCATTAATGCCATTTGCTTCAATTGTATGCTGGGCACAGTTTCTGGAGCTATTGCTCAGAAAATCCGTCAGGATTTCCAAAATATCCCTATCCCCACCTTGATCTTTAAAGGCAAAGAAGACCCCACCGAAGAATCTCGACTGGAAGCTTTTGTCTATCAGGTAAAACAGGCCTGGGCGAAAAAGCAGGCCCAACAAAGGGAGTGGGCTAAAGAGTCCTGGTTGGAGTTTTAGTCCTCAAACCGCGTCGCGATAATTGAAACCGTACTTGATAGCAGCCAGATTTTTCTCGAGTGACTTGGGTGGTAACAGGTCTTTAATATTAATGAGCATAATATTTATCCCGATGTACCGGAGAATCCGCCCCAAGGCAATCATATTAATGTACATTTTGTCGCCAAATTTGGTAATAGCCACATCTCGAAACCCATAGTAGGTTCCTTTCTTACTTTTGATCTCACAACTTAAGGGTTCTGGCTCACTGATACTTTCGTCAATGACCAAACTTCGGGCCGGGAACCATTCTCTCGTTCGAGTAAATTTAATTAAAATATCCGCTTCATCAATAATGGGGTTTTCAATTTTTTCATCAGAGTAAATCAAATCAGCGCTAATTTTGCCGCTCCGAACAGCGGAATCATATTCCAAATTCAGGGAGACTTCATGACCCAGCTGGGCCAAAATAGACCCCAGGGTAAAGGAAAGGAATTTTACTCCCTGACCAGCCTCTCCCATAATTTTTATCTTCTTTTCTTTCTGGGCTTTTTCATAATCCCCAATATATTTGAAAATGTGGCGAATGCGAATACCAAACATATTTTTTCGTAAAAGAACCCCTTTTTTAAAACCCAACTTGGAACAAAAATTAAGAAAGCGGTTGTGCTCGGCATACATATACATTTCCATTTTGTAACAGCCTCTCTGGACGAGTTCTTTCTCCACATGGGCCAAAAGTTTTTTGACTACTCCTTGGCCCCGATATTCTTTCAAGGTATAAATCCAGTAAATAGTAAAAACATTCTGGAATAACCAGCCGAAGAGAAAAGCAATAATTTTATTTTCCTCCTCCACCACATACAACAAAGCCTGCTCTTCTTGACAAAGCTCTTGGAGGGCCTCGGCGGTGAAATTAGCTTTTAAGGTTAAACGCACTTTCTCTGGTTCCCGGGCATAAATCTCATCGATGACCATTTCCATCAGCCGATTAATTGGCTGACATTCATTGGGTTTGGCTTGCCTTATTTTCATTTTTTTAATATCCCCAATTCGTTGTCTTTCAATAAGCCCTGAGGTGAATGATTAATTTTATAAATCTCTTTTATTTTTAAGAGCATTTCATAACCATAGCGATAACCCATCCGGCGGCCAAAATTTTCAATACAATAGGCCACTACTTCAATAAAAGCAAATCCCGGCCAGGCAAAGGCCTCCCGAATGGCTTTCTGTAAGTGATTGATATGATAGGCAGAACTCCGGGCATAAAAGTAGCTTTCATTGGCCGTAATCAAACCTTGAATGTTTATTGGGCTATAGCGATTTCCATGGGGACTGGTTAATGTTTTGATTCCCTTCCCGGTGGTGGGAGCCATCTGGCCACCCGTCATTCCATAAGTCTGATTATTAACACAAATCACGGTTAAATCAACATTCCTTCTTGCGGTATGAATCAAATGGTTACCGCCGATACCCACCAAGTCACCATCCCCACTAAAGATTAAAACATTAAGTTGGGGCTTGCCTCTCTTAATGCCTTCCGCCACAGGTAAAGCCCGACCATGAGTGACATGGACAGAATCAACATTAAAATAACCTGCCGCCCGACCACTACAGCCAATTCCAGAAACAACGGTTAATTTCTCTCGGGGCAGATTCATTCTTTCTAGAGAAAAAGTCACTTGTTTAAAGATAATGCCGATAGCGCAGCCACCGCACCAAGTGGTGGGCCATCTACTCCATTTGACATAATCTTTATAAAGCATTGAGGGCCTCTTGAATTTCTCTTAAATGTATTTTCCCCCCTAGAATCGGCAAACTGATCACTTCTCGCCGGAGAACACGCTGAACCTCTCCCGCATATTGGCCATCATTCATTTCTATCACCACTATCCGGTCATAATTAGCCGCGGCCTGGCTCAATTCCTTTTCCAAAACAGGGAAGAGACGTATTGGCCGAAAGAGGCCGTAAGCCTTCTTTAAAGGGCGAATTACCCGAGCTGTTATTCCAAAAGCAATCAAGAGAGTATCTGCCTGGGGGTTATCTAAGAATTCAAAATAATTATACTGGCAGGCCACGGTCATGATTTTATTTTTCACTCGAGTATACCATTGCCGATAATAGTCACTGTCATCTGTGAGAGGAACTCCTTCCCGCGCCAAAAGACCGGTAAAATGCCGATTTCCTCCCCCTAGAGGCTTCAATTTTCTTCTCTTTAGGTGGGGCTTTACAGCTCTTAAATCAACTGTCTCACTTAAATGGGCCAGGAAACCATCCAACAAAAGAATCACTGGACTCCGGGATTCCTCCGCGGCATTAAAGGCTTCAATGGTGTAAAAATAACACTCTTCCACTGTGGCGGGATAAAAAACCAGAGGGTTATAGTCCCCATGGCTACCATGGCGGGCTTGAATCAAATCTCCCTGGGAAGGTAAAGTGGGCATGCCTGTGCTCGGACCCACTCGCTGGACATCGACCACGACCAAAGGAATCTCCATCATGTGAGCCAAACCAATTCCCTCTTGTTTGAGAGACATCCCAGGTCCAGAAGTGCTGGTCATAGCCTTCAATCCAGCTAAACTGGCTCCAATAGCCATATGGATGGCAGCTATTTCATCTTCAGCATGGACAAATTCTATTTCTCCCTCTTTCTCAGCTAAAAAATGCATTATTTCAGAGGCAGGAGTAATTGGATAAGCGGCAAAAAAGCCCAATCCCGCCCGGAGAGCTCCCCGGGCAATCGCTTCATTGCCCATAATAAGTTGTTTCATTGGCGACTACCTTCTCGGGTGGTAGATAAAACACTCTTTGAGCTGATTTCTCCCGCCGGAGTCGATTTAATCTCTTGCTCCTTCGTTGGACTGCGCCGAACTTTTGGGCGAGGAACAACTTCTAGAGCAAAATCAGGACAATATTTCATACATAACTGGCACTGGATGCATTTCTGACGACTAGTTAATTCGTCCTCATCAAAAAAAAGATTATCCACAGGACAAATAGCCACACAGGTAAAGCAATGTTTACAGTAATTGGCTATCCAAGTAATTGAAGGATCTATTTTCTTTCTCTCTGGTTCCACGTCATTACCTTCTATTTTTCCTGGCCATGGCTTGAAACGTCGTAATATTTAATTTCATAAAGACGATCCACCTCTCTTATTTTTTGAATTAACAAGTAAATTAAAATTGCGATAACTAACCACATCCAGCCTAAAAAAACCAGAATAGCTGTCTTCTCCTTGAGATTCACCGGTCCTGGCTTGACTGACTCATTGGAGCTTTTTTCCTTAACTAATTGATGTTGTCCAAGTTGAGCCACTGGTTGGCCCGGTAAAAAATTCTGGCCAAAGAAAAAGAAGATAAGTCCAATGCTGAGTATTAATTTCAAATATAAAAAAATTGATTTCATAATACACTCCAGAGACTCATGACCACCGCATAAACTATAAAGGCAACAGCTGCCCAGGTGATAACCTTACCTTTTCGTCCGGCTGGATCGGTGTCCAACAAAGGGAGAAAGAAAAAGAGGCCCACAGCCACCATAACTAAAAGAATGGCTATAGTATCTCCCGGAATTCCCAAAATCGTGGCTGGAAATAACTTTAAGGTTTGAAAAAGAAAAAGAAAATACCACTCGGGTCGCACTCCCACTGGTGCTGGGGCCATTAAGTCAGCTGGTTGACCCAATCCCCGAGGCAGAAAAAGGCTCAGGGTTATTAAGCTGCCCAAGAGAATAAGCCAGAAAACTGACTCCCGTAAGATGAAATTAGGCCAGAAAGGATAGCTGGGAAGTGGTCGATTCTGCTTCTCTTCTCTTAAAGGCACACTCATGCCGTGTTTCTGGATTAGATAAAGGTGGAACCCCAGCACCAAGATAAGCGAAAGAGGAAGAATACTCACATGGAGACCAAAGAAACGGGTGAGAGTATCACCGGTCACATCAGCTCCTCCCCTGAGAAGTTGAGTCACCCAGCGGCCAATGAGAGGAATAGTACTGGGAATTTCAGTACCCACTTTGGTGGCCGCTAGAGAAAGCTCATCCCAGGGAAGGAGGTAGCCAGTAAAGCCAAAGGCTAAAGTAAGAAACAGCAGGATGACGCCACTCATCCAAGTTAACTCTCGAGGGGGTCGATAAGCTTTGAGAATCCAGAGGCTTAAAAGATGAATAAACACAAAAGCGATCATCAGAGTAGCGGACCAGTGATGAAGAGAACGGATTACCCAACCATAAGAAACTTCGGTCATTATCTGGGTCACACTCTGATAGGCTTTTTCCAAAGTTGGCTTATAATAAAGAAGAAGCATAAATCCTGTAATTATCTGAATAACCAGAAAAATAAGAATAGCGCTGCCGGTATAGTACCAAAGAGTATGTTTGTGGCGGGGTACTTCTTTTTTCTGGAGAAAATTAACTATTTGCCCCCAGCCAAGCCTAGTCTCCAGCCACTCCCTAAAACTTTGCTTAGGCACTTTCTCCCTTTCGTCGAATGATTATTTTCTCGCCCTCCACAATTACATCCAACCTGCGGAGAGGTCGGGGAGGGGGACCAGCAATATTAATCCCATTTTCGTCATACCAACCATCATGGCAAGCACAATAAAACTTTCTCTGTTCGGGCAGATAAGTAACATTACAATCAAGATGAGTACAAACGGCGACAAAGGCGGTAAGGCTACCATCATCATTTCGCTTCAAAATTCCGGGCTTACTTCCCCAGGGAAAAGTTTTAAAAGAATTGGGTCCAGGCAACTCATAATCAGCTGCCGGAAGAATAACTTCTTCCGGCTCGCGATACGGAGGAAAAATAAACTTGATCACCGGCTGGATAATTGTGGCTCCCAAAGCCGTTAACCAGCCGCCGATTAAAGTATTAAGAAATTTACGCCGGGTAAAAAGCGAGTCTTTTAATTTCATCTTAGGGCTCTTTTTTAAATAATCTTTTTATTTTTTCGACCACCAATTTTCGGCGGAGACCTTCAATACCGTCCGCCGGTCGAACATTTTTAGGACAAACTTCATGACAGCGAAAAACGGTATCGCAAGCCCAAACCCCATCGGGCCTATCCACTTTGGCCCAAGAAGAGAAACTCCGTTTATCCCGAGGATCCTCGACAAAACGATAAAGCTTGGCTAAAGCAGCCGGACCCAAATAGCCTTGCCCCCGAGCCACCACCGGACAAGCACTGTAGCAGCAGCCACAAAGAATACAATTAATAAATTGATAAATCCTCTCCATTTGCTTTTCTTCAATCCGGTAGCCTTTTTCTGGGATTTCAGGTTGAGGGTGGAGAAAAGGCTTGATCTCCCGCAAGGCTTTCCAGAAGGGAGTCATATCTACCATCAAATCCTTCTGTATCTCGAAATTAGGTAAAGGTTCTATTACCACCACCTGACTTTTCAAGGATTCCAGAATAGTCCGACAGGCCAGAGTTATCTGGCCATTGATGACCATCCCACAAGCCCCACAAACTGCTTCCCGACAACTGTAACGAAAGGCCAACGTCGGGTCAAGATTATCGCGAATGCTCCGCAAAGCATCCAACACTGAATCCTTCTCTGAAGCTTCATAAGAAAATTCCTGAAAATAGGGTTTTTCATCCCGGGCTGGATTAAAACGGAGAATACGAAAAAGATACTTGGCCATCAGTATTTTCTTTCCTGGGGTTGATAACGGGTGATTTTTACTGGCCGGTAAGTCAACCGCGGCCCTTTTGGAGTAAACTCGGCTATGGTATGTTTCAACCAGTTTTGGTCATCCCGCCGAGGAAAGTCTAGCCGGAAATGGGAACCGCGGGTTTCTTCTCTAGCCAGGGCTCCTTTAGTAATTACCTCGGCAATATCAAGCATATATTCAAATTCCATCATCGTCACCAACTCCTGACAAAACTGAAGGCAGTCACTTCTCAAGGCAAGTTGGTGATATCGATGACGGAGTTCGCCTATTTCCTCAAGAGCCTCCGCCAGAGGCCCTTTTTCTCGGAAGATACCTACCTTCTCCATCATTATTTTCTTGAGTCGATGAAAGAGTTGATAAACATTTCCCCGAGATTCTTTGGAAAGCCATTGATTAATCCTTTCCTTTAATTGGGCGGCTGCTTCATTGACCAGACGGGCAGCCCGATCTTCTCCCTGACTCTCTTGCACATACTCGGAGGCGGAGAGCCCGGCTATCTTGCCAAAAACAACGGCTTCTAGCAAAGAATTGCCTCCCAGACGGTTGGCCCCATGAACACTGACACAGGAACACTCCCCGGCCGCATAAAATCCTTCTACCGGACTGGCGGCTTTTTCATTAACATCAATGCCCCCCATGGAATAATGTTGGGCTGGCTGGATGGGAATGGGTTCTTCAATTGGATCTAAGCCGCCAAAATAAAGGCAGATTTCTCTAATACCGGGTAATCGCTTCATTATTTTTTCTTTTCCTAAGTGCCGCAAGTCGAGATAAACATATTCCCCCTCAAAGCCTCGTCCCTTTTGTATTTCTGTTTGAATAGCCCGAGCCACGATGTCCCGTGGAGCTAGCTCCATGGCTGAAGGAGCATAATCAGCCATAAATCGTTTTCCCTGATTGTTGATCAAATAGCCACCTTCCCCCCGGGCACCCTCGGTAATTAAAATATTCTTCCCATAAAGAGAAGTGGGGTGAAATTGAACAAATTCCATATCCTTCAAAGGAATCCCAGCTCGGTAAGCCAGACCAATCCCACTGCCAAAATTAATCAAGGCATTAGTGGATTTTTGATAAACCCGGCCATAGCCGCCAGTGGCGAAAATTACAGCTCTGGCTTTGATGGGAATTATCTCACCTGATTGCAAATCATAAGCCACTAACCCATAACAACGACCATCTCTGACTACCAGATTAGTGACTAGCCATTCCTCATAAAAATGGACATCTTTGCTTAAAGTTTGTTCATAGAGCGTGTGGAGGAGAACCAACCCCGTGCGGTCTGCCGCATAACAGGTCCGGGGAAACCCCGCTCCCCCAAAGGGGCGCTGGGCGATGACGCCTCCAGGAAACCGGCTAAAGGGTACTCCCAAATGCTCCAATTCATAAAGCATGGGAATTGCTTGCTGACATAACAACTCTGCAGCGGTCTGATCAGCTAGGTAATCACTACCTTTAATGGTATCAAAAGCATGTCTTTCCCAACTATCATCCCGGCCTTCGGGATGATTACCCAAAGCCGCATTAATTCCCCCCTGGGCAGCCACCGAATGAGAGCGAAGGGGATGGACCTTAGAAATAACAGCAATATCCAATCCAGGAGCTGCATTGAGAGCCGCAGACAGACCAGCCAAGCCACCCCCAACAATCACTATATCATGTTCAACCATCCTCAATAGTCCCGGGTAAAGTAGATAATAATCAAGGCACCACTGACGAAAGCCGCTAGAATGGTGGAAAGCCAAAAGAGAAGTTTTTCTTTTTTCACGCCCAAATCAATGATAATCGTCCTCAAACCATAAAAAGCATGAAAGACGCCAGCAATAATCAACAGCGTATCAGATAGAGGGTTAGTATGAAGCAGGAGAGCCCAATCTGGCTTTTGATTTTTGGTCATCAAGAAAAAAGAAGTCGTAAATTTAAGGGAAAGAAGGACGATTAAAAGCAGTCCTGAAATCCGATGAAAAACCCAAATAAACATAGAAGTCCCCTTTACGTGGGCTTAACCCCTCCCTCAAGGAGGATATTTATAATCACCGCCTGTCCTCAATTTTTACTTATTCTATCGAAATTATGACTCAATATCCTACTAGCTCTCCTTCACTCTGTCAAGCCGATCATCTCAAATCATTTTTCTTAGTTGAAAATAATGCCACGTTCTCCCCACAATTGGCAAGTATATTTTCATTTATCTTTTATTATTATCCCACTATTTTTCCTCCTCCTTAATCTTAGGAAATTTGGATTTCCTTGGTCCGAGAGGTGAAGAACTGATCCCCTCTCTCCTCATCACAAAAATTTCTTCTACTATCCAGAAAAGGCAACAAAATTTCGTCAGCGGCAAATGATACAGAGAAAACCACAACAGAAAAAATCGGAGATATTTCAAAAAACTCAAAGTTTCGATTTTTGAAGATTTATTGTCTCTGATTAGCTTAATCTTTAGTCTCTAATGAGAAAGGGGATAGTAAAAGAATTCTTCTTCAAAAGCCATGTCTAAAGTCGAACTAATCATGAGAGAACTACACAACTGAGGGGATGACAGCTCATAAATTTACAGCCTTAAGAAGACCCAGAGAGCTATAATAAATGTATTTTCTATAAATTTTAAATTTTTAGGGTTAAAATTTTTCTCACGACTCAATGGGGCCAAAAAAGTTAAGGGCTAGTCCTTAAGTCTCCAATTAAGGAGCTATCTCCAGCCAAGCCCATCTTTCCGCCTCAAGAAAAAACTAAAGAAAGCATCTTTTTCCTTCTTCTTGGGATATCTCTAAAGAAGACCAACCGGAGAGGGAACAGCCAGCCTATTAGTTTCTTTAAATCGCTAAAAAGAAAAAATCATTGCTTTTCCCTTAAAAATTCGCTACAAAGTAATATCTGGTTAAGCCAACCTGGTTCTAACAGCCTCCTGGTACGGCTGATAGAAATAAAGATAGGATGTGGATGGCTAGAGACGAGTTTTCTTTTCTCGGAACTCGAGATAAGGCCGTCTTTTTATCTTCTCCTCTTTCTTTTTTCACATTCAAAAAATCAGACCAAGCCTGCTCTGGCTCTTTCTTCTCAGCCGCAGGCAACTCTTTTAAAGACAAAATGACAAAGGAGTAGCCATGAATATTTATATTATTCTCATCCTCTGTTATTTGGGGTTTTTAACCTTTATTAATTTTTGGAAATCCCGCCAAGTCAAAGACCGCGATGATATGATGCTCGCCGGGCGCCAGATCTCAGTCACTAAAATGGTTTTTACTTTGATCTGCACCTGGATCGGCAGCGGCACTTTTATCGCCGGAGCTGAATTCGCCGCTAAAGCTGGCTGGAGCGCGCTTTGGCTCCCTGCCGGGGCTTGGGTGGGAATAATTATTATTTACTTCCTAGCAGCTAAAATCCGCACTTTTGGTCAATACACGGTGGGTGATATTCTGGAAGTGCGCTATGGCAGCCTAGCTCGAATCGTCGGGGCTCTAGCCATTATCATCAGCTTCACCGTCATTGTCAGTTATCAGTTTAAAGCCGGCGGCTATATTCTCAACACCATCAGTGACGGCCAGATCTCCAATGCCCAGGGGACATTTATGTCCTTTCTTTTCGTCACGCTTTTTACAGCCATCGGGGGCATGATCGCCGTGGCTAATACCGACCTTCCCAATGGCATCATCATCTTGACTTCCACTATCCTGTCCACGCCGCTAGTCATTATTGCCGCCGGCGGCTGGGAAAAAATAAAAACTATCTTACCCCCAAGTCATTTTCAGGTTTTCAGCCAGGAATTCGGCGGCAATCCCTATCTCAAGATTCCAGCTATCGGACTCTCCACCTTACTGCTGCTCCTGGGCGTCCAGAGTATGTATCAAAAATTTTACGCCGCCCGCAATCCTAAAGAAGCGCGCCAAGCAGCCGGCCTATGGGTGGTGGGCACCATTATCATCGAAACTGTGGCCATTGTCATCGCCGTTTTTGCTGCCGCCTACTTCTGGAATGAAATCCAGAGCGGCTTGATGGATCCGGCTGCGGTCATCATTCAAGCGGCGAAAAGAATGATCTTCTTCCCTGTAGGTGTTCTTCTCTTAGGAGCAGCCACCGCCGTGGTCATCTCGACAGGCATGAACTATCTCCTCTCCCCGACCACGACCATGATCCATGACATCTATCTCCGATATGTGCGAAAAAAAACCGACCAGACTACAGCTTCGGAAAGAGGGATTGTTCTCTTCCAAAAAGCCTTAATCATTATTGTCGGCATCCTGGCTTATATTATGGCCACCAGAATGACTTCGGTGCTGGAAAGCGCCTATTTTGCTTACACTATTTATGGCGTAGCCATCTCACCGGCTTTGATTGCGGCGCTGGCCTCCAAACGAGTCACCCGGGTGGCGGGTTTGGTTTCTATTATCAGCGGTACGGTCATTACCATCTTTCTGAAGTTGGCCGGTTATATCTGGCCTTCCATCATGCGCCCGGTGGGAGACCCCAACGGTGACCCTTTTGGCATTCCCCTTATTTATCCGGCCATAATTGTCTCCGTGCTCAGCCTGGTGGTTATCTCTCTGTTTACCAAACCACCCAGTCGGGAAGTGTTGGCCCGGTTTTTCCCGGAAAAACCAGAATAAGAACTTATTAGAAACACGAAATTATCCGTCGGAAAAAATTTATTTGAGAGGCGGCGGAAAAAGCTTTGTTGAAACGCTGGGTTAATTACCTAACCACTCCGGCCTGGTGAAGAGGGTGATTAAAAAATATACTCGGCCGACCCTTCTCAGCTCCAGTCTATAACTCCGGCGCCGGACTCCGCCCCAAAAACATTCCTTCTCCCCAAGCCTCAAGAAACGAGCTAAAGAAAATTTTCAATCACATAATCTCAGGGAATTACTCCAGGAAAAGTCTGGCCGAAACTAAAAAGAAAGAACTAACATTCTTTTCAATGCTTGAGTGTTTTTCACCGCAGACGAAGAACTTTGCGAAAATGATATCCGTAAATTGAAAAAATAATCGCCTGGGGAAAACTGGTCGGCCGGTGGAGTAAAGACCAGAAAAAGAGTTTCCAGTAATAAAACCTTCCTTTATCTTTGATGCCTAAAAGAAAGATGGATTTGAGCAAGGCTTGAAGATGATACAAGTGTAACCGGAAAGGTCTTTTCAAAACAAAAGTTTTTTCAGCTAGATAATTTTTAACTCTCTGATAATAAGGCTGATAGGAATAAATACCTTCAATCAACCGACGATAACCTTTAATAAGGATTTTATAGTCCATTTTGGGAACGAAATTCATGGTGAAATCCGTATTATTGCCGGAAAGATGGGGCAGCAGGCGACCTTCTTTCTTCAACCGCTGATAGAGACGTGTATTCCGGGGTGCATTCAACAGCCCGACCATGGCTGTGATAATCCGACTTTTCTGGATAAAATCGATCTGCTGCTTAAAAATAGACGGAGAATCATTATCAAAACCAACAATAAAACCGCCGGTTACTTCCAGTCCCGTCTGCTGAATCCGACGAACACTTGCCAGTAGATCCCGCTTTAAATTCTGAACTTTATGACATTCTTGAAGACTATTGAGGTCCGGGCTTTCAATACCCACAAAGACAGAGACAAAGCCGGCCTGAATCATTAGCTTCATCAATTCTTCATCATCACTTAGGTTGATTGAAGCTTCGGTATTAAAAGAGAAAGGATACTTTCTTTTTCTCATCCAGGAAATCATGGCCGGAAGCACTTCTTTCTTCAGAACTTTTTTATTGCCGATAAAATTATCGTCAACAAAAAAGATATTCCCTCGCCAGCCGAGCTGAAATAATCTCTCCAATTCCACAATAATTTGCGTCGCGGATTTGACCCGAACTTTCCGGCCAAAAAGGGTGGTGATATCGCAAAATTCACAATCAAAAGGACATCCTCGGGAAAATTGGAGATTCATGGATAAATAATCTTTGAATTGGATTAGTTCCCACAATGGAGGCGGAGTCAATTGGAGCGAAGGAAAGTTATTGGTTTGATAGACCCGTCGGGGATAGCCTCGCTGGAGATCCTCAAGAAAGAGAGGTAAAGTAGCTTCAGCTTCATTCAAGACAAAATAGTCAATCTCTGGATAATCTTGGTGTGAAGCTGTAAAAAGAGGACCTCCAGCCACTACGGGGAGATTCCTTTCTTGAGTCACAGCAAGGATCTGCTTGACTGACTCCTGTTGTACTACCATCGCGCTGATAAAGACATAATCCGCCCAAGCAAGGTCACGGTCCGTTAAGGGACGGACATTTAAATCAATTAACCGTTTCTTCCAGTGGGGAGGCAACAAAGCCGCCATAGTCAGGAGTCCTAAAGGAGGATAAGCAGCTTTTTTGGAGACAAACTGAAGGGCATACTTAAAACTCCAGAAAGTGGCTGGATATTCAGGATAAACCAGTAAAATATTGGGTGAGGGTTTAAAAGAAGTTTGGTGCTTTTTGGAACCATCTTTCTTTTCTCTGGGCTTAATCTTCCCTTCTTTGGCAGGATTTTCTGAGGAAAGGGGGTTAATTTTCGACCAAGGTCCGAGGCTCAGAAGATTTCTTGAGTCAGCGGAGGAAAAGCTCTCTTGCTGATTTCTATTAACCATTAATTCTTTTCCTGGGCGAAGAGAAAAGAAAAGTTGGGTTTTTCTTTTGTTCATAATTCACTATCCTTTTATTTTTTGGAAAAACACCCTTTAATGGAGGGAGTCTAAGACAAAAAAATAATTAATCTTCTTCTCCTAGCTTTATCAGCCTGTCGTTCCAGAGACGGGGATAATGGGTCTGTCCCAAGACCACCGCGGCTCTGATTACCGGGAAGGCCGTTTCTTGAGCAAATTCCTCAAGGAGAGCTACACCTGAATCATTCAATTGATAATATCTCCGCTTAGGGCCCTGAGGAGAGGCCTGCCAATAAGAGGAAACTAATCTCATTTTCTGAAATTTTTTGAGAATTTGATAGATACTACTCCCCTGGATAAAGCCATCCCGACCCAAGAGCTCTGCCAACCGTTGATGAACCTCATATCCGTACATAGGTTTTTCCCGAAGAAAAGTGAGAATAAAAAAAGACAGAAACCCCTTTTTATATTCCCGGCTCCAGCCAGCCAATATCTTTCTACTACTTTTCAGCGAGAAAAAATTTCTCTTTTCTTTTATATTATTATTCACTATAGTGTACTATACTATAGTTAAGAAAAAAAATCAATTGTAACGCAAGCATTCTTATCGGCTGAGGAAAGGGAGACAACTCGAGCCTCACGCCAATAAGGACACTTTAGCCTCATTTACCTTACCTTTTTGGAAATACTCTCTTCTCACTTTCAAATTCTCTGGACTTCGTCTCTAGCCTAATTTCAATTTGGGGGCTCCCTTCTCTTCATTTCTCGAAGTAAGCAAATTGTTTCTGACCTGGTTTCCTCTTAAACTTCAACCATTTTTTGAGAGCCTATTTACACCTTCTCTTGAAGGTGATATATGAAAAAGGCAATGAAAAAAAATTATCCACAAGACTAAACATTTCTGGTTTTTAAGGGTAATTATTGTTCTCTTTTTGGGTTTAACCTTTTCCCTTCTTTCTATTAACTGCCACCGAAAGACGACCGAGCGCTGGTTAGGTCGAGTTGAAACTGACCTAGAAAAGCTCCAACAAAGATTGGTTCTGGAAACTAAAGTTGAAGCTAACGGCCAAGGTAGGATTTCCCAGGGAACTTTTGCCGTGTATGAAAATCGCAACGCCCAGACTGGGAAAATGATTCACCTTAAAGTCGTGGTTCTTCATGCCCTTTCTCCTCACCCCCGTCCCGATCCGATTTTTTTCCTAGCCGGAGGCCCGGGGGCTGACGTGACAGCGAATGCTCCCAATTTACGTCGTTCCCCTTTCCGACGCGAGCGGGATATAGTCTTGGTCAGTCAGCGGGGAACTGGCGGCGATAACCGTCTGGATTGTCCTGAAGCGGCCAATGACGAGGATCTCCAGAGCTACCTCGGCCCCTTTTTCCGCGAAGCAGTTTATCAGAAATGTCTGAAGAGGCTCTCAGCTAAATATGACCTCCGCTGGTATTCGACCTTTGCCGCAGCTGATGATCTCTATGAAGTCAGACTGGCTTTAGGTTATGACCAAATCAACTTGATTGGTGGTTCATACGGCACTCGTATGGCTCTCATCTATATGAGCCAACACCCGGAAACCGTCCGCACAGCTATTTTGAACGGAGTGGTTCCGGTGGCCTTTCGCAACCCCCTCTACCATTCCCCGGCCGCGGCCCGGGCCCTGGAGTTAATTCTCAATGAATGCGTTCAAGTACCAGAATGCCAGCAAGCTTTTCCTCATTTAAGAGAAGAGCTGGAGAGTATTTTCAATCGCCTGGAAAAAGAACCCGTGATTGTCGAAATCGACCATCCGGTCACTAAAAAGAAAATTAAAGTCTCTCTAGATAAGGCTGCCTTTGCTGAAGCTCTGCGGACCATCATGTACTCGGACTTAACCAATCGCCAGGTGCCTTATCTTATTCATCAAGCCTATCTGGGTGATTTCCAGCCCTTTGCCACCCAAGGACTGGCCAGTAATCGTCGCATCCGAAAGTTAATCGCCCTAGGTATGCTCCTCTGTGTCACTTGCGCGGAAGATGTAGCCCGTATCAACCCAGAAGAAATTCCAGCCGTCATCGGAAACTCATTTTTAGGAGATAGGCGAGTAAAACAACAAATGGCCGTTTGCCGTTTTTGGCCCAAATCTATTTTGCCCGATGATTTTGCCAAGGATGTCAGCGTTGATGTGCCAACCTTGATTATTTCTGGTAATTTCGATCCTGTGACACCTCCTCGCTGGGGCGAAGAAGCTGCCCGCCATCTCCCCCAAAGTCTTCACTTAGTCATCCCCGGCGCTCACGTTTCGGGAGGAAAATGTCTGGAGAAAATCCAGCAGCAATTTCTGGACACTTGGACAGTGGTCAATCTAGACACTGCCTGTGCCCAACAATTACCCAAGACAATTAAATTCTACATTCCCCAAACTGAGGAAAAAAATAAGTAAGCAATCGGAGGTAATTTAGGTTTATGTCTCTTCATAAACCACAACAAAAATCGCCTCTGCTTCTTCCTAGGCCTGGCAAAAAAGCTTTCTTTCTAAAGATGGCAATTACTTGCGCCATCATAATTCTAAGTGCCAGCTTTCTCTCTTTTATAATTTCCTCCTCCTCTCCCGAAGAAATATCCCTCCTTAATCAGCTTATCCAGCAAGAAGGACTCCACTGGCAAGCCGGCGAAACCAACCTCACTCGTCTCCCCCCCAGCGAAAGGAAAAAATGGTTGGGAGGATTTATTCCCTCATTTGAACAACCGCCGCGCCTGGCTCCCGTGAGGGTGCGAGCCTCCCTGCCTGTCCGCTGGGATTGGCGCAATGTGGAGGGACGGAATTATCTAACTTCAGTTAAAAGCCAAGGCGGTTGCGGCAGTTGCTGGGCCTTTGCCGCTCTGGGTATGGTCGAAGCCGTCTATAATATTGATTATAATCGCTTTACTATTAACCAAGAAAAAGGCTCACCACCTTCTCGCTCCGGCCTCCCCGCCATAAAAAGACCTCCCGCCTTTCCGCCTGAGTTTACTCCAGGATTTATTATTCAAGCCCTTAATTATCCTGATCTTTCTGAACAAGAACTTATCTCCTGTTCCCCTGCGGGGAATTGTGACGGCGGGCAAGCTTGGAAAGCTCTCGATTATATTCTTAATTTTGGTATAGGTCCCGAACATTGTTTCTTTTATCAAGCCAGCGATACTGCTGGTAACCTCTGTGCCCACCACGCTCAAACACTCACCAGGATAAAGGGTTGGGGGTGGGTCACCCTGGGTAGCGTAGACGAAAACCGAATTAAATCAGCTCTTCTGGAAGGCCCGTTAGTGCTCTATATGGCGGTGTATTCCGACTTTTATGCTTATCGAGGGGGAATTTATGAACCCACCTCAGCGGCTACTTATGAAGGGGGACACCTGGTGGTCCTGGTGGGCTATGATGACCATCAGAACTGCTGGATGGCCAAAAATTCTTGGGGACATGATTGGGGAGAACAAGGTTACTTCAAGATCCGTCGCGGGGTCTGCCGGACTGGCAAATGGGTCCTTCAAGCCTGGGGGGCTACTCGGGATAATGAGCCACCTGTTCTTTATCCCCTCGATTCTGTCTCTATCAAAGAAGGTGAAACTTTGACTGTCCAGCTGCGGGCCTACGACCCCGATGATGATGAATTATTCTTCGGAATTGAAGATCCTCCTCCAGGAGCTGATTTCAATACCCGCCAAGGTTTGCTCACCTGGAAAACTAATCATACCCATGCTGGTGTCTATCGTCCCCGGTTCTTTGTTACCGACGGTTTGGAAACAAGATATACTCAATTGACCATCAAGTTAATCAATGTCAAAATAACGAAAGGAAAATATTAATGAAGAAAATATTTTTTCCTTGTCGAGAAAACTTTAGTGGCGCCGTTCTGGGTATCTTCTTACTTCTCTTATCCTCTTCCCTCCAAGCAAGGGGCAGGTTCTATGTTTACGGAGCCGGCAACTTTTATCTCAGCTCAGGGAGTGAGGCCCACTACATCGAAGGCACCAATGACTTTCCTCTAACTGATGCCCATCAGAACTATGGTTTGGGATTTGGCTTAATCTATGACCCAGGCAGAGTGTATTTTGGTTTTGAAACTCAGTACACGCTAGCTGGGCCGGCTACTCTTCATGACCCCAGCGATAATGACCGAGTAACCATCGACACTTATCCTCATGCTGAAGCCAGACTTATCCTAGGTTTCAATTTGATAAATAAACCTTCCTGGCGTTTCTTTCTGCAAGGTGGAGTCGGCTTAAGTCAAATTCTTAACCCCCAGACCAGGATCTACACTTCCGAACTCGGCATAGAAACACGCGTAGAACCCCCAGAAAAGAAAAAAACGGTCACTGCTATGGGTGGCGGATTAGGGTTAGAATACTATTTCTCCGACCATTTTGGAGCCTGTTTAGCAGGACGAATTCAATACTTTGACCTGGACAAGCCTGAAACAGCCTTTCAGACTCTTCTAGGTCTAGTAATTAAATTTTAAAATTAATTATATCTAATTAAATTTCAATCTCACCGCCGAAAATCATTTTGACCCCGGAAAAGGCAAATCCCTTTTTATATTATAGTTACCGAAACATACACGATTTTAGCTATAACTTCTAATTAAGTCGAAAATTACTCCCAGACCGGGTCTCTCCTCGCCGGAGGCTTCCCGCAAAAAATCTTTTTTTTTCTGGCCAAAAAATTAATATGGCCACTGCTGTAAATATCTCTTTACTTCATAAAAACTCAACCAATTGAGTTTTTAGTTATTGGCTAAGGAGGTCTTTTTTATTAAAATCGTTTACACAAGGAGGATCAATGCAGAGATTTACCTCTTTAGAAAAAATCAAAAGATTTCTTATCTCCTCAGCCCAACTTTTCTCTAAGAAGAGGGGTGCTGCCTATTTGATAGGATTATTTTTGCTTTCTCCTCTGGCTCAGCTACCAAACTTCTCTTCTCCGGTCAAATCACCTGACTCTCTTGCAACCAAAAAATCATCTCCTGAAGCCCTGCCATTGCCATCGCCCTCAACTTCAGAACGCCTCACTTTAGATAGAATCTTTGCTTCCTCTGAATTCAATACCCGAGCTCTCCCGCCCATCCAATGGGTTCCCGAACTTTCTGGTTATTTGACTCTCCAACCTTCAGCCTCTCTTCCAGAAGCCCAGGATATTGTCCTTTGGACTTTCCCTCAGATGAAAAAACAGGTGATTATTGAAGCGCCCGCCCTAATCCCTCTGGGTGAAAAAAAACCTCTGTCCATCGAAAAATTCACCTTTTCCCGGGACCGAACCAAACTGCTAATTTATACCAATAGTCAGCGAGTCTGGCGTCGTCATACCCGCGGAGATTACTGGGTACTCGACTTGAGCTCAGGGCTTCTGCAAAAAATCGGGGCTCAGGCTCAACCTTCTTCCCTCATGTTCGCTAAATTCTCCCCCCAAGGCGATCAAGTAGCTTATGTCTACAAAAACAATATCTGGCTCGAGGATTTAAAAACCCACCAAGCCCGCCAGCTGACCAGCGATGGTTCTGAGACCATAATCAATGGCACCTCCGATTGGGTTTATGAAGAAGAATTCGGGCTGCGGGACGGCTTCCGCTGGAGTCCTGACGGCCAATATATTGCTTTCTGGCAATTCAACACCCAAAATGTTCCCCGCTTCACTCTGATCAATTACACTGACTCCCTCTATCCCCGTCTCCTTCAATTTCCTTATCCCAAAGTGGGTCAGACCAATTCCGCCTGCCGGTTAGGAGTAATCAAAATTGCTGAGGGAAAAGTCACCTGGATTAAAACCCCGGGTGATCCCCGAAACAACTATATTCCCAGGCTGAAATGGGGGGAAAATTCTCAAGAGATAATTTTTCAACAATTGAATCGAGCTCAGAACACACTCCGAGTCATGAAAGCCCACCTTCAAACTGGCGAGGTTAAGGTAATTCATACTGAAACCGATGAAACCTGGGTAGAAGCTGTTGATGAATTCTTTTGGTTAAAAAAAGGCCGCTATTTCACCTGGATTTCGGAAAAAGATGGCTGGCGGCATGTTTATTTAGTCTCTAAGGAAGGCCAAGAAGAACCAAAGCTCTTAACCCTAGGTAATTATGATGTCATTAAACTTCTGGGTGTCGACGAAAAAAGAGGCTGGCTCTATTTCATGGCTTCGCCGAACCAGCCGACTAAGCGTTATCTTTACCGAACTCGCCTCAAACCTGCCGGGCGTCCTCAAAAGCTTACTCCCGTTAGCTTTACTGGCACCAACAGTTATCAACTCTCCCCCGACTGTCGCTGGGCTATTCATACCTACTCCAATTTTGACACCCCGCCGACAACACAGCTAATCGAATTACCTAGCCACCGAACCTTAGCCATTCTGGAAGACAACGCGGCGGTAAAGAAAAGAATCGACCGTCTTCAACGGCGACCTACTGAATTCTTTCGGGTTGATATCGGAGAAGGAGTTTTACTAGACGGCTGGTGTATTTATCCACCTGACTTTGACCCCGCCCTTAAATATCCTCTTCTAATCCATGTCTATGGTGAACCAGCCGGAGTGACAGTAGTGGACCAATGGCGAGGCAAACGTTATCTCTGGCATCTCTTCTTGGCCCAACAAGGATATATAATTATTAGTCTTGATAATCGAGGCACTCCAGCTCCTCGGGGCCGCCAATGGCGCAAAAGTATCTACGGCCAAATCGGCCTTTTGGCTTCACAAGACCAGGCCGCTGCCCTGCGCCGACTTCTCCAAGAAAGGCCTTATCTTGATGCCTCGAGAATTGGTGTTTGGGGCTGGAGTGGGGGCGGTTCAATGACTCTCAACCTCCTCTTCCGTTATCCTGATCTCTATAAGGTCGGAATTTCCATAGCTCCTGTGAGTAACCAACTTTATTACGATTCAATCTATCAAGAAAGATACATGGGGCCGCCGGAGAAAAATAAAGAAAATTATCTCAAAGGTTCACCTATCACCTATGCTCATCAGCTTCAAGGCGACCTCCTCCTTATCCACGGCACCGGTGATGACAATGTCCACTTCCAGAGTACAGCGGCTCTAATCAACGAATTAATCAAATATAACAAGCTATTTTGGTTAATGATTTATCCCAATCGGACTCATAGTATTTCTGAAGGCCCCAACACCACCCGCCATCTTTATCGGACCATGACTAATTTTCTTCTGACACATTTGCCCCCTGGCGGACGTAATAAATAAAAATAAAAAATGAAGCTGTCCCGAGGCTGGCCAAAAAACATTTCTCAAAAAGGGAGTTCCAGTGAAATTTTGTTTGTTCTTCTTTTGGCTTTTTTCCTCACGATGCTCTTGGCTTCTTGTCAATCAAGTTCAGAAAATTTTGGCCACCATTTTCAACTCCCACCTCTTCCTCAAGATAAGCCCTTGCGGATAGTAGCTTTTGGCGACTCCACGACTGCTCGCCGACCAGGAGTAAAAAAGGTTTATCTCGAACGATTACAGGAAAAATTATCCTCATTTGGTCTGACTATCGAAACCTACAACGCTGGCGTTCCTGGGGAGACCACAGAAGACGCCCGTCCTCGATTGGAAAATGATGTCCTGGCCTATCATCCCCACCTGGTCATCATTCAGTTTGGTCTTAATGATGCGGCCATTGACTTCACCCGGGGCCGAACAACTCCTTGGGTAAGTTTAGACCGATACCAAAGCAACCTGCGTTATTTCATTGAAACCCTTCTCCAGAAAAAGATCTATGTTCTCCTGATGACTACCAATCCTATGCGCTGGACACCCCATTTAAAAAGAGTCTTCAATCAGCCCCCCTATAATCATCGCTTTCCCCGAGGCATCAATGTTTTACTGCGCAATTACGCTTGGGTTGTCCGGAATCTCAGTCGTCAATTCTCCTTACCTCTCATTGACGTTTTCCGACTCTGGGAAACGAGAGAAGTTAAAGGAGAAGGCCAAGTCCAAAAGCTTTTAAGCGATGGTCTTCATCCCAATGACCAAGGACACGAATTAATCGCTACTTGGTTAGCCGATAAAATAAAAGAACTAATTTTCTCCCCTCCTGGCCACTCTCAGCCTTCTCTCCCTCCTTCAAGTCAACCGCCAAGCTTTCAGCTGCCACTTATTGACCTGGCGTCCCGGCAAAAAATTCAGATAATCATCGATAAAGACCCAGAACACTATCTGGGACACCCAACCACTGTTCTTCTTGAAGACGGCCGAACTATCATTGTGGTTTATCCTCAAGGCCACGGCCGGGGAGCCATCATTATGAAAGAAAAGCCTCGATGGCGGCCGCACCTGGAGCGAAAGACTCTCAGTCCCAGCCAGTTGGGCTACCTCTCAAGAAGTCCCGACTATCTTCCGGACAATAGATGCTCAAGGCAAGAGAAGACTGCTTCTCTTCTCAGGCCTATTTCCCATTCGGTTAGCTATCTCCGAGGATAATGAACTAACCTGGACAGAGTTAACTCCCATCGGCCAATTCGGAGGTATCGTGGCTATGTCCAGTTGCCTTCCTCTGCGCTCAGGCCCTGGTCATTATTTAGCTATGTTTCATGATGATGGCCGCTTCATCCAAGGAGGAGGCCCACCCAGCGGCAAATTTACTCTTTATCAATGTTTCTCTAAGGACGGCGGTTTAACCTGGTCAAAACCCCGGGCGATATATTCTTCCTCAAATTTCCATCTCTGTGAAGCCGGACTGATTCGCTCGCCCGATGGCCACCAAATCGCCGCTCTCCTGCGCGAAAATTCACGGCGTTACAACTCCATGATAATTTTCTCCAATGATGAAGGGAAAACCTGGTCGGCTCCCCGTGAACTTCCTGGTTCGCTTACCGGCGACCGCCATACAGGCAAATATCTCCCGGATGGCCGCCTCTTTATCTCCTTCCGGGACATCTCTCCCGACCGAGGCAGCCCGACTGAAGGGGATTGGGTCGCCTGGGTAGGTACTTACGAGGATTTGGTTCACGGCCGAGAAGCACAGTATCGGGTACGCCTAATGGATAACCTCCACGCCTGGGATTGTGGCTATCCAGGAGTTGAAATTCTGCCGGATGGAACTATCTTGGCTGTGTCTTACGGCTACTGGAAAGAAGGGGAACCTCCTTATATAGTAGCTGTCCGTTTTAAAGCCCGTCTCCTTGACCGTATTTATAAAAAAGTAAGTTCCAAAGAAAGAATTTTCTAAACAACTGGGAGAGTCTTAGTCCGGACCTGCCACCGGTGAAATTTAATTAACCGATCCAATTGCTGTTCACTTGAACGATTCTGCTCCCAATTAAGCACCCCTCGAATCATTTTAATTCTCTTGGCCAAGGGAAGAGAATAGCTCATAATTTCTCTAATATCCTGAAAGGTTTCATCAGCATAAGCAGAATCGATGTCTTGCCATACGGAAAGGGCCTTCTCTTCCTCTCCCTCCTCCCAATGAAGAAGCCCCAGAGCAAATAAAGCTCTATTTTTGATTTCGCCCCCGTGAGAAGCCATAAATTTATAAATTTCTGCCTCTTTCTGCGCATACCAGGTCAGCACATCATCAAGCGATTTATAACCTTTCTGCTTTAAAATCGACAGCAATTCTTCAAAAACTTCTTTAATAACATAAGCCTTGGCCTTCTTCTGATGAACATCTGTTTCCACTCCCCACCGCCTGAGGGCTATCTTAGCTTCATCATAAGCGTGGTAAAGATAAGCCAGGCCACGTTTTTCAAAATTCAGATGAGAAGCAATATAAAAAAGAGCCTCCCACCCAGTTCGGGTATAAGGATGACGACGCCAATACTCCAGAAAAGCATAATCAAGATGTTTGCTATAAAAAAGCTGTTCGATAAACCCAAAAGCACCGGCAATGGGATTATAAGCAATAATCACATTACTTAGATTTAATTTAATAAATTCCCTGGTTAAACGCGGCAAGTCTCCTTGGTCAGGATGATACTTATCCAGGTATTTCTCTTTAAAAAATTTAAATTGGAGACCCTCTGAGAAAGTCATCAATGAGTCCAGCAATCGCTGCACCTGTTGAGGCTCAGGCTGGTAAATTTTCAAAGGAGGCCGGTCAGAAACATCCTCTGGCTCAAGTTGGAGTGGGGGCGGCTTTTCAGAGCTCGGAGGATGAACTAGAATAACTTTAAAATCTTCAACTCCGAGAAAGCGGTTTCCACTTAAAACAGCCTCTGGAGACAAAGAGTCATCCTTTTCCGCCTTCCTCTTTGCCGAGTCATCAAGAACCGGAAAGCCTTCGGTAATATAAAAAAGCCCTGCCCCACAGGCTAGAAGTTGTTCATAGGGGCATTGACGAAAAAAATATTCCTCAGGAATAGCCACCTTCCCTTCCGGGGTCTTAATCAACACTTTATGCCGAAAAATAACCACATCATCTCGATCTACCTGACCTCGGAACTTGAATTCCTGGAGTTGTTCCTTCTTTTCTTTCGGTAAAAAAAACAGTTTTAGCTCATCCGGCGGCACTGGAGGTAAAGAGGGAATAACAACATCACCTGAGTCAAAATTAAAAAATGGCTGCTGCTCCCAGAATTTCAAAAGTTCCTGGGGAGAAAGAGGCATCTCACCTGGGGGGAATTTATCTTGATAAGAACCAATCCAGGAACGAAGGAGTTTCTCTAAAAGAGCTGCTTTCTCTTCCTCCGGCAAGTTAAACTTGTCAATACTGTCAAAAAGAGAGCCTTGCCAGGCGGGAGGAAGCGTAGGTAAGAGCGAAGCCGAGGGGGAAGAGAGAGAAGTAACTCGGCTCAACCAGGCCGGAAGCCAGCCTCTCTTGGTTGAAATTAAGTGAACATCCTTCGATTGAGTGAAAATTATAGCCCCAAAAAAGAGTAAATGACCGGCAAGAGAAAGACTTAGGGCCTGCTTAAAAGACCGGGGAGGAAATAGCTGGAAATAGGAAAAAATGAAAGCAAATTTACTGCCTTTCTGAAAAATCTTTAATTTCTTCAAAATAACTTTCCCTTAACCCTTATTGGAAAGCTGACTTATTCCCTCTTAAAAAATAAGCAACTCCACCTTAGCTGTCAATATCGATTAGAATTACTGGAGGAAAAAATAGCTCCTGATGGAACCTGAAGACCAAGGGAAGTGAACTACATTCCTTGAAGCTTTTTTAGGTCTAGAAAACTTAAAAAAGCTTGAGGAGCGTCAATTGAGAAAGATTTGACTCATTATAAAGTAAAAATGTCTGAGATAAAAGTAAGTCCTCTACTTGACAAAAATTATCCGATTAATTATTATATTTTCTATAATTTTTATCTCTATTATAATTTTAAATAAATCAAGGATTGGTGATTGTTTTTGGAGAAATAAACCAAGCCTAGGCCTATCCTCTCAAAAGGAGCCTGGGTGGAATTTTGGTCAATCTCCCCTCCCTCATTCCCCTCATCACAATCACCCCCTTAGTTCTAGAGGGTGCCCCTCCCACGGGGCGCCCTCTTTTTTTCTTTATCTCGGTCAATAATATCAATAAGCTTGGGGTAAGCTTACTTTTCTTTGTAAACTTGTGGGTGTCTGACACCAATATGTAGGGTGTCTGACACCAATGTGTGTGTGTCTGACACCCAAAAATCATGCGACACAAAAAATGTTGTGTAGGTGTCTGACACCAAAATGTTGGACACAGTATCTGATCCCCAATTGGCTGACCCCTAATTTCGCCAACAGCTCGATCATCACGGCCGTCAAGACCCCGACCTTCTGAAGGAGAAGTTTGACCTCTTGAGCCTTTTTCGTGATATAATGCCAAAGAACTTTCACCGGAGGACATTGATGATTTTCGAAGCCAATAAAAAATTCAAGTATCCTCTTCCCCGGACTTTAAGCGACTTTATTTACAATCATCTCAAAGATCTCATTATTAACAATAAACTCAAAGCCAATCAACGACTCAACGAAATTGAACTAGCTAAATACTTCAACGTCAGTCGAACGCCTATCAGAGAAGCTATTCTCAAACTAGAAGCCAAGGGTTTTGTCACCATCGACTCTCGTCGCCATGTCAAAGTCAAAGAAGCCTCAGAAAAAGAATTACGGGAGATCCTGCAGGTCCTCGGAGCATTAGACAGACTGGTTATGGAGCTAGCGGTTGATGTCTTAACCCCCAAACAAATCGCCAAACTGGAGAGGCTCGCGGAAAAAATGCTGAAAAAGTCACGAATTGAAACTATCGAGAAATATTTCGAATTGAACGAAGAATTCCATAATGAAATAACTAAAGCTGTGCCCAATAAATTTCTTCGAGAAATGGTGCACTATGTCAATGAAAAATTACAGCGTTACACCTATGCTCGCATCCACGCCTTTAAAAAACCTGGAGCTCTCCATGAATCACTCACAGAGCATCAGGAAATCATCGAAGCCTTGAAAAAGAAAGACAAAAAGAAATTGGTGGAATTAATTTATAACCATCGGGTGGCCCCTCTTTCTGTCCCCTCCTATTCTGAAGGATTGCGTGAGTATTTCGCCGCTAATGACCATGAAAAAAAGGAAACTGAGGCTTAATCCTGCGGGCGGGTTTATCCACCAAGATCATCACTCTCAATGACGCTATAAACCAGGAAAAAGGTCATCCGGAAACAATCAGATAAACTCAGGGAGGCAATAATGGCCGAGAAAATTAAGCAAGCCGAAAAAAAATTCAGTCCAAGAAAAAGACGCCCCTTAAAACGGCGGGAGTTTTTCCGGCTGACAGCTCTTTCCTCGGGATTTATCGCTTCGTTGCCCTCAATCTTGGCTGCCAAAAAATCAGTACCTTTGACGCAGCCACCCTTGACTTCTTCTAGGTTTGACCCCTGGATTGAATTAAACCTCGACGCCCTTTATTGGAACCTCAAAAAAATCAGAGAATTAAGTAAAGTCCAGGTCATGGCTGTCATCAAGGCCAACGCCTATGGTCATGGGCTAACAGAAATAGCTCAAGCTTTGGAAAGAAAACGGATTTCCTTTGTGATGGTGGGGAAACTCCAGGAAGCTTTCGAGTTAAGAGAAAATGGTCTGACTACGCCTATTTTTAACTTTGGTCCCTTCAGTGCCCAAGAAACCCGAGATATTATCCGCTACCAAATTCAGCAATGTGTCTTCACTCGTGAAGTTGAATCATTAAATGAAACAGCTCGCCGATACTACCAAAAAGCCCAGGTTCACATTCATATAGATACCGGCATGGGTCGGGTTGGGGTGGACTACCGTCACGCCTTACCCTACCTAGAGAAAGTTTCTTCTCTGAGTAATATTGAAATAGTCGGTGTTTCGACCACCTTAACCGAAGACCCGGAATTCGACCGAGAGCAACTCCAGCGCTTTCTGTCCCTTTGTCGGCAGGCGGAAAAGAAAGGTCTGGTCCTTGGTCTGAAACATGTTGTCTCCAGCGGCGGCTTGCTCACCCTGCCGGAAGGTTATCTGGACATGGTCAGGCCGGGCATTATGCTCTATGGCTATTATGCTTCAGATAAAAGTCAAGCTGAAGACAAACTCCAACTTCAACCAGTGCTCTCTCTTAAGTGCCGCGTTTATGCCGTCAAAACATTTCAACCTGGAGATTCGATCTCTTACCATCGGGCCTACCGAGTCACCTCCCGGGAGCGGATTGCTCTGTTGCCCATTGGCTACTCTGATGGTTATCCTCTAGTGACTCCAGAAAAAAGTTTTGTGCTTATTAGGGGCAAAAGATTCCCTATCATTACTAAGCCGACCGCTAATCATCTGGAAGTTCGTCTGGGATCTGATGAAACAGTTCAAGCCGGCGACGAAGTGGTGCTGATCGGGCGGCAAAAGGAAGAAACCATTTCTGCCTTTGAGCTCGGCCAATGGGCCAACACTTCAGTTTACAAGGTGCTCATTAACCTTAACCCAAGGCTGCCTCGCCGGATCTGAATGATAATCTATAATCTCCAGTTTAAGTTGACCGATTATCTCGGCTACTGATTGAGCCATTTCCTGAAATAAATCCTCATCCAGACGGCTGCGACCGAACTTCAAGTGAGTAGCATCGGTCACTAATTCTTCTTCCGGTCCCGCCACCACCAGCCATTTGGGGTCAAGATTCACCCAGCGGCCCACATAAACTTCCGGCCACATATGATAGGCAAAAACTCCTCCGGAAGACATAATCCCCACCGCCGCCCGGGCGGGCAGGCCCACGGCTCGACAGAGCGCGACCATCAAAACCGTGTGCTCCGAACAGTCTCCTTGGCGATTACGGATAACCTCCCTGGCGGTAGCAAAGCCCACATCATAATTAGGGGTCAGGGAGCGATTTACCCAACAGGCGATTTTCTTAGCCGCTCGCCAAGCATTTCTTTCCGAGCCAACAATCTGGCGAGCTACCCGCTGTATTTCCGGGTCATCTGACTGACAGAAAGCCGTGGACTCAAGAAATGGCCTGAGTGTCTCTTGGGCTATGGGCAAAGTTAAGGCCCGCTTTTCATCAAAAACAAGTGAATTGGTCTGAATAATAACAAAATCATCACCTACTTTCACCAATTGTTGGCTGCCATCATCAAAGGGAAAGGCTAACAATTTCTCCAAAGGTACTCCGCTCAGCCGAAATCGGACACGAGTAACCTGATGGGGATGGGCCAGCACTATATTAGAGCGAATAAGTGAGGAATAAGCTAGCTCAAAGCCGGTGGCCACTGGCCTGAGAGCTTCCTCTTGACTCTGTCGCAATGAAGTCATGGTTAAAAAGGCAGATTGGTTGATCGATTTCCAGACCCGCCCTTCCTCATCCAGCCAATCATCTACGGTCACGGGAATAATAGTCTCTACTTTTGTCCGCGTATGCCAAAGTGTCTTTTTTCGGCCAAGAATCAAGACTTCCTCCCAACCCAGAACTTCAAATCGACTTATCTTCAGACTGTAAGATAAAGGATCGATTATCAAGAAATCTTGACTGAAACCAGGTTGAATTTTTCCTTCAGCCAGAAGTTTTTTGACGGGAATTTCAGCATAAAATTCCTTCTCCCAGGGAATCTCTTTAATCTTCTGGCCTCCCAGGTAAAAAATTATCTTCTGGGGCTCAACCACGGCTTCCAGTTGAATTTTGTCTCCTGACATGGTGGTCTCGACCAATAAACGTTTAAGTTGCCCCTCTTTATTATAAAAAGCTGATTGTCTGGTCTCGATATTAAGAGGCGTTCCTCCTAAACGGGAGACTTTAATAATTGACTCAGAAAAATGTTCCTCATATTCGCTCCCCTTCCAGGAAACTAAACGCCGGTAACGGTGAGCATATCCTACCTTTTGGTTTTTAATATAAATGCCCATCCAGCTTTCATCTCGAATACTCCCCGGTTCTTCTTTCGTCTCCCTGAGTTGCCCAAAATACGGGGCAATCCCAGCGGGAAGACAGAAAATTGTCTTCGGAGAAAGACCGGCGCTTGGAAGAATTGAACCTCTCAGCCAATTTTCTGAGGCTACTGGGGAAGTAATACCCGTAAGAATTAAGAGAATAAATACGCCTCGACAGCAAAGAGAAAATGGGTAGGCCCCCCATTTTCTCCATAAGAAAAATTGGCTTTGTTCTTCCCCTTTTTCCCCTGGTTCCTGATCTCTGTTAAAGCCCCTCACCTTATTTCTTTTTTTTATAATCGTCCCGATTTTCATCTTACCTCATCCTTCTTAGCCTCGGGAATTTCTTGCGAAGGCCTCAATCTCTTCCCCCCTCAATGGCCAACTAAATTCTCTCCTCTTTCTTGAGGATAAGCCCCACCCTGGCCCAGATAAGTCTAATCTTTAATTATTGTAGTCAATTCTCAGCGGGTAAGCAAACAGAATAATAGACTAGGCTTAAGTGTTCATCTCTCCCAGGAGAACTGAGGAAAGCCTGAAGAAAAAATTGTCGATGAGCTGGTTTGAAATTCGCCTTTTTTTTTCTTTTCTTTTCTTTTCTCTTCTCTTCTCTTCTCTTCTCTTCTTATTTGAGGAAGTCCTCTGATATTCCCTAAGAGAACCTGAGAGAATGAATTTTTTGATTGGCCTAATTAAGGAGCCACAAAAAGTCTTGTGGCTCAAAGGTGCAAGAGGCAGACCTAGCTCCTCTACTCAAAAGTGAAACAGGAAGCTCTGCCTCCTCTTTATTTCTATTTGGACTTGATTTAGGGGATGAAATAAAAATATCATTTTTTCTTTAAAAGGAGGAAAAAAATGAACTCTAAAAAATTCTTGATTCTCGTGGCCCTTTGTTTCCTGAGCCTCAATTTAGGCTGGGCGGGAGGGGCATCTTCCTCCAGCCATCCCTTAGTCCTTCAGGAGATGACTTGGCCCGAAGTAAAAGCTTATCTGGAAAAGTGTGATATGGTCATTATTCCTTTAGGGAGCACAGAACAACACGGTCCCCATCTTCCTCTGGGTACAGATTTCTATGAAGCGGTGGGTATGTCTAAACTTATCTCGGCCAGGACGGGGGTAATGGTAGCCCCCCTGGTGTTTATCGGTTATAGCGCTTATCATTCGGGCTTTCCCGGAACTTTAAGTCTGAAACCGGAAACTCTGGAAGAAGTGATTTTTGAGTCGGTCGAATGGTTACTTAAATACGGTTTCCGCCGTTTCATGTTTTTTAATTATCATGGTGGCAATAACATCATCCAAACAAAAGTCATCCATCGCATAAATCATCAAACTCAAGGTATCGCCATAGCTATTGGCCACGGCAGCCCTCTCCAGCCAGCCGGAGAAGATGATGGTTCAATGGATTGGCATGCCGGAGTCTCGGAGACTTCCATCATGCTCTATCTTCAGCCGGAACTTGTTCGTCTGGAAAAAGCCGCCCAACCCATGATGACCTTCACTCCCCAAATGAAGGAACTCCAGCAGCTGGCGACTAAAGATCCCTCTCTTCGTTATGTCTGGAGTTCACTGCTGGGAGTTCCCGAAGAAACCGGTAAAGGAGGAGCCAGCCATCAACTTTCCTCTAACGGCGTCTGGTCCTTTCTTGACCCCCGCCAGGCCACTGCCGAACAGGGCCGCCAAGAAGTTGAAGAAATGGTCGAAAGGGCCGTCAAATTTATTCAAGCTTGGAAAAAAGCCCACCAGCAATAATATTTGCCTTCTTCCCGAGAGGATTAATCCTCATCATCCTCTTGAATCAGGGTCACCGCCCACTGGGGATAAGGAACATCCGGTCCTTTTATGGAATGCCAAATAATCCGGTTCAAAACGGTTTCCGGACAGGCGTCAATCCGCTTAAAATTCAGCCGGGCTGAAATTTCAGCATTTTTTCTCAGGAGGGAGCTTTTTATCTGGGAAGGAGGAGGATTAATTTCATCCAAGGGAATGCGGTTCTTGACTGCTTGAAAAGGCCGGAAATCAGGCTCTGGGGTAAAACAGTCAAACATGGGTGTGGCGGTGGCGTCAAACTGATTCATCGGAGGTAAGCCGAGAATTTGTTCAATTGTGCGGAGAATACTAGTGGTATTATACTGGGTATGAATCACAGCGCCTCTTTTAACATAGGGTCCGGCCAGATAAGCTGTGGTTCGATAACCACTGACATGGTCAAATCCGTTTTGAGGGTCATCTTCAATAGCAAAAATGACCATATCTTTCCAGAATTGACTTCGACTGAAAGCTTCAACAATCCGTCCTAAAGCCAGGTCATTATCGGCTACTGAAGCTCGGGGAGTGGGCATCCCCGGTCGGGTACCACTGGTGTGGTCATCAGGCAAACAAATCAAAACCAATTGGGGCATCTCTCCTTTCTTCTCCCACTCTTTTAGCTGGTTGATAATATAACGAGCCCGCCAGACATCAGGCACATTCATATTCCAGCCGACATAATCAGTCGGAGTAAAAGGCGCAATCGAGGGAATGCCCGGCCGACTGCCAATAACCACCTCGCCTCGGCCGTAAAGATACTCCTGCCAAAAATCTTTCCAGGTGGGGGAGCCCGGACGTTCGGGGTCTTTCCAGTGACAATCCGGCATGGCGAATTCACCAAAATTCCAGATGCTCACCCCGTGGCGGAGGCAATTATCCCAGATGAAACCCGTCGGGGCATAAGCCAGGGCATCCACATCATCCGGCCCCATGCCATCCGGATAACTGCGGGGCCAGCCGGCGAAGGATTTTTCTAGATAATCCGTGCCGAAGGCCGTGGTGGACCACTGGTGACCATCGGCACTGAGGATGCCGCTACAGTAAATGTTGTCCAAAAGAACAAATTCCCGCACCAATTTATGCTGGTTGGGAGTAACTTCTTCTCCGAAAATACAGAGACTGGGGTCGCCATTGCCTTCCCGAATATCTCCCAGAACCTGGTCATAAGTGCGGTTCTCTTTGATAATATAAACCACATGCTTGAGCAGCGAAGGCTCTCCAATGCGCTCCGGGATGGGCCGGGGAGGAACATTCTCTCGAGGGGGCTTTAAAGCTTCCTTAACTCTCTCTTGATGAAAATTAAGCAAAGTCTGGTTAGTTAATTCCTTTAACTTCTTTTTGCCGGGCAAAGAAAAAACACTGAGCGATCCATAATATTGATGAGAATTAAAGCCCACCAGACCAGTTTTTTTATCCTTTTTGGGGGCGGGAGCATGTCCTTTGATATTGGCTACCCAGAGTTTATGTCTGGTTTCATCCCAGCGCAAAACCCCGGGAAACCAGCCCACAGGAATAAGTCCCTTTAAACGAGACTCTTTCTTCTGGGGTTCAAACTCAACCACAGCTACAGCGTTCTGGGTTCCATTAGCCACCAGCAAAGTCTGACCGTCAGGGGTAAAACAGAGAGCATTGGGAGAAGCCCCGAAAAGGTCAGCTGGGCTTCTCTTCACCCAGATAGTCTCCACCACCTCATCACTGCGGGTATCAATGACACTTAAATTGTCGGAGGCAGCGTTAGCGCAAACTAAATAACGACCGTCAGGAGAAAGGGCCAGGGCGGAGGAATGGAGATGAACAATTATTTCTTTCACCGTCTGCCCAGTGGTTAAATCAATAACGCTGACTGAACCTTCACTGGCGATAAATTTTTCGGGGTCAACTTTGACCACTGTGCCCCGGCCCGCCGGCCCTACCAACTCGCCGGGTTTTGGCCGTCGGCCTCCCCAGTTACTAACATAAGCTTTCTGCCCCACTAGAACGACATCAAAAGGAGCTACCCCCACCTCAAAAGTACGCTGAACCTCACCTGTCTGCAGCGAAATTTCCAGGAGGCGATTGGAGAGATTGCCACAGACATAAAGGCGCTGACCGTCTTGACTCACGGCCAGACCGGCTGGAATCTCGGCTTGACGGCGAGGAGCGTTAGCCGGAGGCAAGGCTAGAGTATGAGAAGGCTGAATCCGTCCATTTGAGTCAACGGCGAAAACTTTAATACTGCCCCGGACATTGCTCAAATAGAGCCACTGGCCCTGGGGAGAAAAAACCAGGCCGGTATAACTAATCTGGCCTTTTTTGTCGGGCTTCAGGATATTGGCCGAAGAGGGGGTGGGGGGAGCTACAGTCTGTTTTTCTGAAGGAAAGGGCACTTTCTGGATAATTTCCAAAGTCTCAGGATTAATCACCCACAATTCACTGGTTTTCCCTGTAACCACAACTATTTTTCTATCAAGGGAAAAAGCCAAACCCAAAGGTCTCAATCCTGGCAGAGGTAATTGCTCGCCAAACGGCTGAAGAACTTGATTAACCGGTAGAACGGTTCGCCCATCAGCCGTCACTCCTACTGGGGATTGGTCCGAAGAAGGAAGAGAAGTTTCTTGCCGACAGGCAACCAACCCAAACATCAATCCCAAAATAATTAGCCAGAAAAAAATTTTTACTTGTTTTAATTTAAGGCGATGGAAAAAATGAAATATTTTCACGATTCTGCTCCTTAAAAAACTCCTCATAATTTAATGCTATTAAATAAACTTTCCCGCCGTCAATCACTTTCGCTAATTAGATAGACACAAAATCCCATCAATTAATTCTCCCGAGTAATAACTAGATTCTTAAGGTTTATATTCTTTCAAGTCACCTGAATAATAACCCCTTGCGTTAATGGTGTCAGAAACTGTCGAAATGGGTCACAATAAGGACAAACAAGAATTTCTTCAAGATAAAGCTTCTAATTATCCAAGGTGAAAGGTAACCTTTCATCCCAATATGTGTCTCGGGCTCTCCATTCTCTTAAACGCCAAATTCTATAGCTTCCCTACCTCAACTCAAAATTTTTCGCTTCCCTACCTCCGGGTGGCCAAAAGGACCATCATCCCAAATCACTTCTTTGGCTGCCTAAGACTCCAGCCTCTATAAAGAAAAATTCCACTTTCCCCAAGATTCGCCTAATAATTCTTTAGTAATGGCTATAAACTAAACCAAATTCCCAGAGGCCCAATTAAGTTTCAAGAACAAAAGTAGAAGGGCAAAGCTCCTAAAATTTTGACCAAATCGATAGAATCGCTTAAAATTAACGAGCAATCTGATCTCCCTGGAGGAAAAATGGTCTGCCAACAAGAAGCCATTCATCTGGCCGAAAGACTTAAGTATCAAAAAGACTCGATTGTCAGTCAGGAAATTTATTCCCGGGAAATGGGCACACTAACTCTTTTTGCTTTCGACCAAGGCCAGCAACTCAGTGAACACACTGCTCCTTTTGACGCCTTCGTTTTCTGCCTAGAAGGGCAGGTTGAAGTCACCATTGAAGGTCAGGCCCATCAACTAAAAGCCGGTGAATTAATTCTCATGCCGGCCCATAAACCTCATGCCCTCCAGGCTCTGACCCCTTTTAAAATGCTCTTGATTATGTTCCGCTCGGCCTCACAAGAATAGCCAGCGATTTTGCTTCTTTTTTTGGAAGACTACTTTTGGGGCTGACACCATTGGTTGAGCCAGTCGATGACTGTTTTATGCCAGAGAATACTATTATGTGGCTTCAGCACCCAGTGGTTTTCGTCAGGAAAATAGAGCAATTTACTGGGAATGCCCAACCGTTGTAACGCGGTAAAGGTAGAAATCCCTTGAGTATCAACCACCCGAAAATCTTTAGCCCCATGAATAACCAACATGGGTGTTTTCCAGTTTTTAACATAGTTGATGGGATTATGTTTCTCATAGCCCTCCGGATTGGTCCAGGGGGTGCCTTCATGGTCCCATTCAGGGAACCAGAGTTCCTCCGTATCAAAGTAAGCCAGCCTTTCATCTAAATTGCCGTCATGATTGACCAAACACCGAAACCGATCCGGCCAATTCCCGGCAATCCAGTTAATCATATAGCCACCGAAAGAGGCCCCTAGGGCGGCCACGCGGTCACCATCCATCCAGGGATAACGTTTCAGGGCGGCGGCCAACCCTTTTTTCAAATCTTCCAAGGGTTTGCCTCCCCAATCTCCCCGAATGGAATCAGTAAAAGCCTGGCCATAGCCCACCGAACCATGAAAATCCACCATCACCGCGGCGTAGCCGGCCCCGGCATAAACTTGAGGATTCCAGCGATAATGAAAATGATTGCTGAAAGAACCTTGTGGTCCACCATGAATGAGAAAGGCCACCGGATATTTCCGGTTGGCGTCAAAATCGATGGGCTTAACCACATAAGCATAAACTGTTTCGTCATTCCAGCCCTTAAAGGTAAACTGCTCGTAATCCCCCATCTTGGCCTGGGCCAGCTTGGCAGCATTAATTTGAGTAATCGGTTTCAATCCCTGACCATCGGCGCCCATCACATAAAGTTCCACTGGCGATTTAAGATTATCCAGACCGAAAAGGATTTTCTTCCCCAGCGGACGAGGCGAACTCACTGTGCCTTCTTTGAGAATAGTTTTGACCCGGCCGGTCTTGACGTCTATGGCAAAAAGCGAACGTTGCCCGAGGTTGGGAGCCGTGGCATAAATAGTTCGGCCCTCAGGTGACCAGGCGATTTCCGCTGGCGACCGGTCCCAGGCTTCGGTTAAGACCCGCTCTCGCCCCGTGGCCCAATCGCGCAGGATAATCCGGAATCTATCTGACTCGTAACCCGCTCTCTTCATGGCCAGATAAGCCAGGGTCCGACCATCAGGCGAAAAGAGTGGTTGAGTATCCCAGGCCGGGTTCTTTTCCGTAAGACAAACCGGCTTCTTCGAGCCATCGACCGGGACATAATAAAGGTCAAAATCAGTTGACCAGGCCTCCTCTCGCCCGGCGTCGCGCGCGGTGAAAATCAATCCCTGGCCGTCGGGAGTGAAGGTAATCTCTTCAGGTCCGCCGAAAGGTTTGGAGGGCGTATCGGCATCCATCTCCGGCATCAGGCGGAAAAGCTTCTTGTCCTTGACCCTCACAGCAAAAAGATGGGAACGTCGACCATCTTTCCAGGTGTCCCAATGGCGGATGAAAAGACGCTCATAAATCCGACCACTGCTCTGGCGCTTGGCCCTCTCTTCCAGTCGGCTCTTGGTGTCATAAGGACAACCTTTGCCGGGAAAAACCTCCATGGTCAAGGCAATATATTGACCATTGGGAGCCACCACTAAATTCCCCACATCCAGCGGCAAATCAGTAAACTGAACCGCCTCTCCACCGGCGACTCTTATCCGCCAAACTTGAGCCGAGCCCGAACGAGTGGAAATGAACCAGATATACTTTCCACAGGGAGACCAGCGGGGATTGTAATCAGCGGCCGGGTGAGTGGTTAAGCGACGCAGGTGCTGGCCACTAATATCCACCAACCAGAGATCCGTCCGCCCCCGATTGGCTTCCAGGTCCGTGGTCCGCAAGGTAAAAACCACCCACTGTCCGTCAGGAGAGACCTGGGGGTCGGAGATCCGGTCCATGGCCAACATATCATGGACGGAAAAAGGGTGGGGGGAGGGAGTATCTTCTGCCCAAAGATTTAATTGAGGTGAGGAATGGAACACCAAGCAAAACAAAATTAAAAAAACTAAAATTTGAGCTCCCTTTCTCATTAAAACCTCCTTATCCTGGTTGATTCTTTGAATATTACCCTCTTAAACCCACAAATAATAAATTTTTCTCCCTCTAACATAACCCTAATCATAATCTTTGCTTCCTCACTGTTTCTGTCCTCAAGATGTCACTTTTCAAGGCTCCCCGAAACTTGAACTCTAATAATTAATTTTTATCACTTTACCTCACGACCAAGCTTTTAACCAAGGCCTTCTTAATAGAAACTTCCCCCACAGTCTTTGATAGCTTCAGGAAAATTAGGACACCTTAAATCAATGAACATCTCTCCCTTAGGCCCAGGCTTCCCATCTCTCTAGTTCCCCCTTGACCACCGTATCTTTCTTCTCATCACCTGTCAAGCTTTCTCTGGTCCGGAGGAATACCCCATGAATAAAATAGGCACTTACACTCTCTTTTTCAAGGAATTTTCTAAGTTTCCAGGAAAATGATATCTTTTTTATACATTTTCGTGGATGATTAGGCTAAAATATTCTCCTATTAAGATTCAAGGTAAATTCAGGTGATATCAGGATATAATCAACGGGGAATAAGTGTCGACCTCTCTTCGGGAAAAATAGAGGTTTTTCCCCTCCCTGAGGAAATTATCACTAATTACCTTGGAGGTCGGGGCTGGGGAGCCTGGTTCTTACATGAGGAAAATCAGGCCCTAGTTGATCCTCTTTCTTCAGAAAGTATTCTAGTTATAGCCAGTGGAGGCCTCGGTGGCTCAGTGGCCCCCACTTCGGGCCGATTCTCCATCATCTTTAAATCACCCCTCACGGGCACGATTTTCAGCTCCAACTCGGGTGGTTTCTGGGGTCATATCTTCAAACGGACCGGTTACGATGTTCTGCTAATTAAAGGACGGGCAGCTCAACCCGTCTATCTTTATCTCAGCGAAGATAAAATTGAACTCATTGAATGCCCAGAACTCTGGGGCCTGAATATTCCCGAATTAACCCAGCAACTCCAGGCAAAATATTCCCCCCAAGCCAAGATTCTGGGAATAGGTCCTGCGGGAGAAAAACAAGTCCGCTTTGCCTCCATTATGAACGACTTAGGCCGCACAGCAGGCCGCGGTGGCGGCGGCGCCGTGATGGGCGCCAAAAATTTGAAAGCCATAGTCGTGGCCGGTCGGAAAACCTTCCCTCCTTTCCAGCGAGAAAAATATCAAACCGGTTTAGCTCAAGCCAATAAATTAATCCGCTCTATGCCCGTGACGTCTAAAGCTTTTCCTCTCCTGGGAACAGCGGGTTTAGTTAAACTGGTTTACCAACACGACATGCTGGTTCACCGCAACTTTCAGGATACTTCCCACCTCCCTGAGAATATTGAGAAAATTTCCGGTGAGACTCTGCGCCGGACCATCTTCCGGGCGCCTCGAGGCTGCTTCAATTGCCGAATCCGGTGTGCTCGATTAACGCAAGTGGACCATCGTCAGGGAGAAGGACCGGAATTTGAAACTATCGCTATGCTGGGGGCCAATCTAGAAATTTATGATCTCCCGACAATTGCCCGGGCTAATTATCTCTGTAACGAATATGGCTTAGACACCATCTCTCTGGGCAACACCTTAGGAGCAGCTATGGAGCTATTTGAGAAGGGTGGGTTATCTTCCCCAGAAACAGGCGGTTTGGAACTTTGTTTCGGGGCCGGACACCTGTTGGAAGAATTGGTTCGGTTAATTGCCCACCGAGAAGGCCTCGGCCACGAACTGGCCGAAGGCGCCCGCCGCCTTTGCCAAAAATATCAGGCACCAGAATTAGCTATGGTGGTTAAAGGGCTAGAATTGCCAGCTTACGACCCCCGTTCGACTCTCATGCAAGCTCTGGGCTACGCCACCTCCACCCGGGGAGGTTGCCATCTTAAAGGCGGTTACATGATCTCGCTAGGCTTTTTCGGTGGAGCGCGAGAAGTCGACCGTTTCCTGGTGGAAACAGTGGCCGACCATGTGGTGGACGAACAGGACTCGGGCTGCGTGGCCGATATGCTGGGCATTTGCCGTTTTGCCTACTTCGCTTTCAGTGAAAACGAACTCTCCCGGATCTATGCCGGTTTCACCGGGGTCGACCTGGGCCCTCATGACCTCAAACGACTGGCTCGGCAGGTTATTGATGAAGAACGCCGTTTCAATCTAAAGGCGGGCTTAAAGGCGTCTACAGATACTTTACCTACCCGGTTCTTTACTGAAAAAATAAAGATTGCTGGTCGCCAAAGAGCCATCGATCGAGAAAATCAATTTGCTTACATGCTTAATAAATATTATGAAATCAGAAAATGGACAAATGATTCAAACCTTAAAACAAATAAAATTCACCCCAAATAAAATTATGATTAGACTAAAAGCTGGACAGAAAATCTTTCAAAGGCAGGTTTAACTTTGGCCAGCCAAAATAGAATAAGTCAAGCCAAGATCATTCAAAAAATAAAAGCCGTGGGCCAAGCCATGCTCGCTCTGGGCCTCCAAAACACTCATAGCGGAAACATCTCAGCGCGTTGGGGAAAAGATTTTTTCATCACCAAAACTGGGTCTATGAAAGGTCATCTGGAAGATAGAGATATTATCCTAGTGGGGACGGATGAACCCCGAAGCGGACTCTTCCAGGCTTCCTCAGAAACCGGAACTCACCAGAAAATTTTATCCTTTTCTGGGGCCGCCCTCCACGCCCATTCCCTAGCCTCAGTGCTTATCTCTTATCGCCACACCAGTCTGCGGCCTCTTGATGCCCTGGGTAAATTATATCTTAAAGAAATTCCGGTCATTGAGTTCGAATATCCAGTCGGCTCTCCTGAAATGGAACGGGACATCCCCCTCTGCCTTCAAAACCATCCAGCTATGATTGTCAAAACTCATGGCCCCTTCACCCACGGCCCAACCCTTGAAGAAGCTTTTTTCCGACTAACAGTATTAGATTATTCCGCCCAAATTCTTTTCTGGTTGGAGTTACTGGGTACTCCTTTGGAAAAGCTAACTGAATTAAATTATCCTTCCCTACCGGAATACGAAACACCCTCCGGCAAGTTAGCCACTCAGGATGAAGAATTAATCAACCAGTTCCGCCGAACCGCCCTTGATGTTTTTTACTTGGAACTCAGCCCTTTTCACACGGGCTCATTAAGTGTCCGGAATGGCCAAGAAATGCTTTACTCACCCCAGCTCTCTACTCCTCATGGCTTCCTAGCTGACCAAGAAATAAAACGAATTCCCCTCGAGCCAAAATCTGATGACTATTTCATCCAGCTTCATCAAGCCGTCTACCGCTATTCCAGCGCTAAAGCCGCCATTTTCACTCATTCACCCTGGGGAATGATTCAAGCTCTTCATCAATGGTCTCAAGGCCAAAATCGAGTCATTCCGGCTGACGCCGAAGGTAGCTATTTTTACCCGGCCATCGGCTTATCTTCCCCGAGTACCGAATTGACTCAAATTGTCGAACTGGCTACGCGCTATAAGATGGTCATTTTACCTGGATTAGGAGTTCTGGCCATTGGTCATACCCCCGGCTACGTCATTCACCATGTCTCCTCTTTGAAAAACATTTGTTTTCTTCTAACTCATCTAAAAGTCATGCAACGACAAGGTTTGGTGAAAAATATGGGTGAATTTCTAAATAAAAAGGGCCGGGACTGGTAAGCCTTTTCTTAAAAGGCGAGTTGCTTTCTAAGCAATTTAAGGGGGACAATAAGAAAATACTTTTTCAAGTTAATGATTCTAAAAGGGATGCCAGCTGAACGCAGGCTTTCAATAACCTCTTTTCTCTTCATAGCAGTCAGGTGCCGATGCCAATCCTCGCGATAATAATCCTTGCTGAAAAATAAATAAACTTTTTCATCTGCCGGCAGGGCATCCACCTGGCGATCCATGTCTGGAAAAAAGAAACGAACTGTTAAAGGGCCTAACGAGTTGGAAACAAGAACTTTTTTCTTAGTCAAAAAATAAATCGGGTAAGCAATAATAAAATCAGTGGTGACAAAGCGAATCCGATGCTTTTCTAAAAAGCCGATAATCTGCTGATAAGAATGTTGCTTAAAACAAGTATGCTGATAATAGTAAAAAAGATGAGGCAAGGATAGTAAGCAAAGGAGAAGAATCACGCCCAATGATTTGAAAGAAAAAAACTTTTTGATAGACAAAATCCTGTCCAAGAAAAAACCATAACTAATCATCAGAAGAAAAGCCAAGTCCAAGTGATGGCGGGGCTCTATCAAATGAGAAGGCAAAAGGAACAAATTCTTGCCTATTTCGGCCAGGACTAAAAGGAAAAAAAACCAGGCCAACCAACCCAGAGGTGAAAAACAGTGCTGACGAACATCAGTTAAAATAATCCGGGCAAAAAAATAACAGGCGGAGACAAAAACCCCTAGAGAAATTAAGATTAATCCAGTATTTAAAGCAGAAAATAAAGGGACTTTTTCTCCAAATTGAGAATAGAATTTCATCAAATAATTCAATTCGAAGCGAAATAAATTGACAAAAACTCGGTAGCTCTGCTCCACAGCTTTTAACAGATAAGCATAAAAACGCCAAGAAAAAATGTCTTTGAAAGGAAGGAATTCCAGGCTGTACCATTTTCCATAGTCAACATGGGGAATTAGGCTCTTTCTCCAGGCTAAAAGCCAAGGGAACCCAGCTGTGACCACAGCCAGAGATAAAGACCCAAGAGCCAGTAGCCATTTCTTGTGGCGAGCTGCTTGCATCACTATGACCACTAAAAACGCAAACGCCAGAAACAGACCTGCGGGATTAATATAAAGAGCAAAAAAGACAAAATAAAGAGACAGAAAAAGGTTAGAGAGCGAGGGAAGTTCTGGCTCAAAAAGGGCTAGCCCTAGAATCAAGAAAAATAAAACATGGAAATAAGGTCCCGCTCGCAGATAAAGAGAATAATCAAAAATAACAGGCAAAAAAATGAAATTTAAGACCAAAATCAACCAAAGAGAACCAGAGCTAAGGTGCCTCTTGAGCCAATAGTAAAGAACCACATGAAAAGCCCCAAAAATAAATAATTGCATTAACACAAAGGTGAGGTAACTCGAACCCGTAATGTCCCATAAAAAAGCGACCAAGGTATGCACAAAAGGACCGTTATGATTAATCGCATTCAACAAAAAGAAGGGAGCTTGATGCGTTTCTTGAATTTGAAGACACTGGAGGGCTTCTAAAGCGTTATCGGAAGTAAAAAGAAGGCCATTAGCTTGGAGAAGAAAAGGCAACCTCCAGCCTACAATAGCCAGGGGAAGAAGCCAGAGTAAGGGCTCTTGGCGGGCGGCCCGACCAAACTCTAGCACCACAATTAGCAACTCCGCATAGAAAATTAGACGTAGCCAGCCATAAAGCTGAGGGAGCTGGAAAGCAACATGGATCTCATAAAAGAGACAAAGAATAAAAAGGCCGATTAAGACTGGCGGTAGCCGCCAATTTGACCCTTCCATCCCGAAAGACCGCCTCTCCCCCATTTCTTAACTCTCAAAACAGGATTAATATTTCAGAGTAATTTCTGGTAAAAAATAAGTCAACTTTTAGCCTTAATCAAATTTCCCTTACCAGGATAACTGTGCTATTCTAGGAAAAGAAAAGCGCTGATGAATTTCTCAATTGTCAGGTGTCAGTTTCGCTTTAAATCAATTAACTATGATAGACTCACCAAAATTTCCCAAAGGAAATCAGGGTAAAACTATGAGAAAAAAAAGTAGTCCATTTGCCTCTACTCTGGCCTGTCTGAAAAAATTCCGCAATAGATTTAGAGGCCAGCCACTTTCTTCCCTAAGGGTAATTACTATTGGCTTGGCCTGGCTAGCGACTATTTTCATCCTAGGTTGCCAGGGAACCAACAATTCTGCCTCGGCCGAGAGAAAGCCACCTCCCAAGTTGTCCTCTCTCCAACCCGCTGTTCCTTTTGAGGGCCGGATTGTTTTTCATTCAGATTTTGACGGCGACTACGAGCTCTATCTTCTCACTAAAAAGGGAATCAAGAAATTAACTGACAATACCTGGGACGATGTCTGCGGTAAATGGTCACCTGATGGCCAGAAAATCGCCTTCGCCGCCAACCCAAGCGGTAAATTTGAAATATTTACCATGAGAGCTGATGGCTCTCAGATTACTCAAGTCACCCACGAACTCCAAAATCCTATCGGTCACCCCGGCCATGCCTGGACTCCAGAGGGTCAGGCCATTGTCTATACAGTCTATAGAAAACGCGGCTTTATTCGCCGCTTCTGGATGAAAATCATCGATTTAAAAACTCGCCGCAGCCGGCGGTTTATCCCTGAATTTAAAGCATCACATGGCATTCCCGACCTATGCCCCACCGCTCCCTTACTGGCCTTTACTGGAAAAAGAAGGCGGGGTTGGGATGCAGCTCTTTTTAATCTCAAAACGAGAGAAAGTCGCTTTCTGACCGAAGGTGGCCAAAGCTGCCGTCCTCATTTCTCTCATGATGGCCGGAAATTGGCTTATGTCTCCGCCGAAGCCGACCACAAAGCAGACATCTGGCTGATGAATCCCGACGGAACCAACAAACATCGATTGACAAAACTCGATGAAACTTACGAATACTTTCCCGCCTGGTCCCCAGACGACAAATTTATTGTCTTCAGTTTAGTCGACCATTATGGAGATGACCTCAGCGGTCAGTGGGCCCTCTATGTGGTTGAAGTTCAAACCGGTCGGGTGAGCCTCCTTCTGGATACTCCAGGAGCCGACCTTTTTCCCCACTGGGCAAAATGATGGCCTAAAAATTACTCTCTTCTTAAATTTCCAAAAGAGGTTGCCTGGAAATTCTATTACGAACAATTCTTATTCTGGGCCGAGAAAGGCTCACTCAGGCAGGTTAATTATAAATTCTTCTAAATGCCTGGCTGTGGTTCTCTAATTCAAGGTGGGCTGGTGATGAAATTATAAACAGCCCCCGAAAATAAAGAAAAAAATGTTCCTCTGAAGATGGGGTATAACTGACATAACGAGGAGAGTCTCTAAAGGGAACCGCTTTGGTAAGGACTGACTTGGAGGAGGTTCCCCCAGCAATTATACTTTAAATAGCCCTGGGGGGAGGTTTACTGGAGATAACTCTTTCGGCTTAATAAAAATACCGCAACCCGAGATGAATCTGCCAAGCTTTAAGATCCACATCAAAGGTTTTCTCACGCCGACCTAAATTAAGATCATCGATAATGGTCGTGCCCGTGGTCTGTCGCGACATGTAAACAGCCTCACCAAAAAAAGATAATTTTTCTCTGTTGAGCCTAATTTCCAAGCCTGCTCCTCCCAACCAAGCCCAGCCATCTTCCACTTTCTGAGAAAAAGAAACTTCAGGAATGGTAATCAACTGCTGGAGCTGGAATCGACTAAAAATGTAACCCGCGCCGCCAAGCAAATAAGGAGAAAATGCTCCTCGGGGAAAAAAATGATATTGCAAAATTCCCCAGAACGGGGTCAAAGTCAAATTTCCTTCCCTTAGGCCCTGAGGGTTATCCTCCACGTGATGCTGACTAAGAGCAAAATCAAAACACAGCCGCCAACCATATTTTAACTTCAAGTCAAAGCCCACACTGGAGAGAACGCCCCCTCCAATGGTCTCTGTTTGGGGAACGGCATAGCCAAGGGTTCCATGGAGACCAAATCTTCCCTGTTGAGCTACAAGAAGTAAAGGGCTCAGCCAAAAGAGAAACAAAGATAAGAGCCATATCCGGCCCATCCCAGCCTTCATCAGTTCACCTCCCTAACTAGTTACCCACCCCCTCTGTCATCTACTTATATCTCCAGGCTGATGTATCCTCCCCTGGAGGAGCGTGCTTAAGGATATGTTTGGCCATCGCCCGCTCCAGCTCTCCGGTGCCATACCCGAAGGGGTTCCAGCCATGGCCCTGGCGGGGCCGGCCGTAGGCAAAGCTACCAGCGTAATACGGTGCGGTGGTTTTTTCCAGAAAATCCTCTAGTTCATAGACAGCCTCATTAAGGTAAAAATGATCCATATCCCCGCAATAGACATGAATCTTACCTACTAACGAGGGACCAATCTGGGGCCAATTCTTTTGCAAATAGGCCCTTAAATCATATCTTTCCCCCATGTATCGGGCCACTTCACGATTGATCTGCCCGGTAAGCTTATCCCATAGAGGCTGAGGATAGCCATCCTCCCCCACAGGTCCGTAAACCGCTTGCCAGGCATCCAATTGTTGGCCGGAGCGACCTTTAGAGCCGAGAACCGCCTCCAATTGACTCATTTGGCGCATAGTGACAATCACCTGACCATGGACATCACGCATTAAAGGTCGTTCCAAAGTCAGCCAGCCAAAGGGTTTGGTGAAAGCATTGTTATCCTCATAAATATTGACCAGCCCGTAATAGCGGAAATCCACCGGGTCAGGGAAAAAACTCCAGGTTCCACCGAAAAATTCTGGATGAAAAATCTGGAGAGCCAAAGACTCCCAGCCTCCGGTGGAACCTCCCGAGAGAACCCGGGCGTACGGCTTCCGGATGACGCGAAAATTTTCCTCGATATAAGGGATTAATTCTTTGAGGAGGGCATCCCCGTAAGGACCACAATTAGCTGAGTTGACAGCGTATGAATCATCAAAATAAGGCGTTGGGTGCTGAAAAGTAACCAAGATCATCCGGGGAAAATCAGGTGCAGTCCAGACCTTATAAAATTTGCTTCCTTCCCGAAATCCATAAGGCGGCCGTAGGGAAAAATGACCTTGAATATAGTGAACCGGATAATAAACTTCCGGGTGGCTTTCGTAGCCTTTGGGCAAAAGAATCGTAGCTCCCAGATAAATCGGCTGACCCCAAAACTCGCTGAGAATTTTACTCTGGATCTTGATTCTTTTGACCCATTGGGTATCTTCAGGGACCTTTATGGGCGGAATTACTTTATCCATAACTAAAGAGATGGTGTAACCTTTAGCCGGGTCAAGATGGACCTTCTGAACTTCACTATATAAATTTCCCGGGGACCGATTGAACTGCTGACCTTCCCACTGGTCCATATGAGCCCAGATGGTATGGCCATCCGCCCGGTGAAATTCGGTATAAACATTAAGCAACGCCTGAACATAATAATCTCCGGCCGGAATATCGGCCAGACTCCGGGGCGGATAACCAAGAGTTTGTTCGTCAATAATAACTTTCTCTTCCGGACGAAGATGGTCGACATCTTTTCCAAAAAAAGGACAACACCGGTGCCACATCCCGGCTTGGAGACGGGGTTCACTGGTTTTATCCCGAGTAATCATGACAAAGACCCGGCCGGTAATGGGCTCCGGATGAACCGCTGAGCTGAAACTTAGCTCGAAGCGGAGTCGTGATGTCTGCGAAAGAGGCTTTTCTCCTGGACCACAGGCCAGCCACCAGCCTGCCAGGAAAAGAGCCACCACGGCTAACATCACCCCAATTGAAACTTTTTGCTTTTTCTTCAGCCTCATTTGACTCAACTCCTTTACTTTCCTTATAACTTCATCATAAAGGAACTCAACTATTTTTAAAAGATTTCTCTAAATAATACTTTTCTTAAACAGCTTCTTCTTTTAAGTTGAAGGCCAGACTGAGGGCCACGGTGGTTTTCTCGGGGCCTCCTTTACGGCTGGCTACACTGCAACTCATGGAAGCTCTCTCCTCTGGCCGACTGTAACTCGGATAAAATCCTGTTGATATTCTGGAGCTATTTAATCATTAAGGCCGCCGGAAAACCCCCCGAAGGGGTGAAACTGGGACCCTTCCCCCCAAGAGAAAAGGGCCTCGTTCATTCTGCTAGCCAAAGCGCTAGAAGACTTGGGGAAATGGGAACTATTCTCCGAAGAGAAAGTAATCATAAACAAAGCGGGCAATCTGGGCGATGACCCTTTCCACATCTTCAGTCTTCTCGTCATCGGTTCCTTTGGTGAAAACCACAATAACCACACGGCCTTGATTATAAGGCAAAAAGATCACGCCGGCGTCATTGACGGTGCCCCCGATGGTGCCCGTTTTATGGGCCACTTGGACACTGGCCGGGAGGTCTCCTCTAAGGCGTCTTTCACCCGTCTGACACCGCAACATGACTTTAATAATAAAATCACAACTGGGTTCGTCCAGAATCTGTTTGGTAAAAATTAACTCCAGGAGCCGGGCCATAGCCAAGGGCGTACTTTGGTCTTGGGGAATCCGGGCAAATTGACGTCTGGCCTGCTCGACGGCCTCGGGATTCGTCTGGCGAGCTTCTTTTAAGCGCTGGACTACTTCATCGAGAGAGAGTCCCTGGAAGTGGCGGTAATCCTGTCCCAGGTAATCCAGAATGAGATGTTGACAGGTTCGATTAACGGTGATCCCATCTATCCCGAGAGAGCGGAGTCGCTGATTAACTTTGTCAGGTCCGACCTTGGTTAACAAAATATCGGTAGCGGAATTATCGGAAATGAGCATCATTAAATAGATAAGATTGCGGACTGAAAGTTTAATCCCCGGCGCCTCCAGGTCATTGAGGAGACCGCTGCCCAGATGAAGGTCAGCCGGTTGCAGGCTGATTTCATCGTCGAGTGAGAACCGGCCCTCTTTTATCTGGGCCATGACTTCCACCAGGATAGGCACTTTAAACACACTGGCCATGGGAAAAGAAGTCTCGCCGTTAATATTCAATTCTTCGCCCGTCTTTAAATACTTCACCGCAACCCCGACTTCCCCCTGAATAGTCTTAATCACTTCTTCAAGCTGAGCTTTCAATCGGGCCAGGCGGGGCAAGCCCTCTTCTTCAGCGGGTCCGGCTTGATTTAAAGTTGACGATATTGCCAATTTTGGTGATATTGTCAACCACAATCCTAAAACCAATAGCCAAATTAAAGGCATCACCCTAATACGGGATTTAATGACCATAACCGACCTCCTTTCTTTTGACCCGGAATATGACTAGGCTGAAACGTGGGCATCAAGACCTAATTCTCACTTTATCCCTCTTTAATGTCAATGTTTGGTTTAACCTCCCCTAATTGTCTTCATCGGCCGGGTTTCAGCCTAAAAACCTTGGCTCTCCCGCACCCTGGTCAGATATTACAGGTCTCAAAGCGCCCTGAGAAGACGGGTTCATGGCAATAATGGATACCTAGAGGTGGTTGAGCAGAGATCAGGCCCTCATTATTACTCTGGAACAGAAAACCGACTCCATCCAGATATAAATAGAAATTCTTCCCTATTTCTGATAAACTCAAAACACATAACTCAGAGTGATGAAAACCAAATCATTACAGAGTCAACTGTTTAAACTCTTAATCCTGACCACTCTTTTTCTGGCGGTTTTTTTAGCCGGACCTCTGCCGGCTAAAAATTTCTACTTCCCCCAAGTAAAAATAGAAATCTTCATCCACGAAGATGGCTCGTTTCAGGTGGAGGAGGCTCGAACTTATGATTTTGAAGGGACTTTCTCCTGGGCCAGCCGCTGGATTCCGTTGCGGGTCTCGCGTCAAGGTTACAGTTATACCCTCCAGATCAAGAATTTCCGGGTCACCGATGAACAAGGGCAACCTTTGCCGGTGGAAAAAAAGATAACCGGCGACCGATTTGAGGCGAAATGGTATTACCAGGCCGCCGACGAACGCCGGACCTTCCATTTTTCCTATCTGGTTGAAGGCGGAATTTTCAGTTATCCTGACGTTTCGGAACTTTACTGGCAGGTCATCGGCTCGGGATGGGATAAACCCACCGCTTCTCTGGAGGTTAAGGTCCATCTTCCCCGGCCGGTCAAACGGCGGGAAGACCTCTTGGTCTACGGCCACGGCCCCCTTTCCGGGCAGGCGGAAATTGTCGACTTACAGACAGCCCGCTTTACCGCCAGCCACATCCCAGCTTATCAATTTGTTGAAATCAGGGTCATCTGGCCGGCTGGACTAGTTCAGGGAATTCCCTCCAATCGCCAGACCCTAGCCTCTATTAAGGCCGAAGAAGAACGCTTCGTCCGGGAAACCATCGCCCGCCTTAAAGAAAAACAACAAAAGCTTCAGCAAGTCCGGGCCCGAAGAAAACGACTGTTTTTTATTTGGGGAGCACTACTTATCCTGGGAACAATAATTTGGGTAATCATTTATCTAAAAATCTGGAAAAAAGAAGGCCGTGAATACCAGTTTGATGATATCCCGGAATACTGGCGTGAGCCACCCTCTGATCTGCCCCCAGCGCTGGTGGAGGTCCTTATGAGAGAAGGAGGGTTAGTCACCACTAATTCTTTTACAGCCACCCTTTTTGACTTGGCCCGTCGCGGTTGGGTGACCATCGAAGACACTCAAGTGACAAGCGAGGGGCTTTTTGGCCCTAAAAGAAAAACCAAAACTTCCCTTATTCTTCAGCGGAATTATTATCAAGCGGCCGACCTGGAAAGCTTTGAAAAGGATGTTCTCCGCCTCGTGTTTAATGAAGCTGGGCCGGGAGGCCATCCTGGCTCAACCGTTACTCTGGCTCAGCTAAAAAAATACTTGAAAAAACATCCCCAAAAGTTCCAGCAGTGGTTTCAAAAATGGCAGAAGAAAATCGATTTGCGGGCCCGTCAATTAGGCTTTATTGAACCCCGGAGTCGAAAAATAAAAAATCGCTTTTTGGCCATTTCCATAGTAGCGGCTATCCTGACTCTCAATCCCGTGGTTTTTGTTCTGGCCTTAATCCTTTCCCCTCGAATTAAACGCCGGGCTTACCAATGGGCTCGGGAAAATGAATACTGGCGGGCTCTGCGGCACTTTCTGGAGGATTTTTCCAATTTTCCGGAAACACCCCCGGAAGCCTATAAGCTCTGGGATCGCTATCTCGTGATGGCCATCCTCTTCGGGGAAGCTAAAAAAATATTAAAGAAACTTCCTCTGATTATCCAAGACGACCGGGCTGTGGCTCCGGTTTGGTACGCAGGTTTCAACCGACAGGCCTGGGCTTCCTCAGGTCGGATTGAGGCCATGATTAAAAATATCGGTTCCATGTCAGCCTCCCTCCACCGGGCCAGCCTCCAAGCAGCCCACTACTCTTCCGGAAGCGGCGGCGGCTTCTCCGGTGGTGGTGGCGGAGGCGGTGGGGGCGGGGGAGGTACAGCCGGATGAGAGCTGCCCCTCTTTCGAAAAGCTCTCTTGCGAGTGATGTCCCTAGGAAGTTAATCAATAATTAAGGATAAGACCATTTATTCAAATAACTTCGACTTCCCTGGAAAAGAAATTCGGAGATTAAACCTTTTCCAGCCAGATTAATTTTAAGGAAAGGAGAGATAATGAAAAAGAAAGTCTTTGGTTTCTGGGCAATAGGAATTACCTTGGCCTGTCTTCTGGTTGTCTTAATTGCCTGCCAAAAAAGCCAATCGAATTATCCTCTCCGTATAGCTGTTTCCTTTACCGCCGCCCAAGAAAACAAGCCCCTCGACGGCCGGGTTCTGGTGATGATTTCTAACAACAATCAGCGAGAACCCCGGTTTCAAATCAATGATGGACCTGATACTCAGCTCATTTTTGGTGTAGATGTCGAAGGCCTAGCTCCAGGCGAGGAAGCTATTATCGACTCCCAGACCTTCGGCTACCCTCGCCACAGTCTCAGTGAAATTCCGCCTGGAGAATACTGGGTTCAGGCTCTTCTCCACCGCTACGAAACTTTTCACCGGGCCGACGGTCATGTGGTCAAGTTACCTATGGACCGAGGAGAAGGACAACACTGGAATCGAGCCCCGGGTAATCTCTACAGTCAGCCTCGCCGAGTCTTTATTGACCCTCGACAGGATAAAACCATCCATCTGGTTATGGACCAAAAGATCCCACCTATTCCTCCACCTCAAGACACGAAATATATAAAACATATCCGCATCCAGAGTAAATTATTGACCGAATTCTGGGGTCGGCCCATGTATTTGGGGGCCTGTGTGCTTCTGCCCGAAGGCTTCGACGAACACCCTGAGGCCCGGTACCCTCTGGTCATCAACCATGGCCACTTCCCCTATACTTTCAGTGGTTTTCGGGAAACACCGCCCGACCCCAACCTGCCTCCGGTTTACAGTCAACGCTTTGGCCTTGAAGGCTATAATCGGATTGTTCAGGAATACGCTTACAAGTTCTATCAAGACTGGACCAGCCCTGATTTTCCCCGGGTGGTTCTGGTAAAAATCCAGCACGCCAACCCTTACTACGATGATTCCTACGCCGTCAACTCAGCCAATTTAGGTCCCTACGGCGATGCTATTACTTATGAATTAATTCCCTATATAGAGAAAAAATTCCGCTGCTTGGGAGCCGGCTGGGCCCGCTTTCTCTATGGGGGGTCTACCGGAGGGTGGGAAGCTTTGGCGGTTCAAATATTCTATCCCGACGAATATAACGGTTGCTGGGCCGCTTGTCCCGACCCTATTGATTTTCGCGCTTACACCATTGTTAATATCTACGAAGACAAAAACGCCTATTTTCTGGAAAGTCCCTGGAAAAGAACTCCCCGGCCGGGGCACCGAAATTATTTAGGAGAAATCAGTGCCACTCTGGAAGAGATGAATCACCGGGAATTAGTCCTAGGCACTCACTCCCGTTCCGGTGACCAGTGGGACATCTGGCAAGCTGTTTTTTCGCCGGTGGGTGAGGATGGTTATCCCCAACCCATCTGGGATAAACTTACAGGAGAAATCAACCACGAAGTGGCTGCCTACTGGAGAGAAAATTATGACCTGCGCTATATTCTCCAGAGAGACTGGCCGAAAATCGGTCCCAAGCTGGTAGGAAAAATTCATATTTATGTAGGAGACATGGATAACTACTATCTGAACAACGCCGTCTACCTCATGGAGGAATTCCTGGAAAGCACCCGCAACCCCTATTATGCCGGAGAAATCGATTACGGCGATAGAGCCGAACACTGCTGGAACGGTGACCACACTCGGCCCAATGCCATTTCCCGGTTGCGGTATCATCAGATGTTCATCCCCCGCATTGTGGAGCGACTGCTCAAAACCGCTCCTCCCGGCGCTGACCTGACCTCCTGGCGATATTAAAAAGATAAATTTTCTACTTGATTTAAAGGCTATATATTTCAATAATTCAAAGTCACCCACGGTTGAGATAAGGTTGATATAAACGCCAGAAAATCTGGTGCTTTCAGACTGGAGATAAATGAAGTCCGAAACGAAGCCGGCTAAGTTGGCCAAATTGAAGCCAATCAGGCTTAAGCTGGCTAAGGCGGAAAAGGCAAAAAATAAGGAGGTAGGGAGACAAATATAGAGTTCAATAACCTTGGCCGCTCCCGTCAAAACCCCGAGCCAGACTCGGCCAGAGGGACGAAAACCCGGGTGACACTCAGGAAGAAAGGGCTTTAGTTCTTTTAATCATCGAGGCAAAAAATTAGCTGAAACGAAGAGAGGATGACCACAATGAATGATATTAAGACCTCACTTAACTCCAGTCCCTTCTCCGACTCCGCCGAAAACCCCTCCCCCTCCCGAAAACAATTTCCCCCCGGGTTGACTCTCCTGGAATTAGGGGCGGTGTTGCTCGTCGGCGGGGGGTTTCTGCTCAGCGGCACAAAAACGCAAAACCCTCTGCTGATTTTAATGAGTATCATCAGTGCCTGGGTGCTAATAAACTTTTTTCTTCGCGCCCGAGGCAGTTCCTGGCGGGAATTCGGTCTGGGGCGACCCCCCAACTGGTGGGCCACCGTGGGGCTGGCTCTGGCTGGAACAGTAGCTCTTCACTTGGTGGTCAGCTTCATCTTTAAACCCTGGGTGACCGCCTGGTTGGGGAGTGAACCTGATATCAGCCGCTTCGATCCGGTTCGGGGAAACCTACCAGCTTTTCTTTTTTCCTTGGCTGTGGTCTGGACAACCGCTGCTTTCGGCGAAGAAATGATTTTCCGCGGCTTCTTTCTCAATCGGCTGGCCCAATTAGGCCGGCAACAGGTCTTTTCCTGGATAATCGCCCTCCTCTTCAGCTCGGTTATTTTCGGTTTAGGCCACGCCTACCAGGGGGTGGCTGGAGTGGTCCTGACCGCCCTGGCCGGCTTATTCTTCGGATTGATTTACCTGGCCTGCAGGAAAAATCTCTGGGTACCTATCCTGGTCCACGGTCTCTATGACACCACGGCCTTTCTGATTCTGTTTCTCAATCTCGACCACTAAAATCTGAAACTAAAAACCAAACGGCCAACACCGGTGACCTTCCTTCACCAGAAGGTTCAGCTGATTAAACATTTTCCCCATCGAGACTATTAGACCCGGACCAGCAGCCAAAAATAATGCCTGTTTAAATTAAAATCACCAGTTCCAGCCTTTAAAAACCCATACTCAGCCGCAGGTGCCTTCATTGAGACTCTCGCCAGAGAAGATGAGAAAACCTGTTAGTAAATCCATGGCTGAGAGAGCCTCCCTCCCTGAAACTAATTCATCCCTTAAAATACTCTCTTTTGGTTAGAGGGGAAAATCAAAAAAATTCGACCCGGTTCTTTCTCCGAGTTTCTCCGGCTGAAACCACCGCTTCTCTTCAACTGGAATCTGCGTCATTTTCCTAGCCATCGGGGGAGTTCCTCCTTCCCCATTCCTCAGTATTCTTCCCAGGACTTGATGGCCAGGTCGCTTAACTTCACCCGGCTCAAAGCCTCGATAAAACGTTCGGCCACCTGAAGATTGGTGATTAAAGGGATGTTAAAATCAATCGCCTTCCGGCGAATCAGATAATCATTGGTCAGGTCTTCTTCCTCAACACTCTTAGGTAGATTAATCACCAGGTCGATTTTTCTCTGCTCCAGCAATTCGGTCACGTTGGGGTGGCGGGGAGAGAGGGGAGAAAAGACCAGCGTGGTACGCAGGCCATGGTATTTCATGAAATCATGGGTTCCGGGAGTGGCGTAGAGCTCATAGCCCATCTCCAGAAGTTTCTTGGCCAAGGGGAGAAAAAGAGCTTTGCTCTCAAACGGCCCAGTGGAGAGGAGGATGTTTTTTTCGGGAAAAGTAAAGCCCACTGACAACAGGGCCTTTAAAAAAGCCTCGTCAAAGCTATCGCCTAAACAGGCCACCTCGCCGGTGGAGGTCATTTCCACGCTCAAGACCGGGTCGGCTCCTTTAATCCGGGTAAAGGAAAACTGAGGCGCCTTGACCCCCACGTAATCCAGCTCAAAGCAGGATTTATCAATAGGCGCCAGATCCTCACCCATTATCAGGCGAGTGGCAATATCCACAAAATTAAGTTTGAAAATCTTGGAGACAAAGGGAAAAGAGCGGGAGGCCCGCAAGTTACATTCAATAACTTTGACTTCATTATCCTTGGCGATGAACTGGATATTAAAGGGCCCGTGAATCTGGAGGGCCCGGGCGATCTGGCGGCTGATTCTTTTCATCCGGCGGGTGGTTTCCAGATAGGTCCGCTGGGGAGGCAGAACTAAAGTGGCATCACCGGAATGGACGCCGGCATTTTCCACGTGTTCACAAATGGCATAGACGAAAAGCTCCCCTTCCCGGGCTACACCGTCCAGCTCAATCTCTTTGGCATTTTCAATGAACTTGCTGATGACGACCGGATACTCCGGGCTGACCTGGGAGGCTTTCTCCAGGTAAGCCACCAGCTCGGCGTCATTCAGAGCCACCGACATGGCCGCCCCGCTCAAAACATAGCTCGGCCGGATCAACACGGGATAGCCCACCTCCCGGGCGAATTGCTTGGCTGACTCCAGGTCGGTCAACTCCTTCCAGGGAGGCTGGTCAATCTGGAGCTCATCCAGAAGAGCCGAAAAGAGATGTCTGTTTTCAGCCCGGTTGATATCGGTCGGAGAAGTTCCCAGCACCCGGAGTCCATACTCCTGGCATTTGAGGGCTAAATTGTTGGGAATCTGACCGCCCATGGAGAGGATAAGGCCTTGAGGCTTTTCTTTCTCATAGATATCAGCCACCCTTTCAAAACTCAGCTCATCAAAGTAAAGTCGGTCGCCCAGGTCATAATCGGTGCTGACCGTCTCGGGATTATAATTAATCATAATCGTTTGATAGCCCAAAGAGCGCAGGGTCTGAACTGTATTGACACAACACCAGTCAAACTCCACCGAGGAGCCGATCCGATAGGAACCCGAACCCAGGACAATCACCTTGGGACGGTCATCAGCTACAACATCATCTTCCTGGCCGTTATAAGTTAAATAGAGATAGTTGGTCCGGGCGGGATATTCGGCGGCCAGAGTATCAATCTGTTTAATCCAGGGGCGAATCCCCAGGGACTGCCGCAGTTGCCTCACTTCCAGTTCACCCAGGCCCACGGCCAGGCCGATTTGTTTATCGGAAAAACCGAGTTTTTTGGCCTCCAAAAGCAACTCCCGGGAAAGGTTTTCCCGGCCGGCCTGACGGAGACGGTCAGCCAGGGAGACAATATTTTTTATTCGGGCTAAAAACCAGGGGTCGATATGCGTCAACTCGGCGATTTTCTCCAGCGGCAGGCGGCGAGTGGCTGCGGCTACAGCAAAAATACGACGGTCGGTGGGCTGCTTGAGTTCCTCTTCCAGCTCCTCCTGACTGAGGGACTCACTCACCTCCAGGGGATTCAAAACCAGGCCGTACCGGCCGACCTGGAGCATGCGCAACGCCTTCTGGAGGGCCTCCTCAAAACTGCGGCCGATGGCCATCACCTCCCCGACGCTTTTCATTTCACTGCCGATTTTCCGTGAAGCCCGGCGGAATTTATTCAAATCCCAGCGGGGAATTTTCACTGTGACGTAATCCAGAGCCGGTTCGAAGCAGGCCCTGGTCTGGCGGGTGATGGGATTTTCCAGTTCAATCAAAGAAAAACCCAGGGCCAATTTGGCCGCCATAAAGGCCAGGGGGTAACCGGTGGCCTTCGAAGCCAGGGCGCTGCTGCGGGAGAGTCGAGGGTTGACTTCAATAATCCGATAATCACCGCTGGCCGGATTAAGGGCAAACTGGATATTACATTCACCGACCACACCGAGATGCCGGACCACTCGGATGGCGATTTCCCGGAGTCGATGATATTCCTGATTACTGAGTGTCTGGGAAGGAGCCACCACGATGCTTTCTCCAGTATGAATACCCATGGGGTCAAGATTTTCCATATTACAGATGGTGATACAATTATCAAAAGCATCCCGGATAACTTCATACTCGATTTCTTTCCAGCCTTCCACACACTCCTCCACCAGAACCTGGTTGGTGAAAGTAAAGGCCTTTTTGAGATGTTCGCGCAGTACCGCCTCCTCAGCAAAAAGTCCCGAACCCAGTCCTCCCAGGGCGTAAGCCACCCGAACCATCACCGGATAACCGATTTTCCGGGCCGCCCGGAGAGCTTCCTCCGGTGATTCGCAGGCCATACTCCGCGGCACAGGCAGGTCTATCTCTTGCAGACGCTCGACAAAACGCTGGCGGTCTTCACAATCAATGATAGTTTCAATAGAAGTCCCCAGAATTTTGACTCCATGGCGCTCCAATACGCCCCGGCGGAAAAGTTCCACGCCGCAATTCAGGGCAGTCTGACCACCGAAGCCCAGTAGAATGCCGTCTGGCTTTTCGCGTTCAATCACCCGCTCGACAAAATAAGGCGTTAAAGGCAGAAAATAGATGCGCTCAGCCAGGGCTTCGGAAGTCTGGACCGTGGCGATATTGGGATTAATCAGGACGACGGCCAGGCCTTCCTCCTTGAGGGCTTTAATCGCCTGGCTGCCGGAATAGTCGAACTCACCCGCCTGACCAATAGTCAGGGCGCCGCTTCCCAGGAGAAGGACTTTTCTGACCTGAGTCGCGGAACTCATTTGATTAACTCCAGAAAGCGTCCAAAAATAAATTCGGTATCAACCGGCCCCGGGGAATGCTCGGGATGGAATTGAACCCCCAGGAAGGGTGAAGAGCGATGACGAAAGCCTTCATTGGTGCCGTCGTTAAGATTAGTAAACCACTCCTCCCACCCGGCGGGCAACGAAGCGGTCTCGACGGCATATCCATGGTTCTGGGAAGTGATATAACAGCGCTTGGTGCCCACTTCGCGACAGGGCTGATTCTGACTGCGATGACCAAATTTCAATTTATAGGTTCTGGCACCAGCGGCCAGGGCCATAATCTGATGGCCCAGACAGATGCCCAGGGTGGGGATGTTTTCCCGGAGGCAGCCTTTAACCAGCTCAATGGAGGGCCGACAATTCTCCGGATTGCCCGGCCCATTCGAGACCACCACTCCGTCAAAATCAAGGTGGAAAAAATCATAATTCCAAGGCACCCGGATGACACAGCAGCCCCGCTGCAACAAAGAACGAATTATGTTTAACTTGGTGCCGCAATCGAGCAAAACAATCCGGGGCGAACCCGAGTCTTGATAGATGAGAGGTTGGGCCGGGGAGACCCGAGAGACAATCTCCACCCGGTTGGGGTCAAAAAAGGGGATATCCTCACCGTCCATAACTATCTTACCCAGCAGGGTGCCCTTTTGGCGAAGCTTTTTAGTCAAAGCCCGGGTGTCTATTCCATAAAGACCCGGCACCTGTTCGCTTTTAAGCCAGTCGCCGAGGCTCTGCTGGCAATCCCAGTGGGAAGGATAACTGGAATAATCCGCCACAATTAAACCGGCTACCTGAATGTGTTCGGATTCAAAATTTTTGATAAGCGGCTGGGTGAGGGAGAGTTTCTCAGAAGAAGAAGAAGAAGAAGAAGAAGAAGATGATGATGATGATGATGATGATGATGATAATGAGTCAGCGACTTTAAGCGGCTGGCCTTTTAGTTCGGGCAACTTTTCCGGGGGTGGAACTCCATAATTGCCGACTAGAGGATAGGTTAAAACCAGAATCTGCCCCCGATAGCTGGGGTCAGTCAGGGCCTCCACATAACCCACCATACCGGTGTTAAAAACAACCTCACCGGCGGCCATGGTGGTGGCTCCAAAAGACAGCCCTTCATATATTGAGCCGTCCTCCAGAACCAAGCGGGGCATTTGCTAATATTTTGGCTATCCAGACGGAAATTGCAAGTATTTTTCCGTTGAAATCACCTGGGATCGGGCTCAGTTACTGTTTCCAACACTTTGGTGTCAGAAAACTACAAGTACGCTGTGTCGCATAATTCTTGGGTGTCAGACACCCTACAATGACAGACACCGATAATTGTGTCGCATAATATCAAGGTGTCAGACACCTTAAGTTAAACATCTGTACATTATTGGTGTCAGACACCATATCCCTGGGTGTCTGACACCAAAATGTTGGGTGTCTGACACCAATTGTTCCCCAGACAATTAAGTCAAAAAGAACTACTTGGATAAAATTGGCTTCTCACTTAATTTAACTCTATAATTATCTCTGTGAAACAAACAATTCAACCTGAGGCAACCCCTCGTTGTCCGGTTTGCGGCTCGTCCAACGTGGCCCCGGCCGAGAAAGAATTTAAATCCGACTATCCTCTCTCTGTCGCCTTAATTGTGGTCATAGCTTTTTTCCTCTTGGCCCTGGCTCTCTTTTTTCTTCTCCAGCTCCATCCGGTTATCCTCATCCTGGTCAGCGTAGCGGTTGTCAGTTGGTTCCTGAAAAGTCAATTGAGTTCCCCGAGTACACCAAAAAAGGTTGACTTTATCTGTTTGGAGTGTGACCATCGTTTTCAAGTCCAAGTAGCCCGAAGGAGAAAAGAAGAAGGAGAAGGGATTGAATCATCCGAGTAAACCCCAAAAGCACCAGATCTTCCCTCTTTTTGCCTTAAGCCGGTCAATCTATCTCTATCTAAAGTCCCAGCTGACTATTCATTTTTACCATTTTATTCTGGAAGCCGTTCTTCGGGGGATTAAAAAAGCCATAGCCGTCGAAGTTCTGAAACACCAACCGGAAAACGTTCTTGATGTCTGTTGCGGTACTGGTGCCCAGCTCAAATTGATTTCCTCCCGGGGGATTCCCGGGATAGGCATTGACCTGGATAAAACCATGATTAAATTCGCCGCTCGGAAAAACCCACCGGCTTCCTTTTTAGTGGCTGATGCTCTCTCGATGCCCTTCAAGGATGCTTCCTTTTCTCTGATTATAATCTCCTTTGCCCTCCACGATAAACCGGAGAAAACTCGCCTTCAAATCATGGAAGAGACAAAAAGAACCCTTCAGCCGGACGGCCATATTTTAATTCTTGATTTTGAAAACCCTTGGAACAAACACTCTCGTATCGGGGCGATATTAAGAACAACGATTGAAATGCTCGCTGGCCGGGAACATTTCCACAACGGCCGGGATTTCCTTCGGAGAAGAGGGGTAACCGATTTTATTCGGCGCCATGGCCTTCAAGCAGAGCGCCAACGTCGTTTTCCTTTGGCCGGCTCGGTCTTAATTTCGGCTAGGAAAAACTAAAGAAGGGATTCACTCAAGGTGATTTTCTCTGAACAGTTTCTCGATTTTTAACTATTTTTACCAATTCATTTCCAATTTTTGCCGAATAATACTTATTTATGTTGAAAGGCAAGAGAAAAAACATCAGAAAAATCTAGGCTTTTAAATGGAGCCGCCACTTTAAACTTCCTCTAAACTTAGAATTGCGGCTCCGGGAGGATGTCTGATAGCCAACCAGAATAATTTGTTTTTCAAATTGACTATTGGGCTCGGGTCTTTACCTTTCACCTTTGATAATAACTGCTGTCGGATAAAGATTGTCTAAAATAACTCATCATTCCATCGCATAATATCCTAATTGTGCTTCAAGGGACAAAATGAAGTATCTGACTCCCTAAATGGCCGCTCCGAGAGGCACACCTAATTCCCCTCCTTCCTCTTGATTTTATTCCTCCGGCTAAGTATGCTTGCTCTGAAGGAAGGAACCATGGCTAAGACTTATTGGGCAAGAAGGGATTTTTTAAAGGCCTTGGGGGCGGCAGGGCTGGGCCTGTCTCTCCCTTCTCTTTGGGGATGTAATTCCTCTCGGAAAACTATTTCTTCGGAAAAGCCTAATATTGTTTTTATCCTCATCGATGATTTAGGTTGGGCTGATGTCGGCTGCTACGGCAGCCGCTATTACGAGACTCCCCATATCGACCAGTTGGCCCGCGAAGGGATGAAGTTCACCGACGGTTACGCCGCCTGTGCGGTCTGTTCTCCCACCCGAGCTTCGATTCTCACCGGTCGTTATCCAGCCCGACTGGGTCTGACCGACTGGATCAGAGCCCGTTTTCAAGGAGGCAAAATTCCTCCCGACAAGAAGAATCCCACTGAGTATGTTGCCCTTCCCGGGAAAAAACTCCTCTGTCCGCCCAATCCTCTCTGGATGGAGCTGGATGAAATTACTTTAGCCGAAGTGCTGAAAAAAGCCGGTTACGTCACCGCTCATATTGGCAAATGGCATCTGGGAGCTGATGACTGGTACCCCGACAAACAAGGTTTCGATTATAATATCGGCGGCTGCGATTTCGGTCAACCACCGACTTATTTTGATCCTTATTGCAACCAGAAACAGGGCTGTATTCCCACCCTGGCTCCCCGTCAAAAAGGTGAATACTTGACCGACCGGTTGGCTGAGGAGGCGGTAAAATTCATCCGCCGTCACAAGGACCAGCCTTTCTTCCTCTACCTGGCTCACTATGCAGTGCACACTCCCATCGAGGGCCGCCCTGACTTGGTGGCTAAATATGAACAGAAAGAGCCCACGCACCAGAAAAACCCCAAATATGCCGCCATGGTGGAGGCTGTCGACCAGGCCGTCGGGCGGGTCTTGCAGGTTTTGGAAGAAACTGGCTTGACCGATAAAACTATCGTCTTTTTCACTTCCGATAATGGCGGCTTAATTCCCATCACCAGCAATAAGCCTTTACGGTCAGGCAAGGGTTATCCTTACGAGGGAGGCATCAGAGAACCGGTCATCATTCGCTGGCCGGGGAAAATTCCGGCTGGGCAGGAATGTTCTATACCTATCTCCAGTATCGACTATTTTCCCACCATTTGTGAAGCAGTGGGTGTGGAACTTCCCTCAGACAGAGTAATTGATGGCGTCAGTCTTCTGCCGCTTTTGACCCGGGGAGAACCACTGAAAAAAAGAGCCCTCTTCTGGCATTTCCCTCACTACCGAGGGAAAGACGTGGTGCCCTACAGTATTGTCCGGGCCGGCGAGTGGAAACTTATCAAGCGATACGAAGGCCCGACTTTTGAACTCTTTAATTTAAAGGAAGATTTATCGGAAACTACCGACTTGGCCGCCACCTACCCGGAAAAAGTTAAGGAACTGGATGCTCTCTTAAGCCGCTGGTTGAAAGAAGTCGGAGCCAAACTGCCCCGACCCAACCCGGCTCTTAAGTCTTCTGCCGAGCTTTAATTTCCTGAAAGACCACTTCTACCAGACGGCCTTCGTTTTCAGCAAACTGCTTTTTAATTTCCTCCAAGGGCAACCCTTTTTTAATTAAAGCCGCCACTTTCTGTTGAAACTTTTTCATGGCTTGAATATGATTTTTAATCGCCTGGCGGTCCACCGGGGCGGCATGCCCACTGCAAAACAACTCCGCATCCAGAGTGGCTAACATTTTGCTCAGAGTTTGGACATGAGCAAAAGAGTTGCCGCCTTTATAAGCATGAATCAGCTGGGGCCGACCGATAAAAATCTGGTCGCCAATAAAGGCTATTTTTTCTTCAGGGAAATAGACAACTATATCCCCAGTGGTATGCCCTACTCCAAAATACCATAATTCCACCTTTTTTGACCCCAAGTAGATATCCATTTTATGGCGAAAAGTGAGCTGAGGAAGATAGGGGGCTAACTCCGGCTTGAGCCACTCTGAGGGCTGACCATCTCGCCGGGGATGGAAAAACTCACGGCGGCAATTCTCATGAGCGATAATAATGACTTCCTGAGGAAAGAACTTATTGCCATTGACATGGTCGCCGTCACTATGGGTGTTGATCAAATATTTTAAAGGCTTATCAGTTATCTTTTTGATCGCCGCCAAAGTCTCCTCCACCGACTCTTGGGTCATCTTGGCGTCGATGACTAGCACTCCATTATCACCGATATAAAGACCACCGTTGGCCCCGCGGCCACCCAAAATTTGATAAACTCTATCCGACAATTTCTCCAATCTGACTGGTTCAACCGGCCGTGTTTGAGCCTTAAGCCCCACCCAGCTGAATATTAAAATTGAAAAAAACAAGGCCATCACTTTGTAACCAAACTTTTTCCCTCTCATGTCTTTTTCTCCTTAATTAATAATAGTTCTTCACTTCTTAAAATTTAACAGAAACGGCGCTTAAAATTAACCAGAAATTTGGGAAATTTGGGCCCAGATACAGGGCTAATGGTGTCAATACCAGATCAATGGTGTCAGACACTTTTTTCCATGGTGTCTGACACTTTTTTCATGGTGTCTGACACCCTCCTAATTACAGAGGCCACCTGGCTAAGTTGTCGCCTATCTCATCGCTAATTTGATTTAGAGGGCCACAATCCAGCCAGGATTTTCCCTCGAGATGAGTTTCTTCTAAAATTATGGTAGACTATTTTACTTCTTTCCCTAAAACTTTTTGGGAGGCTGAGCCATGAAATTTAAAGTGTTATTTCTTTCCCATGCGCCTGACGCAGACAAAGAGCGCCACCACTGTGTAATTGAAACGGAGCTTTACCAGCTCTTTGTCCAGGTCGTCCGCCATCAGGAAGAAGCTCTAAGTGTCGTCCGGCAATTGTCCAGGGAAGAAGGTCTCCATTCCATTCTCTTATGCCCGGGTTTCACCCATAAAGATGTGGCTGAAATTCAAGCGGCTGTCAAGGGGCAATGCGGTGTCTTCGTGGCCCGAGGAGACGGCCCGAGTTCCAAAATTACCCTCTCCGTTATGGAAAAAGTGGGTTGGTTCAGACAAAGCAAAAAGGGCGATTAAATTAAATAAAGACGTTCTCTAAAAAATAATTTAAATAGACAACCCCCCTCTCAGAATAAACGATGACCTAAAATCAAGCTTGCTTCTGGTTGTATTTTACTTCCTCGTGGATATTCTTCTCCTCTTCCTCTTCATCCTCAATCTCCACCCCTAACAGCTTGGCCAAACCCAGATAGGTCCTTCTTAAGGCCTTTTTCTTCTCCTGGACCTCTTTCAATCTCTCCTTTAACTTTCTGATTTCTTCCTCAATATATTCATCAATGGAGGCGAGCTGCTTCTCAATTTCCTTCATCGTTTTCTGATAGAGCTCTTGTTGTTCTTTACTTAATTCCATGGGCTTTCCTCCTGAGTGGTGTCTTTACCCTGGAAAACAAATGATATTGGTTTCCATACTTTTACTTTAACCCCGTCTTTTTCAGCTGGCTTAAAACGCCACTTCATAACGGCTTCCAGGCTGGCCTCATTCAAACCAAACGATTTTTCAATTCCCCGAAGAAGACGGGTTTCTAAAACATAACCGTTTTCCGAAATAAGGGCCATAACTACTACCTGGCCTTTTACCCCAAAGCGAAGCGCTTGTGGAGGATACTTAGGCATAACTTTTTCGATAACTTGGGGAGGTTTATCGACTAGATTTAAAGGCACCAGATCGCCGGTATTAATTTTAGCTGGTTGGGCGGTAGCAGAGCTTACCGGCTTACTCTGCTCTCCTTTCTGGGCAGCGGCCTTTTCTGGCTTGACCATTTGCCCCCCTTGAGGCTGGGCCTCATTTCTTGAGGGCTTATCTTGCTTAGATGAGGCAACTTTTTCCTGCTCACGCAAAGAATTTACTTCTTTTAAGGTAACTCCAGCGGGTTCCAAAGGAATAACCAGTGGCTCGACAGATTGCTGACTTGTTCCCTGGGGCTTCTTATTTTGAACAGGAGTTTTAACCTCGATTTGGCCCCTACTTTGTCCCTCCCCAGAAGAGGTAACAGATTTAATTGTTCCCATCCCTTTTAATTCTACTGAGCCGCTGGCAGTCTGTCCAGAATCTTCTTTGAGCTTAGCTTGAACCACAGAGTTGGCTGGCTTTTCTTGGGTAACAGAAGCTATTTCTTGAGTTCGCCCAGCTAAATTTGCCTGGACATGGGCAACAGATTTCTCTGCTGGCGATTTGCCGGAGAGAAAGATAATCAATAGACTCACCACAACTCCTACCCCGGCTACTCCAAGACCAAAAGGTAAAAATGAGGCCAAAGTCTTTTTAGACTTAACTTGGTCAAAAACAGAACCCGAAAAGGGAAAATTAACTTCTTTATCATCCCCTTCTTCTTGATTCTCTCCTTCAGTCAACCTTTCAGGTGG